>Ga0182030_10007681_pt1 | contig 22465 bp, 15 predicted proteins | sample 812S3MmetaG_FD_121299 | JGI IMG/M metagenome (GOLD analysis project Ga0182030, IMG submission 121299) | Permafrost microbial communities from Stordalen Mire, Sweden - 812S3M metaG (Illumina Assembly) | ecosystem: Environmental > Terrestrial > Soil > Wetlands > Permafrost | place: Sweden... | reverse complement strand
CGCCACAACGCACGAATCGCAGCGGCGACATCTCACGAGAGAGGGAGGCGAAGGGCCGCTGAGAATGTAACAAAGTAGAATTAATGCCGGGGCGGACAACGTCGTGAGCGCCATCCTGGTGCAGGCCAACCAGCAGATCTTGGTGGGCGGCGCGTTTGACACCCTGGATGGTGGCGGCACCAACTATTTGGGCCGGCTGAATAGTGACGGCAGCCTGGACACGTCATTTTTTCCCCTCACCAACCCCCCCAGCGGGCCGGTTCAAGCGCTGGGAGCGGAGGCGACCGGGGACATCGTGACTTTGTACAGGCAATCAAGCTCCGGTTACGCACTGGAGTATTATTCGGCTGCCGGTTCAGCACCCTCCTCCCTCCTATATGGCTCTCCCATCGGCAGCCTGTTGACGCCGACGTTTGGAGAAATCCTGTTTTCGAGGACCAATTCCTCCGAAGGGGGATACTCCCTGGCGGGTCTCGTCCCATCGGTAGTTCCCCCCTCTGACGTCCTTACCGTAACAGCCACGACCATTTCCTGGGCCACCGGCGGCGCACTGCCGCAGTTTTGGGGTGTGACGTTCGAGTCCTCCGCCAACGGCACGAACTGGGTCCTGCTGGGCAATGGAGTCTTCACGAACGGTCGATGGCAACTCGGCGGCCAGTCACTTCCCTCCACCACGAGTGTCCGGGCCAGGGGCTTCATCGCCGGAGGGGGCGGTGCACGCGGTTCCTCGTGGTTCGTCGAGAACACGACCGGGCGGCCGGTGGTGAACGTCACGCCGATGAACCTCAGCAATTCCGCCGGAACCACGGCCTTCTTCGCCGCCGAGGTCTCGGGCCGCTATCCGTTGTTTTTTAGCTGGCTGCGAAACGGGGTGGCGCAGGCAGCCCCGGCGGTGGCGGGAAGCGGCCAGATCCTGACGCTTACGCTCACCAATGTGTCGGGAACCAACACAGGGGCTTACTCCCTAGTGCTCAGCAACCTCTATGGCCAGGTTGTCTGGCCCGTCGGGACTCTCACCGTGGTGGACCCGGTATTGACCCCAGGGGCCACGCGAAGCGTGGTTGCTGGAACCACCGTAAGCCTGGTTCCCGGCGTGGTCGGGAGCTCGCCGCGCACTCTGCAATGGACGTTTAACGGCGCAAGCCTCGCGGGTGCCACTCAGAGCCTGCTTACGCTGACCAACATCCAACTGACCAACGCCGGGACTTATGGAGTCAGAGTCTCGAACGCCTATGGGAGCGCGACCGGAGTGGTGGCGGCGTTAACCGTGCTGCCGCCACTGAACCCTTGGGGAGCCAATGGCACCGTGAGCCTCGTTGCTCCTCAACCAGACCGGAAGCTCCTGGTAGCGGGCAGCTTTACAACGCTGGGCGGCCAACCCTGCAGCAACTTCGGCCGGCTCAACCGCGACGGCAGCATGGACACCTCATTTCGCGGCCAGGGCTTGCCCCTGGCTCTCATTACTCAACCGGACGGAAGAATTATTGCCGGGTGGACCAACGGGGTCTGGCGAATGAACTCCGACGGAACTTTGGATCCGAGCTTCACCCCGCCGATTCTCGGGATCCCGGGCAGCGCTGCCGCCACCTGTTTCGCCTTGCAGCCGGATGGGAAACTCGTGGTCGGCGGCTCGTATATCGACACGGTCAATGGGGTGCCTTGCGCGAACCTCTTCCGACTCAACGCCGATGGCACCCTGGATGCCGCATTCAGCCACCCGGATTACATCTACTCGCTGGCATTGCAATCAGACGGCAAGATCCTCGTCGGCGGGTTCACGAATCTCTCACGGCTTAACCCTGACGGCACCCTCGACGCGGGCTTCCAACCAGCTTCCACGTTTTGGGTGTTCGGCGTGGCCGTGCAGGGCGATGGCAAGATCGTGGTTCTGGCCGGCGGCTATGGATCGAATGGCGATTATATCGTGCGCCTTAGCGAAGACGGGTCGTTGGACAGCGGTTTCACGCCCCTGGCCTGGCCTGGAACGTCGTCGAATCCAACCGCCATTGCACTTCAGGCGGACGGCAAGGTTATCTGGTCGGACTGGGCGTCGGCGGAACTCTTCCGCCTCAATAGCGACGGAAGGCTGGACGGCACGTTCCAACATGGTCCTGACGCCGCCAACGAGCTTTCCGCTTTCGCCATGGAGGCCGATGGCGCCGTCGTGATCGGCGGCAGTTGTGGTTACCTGGATGGCCTAGTCCGCCGCTGCATCGGGCGTGTCGCCAGTGGCGAACTGGCAACGCAGACCCTTGCGTTTGATGGCGCAACCATCACCTGGCTGCGTGGAGGTTCGAGCCCCGAGGCGTGGCGCACAACCTTCGAGACTTCCACCAACGGGCTGGATTGGTCTTACCTTGGAGCCGGGACGGGCGTGCCCGGCGGTTGGGAATTGACTGGTCTATCCTTGCCTCCCAGCTCAACCATCCGGGCCAGGGGGTATGTGGCTCAGCCCGGCGGGATGACCTCAATTCCGAGAACCCTCGGCACGTGTGTTAATGGCGGCGGCATCGTGGAGAGCATCATCGGGCCACCTCTATTGCCCGCACCGCCCGCCACTCCCGTTTACACGGCCGGGACCACCGCGACCCTGGATGCCGCCGCCGAAGGAACCGAACCTCTGACTTACCAGTGGCTTTTCAACGGCACGAACCTCTCCGGCGCGACCAACGGCCTGCTCGTTCTGCCCAACGTCGAACCGAATGCTGCGGGAAGCTATTCGGTCATCGTCTCCAATGCGTTAGGCACCGCGACGGGCGTCATCGCCAATCTCGCGGTCGTGCCGCCGTTGCTCACTACTATCACGCCTCAACTGGTCATTTCCAATACGACATTGACCATCTGCTGGCAGGCCGGTTACGGCCTGAACTATCAGGTCCAATCCGCCACCAGCCTGACCTCACCCAATTGGAGCAATGTCGGTTCGGCGACCACCGCGTTTGGCCCGACCCAAACAGTGACACAAACACTGACCTCCACGGCTGGCCTGCGCTTTTATCGCGTCGTTCCCTTGGTGGGACCTTAACCTGTCTCCCGACCTCTACCGGCCTCCAACCCAGCCGTTCAACCACTGGGATTAGACGGCGATTGGTGGTGTCCTTTATCATCGGGTCTCAGGGACGCCCCGGAGGCGCGTGGGTGATTTCCTCGATGAAATCGGCCGCCGTTTCCACCCCGGACCGGCATCGGGAGCGCCCGGCGGCCAGGCGGGCCGCGGCCGCGGTCGCGGGGCCGCAGACGCCCTCCAGGGCCGCGGCGAGCTTGCCGATCTGCCGGTCTCGCGCCCCGACCCAATCACCCGCGCCCAGTGCTTTCACGCGGAGCGCGTTGTCCAGTTGGTCGAAAGCGAACGGCAGGATGAGTTGCGGGGCGCCCGCCGCCAGCGCCTTGGCAGTGGTGCCGATGCCGCCGTGATGCACCACCGCCGCGCAGCACGGAAAGAACTCCCGGAACGGTGCGAATTCGCAGTGGCGCATGAACTCGGGCAAATCGCGCGGCACCTGCGCGGCGAAGCCGGTCAGCAGCACACCCCGCACGCCGAGGCGGCGGCAGACCTCCACCGCGGCATGGAACAAGGCGCCCGCGTGCCTCATGCCGGTGCCGAAGGTGAAGGCAACCACCCGGTTCGGCGGTTCGCAAAACCTCAGCAGGTCGGGAGCCACGCCACCACCGGCCCCGCCATCGGTCAAAGGAAAACCGGCGAGTCGGAGCTGTTTTGGCCAGTCCGGCGGCGGGGACGCGAACCAATCCGGGAACAATCCCACGGCCAGATCGGGGGACAGCCACCAGCGGAACATCCGCCGGAGCGGTTTCAGCCCCAGCGAGCTTCGCAGCCGTCTCACTTCGGAGCCCATCAAACGGGTGCCCACCTCGTCAATCAGCCGGAAATAGCAGCGGCGGATCAACCTCGGTGTCCAGCGCGGCAAGGTCAAACCCCCCATCATCACCGGGGGCTGGACGAGGCTCGGGAGGATCCAGGGTTGCAGGATGACGCTGGCCAACGGGGTCTGGTGGCGCTCCTGGAGGATTCGGGCGGCAATAACCCCCGGACCGGCCACGAGGACCGCGTTCCCCGGCGCGGCCAGCCGGCGCAGGGTTTCATATTGGCGGGGAACGAGTCGGGCGCCCCAGCGAGCGATGACCCAGCCGCTTTTGATGGGGTGCCACAGTTCTTCCCGGCCCAGAAGTTCCTCGTTCTCGCTTTCGGAGACCAAGGATTCGAACTCCAAGCCGGCTTGATTCGCCCGTGAGCGGAAATGCTCGTGCGAGGCGAGCGTCACGCGGAAGCCGCGCCGCTGGAACTCGCGGCCAAGGGCGAGGAACGGATAAAGGTCCCCGTCCGTCCCGACGGAGGCCACAATCGCGTGAGGTTTCTGTCCCGGCACCGGGTGGGTTCGGTTTATGGGCGCGAGACGATCGCCACGCCGGGCCAAGGCTGAATGTTCTTCCTGGGGCGTGCCCCCCGCGACCCCTCCAGCTCAGCCCACTTTCGCGAAGATTCGGTTCGCCTCCTCCAGCGTTTCCTTCGACCCGATGTCGTACCAGATGCCGGGGACCCGCCAGGTGCGCACGGGGATGCGGGGATAAAGCCACTGGACCAGCCTGCCCGGCTGGTCGGGGTTGTTTCCCTCGGCCATGTACTGCCGGATCAGCGGCAGGCACGATTTCGGATAATAGTAGAGCGCGATACCGGTGAGCGTGGAGGTGGGGTTCTTCGGTTTTTCCTCGAAATAGGTGATCCGCCCCTCCGGGTCCACGGTGATCGAGTTGTATTTCTTGATCTGCTCCAGATCCCCCACGTCGTAAAGCGCCAGCACCGGGCTGTCGGATTCCCGGCAACAGCGGCCGAAACCGGTCAGCGCCTCGCTGAAGAGATTGTCCCCCGCCACCACCATGATGTCGTCGTCGACCTGCTGGCTGGTGAGGACGTAATTGATGTCGCCGATGGCACCCAGCTTGTTCGAGTCGTCGGTGGATCCGTCGTTGACGATGGTGAAGTTGAGCTGGCTCTTGGTGGCGCGGTAGAGATCCGACCATTCTTGGAATTGGGCGGCGAACTTGGCGTTCGTGACCACATAGACGCGGTCCAGCCCGCCCATGGGGGCGAGGTTGTCGAGCACCCACTCCACCATCGGGCGCCCCGCGACGGGCAGGAGCGGCTTGGGCCGGGTGAGCGTGAGGGGATAGAGGCGGGTGGCGTAGCCGGCGGCGAGAATGATGACTTTCATGCTATTTGGAACCATACAGGCCGGGAGCGATGCTCCGGGCCAACTCCTGGCAACGGTCGAGAATCTCGGCGGCCGATTCGCACGCCAGCGCGAACCGCGCCAGTTCAGCCGCTTCGGTCATCTTGAGCCGGCGGATGAGAAACTTCATCGCCGGGAGCCGGGAGGGGGAGCAACTGAGAACATTCACCCCCAGCCCCAGCAGCAAGGGGGCCAGCATCGGATCCCCCCCCATTTCGCCGCAAACCCCAACCTCGATTCCCACCGCCTCAGCGGCTTCCACCGTCAGCCGGATCAATTTGATGATGGCCGGATGGGTCGGTTGGTAGAGGTGGGCGATTTTCTCGTTCATCCGGTCCACCGCGAGGGAGTATTGGATGAGGTCATTGGTGCCCAGACTCAGGAAGCTCAACCTCCGGGCCAGCGAGCCGGCCACCATGGCGGCGGAGGGGGTCTCAACCATCGCCCCGAGCGGGATTTTCTCGTCAAAGGGCACGCCCTCGTTCCGCAGTTCCTCTTTGTAACGCTCGACCAAGGCGGTGGCTTCTTTCAACTCATCCAGGCCCGAGATCATCGGGAACATGAGGCGGACGTTTCCCTCCGCACTGGCCCGGAGGATGGCGCGAAGATGTCGCCGGAACAACTCTGGCTGTTGGAGGCAGTAGCGGATGGCCCGCCAGCCCAGGAAGGGGTTCATCTCGTGGGGGGCGGGCAGGTGGGCCATGAGCTTGTCACCCCCCAGGTCGAGCGTTCGGATCACGACCGGCTGCGGTTTCAACGCCGCCGCCGTCTGCCGGTAGGCTTGGTACTGCTCCTCCTCGGTGGGCAGGTTTTCGCCTTGGAGGAAGAGATATTCCGTCCGGAACAGCCCGACACCGTCGGCGCCGCAGGATTTGACTTCGGCGGTGTCTTCCGGTTTCTCGATGTTGGCCATCAAGCCGACCCGACGACCGTCGATGGTGATCGCCGGCTCATGCTGAATGTCCCGCAGCGTCTCCTCGAGACTGGCCTGCCGTTCGGTGAGTTTGGCATAATCTTCCAACCGCTCCGGGCTGGGATCGAGCACCAGCAGGCCGTTATAGCCGTCCAACCACGCCTGCTGCCCGCTCTGCAAGGCCGCCGACGCGTTTTGCAGTCCCACCACCGCCGGAATGCGCAGCGACCGCGCCATGATGGCGGTGTGGGACGTTGCGCTCCCGACGTCGGTCGCGAAGCCCATCACCTGACGGCGGTCGAGTTGGGCGGTGTTCGAGGGGGTGAGATCGTGGCTGATGATGATGCAGGCTTCGCGGAGGTGGCGCAAATCGAGCTCCGCCTCCACCCCCATGAGGTTGTTCAAGACTCGCGCCGTCACATCGCGAAGGTCGGCCGCCCGTTCCCGCAGGTAATCATCCTCGATTTTGGCCAGCGAAGCGGCGTAGCGTTCGGCGACCATGTGGAAGGCGTGCTCGGCGTTGCAACGTTCATCCTGGATGACCCGCATCACCTCGTCCAGGACGGCGCTATCCTCGAGCATGAGCAGGTGCGCGTCAAAAATGCCGGCTTCCGCGGCGCCCATCCCCGCGCTCACCTTCCGCTGCACATCCAGGATCTGCTGGCGGGTCTGGATTAACGCCATCTCCAGCCGGTTGACCTCGTCGGGAACCGCGCTCGCGGGCACCTCCCGGCGGGTGATCGACGGGCGGGGGCGGCCCACCACCAAGATCCGGCCGCGGGCCAAGCCCGGCGAAACCGCTATCCCGCGGAAGACCAACTCATCCTTTGTTTCGGAATCGGGCACCATGGCTCTATTAGCAAATATTCCCATCGGTGCAAAGCCTTTCTTCGGACCGCAGGCGCCGGCCGCCGGATTTCCCCCCGCTTCGACAGCCCCGGCCCTCCCCGGTTCAACGGCTGGGCAGATTTCCCGCCCGTTCCGCTGCGGGCGGCCTCGTCGTGGCGCACCCAAACTCACCGTTCCAGGGGCGCGGACCGTGGCGGGATAGTGTTTGCCAATTCGAGAGCGTTGAGTCAGTTTAGGGGGACGCAACTGAGCCGCCCCCGCATGGCGCCCCACGGCATGCCCCCGCTGGATCGCCGGGTCGGGGCTTTATCCATGACCAATCAACCGCATTTGCTGCTCCACAATACCATCCTCCCGGTTGGCACGGATTGGGGTTTCCAAGGCGAGGGGGTGGCGTTCGTGACCCTGAAGTCCGGGGGAGCCACCTTGGGCTCGGGTAACTTCACCCGTCCTTTTGCCCCCGGGGATCTGTTGCTCATCGGCGGGCCGGGCATCGGCAAGCTCACCGGCAGCCATCGTGGGGAGTCGTTGCTCCAGTGGTTTTCCCTCGCCATGGAGCATCTCTATCCCCTGTTCGATGGCTCCGAGATTGCCGTCTTGCATGGGGTGGTGGACAGTCTCAAAGGGGTGAATTTCTACCCCGCTTCCGGCCATCCCGCGCGCGAGACCCGCCGTCTGATGGGGCTTCTGCCGGAGACCATCAATTTGGAACACCGCAGCCAGTTGTTGCGGGCCGCCTCGGTCGTCCTCTCGGCCGAGTTTTCCGGCACCCGCCGGCGGGCCAACCAAGTCGCTCCCATCGAAGAGCGGATGGTGGTCATGTTCGACCGACTCTCGAACGCCGAGCTCCTGAGCATGTCGGTGGCCGACCTGGCCCTCAAGTTCGGCTGCTCCCGCCGGCACCTGGACCGGCTGTTCATGCATTATTTCGGAATTTCCGCCTCCGCGCTCAAGATGGAGATGAGGTTGTTGAAGGCGGTCGCCCTGCTCCGCAACCCGGACGCCAAGGTGAACAACGTGGCGAGCGACTGCGGTTTCAACCACATGGGGCTCTTCAACGCCCGGTTCAAGCGGCGCTTCGGTTGCAGTCCGGGCCAGTGGCGGGGGCGGGCGATCCAGGACCACGGGCGCCGCTTGGTGCCTGCCTCCGCGCCCGGGACCTGCCGTTTGCGCGCGATCGGGCTCTGCCCGGAAACCTCGGGTGCCGGTGTGCCCGCCGTCCCGGTCTTGGGCGGGGAGGCGGAGGCATGAGACTGCGTACCTTCGCACCCCGCCATCCCGAAGGCGCACCGACGTTCCGTCCGCCGGCTCTTCCCTGACCCAGCCATGCACTATCTGATCACCGGTGGTGCGGGGTTCATCGGCTCCCACCTGTCTGATTGTCTCCTCCGGGCCGGGCACCGGGTCACCATCCTCGATGACCTCAGCACGGGGCGCTACGAAAACGTCGCGCCGCTCGAGGATTCGCCCGACTTCCGGTTCGTGAAGGACTCAGTGCTCAAGGCGGACCTGGTCGAGACTCTGGTCCGGGATGCGGACCGCGTGTTCCATCTCGCCAGCGCCGTGGGCGTCAGGCTGGTCATGGAGCGCCCGGTCCACACCATTGAGAGCATTTTTCAAGGCACCGCCACGGTGCTGGGGGCGGCCGCGCGCTACCGGAAGCGCTTCGTCCTTACCAGCACCAGCGAGGTTTACGGGAAGTCGGCTGAAATTCCCTTCCGCGAGGACGGGGATCGCCTCGAGGGGCCCACCCAGAAGCACCGGTGGGCCTACGCCGCCACCAAGGCGCTCGACGAATTCCTTACCTTGGCGCATTGGAAGGAGTCCCGCCTCCCGGTGGTCATCGCCCGCTTGTTCAATACCGTCGGTCCCCGCCAAAGCGGCGATTACGGCATGGTGCTGCCCAATTTCATCGCCGCCGCCCTGGCGGGGCGGGAACTCGTGGTGCACGGGGACGGCACGCAGCAGCGCTGTTTTTGCCACGTCCGCGACGTGGTGGGCGCGCTCGCGGGACTGATGGATTGTCCCGCCGCCACGGGAGGCGTGTTCAACATCGGCAGCACCCGGGAGATCGCGATCACGGAACTGGCCCGCTTGGTGATCCAGCGGACCGGTTCCGCCTCGACGATCCGGTGGCTTCCTTATGAACGGGCCTATGGCGAGGGTTTTGAAGACATGCGCCGCCGGGTCCCCTCCGTCGAGAGGATCCAGGGCGCCATCGGCTGGTCCCCGCGCATTCCCCTGGAGCAGATCATTGACGAGGTGGCGGCCACGATCGCCGGCCGGCCGTCGCCGTGACCCGACCGGCGCGGCCGGGATCGAAAAAGGCGCGGAGCCCGCGCTCCGCGCCTCGTTGATCCAAACCCTGGCGGCGCCGCTCAGCCGCGGAAGTAGAGGTACGCGCCGATGATGAAGACCATCACCACGCAGGAGCCGGCCACCTCGATGAAACCCCAACTTGACCGGGTCTCTTCGCGATCCGTCGCCGTGGCGGTGGCGAACGTCAGCCCCTTCATGCGCGCGTAATCGGGCGGGGCCGTCAGGTAGCTCACGACCACCATGACCACCGCCGAGATGAGGGTGATCAGGATGCTGAAGTACTGGAAGTTGATGTTGTTCACGATCCAAAAGAAGGACCCCACGGCGTAGGTGTTTTTGGGATCCAGCGTCACGGGGGTGTCCACCAACATCCGGAAAATCCCCACCAGGAAGCCGATGATCATGGACCAGAGGCATCCCTTGGCATTCAGCCGCTTCCAGAACACACCGAAGAAGAAGACGACGAACACCGGCGGGGCGAGGTAACCCTGCACCGATTGCAGGTAGCCGTAGAGGCCGTGGGCACCTTTGACCACCGGAATCCAAGCCATGGCGATGACGACCATCACGCCGGTGGCGATGCGGCCCATGCGGACGAGCTCGGACTGGGAGGCCTTCGGGCGGAGCTTCTCATAGATGTCCACGGTGAAGAGGGTTGAGCAGGCGTTGAAGACCCCCGCCAGGGAGCCCATCAGGGCCGACAACAGACCGGCGACGACGATGCCGCGGATCCCCGGTGGCAGGAGGTATTTCACCATCAGGGGGAAGGCGCCTTCCGAAGCCATCTCTGGGATTTGGCCCGTGGCGTGGTCGTACACCGCCGCCAAGCCGGCAACCTTCCCGCTTTTCGCCAAGGCGAAGCAGATCAGGCCGGGGATGATGAACAGATAGACGGGGAAGAGTTTGAGGAACGCCGCGAAGATGCTCCCTTGGCGGGCAACCTTCTGGTTGGGCGCGCCGAGCGCCCGCTGGACGATGTACTGGTCGGTGCACCAGTACCAGAGCCCGATGACCGGGGCGCAGATCGCCATGCCGAGCCAAGGGAAGTTGCCGTTGAAATACCACGCCTGCCGCACCAGATGCCCGGCAGCGTCCTTCTCCATCACCGGTGCCCACGTGGGGATGACCCCCACCGGATTCAGCGGCTTCCAGAGGTTGAACATCTCGGATCCGCAGTAGTGGCGCAGTTCCCCCCAGCCGCCGAGCGCGCTCAGCCCGTAGAAGGTCAGCAGGGCCGAGCCGACGATCAGGACCACCACCTGCACCGCGTCGTTGTACGCCACCGCCCTCATGCCCCCGAGCATGGTGTAAAGGCCGGTCAGGAGGATGACGCCGACGGAGCCGATCCAGAAGCTGTCAATGCCCCCGATGTGCATTTCCGGGAGGAGCGTGCTGAAGACCACCCCGCCGGCGTAGATGCCGACCGCGATCTTGGAGACCACAAAGGTGAGCAGCGAGACGATCGAGAGCACGTAGCGGGACTGGGTGCAAAACCGGCGTTCCAGGAACTCCGGCATGGTGAAAACCAGCGATCGCGCGTAGAAGGGGACAAACACCCAGGCGAGGACCAGCAGACACCAGGCGTGGAGTTCGTAATGGGCCATGGCTACCCCCGACCTCGCGCCGGACCCGGCGAGGCCGACGATGTGTTCCGAGCCGATGTTCGACGCGAAGATCGAGGCGCCGATCACCCACCAGCCGAGATTCCGGCCGGCGAGGAAGTAATCCGTGGCGGTGTCCTTGCCGCGGCTCACCACCCACCAGGCGACGCCGAGCAGCACGCTGAAATAGAGGGCGATGGCGAGCCAGTCAAGGCCCGTCAGCGTCGTGGAGGCGGTCTCGGCCGCCGCCAGGAGGGGGGGGAGAGTGGTCATGGGTCAATTCCGCGTGGAGAATTTGTAAACGATCGTGTTGTGAAACGTCTGGCCGGGCTTCAGCACGACCGACGGGAAGGCGGGGTGGTTGGGAGAGTCGGGGAAGTGTTGCGGTTCCATGCAGAAGCCGTTGCGATATTGGTACACCCAACCGCCCTTGCCCTTGTTGGAGCCGTTGAGGAAGTTGCCGGTGTAGAACTGGAGGCCCGGTTCGTCGGAAAAGACTTCCATCACCCGCCCGGTGGTCGGGGCATAGACCGTAGCCATGAGCCCGAACTGGCCGGCCGGCTTGTCGATCACCCAGTTGTGGTCGTAGCCGCCGCCGAACTTGAGCTGTTCATCGTCCTGGCCGATCCGCGCACCAATGGGGGTGGGTTGGCGGAAATCAAACGGGGTGCCCTGCACCGGGCGCAGTTCGCCGGTCGGGATCAGGGTGCTGTCCACCGGTGTGAACCGCGACGCGGGGATGGTGAGCACGTGGCCGAGAATGTCCCCCTGGCCGGCGAGGTTGAAATAGGAGTGGTGTGTCAGGTTCAGCACCGTGTCCTTGTCGGTGGTGGCGGTGAACTCGAGCTTGATCGCGTTGTCCTCGGTCAGCCGGTAAACCGCGGTCACTGAGAGGTTGCCGGGATAGCCTTCCTCGCCGTCCTTGCTGACGTACTCGAGCTTGAGCCCGGGGCCGTCGGTCGCGGGGAGCACGGAGGCCTTCCAGACGACCTTGTCGAAGCCCTGCTTGCCGCCATGGAGGGCGTTCGGGTAATTGTTGGTGGCGAGGGTGTAGGTCTGGCCGTCGAGGCTGAACTTGCCCCGCGCGATCCGGTTGCCGTACCGGCCGATCAAGGCCCCGAAGTAAGGGGTGTCCTTGAGGTAGTCCGCCAGGCTGTCGTAACCCAGGGTGACATCCCCGAGTTTCCCGGCCCGGTCGGGGACCTTCAACGAGATGAGCAGGCCGCCGTAACTGGAAATCCGCGCCTCGGCCCCCTGGTGGTTGCGCAAGGTGTAGATCTGTACCTTCGTGCCGTCGGCGGTCTGGCCGAACGGATCGCAGGTGACGGACTGGTCGGGGCTGGGGGCCACGCCGGCGCAGCCGGCCAGGAAGGCCGCGCCGAGACCGGCGGCGAGGAGGTTGAACCAAGGGAGTTTCTTCATGTTGTTTTGCTGTTTGACTGGGTGTTGTGAAGGTCGTCGACGGGTGCCGGCCGGCCGCCCCGGTGGCTCCGGGCGGACGACCGCTTGCGGGTGGCCGTCGTCATCAGGTCTGTTTTTGTCCTTCCGCGCGCGGCGCCTGGCCATAGTAAGCCCCCGGGCCGTGTTTGCGGAAAAAGTGCTTCTCCATCAATACCTGCTGCATGGGCGGGACGGAAGGAAAAAGACGGAGGGTCTCGCCGGCCAGCCGGGCGAGGTGCTCCAGCACCCCGGCGTTCTCGACGGCCTTGGCAGCGTTCGGTCCCCAGGCAAACGGCCCGTGGCAGGCAACCAGCACGGCGGGGCAGAGCAGGGGATCCTTGTGCCGGAAGGTCTCCACGATCACCCTGCCGGTGTTGGCCTCGTACTCGGCCCGGATCTCCGGCGCCCGCATCCGCCGGGTGCACGGCACCGGGCCGAGGAAATAATCCGCGTGCGTCGTGCCCAAGGCGGGCAGGCTCTTCCCGGTCTGCGCCCAGGCGGTGGCATGGAGGCTGTGGGTGTGGACCACCGCCCCTACTCCCGCGAAGGCCCGGTAGAGCACGAGATGCGTGGGCGTGTCGGAACTCGGTTTGAAACTTCCCTCCACCACGGCCCCGGTCTCGAGCGCCACCACCACCATCTGGGAGGCCTCCATGCGGTCATACGGCACGCCGGACGGCTTGATCACCACCAGCCCGCGCTCGCGGTCGATCGCGCTCGCATTGCCCCACGTTTCGATCACCAACCCCTTGGCGACCAGCTCCAGGTTGGCCTTGCAGACCGCGCGCTTTAATTCGTCCAGCATGATGAATCTTGCCCTTCCGGTGGTTGGTTACTTGCGGGCCTGGTCCCGGATCTCGATCAGTTCCTTCATCACCCCTTGCAGCCCGCCCTGCCAGCCCGGCACGCCGAACGCGTCGTGCACCTGGCAGTAAAGCGCGTAGAGCCGCTGGTAAACCGCATGGGCGGCGGGGTTCGGTTTGAAGGAGCGCGGCTTTAGGCCGGACATCGCCCGCTGGGCCGCCGCGTAGTCGTCATGTCCGCCGGCTGCTTTCCCGGCGACCACCGCCCCCGCCATCGCCGAGCCCAGCGCGCAGGTCTGGCCCGACCGCGAGATCTGGATCGGGCGCCCGGTCACATCCGCGTAAATCTGCATCACCAGCGGGTTCTTCTCCGCGATGCCGCCGCAGTTCACGATGCGGTGGACCTTCACCCCGTATTCCTCGAACCGGCTGATGATCCTCAACGCCCCGAAGGCGGTCGCCTCGACCAGGGCGCGGTAGATTTCGGCGGGGGTGGTGTAGAGGGTCTGGCCGACCAGCAAGCCGGACAGGCGTTGATCCACCAGGATGGTCCGGTTGCCGTTGTTCCAGTCGAGCGCCAGCAACCCCGACTCGCCCGGCTTCATCTTCGCCGCCGCCGCGCTCAGCGTCTCGTGCGTCCCTTGGCCGGCACCCAGCGGCTGGATGTACTCCACGAACCAGTTGAAAATGTCGCCCACCGCCGACTGCCCCGCCTCCAGCCCGTAGTAGCCGGGGAGGATGCTCCCGCGCACGATCCCGCACAGCCCCGGGATGTCCGGAAGCTTCTCGTCGGCCGCCGCCACCATCATGTCGCAGGTGCTCGTGCCGATGATCTTCACCAGCGTCCCCGGGGCGATCCCTGAGCCGACGCCGCCGAGATGGGCGTCGAAGGCCCCGACGGCCACCGGGATGCCGGCGGGTAGCCCGGTCCGTTTGGCCCAGTCCGCCGTCAGCTTGCCCACCGCCTGGTCAATGGCACTGGCCTGGGGCCGGAGCCGGGCGCGGAGTTCACCGAGCTTCGGGTCGAGCTGGGCGAGAAACTCCGCGTCCGGGTAACCGCCCCAGTCGTCGCTGTACATCGCCTTGTGGCCGGCCGCACAGACCCCGACCACGAGTTTGTCCGGCGCTTCGGTGCCGGTGAGCACCGCCGGGATCCAGTCCGCGCATTCCACCCAGGTGTGGGCGGCGGCGAAGACCTTCGGGCTGGTGCGCAGGCAGTGGAGCACCTTGCTGAAAAACCATTCGCTCGAATACGTGCCGCCGCACTTGGCCAGGTACTGCGGCCGGATCCGTGCCGCCAGGGCGGTGATCTCGGCGGCTTCGGGAATCCCGGTGTGGTCCTTCCAGAGCCACGCCAGGGCCGCCGGGTTTTTCGCGAACTGCCGGCTGAACGCCAGCGGGCGGCCGTTGGCGTCCACCGGGATCGGCGTGCTGCCGGTGGTGTCCACGCCGATGCCGATCACTTGCGCCGGCTGGAAGCCTTTCACCGCGCGCTTCGCCGCCGCCAGCGCCGCCTTGATTGTCTGCTCCGCGCCCAGCACATAATCCGCCGGGTGCTGCCGCGCCAGGTTGGGGTCGCGCGAGAGGATGATCCCCTGCCGGCCGCTGGGGTAGTGGAACACCGCGGCCGCCACCTCGCGGCCGTTGGCCGTGTTGACGATCAGCGCGCGGACGGAATTGGTGCCGTAATCAAGCCCGAGGGAGTAGTGGGGTGTGCTCATGGGATGCTGGTTATTCGGCTTTCAGCCGCAGGATGGTGAGTGAGTTGGCCGGGAGGGTGTGGTGAAACCGGCGGTCCGCGTTGGTGATTTTGCCGGCCACCGGCGCGACTTTCCGCGGGGTGGCGAGCGAGTTCTCGTCCGCCGGATCGCCCGAGGTCAGCACGGTGAGGGCGGCCTCCGACGCCACCTTCCCCACGCCGGCCAGGGAGATCTCGGCGTCGTAGTCCGTCTTCGCGACGTTCACCAGCTTGAGAATCACCTCGCCCGTCCGGTCCGAACGGCCGGCCACCACGTGGAGCGGTTTCTCGATGCGCACGTCGTTGACGTCATGGATCTTCTCGCCGTCCAGGAAGCAGCGGACGTTCGTGCCGCGCACCTCGATGCGGATGTCGTACCAGCGGCCGGTCTCAATCCGGCCCGCGTGATCGCCCCCGAGCGTGTTCTTGCCGCCGTTGTTGCATTGCTCGATGGCGTGGCGGCTGTTGCCCCAGCCCCCCAAGTTCCACCACAGCCAGTTGTTGTCGTCCTGCACGTGGAACAGAATCAAGAAGCCCTCGGCGCCACTGATTTTGCGGGCCTTGAGGCTGAGCGTATAATCGCCCCACCCGGCGTCCCCTATCACGGCGCGATGATCATTCCCCATGGCGGTCTGTTGCAGGGCGCCGTCGGCCAAACCCCACTTGCCCTCCCGCAGCCGGAACGGCTTCGTGCCCGCCGCCGGGTCGAACTCATACAGGGTCCGCCCCTCCTGCGTCACCTTGAGGTCCTTGTACTCGGCGCGGGTGTCCCAGGTCGCCACGCCCACCGCGCCATGCGGGGCCTCCTGGGGCGTCTCGGTCAGCTCGATTTTCGCCGGCAGCACGGTGTCGCCGCGGTTCTCGGAAAAGAGCTGCTGCACGTAATAAGAGGGGGTGCCGTAGCTCTTCCCGTTGTCGAAGTTGATGAGGTCGGGGTTCCACTTCTTGTAGTTCAGGTTGGCGAAGAGCGGGGCGTAGGATGCCAGCACCACCACATCGCTGTTCCGTTCCATGCCGGTCATGAAGGCCGCCTCGCCCAGCGCCGCTTTGAGGTTCCCCGCCCCGCAACCCTCGGTCACCGCATACTCGCCCACATAGACCTTGTGGCCGGTGCGCGGGTAGGTGTCGTATTTCCCGGAGTTTTTGATGAAAAAGCCCGGGCTGCTGTAGTAGTGCTCGTCGAGGATGTCCACGGGCGTGCCGGACGGCGCGCCACCCCAGTCATCGGCGACGAGGTGCATCTCCGGGTATTTCTCCTTGATCGCCCGGTAAAACACGGCGTAACGCTCCCGGTAGGCGGCCCCGCCGTTTTCGTTGCCGATCTCCATGTAGCCGAGGTGGAACGGGGCGGGGTGGCCGTGTTTGGCGCGTTCGGCCCCCCACTGGCTGGTGGCCGGGCCGTTGGCGTACTCGATGGCATCCAGCGCGTCCTGCACCCAGGGACCGAGTTGGTCCATCGGCACATTCTCCTTGTGCGACATGCCGCAGTTGATCACGAACAACGGCTCCGCCTTGAGGTCTTCGCACAGTTGCAGATACTCGTGATAGCCGAGCCCGTGGGTGGAGTAATACTGCCAGATGTTGTACTGGTTCCGGCGGTCGGAGGTCTGGCCGATGGTCTGCTTCCAGTGATACGAAAGGCTGAGGGTGTCGCCCTCCACCCAGCAACCGCCGGGGAACCGCATGAACGCCGGATGCAGCCCATCCAGCAGCCCCGCGAGGTCGGGCCGCAGGCCATTGGCCCGGCCTTTCCAAGTCTTCTGCGGAAAGAGGGAGACCACGTCCAGCCAGAAGACACCCGGCTGCGACGCGGTGATGACCAGCCGCGCCTTGGGACGCGATTCCGCTGCCTTGAGGGTGGCCTTGAAGGCCGCCCACTCGCCGGTCAGGCCTTTGAAGGTCTCGCGGGCCAGGACTGTTCCTTCCGGGCCCACCAGCGAGACGGTGAGCGATCCCTCGAAGCCGGTTGCGGCCCGGGCGTTGAGCGAAAGATCATACGCCGCGCCCGCCTCCAGCGGGATGCCCCAATACCCCTCGTTCGCCACCCCGGCCCGCCCGCCACTTCCGGTAATCGTCACCCGGAGCGAGCGGCGGTTTTGCGCGCTCATCGGGTGATCGGTGTCGATCGCCAGATCCGCCCGGCATCCGCCTTCCTCAACCCCGGTCCAGTGCTCCGGCTTCTCCCCATCTTCGAAGGACCGGTTCCGCACTAGTTCCGCGTAAAGGCCGCCGTCGCCGGAGCAATTGATCTCCTCGAAGAAGATGCCATAGAGCGTTGGGCTGACCTTCGGGCCGGGGTGGGCGGCATCCACCTCGATGCGGGCGGTGGCGGGAGCGGCGGAGGCGATCGGCCCCAGGATCAGGCCCGCTGCCGCCGCTGCCAGGGCGAGGAGACGGCCGACCGGGCGAGTGTGCGGCTCGGCGCTGGGGAAGGGATGTGTCAGACTAAAAGGCATATGTTTGAGCAGTGGTTGCGCGTGCAGTGCGGCAGGGGAGATCAGGGCGGCGCGGCAGCGCCGCCCTACCGTTGAGTCCGGTAGGGCAGAGCTGCCGCTCTGCCCAAATCAAGCCCCCGCTCCGAACAACCAAGATCGCCCCTGAAAACAAAGGGCGCAACGAGCGTCGAGCTGATCCCAAGCGCATGGTTTTCGGGGTCATTGCGGGGACGTCAAGCGGCGGTGGCCCGCTCGGCGGTGCGGGCGGCGGGTTGATCTTCGACCGCCGGGAGGACGAGCCGGTCCACGCCGACGGCGACCAGGCCCGAGGAACGACGCCGGGGCGCGGCCTGGCAGGTGACCTTGCCGAACCTGGCCCACAACGCGCCGCGCTGGATTCCCTCTCCGAGCCGCGCGAACGCGCTCTCAGGGAATTCCGTCAGGGTCCCGGTCAGCACCACATGATGCAACCCGAGCACATTGATGGCTCCGGCGACGACCTTGGCGGCGGTTTCGAGGGTTTCCTCCAGCCACGGCTCCAGCCCGTGCTCGTGGACATGCGCCACCAGCCGGGACCAGTCCGAGGCCGATCCGCCCCCCCGGCGCGACCCGCCGCGGGCCGCCGCGAAGCTCTGGCACAGGCCGCGTCGGGAGATGAGCGTCTCCAGGCATCCCTTGCCGCCGCAGCCGCACGGCCGCAGGTTGGCTGGGACCGGCGTGTGGCCGATCTCGCCGTTCAGCGGCGTCGGATGGGGGTAGAGCTGTCCCTCCATCACGACCGCCCCGCCGACGCCGTGCCCGAAATCGACGAGCAGGAAATCCTCCCCCCCCGGTTCCGCGGCGAGGTGGCCGAGCGCCAGGGCGCGAATCTCCTGGACCAGGACCACGGGGATGTTCCAAGCCCGCTGGATGAGCGGCCCCGGCGGGGTCCCTTCCAACCAGTGGAGGTTGGGGGAGAAAAGCACCCGGCCCGCCGCCTCGTCAACAATGCCCGGGACGCTGACCAACACCCCCCAGAGATCGGTGATCGGGATCCGGGACGCCACCTGGGCCAATTGCTCCCCCAGCGCCGCGGGGGAGGAGGGCGTCGGGAAGGAATGATCCCACCGGTCCGCCGGCTGCACGCCGACCGGGAGCGCGGCGACCCGCGTCTCGGCGACATCCAGCTCAATCGCCACAAACCGGGGCTTCCGGCGGTCGAGCTCGAGCATCCGGCCGGGGCGGCCGAGCCGCGGGGTGTGGTTCCCGGCAGCGGCCGGCGGATCTTCCACCACCGTGGTCGCGACGCTCTGCAAGACTCCCATCGCCAGCAGTTCCGCCGTGATCTTGCCCGCGGTGGGCTGGCTGATCCCGGCAGCCTTGGCCAAATCCGCCCGGGATGCGCTGCCCATCCGCGACAGCAGGGAAATCACCGTGCGCTGGTTGGTCCGGCGCAGGCTGGCTGGCAGGGCTGCTGTCTTGATGCCGAGCATGGTGGTCGTGTTGCTTTCGAGTAGCCTATATGTGAACTTTGTTAAGTAAAGCCCTTTTTTCGTTTTTTCACGGACGGTTTTTGGTCCGGCCGCCGCCGCCCGTAGATGCGGAACAGGAGAAAGACCGGGAGAAAGGGCCACAGAGATCACCGAGGGCACCGAGAAAGCGCGCTCGGTGCTCTCGGTGCTCTCGGTGGCTGGATCGTCGCTCCGGTCCCATCCGTTCGGCCTTTCCCCCGCTTGTCCCCCGTGTCACCAGTACTGGTGACTGGCCGGTTTCCGGGGATCGGGTAATCTATTGGCGTAGTGACGATGCAAAAACGCAGTAGCCAAACCGTGTGTGGGATGGCAGGTGCCTGTCTGCGGCACCGCATCGGCTGGTAATTTTGGTGCTCTTTTGTAGAGTGTGTCGTGAAGGCCGGGCGCAAGCCCGGCCTTCATGTTTTTCCGGGCGAGCGGGATGGCCGCCCGGTCCCGCGGCCGTGGTTGGCGAACCGCACCCGCCCGCCGCCCTCGCCGCCTCACCGGCGTTGGGACCGCTGGGAGGGCGAGCCTCCTTCCAAGCCATGGTCATCACGACTGATCAACGCGATTAGCCACCGCGCAGCCGTGGCGGGGCCAACTCGCCGCTTGACACCGGGGGGGCGGTTGCGTAGCTCCCCCGGGTGCAACCTCAAGAGGCGAAACGCCCCAGTCTGCTGCCGTTGACGATCGGGCTGTTTGCGCTGATCGCCGCCTTCCATCTGGGCGGCGCCTGGATCGGCAAATCGCTCATCCGCGCGAGCCATCTCGGTACGGCGCTCGAGTACGCGAAGGGGCCGATTGATTTCCTCAAGCCGGTGATCGTCGGGTTCAACGCCACGGGCAGCCCAACGGTGCAGGAGATTCCGGTCTGGCAGGCGGCCGCGGCGCTCGCTTTCAAGCTGGCGCACTCGACCTGGTACGGCTGGGCGAATCTGGTGTCCCTCCTTTTCTTCGCCACCTGTCTCTGGCCGTTTTATCAGCTCGCGCGGCGCTACGTCGGGGAGCGCGCCGCCGCGTGGTCCGCGCCGTTTTTCCTGGCCCAACCGCTCATCGTGGTGATGTCGGGCGAGGCGGCGACGGACGGGTTGAGCTTGGTGTCGGCGATCTGGTTTCTGTACTGCGCGGACTCGCTGATCTGGAGCGGGAGCGTCTGGTGGTGGCCGGCGACGGCGGCGTTCGCCATCCTGAGCGCGCTGCTGAAGCTGCCGTTTTTCTTCGCCGCCGGGCTGTTCACGGTGATGCTGCTGGTGGTGGTGGCGCCTCGTTCGTTCCGGTCCTGGGCGATGGTTGCCGCCGCGGGGTTGGTGGCGATGGTCTGCTTTTTCCTGTGGACGCATTACGCGGATTCGATGGCGGTGCAGGGAGAGTTCGCCAACACGGATCTGCGCGTCGGGCACAGCCCGTGGCTGAGGTACTGGTTTTTCGGAGACTGGCACTACCGGGTGAGCCCCGGCCATTGGATCAAGGGCGGCTGGCGGTTCCTGCATGCGACGCTGGGGGCGCTCCCGCTGGCGTTCCTGCTGGTGGCGGCGCTGGTCCGGGGCGGCGCGCTGCTGCCGAAGCTGTGGCTGGGGGCGATGTTCATCACCACCCTGATCTTCACCCACCTGGTCCTGGAGCACTGGCATTATTACCTCCTGTGCTGTCCGGCCGTGGCGATGCTCTGCGGGGCGACCGTGGCCCGCTGGGAGGATTGCTGGGAACGCGAGATGCCGTGGGCCGCGCTCCGGGTGGCGCTCGCGGGGCTGGTGCTGGTGCTGGCGGCGGTGGACGGCCTCGTGACGATGAAGATCGCCATCGATTACGACTATTGGCCCGCCCAGATGAGCGCGGTGATCCGGGAGCACACCGCGCCGGGCGACAAGATCATCCTCTTCACCTGCGATCCGAACTGGGGCGGCGAGATGCTGTTCCGCGCGGATCGCAAGGGACTGTGTGTGCCGGTGTTGAAGGGGGATCCGCTCGGCCCGACGCCCAAAGGGCTGGTTGATTTGCTGACGACGCCGGAAGACCTCGCCCTGCTCAAGCTGCTCGGCTACAACCGGGTGGTGATGGTGAGCGAATCGCCCGTGCGGTTCGCGGTGGTGGCGGCGAATCCGGGGAGCCGGCGGGAGCGGGATTATTACCCCGAGAAGATCTCCCCCGTGGTGGATGCCTGGCCCGTGGTGTGGCGGACCCCTGATATTCTGATCCGCGCCATCCCATGAGCTCGCCCCTTGCTGGGGAGGGTGCGCCGGGTCCGGGGGCGGGCGCGACGCGGGGAAGGCGCCTGCTGCGGGTCCTGGCGTGGGTGGTCGCGGCGGTCGTGTTCATGGGAGGAACGGCCACGGTCGGGTGGCTGCTGAACGTGCGCAACCAAGCGCGCCGGCGGGCGGGTTGGAGCCGGGCGGCGATCCAGCAGATTGCCAGTCTCTCGATCACCAACGAACCGCTGAGCGGTGAACTGGCGGAGCTGCGCGCGGGGGGTGACGGGAGGATCTCCTGGGCGGCGCCCCATCTGCTGTTGATGACGAATGGCGAATACCTCGCTTTTGCCTCGTTTCATGGCCACAACGCCGGTCCGCCGCCGCACCTGTTGATCGCGCACGGGTCGGACGGCCGTTGGTACTACAGCAGCTACCATTTCTGCAATGAAATGGCCGGCGTCTCCGGGGATGAACCGCCCGGGTCGATCGCCGGGTTTGCCTCCCGTTATTTCGCCCGCCCGTTTGATCCCGCAGGGGGCGATTGCCTCGCGCCGACCTGGGAGGGCGGGCTGCCCCGATCAGGGGCGGAAGGAACTCCAGAGGGCCAGCAGCCCAAAGGCGACCAGCACGGCCCCTGAGATGGCGTTGATCACCCGCATGCCGCGATCCTGGAGTCGGGCGCGGAACAGCGCGGCCGTGCTGCTCAGGAGGAGCCACCAGGCCGCCGAGCCCAGAAAAACCCCGGCCACGAGCAGGCCGGCTGCGCCGTATTCGGGCGTGGTGCCCAACCCAAAGCTCGCGAAGAGGACGGCGAAGGAGAGGATGGTCATCGGGTTCGTGAGGGTGAGCAGGAAGGTCGAGAGGTAATTGGGGACCCAGCCGCCCGGCCTGCCCTCGGCGGGGCGCGGAGCCGACCGGCCCAAGAAGCTGCGGACCCCCAGGTAGCAGAGGAAGAGTCCGCCCGCCTGCGCCAGCCAGAAGCGCTGCCCGACCAGGAAGCCGGACACCGCCGTGAGCCCAAACCCCGCGACGCAGCCATAAACCGCGTCGGCGGTGGCGGCGCCGAGTCCGGTGGCCAACCCCGCCGCGCGGCCCTCGCTGAGCGAGCGGCGGAGGCAGAGCAGCCCGATCGGTCCCACCGGCGCCGCGATGGAAAAGCCGAGGACCGCTCCCTTGATGAGCAAGGCGAGTTGCATGATGGTCTCGGGACAATTTGGCGTGGGAAGGGCGAGTTGTCACTCTCAACTCCCGGGTCCCGGCGCCATAGTCTCAGGGAGATTTGGGCGGCGCGGCAGCGCCGCCCTACCAGATGTCGGTAGGGCGGAGCTGCCGCTCCGCCCAAGTTTCGCCACTGGAGCCCCGCCTTGCGGACGCACGCCGCGAGGGGTTGGCGCACGCGTCCCGGGGCAGCGACCAAGGGCGGGGTGCGGCCGGACGGG
>Ga0182030_10007679_pt1 | contig 22466 bp, 21 predicted proteins | sample 812S3MmetaG_FD_121299 | JGI IMG/M metagenome (GOLD analysis project Ga0182030, IMG submission 121299) | Permafrost microbial communities from Stordalen Mire, Sweden - 812S3M metaG (Illumina Assembly) | ecosystem: Environmental > Terrestrial > Soil > Wetlands > Permafrost | place: Sweden... | reverse complement strand
CTCCATGCCATCCCCAGGAGCACCAAAGTCACCATCGGGGATACAGTCGTTACGAGTCAGACTTCTTCTCTTTTTCCTGCCAACCTGATGGTAGGGACGATCGAAGAGGTCGTGCCCGACAACAGCAGCAATTTTTACACGCTGAAAGTCAGGACCGCTACAAACTTCGCAAACATTGAATATGTGTATGTGATTGATAATCTTCAATATGACGAGCAAAAAGGCCTGGAAGACTCTACCCGCAAAAAAGTCCAATGAGTGAACTGCTGAAAAATATCATCCGCTTTATCCTTTTCATCCTGGTGCAGGTGTTCATCCTTTTCAAGATGCCGCCGCTACACCGGTTTGTCGTTCCCTATCTCTATTATCTTTTTATCTTGTGGCTGCCCTTCAGCCTGTCCCGGATGTCATTGACCTTTATAGGGTTCATTTTTGGCCTCAGCCTGGACTATTTCGTTAAAACCCCCGGTCTTCATGCCGCAGCCTGCACGCTGATCGCCTACATCAGGCCCTTCGTGATCGGGATGCTGATCTCACAGGAAGGCGCCGACAAGAACTATATCGCGCCTTCCATTGTTAGCATGGGATGGGCTCCTTATGCTACGTATGTTATCGTTCTGACCCTTCTGCATCATACTTACCTGGTATTGCTGGAATGGATGAATTTTGGAACTTTTATCTACTTCATTGGAAAAATCGTCGCCTCAACTGCCGTCAGCCTGTTGCTGGTCCTTTTGACCGAGTTGCTTTTCTTCCGCAAACAAAAGTTCAGGACCAATACTATATAGGGCGTAAGGCGAACAAAATGTGAATTTTGCATAGTATTCTCCTGTTTTTCACGTTAATAACCGGTACTTTGTAAATTGTAGGTAGCTTTCCTCATATGTCTGTATTCAATCAATCGCGTAGTAATGTTATCCGCCTCATTTTTGCCGGCATGTTCCTGGTCATAGCGGCACAATTATTTCACCTGCAGATCATTTCCAAAAAATACAAACAACAGGCCCAGGAAAATGCGCTGTTTCGCAAGAGCGTCTATCCTACCCGGGGCATTATCTATGACCGGAAAGGGCGGGCCATCCTCAACAATACGATTATGTACGATCTGATGGTCACGCCGGCCCAGGTCAAAAATATCGATACGGCCTATTTCTGCCAGTTGCTGAACATCGACTCGGCCGAATTCCGCAGCCGCATCCTCGACGCCCGCATCAAGAACGGTCCCTTCCGGCCGACGGTCTTCGAAGATCTCCTTCCACCGGATATGTATGCCCGCCTGGAAGAGAACCTCTGGAAATTTCCGGGGTTCAACCTGCAGGAACGTCCCGTCAGGGTCTACCCTTTCGATGCGGCCGCCCACATCATGGGCTATGTCGGCGAAGTGGACTCGGCGATCCTGCGCCGGTCCAACAATTTCTATCAGCTGGGTGACTATGTCGGGCGCAGCGGCCTCGAGCAATACTATGAAAAAGCGCTGATGGGTCAGCGGGGGATCGAATTCTGGATCAAGGACAACAAGAACAGGCTGGTGGGTCCATACCAGGACAAGGCCCTGGACACCCCCGCCATCGCCGGGAAGAACCTCAATACCTATATGGATATCGAGCTGCAGCAGCTGGCCGAACGCCTCCTGTATGGCAAGACCGGCGCGGTTGTGGCGATCGAACCTTCGACCGGTGGTATCCTGGCTATGGCTTCGGGGCCCACTTACGACCCTAATTCACTGACGGGACCCAACAAGCAATCGAACTATGCAAAACTGGCCCTCGATGCCTCCGGACCCCTGCTTAACCGGGCCATCAAGGGTCAATACCCTGCTGGTTCTACCTATAAACCGTTGGGCGCCCTCATCGGCCTCGACGAAGGGGTGATCAACTCCGCCAGCGGGATCGATTGCCGTGGGTGGTATTATGGCTGCGCCGCCAAGCCCGTGCGATGCCTGGAAAGTAATCCGGGTCATGCTGCGAATCTTCGCTTGGCCATCGCCCATTCCTGCAACTCTTTTTTTTGCAACACTTTCCGCCTGGAGGTCGATAATCCTGAATTTCATAGCTCCCGCAAAGGGTTGACTAGGTGGAAGGAATATGTCAATGCATTCGGTCTCGGTCATCGGATTGGCGTGGATCTGCCGAGCGAAGACGGCGGCAATATTCCCGATACAACAGCTTATGACAAGGAATACCATCATGCCTGGAACTCCTGCACCATGGTCACCATGGGGATCGGCCAGGATAAAATGCTGGTCACCCCGCTGCAAATGGCCAATGCCATGTGCATCGTTGCCAATAAAGGATATTTTTACACGCCGCATTTTGTAAAGAATATCGAAGGCAGTGCGGAAGAAGACACTTTGCTGAGCCGCTTCCATGTGAAACACGAACCGGTGTCGCATATTTCCGATGCCGCCTATGAAGTAGTGCATAGCGGCATGCAGGATGTGACGGAGATCGGTACCGCCCGGCCGGCGCGGATTCCCGGGATCAATATGTGCGCAAAAACAGGTACCGCGGAAAACAAGCTTCTTATTGACGGCAAGGTGATCAAGCTGAATAACCACTCTTTGTTTGTCTGCTTCGCGCCCCGCGAAAATCCAAAAATAGCGGTAGCTGTCATCGTGGAGAACGGCGGCTATGGCGCCGCACAGGCAGGCGTCATAGCTTCACTGCTGGTGGAAAAGTATCTCAATGATACCATAGCCACCAACCGGCTGGAGTTGGAGGACGATATCACCAACCGGAATCTTATGCCCGGCTACCTGATCCGGCGTCAGTACAAGGCCGATTCTGCCCGTGCTGCCGACTGGGCGCGACAAAGCGGAGACAGTACGCGGTTGATCAAGTACCAGACGCCTTCCTTTCGGTATATGATGCTGGATACTTCCTATAATTCCCGGAGCCCGATCTATCTCAACTTGCATAAGCCGTCGCCCTACAAGAGTGCCCTGGCTGAACGGCTGGCCCGGATCAGGGCACAGGCCGCCGCACAGCAACATCCGGCGGACAGCAGCAAACAAAACCGTACCCCGGATAGCAGCGGAGCACCGCCGAAATCTTCGCCGGCCATACGGCCCCGGCCGGTGGATACTGCCATCAAAAAGTCTCCGCCCCGGGAGCCCGTCAAAGAAGATTCTATTCACAAAGATTCTACCCGCTAAATATTATGAGTCAGAGAAACCCCACCATATCGAAAGGCGTTGACTGGTCATTGGTTTGGATCTGGTCCATCCTTTGTTCCATTGGCATAACGAGCATCTTCGCCGCGTCATGGCATGAAGGCGATAATATTGTGCAGGGTTTCATTTCATTGAAAACGGATTATAGCCGTCAGCTGCTGTTCTTTGTTCTCGCCGGCATTATCGGCACTTTTATCCTGCTGACGGATAGTAAATTTTTCACGGCGACTGCGAATTTGGGCTATGCTTTTGGCATTTTTTTACTGCTGCTCGTATTCCCATTTCACTCCCGGGTGAAAGGGACGGAGTCTATCATCAAATTCGGAAGCGCATTCCAGATCCAACCTGCAGATCTCTGCAAGCTTTTTGTCGCCCTCGCCCTCGCCAAATATCTTTCCCGCGTAGAAACGAATTTTAGCCGCCCCCGTTCGCAACTTATCGCCTCCGCCATAGCCCTGGTGCCGGCGGTGTTTAGCCTTATGCAGCACGAGATGGGGCTTTCCCTCGTCTATTTTTCTTTCTTCCTGGTGATGTTCCGGGAAGGGCTTCCTCCCGCGATATTGGTCATCGGCTTTTCCTTTTCTGTCCTGGTCGTAGCGACCCTGCTGATGGAACCCAATACGCTGGCGCTGGTGCTGACGGGCATAGCCGTCGCCGCCATCTATTTCCTCCGCAGGATCATCAAGCGAAACCGCGCCGTCCTGTTTTTGATCGTCGGCACCTGGTTTGTCTGTGTTGGGGTGCAGCGGTTCGTCGTTCCCTTTGCCTTCGATCATTTCTTTGAGCCTTACCAGGTAAAGAGGATCTATGATGCTATCGGCAAGGACTATGTGCCCAAGGACCAGGCTACGGCGGTGGTCCTGGAAAACGAGCAGAAGACCAGCGGTAAGAAAAAGGATAATAACTACAACGTCAAGCAAAGTAAGATCGCCATCGGTAGCGGCGGCCTTATAGGGAAGGGTTTGCTGAAGGGAACGCAGACGAGATATGATTTTGTGCCGGAACAAAAGACCGACTTTATTTTCTGTACGATCGGCGAAGGCTTTGGGTTTACAGGCAGCATTATCTTCCTCGGCATTTATGTCCTTTTACTGTTGCGCATCGTCACCATTGCGGAACGACAGCGCAGCGTATTCAGCCGTGCCTTTGCCTATGGCGTCGCCAGTGTGTTCTTCTTTCACATCATCATCAATGTCTGTATGACCATTGGCCTGGCGCCTGTCATCGGCATCACGCTGCCCTTCGTCAGCTATGGGGGGACTTCCCTGCTAACATTCAGTATCATGCTTTTCATTCTTGTCCGGCTCGACGCCGACCGGCAGATGGTGCTGCGGTGAATTCAATATCTTTGCAACATGCGAATCATTCCCCTGTCCGAAGGCTCCTTCACCATCGATAAGACCAAACGGTTTGTCCCTTTCGATACCACGCAGGATGACCTGCAGCAACGGCCGGTAGGCAGCTTGCTGGTAGAAGTGCAGCCCTTTGCCGTCGTCACCGCCGACGATATCCTGGTGATCGATACGGGCCTTGGCTTTGAAAAAGACGGGCAGCTCCAGATCCATTCCAATTTATGGCAGGCCGGCATCGATCCGGCAAAGGTCACCAAGGTGTTGATGAGCCATCTGCATAAAGACCATGCGGGCGGCATCGGTCCCCAGCGCCTTTCTTTTCCGAATGCAAAATATTATGTCCAGCGACAAGAGCTGGCGTACGCGTATGAAAAGGGCCCTTCCTCTTATATGACGGACGAACTGGAATGTCTCAAATCCTCTCCCCAATTGGTATTGCTTGACGGTGATGGGGTTCTCGACGGGTATATCCGCTATACTGTCACGGCGGCGCATTGTCCATTTCATCAGGTATTCTGGATCGTTGACGGCGGTGAAACGACCTTCTTCGGCGGTGATGTCGCTCCCCAGCTACAGCAGATGAAAAGCCGCTTTGTTGCCAAATATGACTACGATGGAAAACTGGCGATGGAACTGAGACAGGAATGGTGGCGCAAGGGACAGGAGGAAGGGTGGACGTTCCTGTTCTATCACGACGTGAAGACACCGGTCTTTTAAAAAAAAGGCCTGCCCTGGAAAGAGCCGGCCGTTGCTAACCTATGAAAAACACCAAGTTCAAATATCGTTATTCAGGTCGCTATTGATAAAATTTATTCGGTCAATGGGCTAAATGTCGGGGTCTATGGGCCTTGCGGCGGAAGCGGCTGTGGTGATGCAGGATAAGGCCGCCCACGCTGCATCTGCCTTCGCAGCATCTCGTTCCGGACGAAAGTATTGAAATCCTTTTCCGCCTTGAAAAACTCATTGATCTTAGGGGGCGCAATGGCCTTCAAAAAATCTACGCTGTATTTTTTCTTGATATTCAGTAATGATTCTTCCAGCGCTATTTCGCTGCTGTTCGGTTGACGCCTGAAATTGAAATAGGCCTGCTGTACCTCCGCTGCATAACTGTTATAGATAGGCCAGAACTTTTGGGCCTCTTCATTGGTCAACCGCAACCTGTTAGTGATGTAACCGGTTTTCATAGCCTCCAGTTGACCGGCAAAGGGTCCTTGTCTGCCGCCTTGTGCGTGTGCCGGCCGGGCCAGCCAGCAGAGGATTACCAATACGGAAAATAATTTTTTCATTGTTACGTCTAATTCGTTGCAATGTCATTTGCTCTTCCATGCTCTTCCATATATTGCTGCAATTCCCCGTCAGGCACGTCCCCCAGGAGCGTCTTGATATCACTGTCATTCATATCCAGGGTTGCGGTATTGTTCGACACAGGTTCCGCCAGAATGGAATTCTGATCGTCCAGGTAGTTCAGTATCTCCTGGTCGCTCACTTTGTGAAGGCCCTGAGACATACTTGACGCGAGATCCACCGTCCCCACGTGCTGCCCCTCATCGCTCTTTTCCCCACTGATATTGGAGAAACCTGTGTGCAACTGCGGCCAGCTGAACACCAGAATCAGGCATGCTGCGGCTGCCACCCCGGCGTATTTCCACCAATGGCCTTTGACCGCTTTTCCCCTGCTTCCGATCGCAACAACTTTGGCGCCGCCGCCGGTTGCGGCCATCGCAGGAACGACGCGGACTCCCTCACGGACTCCCCCATGAATAACCTTCTCCGTCGCTGCTGCCGGAAGATAATCAAAATATCCCTCCGGCACAACGTAGGTCGTTTTATCTTTCAGTACGGACAATATAGGCGATACTTCTGCAAAATAGCCTTCCGGCAGCCGGTAAGGGTTTTCCCTGGTAATCCGGCTAACGATAGGAGAAATCCGGGCCAGTTCTTCCTGAACACCCTCGGAACCGGCTTTTATCCGGCCCAGCACCTGCGAGGCGAAATCGTCAAAATACCCTTCAGGAACACTGAATGCCAATGATTTAGACAAATTAGACGCCAGAATCGCCTCCTCCGCCCCGTCAGCCTGAAACTCAGCTGTCGGACCATCGGGCGAACCATTGGGCGAACCATTGGAGACGGCTAACCTCGCGATCCGGTCCAGGACCTTCCCCAGGATCAACGGAGGCAAACCTTCGAAATAGCCTTCCGGCAATTCATAAGGTATTTGCCTGCCGATCCCTTCTACCAAAGCGCTCAGCGACCTCAATTCGTCCGATATGTCATTCTTCGCTTGCATCTATTTTCAGACCCCTTTGGTTAATTAAAGTTTAATGATTCAGGATATAATCCTCGATTTTTTTGACTGCATGATGATAGGAGGCCTTCAGCGCGCCTTCAGAAGTATCCAGAACACGGCTCATTTCCTGATAGGGCATCTCATCGTAATAGCGAAGCGTAAATACAACTCTTTGTTTTTCAGGAAGTTGTTGAATTGCAAGTTGGAGTTTCCACTCCAATTTATTGGGATCGAAGTATTTGTCGGCAACAATTTTATTGCTGAGGCCGGATTCCGTCTCGTCCAGGGAGGCAGTGGACTTTCTCTTTTGCTGTTCAAGGTAGCTCAGGCATTCATTGGTGGCGATCCGGTACAGCCAGGTATACAACTGCGAGTCTTCCCGGAAATTTTCCAACCCGTTCCATACACGGATAAAGACGTTTTGCAATACATCATTGGCATCTTCATGTTCCACTACCATTCGCCGGATATGCCAGTACAGTTTTTCCTGGTATTTCTTTATAATGGCCGTGAACGCCTTCTCTTTGGTCTCAGGGTTCCGAAATTGCAAGAGCAGCTCGGTATCTTGAATGGTTACCCCCATGGATTGCAATTTGGCTAAGTATTATTTTTTTTTCTGGCCATCACTTTCTCTGCCGCAGCAAGGATATCTGGCGTGTCCAGCCCGTATTTGACCATTAGTTGCGCAGGGGTACCGCTCTCACCAAAGGTGTCATTGGTGCCTACATATTCGATCGGTGCCGGAAAATGCCGGGCTAAAGTCTGTGCAACGGCGTCACCCAGCCCACCAATAATATTGTGCTCTTCGGCAGTGACGGCACAACCGGTCTTTTGTACGGATTTCAGAATAGCAGCCGTATCCAGGGGCTTGATGGTATGGAGATTGATCACTTCAACCGACACGCCTTTTTCCTCCAGGATCTTTCCGGCTTCGATGGCCTTCCACACCAGGTGCCCACAGGCAAAAATGGACACATCCGTTCCTTCGGAAAAGACCTGGGCCTTACCGATCTCGAAAGGCAGCTTGTCCGTGAAGATAGGCCATACGGGCCGGCCAAAACGAAGATAAACGGGCCCCACATAGTCGGCGATGGCGATGGTCGCCGCCTTGGTCTGGGCGTAGTCGCAAGGTACGATCACTGTCATGCCCGGCAGCATTTTCATCAGCCCGATATCTTCCAGGATTTGATGAGTGGCTCCATCTTCCCCCAGTGTTACCCCCGCGTGCGAGGCGCATATCTTTACATTCTTACCGGAATAGGCGACAGACTGCCGGATCTGATCATACACCCTTCCCGTAGAGAAATTGGCAAAAGTTGTCGTAAAGGGTATCTTACCGCCTATCGTCAGCCCGGACGCAATGCCGATCATGTTGGCCTCTGCTATGCCGCATTGTACAAACCGTTCGGGAAATTCCTTGATGAACTGGTTCAGCTTCATCGAGCCGAGCAGGTCGGCGGTGAGGGCTACGATATTAGGGTTCTTGCGGGCCGCTTCTACGATTCCATCTCCAAATCCGCTGCGAGTGTCTTTCTGTCCGGTGACTTGAATGTCTTTTAACATTATTGCTTGAGGTTTATAATTGATGCTGGATATCAGAGCCGTCGATCCTTCCCTGTCCCTGTTTTGGCCTACAAAGTAAAGGAGTTTAATTGAACTGTGAAAACTTCCCGTTGTAGAACTTCTCGTCCGTTTTCAGCTTTTGCTCCCATTTCCAGGCAGTGGACATCATATCTTCCAGGCCGTACTCGATTGCCCATCCTAACTGCCGCCTGGCCAAATCGTTATTGGCATAAATCGCAATGACATCCCCCGGCCGGCGGGGCCCGATCTGGTAATTCAGCTTGACGCCGCTGACCTTTTCAAAAGCCTTGATCGCCTCCAGTACCGTAACGCCATTGCCGGTCCCCAGGTTATACACCTCCGCATTCTTCACGATCTTTTTATCCAGCATGTATTGTATGGCCAGGGTGTGCGCATGGGCAATATCGCTCACATGAATGAAATCCCGGATACAAGAGCCATCGCGGGTAGGATAATCGTCTCCATAAACGGTCATCTGGGGCAGCTTGCCGATCGCCGTCTGCGTAATGGCCGGCACCAGGTTGGCCGCGCGGCCCATGGGCATCTCCCCGATCAGGATGGACGGATGGGCCCCGACAGGGTTAAAATACCTGAGGTTGATACATTTGGTATGCGTAGTCGCCTTGGAAAACTCGTTAATGATCTGTTCGCCCATCTGTTTGGTATAACCGTAGGGAGATTCGGCCGGCTTGGGCGGCGTCAGTTCGGTCACCGGGATCTCATCGGGGTTGCCGTACACCGTACAAGAGGAAGAGAATACAAAATGGGGGATTTCGAATTCCTGCACGCACTTCAGCAGATTGATCAGCGACAGCAGGTTGTTCTCGAAATACATCAGGGGCTGTTCGACGGATTCTCCCACCGCCTTGAAAGCGGCAAAATGAATGATGCCTGCAATGTTGTCGTTTTCCTGGAAAATGGCAAACGTGTCGTCGTAATTGCAGAGATCGACCTTATAGTTCTTGATCTTCTTTCCCACGATCTTCTCCACACCCTCCAGTATCCGGGGCGAAGACCGTATGTTGTTATCTACGCAGATGACTTCAAAACCATTGGCGACAAGGTCTACGATGGTATGAGAACCTATATAACCACATCCGCCGGTGACAAGGATCTTTTGCATAATTGGTCCGCTTTGAATGACTTATGATGAATGAATTAGGTTGATCAGATATTGCCCATACCCGCTCTTCAGCAACGGCTGGGCTATTTTTTCCACCTGGGCCGCATCGATGAAGCCCTTGCGATAAGCGATCTCCTCTATACAGGCAATCTTAATGCCCTGCCGCTGTTCGATCACCTGCACGAACTGGGCAGCCTGCATCAACGAATCGAACGTCCCGGTATCCAGCCATGCCGTTCCGCGGTCCAGGATCGATACGGCCAGTTTACCCTGGCGCAGATACTCCCTATTGACGTCGGTGATCTCATACTCGCCCCTTGGCGAAGGTTTTAGCGCTTTAGCAATGTCTATCACTGTATTGTCATAAAAGTACAGGCCCGGAACGGCATAATTGCTCTTGGGCCTGGCCGGTTTCTCTTCAATAGAAATAGCTTTATTGGCGGCATCGAATTCCACGACCCCATACCGCTCGGGATCGCTCACCTGATAGGCATATACGATACCGCCGTCCGGCCGGTTATTCCTTTCCAGCTGCTTGCCCAGCCCAGCCCCATAAAAGATATTGTCGCCCAGCACCAGGGCCGCCGGCTCTTTCCCGATGAAAGACGCTCCGATCACAAAGGCCTGTGCAAGCCCGTTCGGCAATGGCTGCTCCGCATAGGAAAAAGAAAGTCCCAGCTGTGAACCGTCCCCGAACAGCTTGCGGAACAAAGGCAGATCATGCGGAGTAGAGATGATCAGGATTTCACGAATGCCCGCCAGCATCAGGGTTGACAGGGGATAGTAGATCATTGGTTTGTCATAGACAGGCATGATCTGCTTACTGATCGCATAAGTTATCGGATGCAACCGTGTGCCCGAACCACCCGCGAGAATAATTCCTTTCATAGCCGAATATCGCTTTTTTTATTATATATTTCATTACCTCACGATGTTAACAATAAAATAGACAACAGCTGCCAGCAGGGCGCTGACCGGAATGGTCAGTACCCAGGCCCACAGCAGATTGATCGTCACGCCCCATCTCACCGCGGAGAGTCGTTTGGTTGCACCCACCCCGATGATCGATCCCGTAATGGTGTGTGTCGTGCTGACCGGGATGCCCAGCTTTTCGGTGAGGAATAACGTGAGCGCCCCCGCCGTCTCGGCACTGAATCCTTCCAGGGGAGTGACCTTGGTGATCCTCGTCCCCATAGTCTTGACAATCTTCCATCCACCACTCATCGTGCCCAGGGCGATCGCCGTAAAACTCGCCAATGGCACCCACATATTCGCATCGATGAACTGTGTAAAGGTCATGTCGTGTCCCTGGGATTTCTGGTACCAGATCATAGCCGCGCCGATGATGCCCATGACCTTTTGTGCATCGTTGCCGCCATGTCCAAGGCTCAGCAGACCGGAGGAAACCAGCTGCAGCCGGCGAAACCAGTTGTCCGCTTTATAAGGGTTCGCCCGCCGGCAAATATTCAAAATGATGAGAGTAATCACGAAGGCAACTGCCATCCCAATTAAAGGGGCCAGGAAGATAAATAGAAAGGTAGGGATCACCTTGGCATAGTTGATAACGGCCACGCCATGGCGGCTCAACGCCCCGGCATGCGCCAGCGCCGCGCCCATGAACCCTCCCAGCAGGGTGTGTGACGAACTGGAAGGAATACCGAACCACCAGGTCAGCAGGTTCCAGCAGATCGCCGCGATCAGCCCGGAAAATATCACGTCCAGGTTGATGAAATCCTTATTCACCGAGGCGGCAATCGTATTGCCGATGTTGAATTGTCCGATCACATAACGGGAAATGAAAAAAGCCGCGAAATTGAAGAAGGCCGCCCAAAGTACTGCCTGGAAAGGCGTCAGTACTTTCGTAGAGACGATAGTGGCGATAGAGTTGGCGGCATCGTGGAATCCATTGATATAGTCGAATACAAGCGCAAGAAGAATGATAATGACCAGGAAACTCATATGGGCTTAAGCATATTTAATGATGATGGACTCAATAACGTTAGCGGCATCTTCACATTTGTCGGTAACGATTTCCATCACCTGGTAGATCTCCCGCTTTTTGATCACTTCCTTGGCATCGGGTTCGGTCTCGAACAGTCGCTCGATGCTCATATCGAATACATCATCAGCCTGGTTTTCAATACTATTGACTTTGACGAGCGCGTCGGTTATCTTCCGCATATCCCGCATGTTCCGCAGTTCCTTCACCGCGATCTGTATCTGGGTCGCCCCCTGGTCGATCAGATCGGCCATTTTCTGGATACCGGTATCGTTGGGATTGACCCGGTAAAAATTGATCTTCTTCGTCGTAGCATAAATGTAATCACAGATATCGTCCAGGGCACTGGCCAGGTAATGAATATCCTCCCTGTCGAACGGGGTAATGAAATTCCGGCCCAATTCGGTGAAGATCCGATGCGTCAGATCGTCGTTGACATGTTCCTGGTCCTCCACCTGGGAAGCAATAGCTGCCCTCTTATCTAAATCCGGCTCTGCAACGACCTCTTTCATCAGTTTGCCCATCCTCGCTACACCGTCCGCCACCTCTTCAAATAAGGAATAAAAAACGCGGTCTTTGGGAGTGAAGAGCTGAAGGAACGAATTGAACGCCATGCACAAAAGTTTGCGCAAAAATAGAACTATTCGCCCATACCCGCCCCAATTTGTCGGACCGGAGGACAGCTCAGGGTCGGCCACGGGCCGACCGGCCGAAGGCCCATCATTAGCCGTAGCGGTCCCGAGGGCTACTTTACTCCAAAGCCCGCAAGAGACCGCTATTTCCCCGTCGCCACCCGGTCGGACGCCGGCTGCCCTGCGAGCAGGGTGGGAGACCTGTCAGCCGCAGGCCGGCTGCTGCCGGCCGGCAGATCGATGGCCTGTCCGGGCGGGTGCCCCGGCGCCGCAGGATCTCCCAAAAGAGCGGCAATGGTGGCGGCCAGCTGCCGCTGGTAAACCTGTCCGGGCGTCTTCAACTCCCCGGCAGGCTGGATATCCGGGCCCAGAACGGCCATCCAGATATCGCCCGAACCTTCGGCCCAGAACCCATGCGTGGTCCACTTATTCGGTTTCCAGCCCCGGCCATGGTCGGTCGTGATCAGAAAGGTGGTGCTGTCCTTGTAGAAGGGGTCGGTCTGCACCATGTACCACAACTCGGCGATCATCCGGTCGATGTCCGCTGCCTGCTGTAAATACAGGTCATACCTGCCCGCATGGGCGCACTCATCCGTTTCCCCCAGCCCGAGGAACAGCACCGAAGGATGATGTTGCCCGATATACTCACGGGCGGTGAGGTAGGTCAGCCAGTCATACCTGGTCTTGCCCGGACCCATCGCGGACTGCACACTGTCGATCATGTCCGCTTCGGCACCTTTCTCCGCCAAAGGCGTGTAGCCGCTATTGACCGGCAGGCCGCTGCGGGCTTCATTGAGTATATATGGAAAGACATTCCAGGAAGTGAACACGGCTACCTTACCATGATATTCCGAACTGGCATTCAGATATTCCAGCACATTGACGTGCGGATTTTCGATGGGTAAATTGGGACTGCTGAAGGCATCGGCATGTCCCGTGAAGATTTCGTTGTATCCCGCATAGGAGATCTTATAAAAGTTTTTGACATTGACCTTATTGCCCCACAGCCGGTTGCCATACAGCCGTCCCCTTTCCGCCACCGTACTCCAGAAAAAAGGCATCAGTTTCCGCCGGCGGCCTTCCGCCGTAGAGTCCCAGTACAGCTGGCGCATCGATGCCGTATCCCTGACGTATTCCGTGTTGCCCACCAGCAAAGGATCCGCGCCGGTAAAGATCTCCTGCCATCGGAACCCATCGATCGTGATGATAAAAAGTTTTCTGGTTTTTGCGCGAGGCGCGTCAGTAGACAACGATTCCTGCGCCACAGCCGGGACCAGGCCCAACAACGCAGCCAGTAACGGAAGGAGTAATTTCATTTTAATGGGTTTATCAAAGGTATCCTGCCTGTGTGACCCCATGTTTATTGCAACATTAACTTAACATTATCACTGCATACCCAACCGACATATAGTATTTCGCATCTCTATATTTTTAACCAAATCATAATCTGTAGGCAACCCTATCCTGACGGATTCAGTATAGTTTTAACCCGGATAAAATTCAGTGTGTATGCCCTTGATCAATTGGTTGGATCATCTCGATAAGGCTTTGTTCGTGCTCATCCAGCACGACTCAGATCATTCCTTTCTGGATATGATAATGCCCATATTCCGCGAACCGCTCACGTGGATCCCCCTCTATGCATTCATGCTGTATTATGCCTTCCGCCTGGGGCCCGGCAAGGCATGGCCATTTATCGTGCTGACCCTACTCACCGTTGCCGTCACCGATACCGTCACTGCCCAGCTGCTAAAGCCACTGTTTGGCCGGTTGCGCCCCTGTCATGATCTCGAGTTGCAGTCCTTGCTGAGAGGACTCGTGGATTGCGGCGGCCTGTATTCCATGCCTTCCAATCATGCCGCCAACCATTTCGGGCTGGCCACTTTCTGGTTTTTTTCCATCCGGGCTATCAACGGCAGGAAATGGCATTGGCTGTGGATCTGGGCAGCAGCCATCTGCTATGCCCAGATATACGTTGGCAAACATTATCCCTTCGATATCCTTGTGGGATCAGTATTCGGCTTTCTAACGGGATGGGGTACCTTCCACCTCTTTATTTACTGGGAACGCCGGCAACGCACCCGCCCGATCCTGTTTCGACCGGTCTTCAAAAAATCTGCAGAAACCAAGCATGTCTAATGGGCCATTGGTTATATTTGTTTATGCATAATCTGACCGGAGGCGGACTGCTTTGATGACCGATCCACACAACGCGGGGTGGGAATCCTGGCTGCAAAAATGGTTTGTCCGGCTGCTGATCCCCGCCATACTGGTGAATGCCGGGGGCCTGCTGATCGATATCCTGGAACCCGATGGCGCCCTTTATGCGACTATCGCCAAAACAATCGCCCGCAGCGGGGATTTTATCAATCTGTATGTAGACGGAAAAGACTGGCTGGACAAACCCCATTTCCCTTTCTGGATGGCCGCGCTGAGCTTTCGCTTTCTGGGGATCAACGGCTTTGCCTATAAATTTCCGGCGCTGGTATTCTGGGGCATCGGGGCCTGGTATACCTGGCGGCTGGCATTGTCCGTCTATGGCAAGCCCGTAGCGCAATTGTCAACGCTGATCTATGTATCGGCCGCTCACCTGGTCATCTCCAACAACGATGTCCGGGCCGAACCCTATCTCACCGGGCTGATCATCGGTTCGGTCTATCATTTCTATAAAGTATCCCGGTCCCCGGCCTCACGGCAGCTTGCCGGGCAATCTGTACGGCTATGGTTGCACCTCGTCGCGGGCTCGCTATTCGCAGGGGCAGCGCTGATGACCAAAGGCCCCTTCGTGCTGCTCACTATCGCAGGCGGCCTGATCCTGGATTGGGTAATCGGCAGGGAATGGGGCCAGTTCCGGGCCATCCGCTGGTGGATCGCCATCGTCCTGACCGCCCTCTTCACCTTGCCGGAGATCTATTGTCTATACATCCAGTTCGACACTCACCCGGAGAAGCTGGTATTCGGCCTAACGGGGATATCGGGCGTCCGATGGTTTTTCTGGGACAGCCAGTTTGGCCGTTTCTTCAATACCGGTCCCATCAGGGGCAGCGGCGATCCCTTCTTTTATTTTCACACCCTTCTCTGGGCCTTTTTGCCGTGGTCGCTGTTACTGTATGCGGCCGTCATCCAGAAATGCAGGGGTATCCGCCGGGCGATCGGCTCTACAGGAGTGGCCGGTGATTGGATCTGCGTGGGGAGCGCCCTCTCCGGTTTTGTCCTGTTCTCCCTTTCCCGTTTCCAGCTACCCCATTACCTCAATATCCTGTTCCCCTTTTTTTCCATCCTGACGGCGGGGTATCTGTATAGTATCCGCCACAAGGGCGAACAACAATTCGTCCGCATCGTACAAGGGATCATCAATATCATCCTGCCGGTCCTCCTGCTGTTGCTTTGCTGGTTTTTTCATTTTCCCCGGTGGCCGGTGATCCTGGCCGGGCTGGCGATACTTTCCCTGCTGCCTTTCCTGCTCTTCCGGGGAACGGAACTACCCGTATCCTTTACTCGTAGTTTCTGGCTGGCCATGCTGGTATTCGCCTTCGTCAACTTCGGGCTTTATCCCGCCATTCTCCGCTACCAGGCCGGCACCCAGGCCGGCCGGTGGATCAGCCGCACCCGGGCCGTCGGAACCGATCCGGGCATCGGGATCAGCCGCACCCAGGGCATTTCCGCCGTGTATCTCCTGCGGGAAGCCCCGGTCAATTATTCCTTCGAATTCTATAGCCCCGTCCCCGTCCGGACAATACCCGTCGACAGCCTACCGGCCACCCTGTCGAATGGCCCGGCCATCGTCTTCGCCCCTTCCCGTTTCCGCGATTCGCTGCAAAAACGGGGATATTCCGTTGATGACCTGCAACAATTCCCCAATTTCCATATCAGCCAGCTGACCGGCGAATTCCTGAATGACCGGACGCGGTCCTCCGTCCTGGAAGCGTATTCCTTGCTACGGATAAACCATTAGCAACTACGGAGGATGACGAGCAGGCCGGATGGTCGGATTTTTGCTGGGATAAGGAAAACGTCCGCCCATGAGCATCCAGCCTTTTACCATCGCCATCTCTCCTTTTGTCATGGACGACCTGCGCGAGCGTCTGGGAAGAGCCCGATGGCCCGATGAAATCGCCGGCAGCGGATGGGCGTACGGCGCCAACAAAGACTATTTACAACACCTGTGTATGCACTGGGGACATGGCTTCGACTGGAAAGAGCAGGAACAGCAGCTGAATGCCTTCCATCACTTCCGCGCCGATATAGACGGTTTTGGCCTTCATTTTATCCATGAAAAGGGAAAGGGCTCCGTCTCCATACCGATCCTGCTGATCCATGGCTACCCGGATTCATTCGTGCGGTTTATGAAGCTTATCCCTTTGCTGACCCAACCCGGCCCCAATGGCCTCAGTTTTGACGTCATCGTCCCTTCGATCCCGGGGTACGGATTTTCGGACAAGCCTGCCGGACCAGGGATGAATGCCGCACGGGTCGCGGACCTCTTCGCCCGGCTGATGAAGGAAGAGCTGGGCTATCCGGCATTCATCGCACATGGCGGGGACTGGGGCAGCAGCGTCTCGGCGCAACTGGCGCTTAGATTTCCGCATTTGCTCCAGGGCCTCCACCTGACGGACGTGCCGGCCCGCAACCTCGTCAACTGGAAGGAACTTCAGGACCTTACCAGGGCTGAGAAAGACTACCTGGAGACCGGTCGTCAATGGTATAATGCCGAAGGCGCCTATGGTATGTTGCAAGGCACCAAGCCGCAAACGCTGGCCTATGCCGTGAATGATTCACCCGTCGGCCTGGCAGCCTGGATCATTGAAAAATTCTACGCCTGGACCGATCATAAAGGTGACTTGGAAGCTGTCTATACTATGGATGAACTCCTGACAAATCTCACCGTTTATTGGGTCACACAGACTGCGGGTTCCGCTTTTCGCATCTATTATGAATCGATGCAGCATCCACCGAAAATGGCCTCCGGCAAGATCGGGACGCCTGCGGGTTTCTGTATCGGCCCGAAAGACCTCGTTCCGCCGCCGCGTGAACTGGCCGACCGGATCTTCAATGTGCAAAGCTGGACTGTCCTGCCGGCCGGCGGTCATTTTATTGCCATGGAAAAGCCGCAGGAGCTCGCCAAAGATATTTTCAGCTTTGCCGCAACGCTGACACCAAAACCTGTTAATTTTCAAGTTCATCCGCACTAGGACCATAACAGGGTAAAGAGATTCCGGGGTTTTACGGGCAAAAAACTTAACATTCGGTTTGTTCATTTAATGTTAATTTTAGGTTATCAAATTATTATTAAAAAACGTTATTCGTATGAGTCAACAAGAAACAGCCGCTCCCGCGCTGTCAGCTAAAAAGAAGGTGCGGCAGGAAATCGGGGAGAAACTGGCAGGGGCCCTGGCTGAATACAAACAGGAGCTCGGGGAAAAGAAACTGGCAACGCGTGTCAAGGAAGTTAGCAAGCTGATAAGCCGCGATCTGTTGAAGATCAACAAGAAGAAACAGCGGCACAAGACAAAAAAAGCTACGGCTAAGAAGACCGTCAAGGCGGTAGTCAAAAAATAATTCCACCTTACTTTCGTCAAACAGGCCGTCTGCATGGATCAACCATGGACGGCCCCCCCGGCAAGCAAAGCTTGCCGGACATTTTTGAAAAAGAGGCCGTCTACTTTCCCATATTAGGCGGCCTCTTTTTTTGCATAAAATTTTATTCTCCGGTAATATTAGATAATGGAAATTTACAGACTAAATCAAATTACTATGGCCAGTTTCGGAGAATTAAAGCCCAATACGTACTATCTTATCCAGGTCGACGACGAGTCCGACATCGAACTCGTTTCCGTCATTCTTCAGACTAAAGAGACGGTGCTGCTTAGAAGCTACCTCCCTCAGACGGAAGACTTCTTCAAACACCAGGACGATACCATCTACAAGCTTATAGAAGAAGTGGACGAAGAGACCGCCGCACAATTCGAAGCGCTTTACCAGCAGAACACGGAAGAGGAATTTACCGAGTTCGAGGAAGGCGAAGATTAATCTATTCTCCCTGCCCGGATGAGGTATACCGGCGATCGCGGGGCGGAGAAGGGTATTTTGCAGCACCCTTGGTCGCGTACCAAAGGATGCGGTTGAATACATCATCATCCGCTTCATCGATCTCATCTACTTTATTGTCGAGGGACATCCTTGCATAGTGAAGCGAGCGTCCTTTTAATTCCGATAGGGAACGGTTCATCTCATCCAGCGGAATACGGTTTGGGATCGCCGTATAAGCGGATGTGTCCGGGTTGCCGGTGAAGCAGTCGAACATCGGCAGGGCAGTCGCATCCATGGCATTCATAGGCGGAATACCCAGGATCTGTTCGATAGTGCGTAGCAGAGAGGTCTGGTTATAATCGGTAGAGATCGTCTTCTGCAGGCGGGAATAAGGGCTGATGACGAATCCCGTTGTCCGGTACGCAGAGATATGATCCCAACCGGACTGAGAGTCATCTTCCGTGACAAATATGGCGGTACTGTCCCAGAACCGGCTATGTGTAACCGCTTCAATGATCCGCCCCAGCGCCAGGTCGTTGTCGGCCACCATGGCCTGCGGGGTGGGAAAGCCCGGACTCATCCCTGTTGTATGGTCGTCCGGCAGGGACATCACCATCAGTTGCGGCCATTCGTCGCCGGGACGGCCCTCATATTCCTTAAGCTCGCGGATGAAGGCATCCGCCCTCAGCTGGTCTGTGATCCGGGGATCGTCATAGCCGGGAAACGATGCAGACAGTATTGGCCTGACACGCGATATCGTCGTGACATTGCCTGCGTCGAACGGCTGGTGCCCCAGGAACAACTGATAGATCTTTGCCCAGTCCATATTCTTGGCTACATTGGTCGTACAGGCTTCGCCGTAGATCCGTACCGTCTTTCCATGGTCCAGGGCGTCATTCCAGATAAATCCTTCCTTATCATACACCATGGCATCGTATTGCGCGTGCGGATAGCTGCGGAACCAGGCTCTGACCATTCTCTCCACGTAATCGGTCACCATCGCAGCATCTGCCCACTGATGACCTTCGGCAGAAGATTTCCCCGATGCATAATAATTGTCCAGCAGGCTGAAATCCTTCGACAACTGATGCTGGTTTGGCGTCACACTATCCCCGAACACACACAGGGAGGAATCGCCTCTGCCTTCATGCATATCTCCCAACACCTGGTCATAGGTCCTGTTTTCCTTAATGATATAGATCACATGCCGGAATACGGATGGTTCGCCGATGCGTTCAGGCACCGGCTTTGCAGTGGCTCCAGTCCTCGGTAATTGCCGGGACACCGCCTCCCGGAAGGCCAGGTTCAATTCCCGAACTTTCGCGGTGTACTGCCGCAGCTGAGGTCTGTCCGGTAAAGGGATCCAGCTCACCGAGGCCTCTTCCCAATGTGAATTGTATGCGCCTTTCTGCCGGACCCGCGACCCGATGGCTTCCAGGTTGGTGACATACAACATCGACCCGTAGCGCACGATGCCGGAAGGATAAGCTTCCGTCGGGATAAAGCCCAGGACAGCGGCATGCGCATCACCCGCACCAGCCCCGCCCGCACTATGTCCGTCCACATCATCCCCGCTCCATTCCACCGGCAGCCCGATGACGGCCACAGCATTATTCAGTCCATTGGCCACATACAATTGAGTCCCCGTACTGTCGATCGCCAGGGCATCCGGAGAACTACCCGCATAATGATCGCTTTTGTCGAAGGGTGACACAGGGATGGTATCGATGACCTGAAGCGTCGACGTACGAATGACCGAAATATAATCGCTATTGCCATTGGCTACGTAGACGAATTGGCCGCCGGGGCTATGGATGATCGCATTGGGATGCAGTCCCACCGCAATCTCCCCGATCACCTTGCCATCGGCCGGGTCGATCACCGTGACGCTACCCCTGGCCGTGGCGCCTGTCCTGGGATCGGTATAAGCAGCACCCCAGGGCACTCCGGAGGTTTCCTTTCCTATCGTATCTACAGGCGTTGGCCCTGCCCAATTGGTGACGAAGATATGACCCGCCGCCATCGTCAGGCCGTAGGGAGCGACTCCGGTCGACGTCGTCCACATGACTGCCTGGTCATGTACCCGCAGTTTGCTTAGTTGATTCGTCCCGTTGAGGACGGCATAAAGATAGAGATCTCCCCCTTCTTCCCGGACTTCCACTTCATTAGGTAAGGCCATCGCCTGCGTAATACCCTGCACGGGCACGGGCAGCGGCTGTGGCAGGTAGGCGATCGCCTGCACGACCTGCAGAGTGCTGCCATCCCAGACAGCTTCCATGACATAGGAATCAGGCCGGGTGCCATGTCCGGCCCCCCAGAAAATATGAACGGCTCCATGATAAGTAATGGCTTTGATGCCTGAATAGGTGCTCATGAACTCTTTGTACCGGCTGTCTCCGGGAAAACTGTACCGCGCAACCTGCTGATGATCCGACACGCGGAAGAGTATAATACCGTACCGGTCCTCCACCAGGAGCAGCTGCCGGTCAGGCATCAGCACGGCGTCCAGGCTGTGATTTTCCAGTTTAGGGTCGCCAAAACGCACGACCGTGCCCGCCGGGTCGATCCACCTGTTGTATGGCATCGCATAGGGCGCCCCATTCGTGTTCAGCGTGCTGTCATCGTAGGGCAGGTGATCCCGCTGGGAAGCCCGGTTAATCTGTTTTTCCTTCACCCGTTCAGACTGGGCGACCGCCCGCATCTCCGTTAGCGACAATGCACCGACGATAAAAAAAATAATGGTAATGGTGGAGCGGCCGTTGCGGAGGATGGCGGGGGGGAACTTGCGCATAAATTAAATTTCACCCGCAAGATAATGATTCCGGCCATAGTAAATCGCTGACCGTGTTATTGTTGCCGGAGCAGTTGAAGATGGTATCCGATCTCCCAACGGGAGAGGGTTGTTAAAATCCGCCCATTCACTCTTTCTTATCCCGCTATCGTACGGAAAGGATATCTGTTTAACGAGAGGCCTTTATAACCTTTTTCTTAGTCACCCGTATCGATGAATGAACTGGCCCAAAAAGTAAGGCCCCTGTGGAAACAGGGGCCGTAACCAAAACTAACTGCTTATGAGAAAATTGACTGCTTAAAAAATTGTAATTATTTTTTGCTCTAATTTTATTCTTAATCAAAGGTACACTTCACAACGTTAAGCATGGTGTTAAAACTATCTGGTTGCGTAGGATATTGTTATATTTAACCTGATATTAATCTTTGTTAAGATAAAAGCGTAAAGAAATGATGGAAGAAATAAAATCTAAAGGTAACGCGGGCGATCACCTGGCCAACGAACGAACCTTTCTTGCATGGGTCAGGACCAGCATTGGAATTATGGCATTTGGATTTGTGGTGGTTAAATTTTCCTTGTTCTTGAAGCAGATCTCCCTTATCCTGGGCAAGGAGATAGTGGACCAATCAAAAGGGTATTCTTCCGTGGCTGGAATCGTTTTGGTCATAGTGGGGGTGATCATGTCGGTGCTCTCGTATATCAAGTATAAGAAGACGGAAAAACAGCTGGATGCAGGGTATTACGAACATTCTTCCCTATTAATAACCATACTTACCGCATTTATCTTCATTGTGAGTGTGTTCCTGATCATTTACCTCATTAGAAGCATATAATACGGGTTGACTGCTTCATCTTAACGCCTTTCGCGTTCTCATCATTATCCCTACGCCATCGATGGCAGCCCCGGCAGCGCATCCATACGCCACCAGGGTATTCGCAATATGATCTGCCACTAATCCTGCAGAGAGCAACAGGTAGCCGGCCACAGCCAGGATACAGATCCAGGCCCCCAGGAGGTAATAAGAGTTCTGACGGATCAGCGTTGCCAAAGGGAAAAAATGCAGCCCGGCGATCAGGGCAAAACAAGAGATCAGCCAGCTCTTATGGTGGAGTTTCAGCAGCAATATCCAGGTCACCAGGATAGCCATCCCTTCGAAGACAAGAATAAGCTCGTAAGAGCGGTCACGTTTAATTTCCTTCGCGTCCCTGCCAGCAGCAACCTTGTCCCTGAGACCGTCCTCCAGGTTAAAAAACTTTATGGAATATAGAGCAAGGTATACGACCACCAGCAATACAAGCCCTGCGCCGAGGAAATAATCCCTGAAATTTAATAAATATTCCCCGATCAGTGCCCAGGCCATAGAGAAAAGGATCATATGGAACAATTCGCCTCTTAGCCCTTCCACATCCTTTTTGGTCAAGTCTTTCATGGTCATCTGTATTTACAGTTTGATAAAATGCACGCCGGTCAGCGATGGCCTCCGCCCCCGCCG
>Ga0182030_10007678_pt1 | contig 22467 bp, 23 predicted proteins | sample 812S3MmetaG_FD_121299 | JGI IMG/M metagenome (GOLD analysis project Ga0182030, IMG submission 121299) | Permafrost microbial communities from Stordalen Mire, Sweden - 812S3M metaG (Illumina Assembly) | ecosystem: Environmental > Terrestrial > Soil > Wetlands > Permafrost | place: Sweden... | reverse complement strand
GGGTAACCCTGCCCGCTCGGGTAACCCTGCCCGCCGGGGTAGTCCGATCCGCTGGTGTGCTCGGAATCGCTCGGGTCGTAGGTCTGGCTCATGGGTGTCGCCCCCAACTCAATGCCGCCCGGCTGGCGGCGTCGTTCTTTCGTTACATCTTGATAATTAGCCACCTACCTTCGGGGGAGCCAAGGGTAAGCACCCGCTAAGCCGCAAGTTTCCTGAAGATCTTCTCAAGGCGTTCAGGTTGGCGCACCTTCGGGAGAAATGTCACGCTCTGAGTAGTTATCGACTCGCCACTCGTCACCGGCGGTGCGACACTCGTCATCGTCGGCCCGCCACTCGTCATCGCCGTGCCGCCATTCGCGCACGGCCAGGGCCGTCAGCGCCGGGACCAGGTCCCGGGAGCGCCGGAACAGCCAGGCGGTGCCTTTGGTGGCCATCCAGCCGAACTCGGCGCGCCGGGTCGGCGGCGGGCTCGAAGGCTCGGGGTCGGGGCCGTCGCCGACCGGGTAGCCGGAGGCCGCCAGCAGGCCGTGAAAGCGACACGCCATGAGGCGGTGCCCGCGCTCGTTCGGGTGCAGCCGGTCCACGCTCCAGTAGCGGCGCTCGTAGGTAGCGGGGTCACGGGCCGCGTCCAGGTGCACGGTCCCGTAACGCAGTGCCACCTGATCCACGGCCGCATTAACCGCCCGCATCCGGCGCGCCAGCGGCCGGGCGAGCGCGCCTGGCAGCCCGAACATCTGTCCCGGGTCGGGCAGCCGCATGGTGAGCACTTCCGCGCCCGCGGCCCGCAGCGCCGCCACGGTGCGGCCCACCGACGCGCCGGTACGTTCCGGGTCGAAGTCACCGCGCAGCGTGTCGTTGATCCCGACGATCACGCTGGCCACGTCGGGCTTGAGGTCCACGGCCTCCGGCAGCTGATCGCGCTCCACGTCCACGGCCAGGGCGCCCAGCGTGGCGAGGTGGTGCAGGTCGGGCTGGTGCAGGGTCTCGGCCAGCAGGGCGGCCCATCCGCGCCACCCCCCGCCCGGCGCCGGGTCACCCATGCCGACCGTGATCGAGTCCCCCAACGCGGCAAATACCGTCATGTTGCCCTCCCTCCCGCGTGAGCTCTGCTCCCCGAACAAGCACGGTGGACGGCCAGGGAGTGGACGGCCAGGAAGCCGTCCACGGCGGCGGGCCAGCCGAAGCGCTCGGCCCGGGCCCGGGCCTCGTTCCGCCGGCTCTGTTCCGGCCGGGCCAGAACTGCCTGAACGCCCGCCGCTAGGTCCTCACCGGCCACGCTGGCCCCAGCGTCGCCTATAACTTCGGGCAACGCGGACTCCGCGCTCACCACCACAGGAGTCCCGCAGGCCAGGGCCTCGAGCGCCGCGAGCCCGAAGGTTTCCGCCGGACCGGGGGCGATGGCGACGTCCGCGCTGGCCAGCAGCGCGGCCAGCTCCGCGCGGCCGGGCAGGAAACCGGCAAAGGTAACGGGCAGCCCGTCGCGCGCGGCCCGGCGCTCGAGCCGCGACCGCAGCGGACCGTCCCCGGCCACCACCAGGCGGGCGGGCACGCCGTCGGCGAGCAGGGTGGCCAGCGTATTCAGCGACCGCTGCGGCTTCTTCTCCGCGGACAGCCGGCCGCAGTGCACGAGCAGCACCTGGCCGTCGGCCACCGGGCGCGGCCGGACCCCGAACGTGGTCAGGTCGACACCGAGCGGGACGCGGACGAGGTTGCGGGCGCCGATGCGCTCGAACTCCACGGCCGCCCAGCTGGTGGTGCAGATGACCCGCTGGTACGCGCGTGCCGTACGCCGGTTGAGCCAGTCGGCGACGCGCCGGGAACCCTTTGCCAGCCCGACCAAGGCCACCAGGCTCTCGTGCGACACCATGACGGCGGGCACCCCGCGGGTGCGCGCCCACCGGCCGGTCCAGCGCAGCGTGGACCGGTCGGAAACCTCGAGGACATCCGGCTGCAGCCGGCTGAGCAGGGCGGCCACCGGCCGGCGGCGCCACAGCACCCGGTACCCGCCGGTGAACGGCACCCGCGGCGCGCGCAGCGTGATCACCCGGCCCTGCGCGCTGCGCTCCTCGCTGTCCCGCGCTCCGGGCATGATCAGCACCGGCTCGTGTCCCGCGGCCAGGTACCCCGCGCCAAGTTCAGCGAGCGCGGTGCGAAGGCCGCCCGAGTGCGGCGCGACGAAGTTGGCCAGCCTGACGATCCTCATCAGGATCGCGGCGTGGAGACCCCGGCCTTCAGGCCGGGGAGGACACGCCGCTTCGCCTCCCCGGGAGTCCTGACGCGGCCGAGCGCCGCGGCGTAATGGCCGACCAGTTCCTCGGTCAGGGCAGGCCAGCTCCGGCCGAGGACCTTGTGCCGTCCCGCCGTGCCGAACGCCGCCCGCAGGGCCGGATCGGCGGCCAGCCGCGCGACGGCGGCCACGAACGCCTCCGGCTCCGCGGGCGGGACCAGGTAACCTGTCACCCCGTCCTCGACCAGGTCCAGCGGGCCGCCGGCCGCGGGAGCCACCACCGGCAGCCCGCTCGCGGCGGCCTCCTGCAGGGTCTGCCCGAACGTCTCGTAAGGCCCGCTGTGCACGAACACGTCGAGGCTGGCATAGATGGCCGCCAGCTCATCACCGCGGCGCTCGCCGAGGAAGATGGCGTCCGGCATGTGCTGGCGCAGCATGGCCTCGGCCGGCCCGGCCCCCACGACGACCAGGCGTACGCCGTCAAGCGCGGTGATCCCGGCCAGCCGCTCCACGCGTTTTTCTGTGGCCAGGCGTCCCACGTACCCGGCGATCACCTCGCCTCCCGGCGCCAGCACGGTGCGTAGTTCCTGGCTGCGCCGCGCCGGGTCGAAGCGCGTGGTGTCCACGCCGCGGCCCCACAGCCAGACGTTGCCGATGCCCTGGCCGTGCAAGCCGGTCGCGGTGACCGAGGACGGGGCCAGCGTGCGGGCGGCGCTGTTGTGGATGCCGCGTAGCCAGCGCCAGGCGAACGCCTCGCCGGCCCGGCCGAGCCGGTAAGCACGGGCATAGGCTGGCAGGTCGGTCTGGTACACCGCGACTGTGGGCAGGCCCAGCCGACCGGCCATGGCGGCGCCGTAGGCACCCAGGCAGACCGGGCTAGCCAGGTGCACGACCTCGGCCCGGTGGCTGACCAGCGCTTCGCGAACCCGGCGGTTCGGCAGGCCGAGCCGGAAGCTCGGATAGCCGGGCAGCGGCACCGCGGGAATGCGGACGACGGGAAACGGAAACGAGTCCTCGCCCCTGCCCTGGCGCGGCGGTTGCGGCGCGATGACAAGCGGGTGGTGCCCGTATTCGGCGAGGAGTTCGGCGACGCGCAGCACACAGTGCGCGACGCCATTGACGTCAGGCGGGAACGATTCGGTGATGATCGCGACCCTCATGATCACAAGGTGCGACATCAACCGATCGTGACGTCACAGTCGCCATGACCGGCAAAAGAAAACTCCGTGAATAAGGTGCTGTGCTGGCCCCGGGGGGCTCTGCCCCCCCAGACCCCCCCGATCTGGGGGGAACCTTCCCCCCAGGCCCCCCGGCCCCCCCTCCGGGGGGGAACCTTCCCCCCGGCCCCCCAGTCCCCGGACCCCCGGTCCCCCGGCCCCCTCCGGGGGACCCATCCCCGAACTCCTGGGGCCCAGTCCCTCCGGACCTCCCCTTGAGAACCCCTGGAGTGGGCGACAATAACCTCGTGGATCCCACCTGGATTGTGCGGCTCGACGCGCCGGGCGACGGCCCGCGGCTCGCGGTCAAGGACTGCATCGATGTCGAGGGCCTGCCGACCACGGTGGGCTGCCAGCTGATCGCGGAGCAGGCGGAGCCAGCGGCGCAGGACGCGGCCGTGGTGGCCGCGGCCCGGCGGTCAGGGGCCAGGATCGTCGGCAAGACCAACCTCGCCGAGCTGTGCTGGTCGGCGGTCGGCACGAATGCGTGGTCAGGTACGCCGCTGAACCCGGTGGATCCGCGGCGCGTGCCCGGTGGTTCCTCCAGCGGCTCGGCGGTCGCCGTGGCCACCGGCGAGGCCGACGTCGCGTTCGGTACCGACACCGGCGGCTCGGTGCGGATCCCCGCCGCCTGCTGCGGCGTGGTCGGCCTGAAGACCACGTGGGGGCGGGTGCCGGTGGACGGTGTCTACCCGCTGGCGCCCTCGATGGATACCGTGGGCCCGCTCGGCGCGAACGTGGCCGCGGTGGAGCTCGGCATGTGCCTGATCGAGCCGGGTTTCACGCCCGGGTGGTGCGAGCTCGCGGTCGGCCGGCTGCGGCCCGAGGTCGCCCCGGAGGTCGATGCCGTGATTGACGCCGCCCTCGCGGCCGCCGACCTGCTGGCCACTGACGTCACCGGTCATGACCTCCGCGCCGCGTCGCGCGCCGCGGACGTGATCATCGACGTGGAGGCTTACCAGGCGAACGCGTACCTGATGGCGCAGCTGGACCGGCTCAGTCCGCAGCTGCGGCGCAATATGACCGAGGCGGCCGAGATCACCGGCGATCAGCTAGCCGCCGCGAACCGCACCAGGCAGGCCGTGCGCAAGTGGTTCAGCCAGATGCTGGACCGCCATCCGTTCCTCGCCCTGCCGACGCTGGTGGGACCGCCACCGCTGCTCGGCGAGCGTGGCATGCCGCTCATCTTGCTCACCGCCCCAGCCAACCTGGCCGGCCTGCCGGCGCTGTCCCTGCCCGTTCCCGGCGGCCCGGCCGGGCTGCCCGCGTCCCTCCAGCTCATCGGCCCGCCCGGCGGCGAAGAGCAGCTCATCTCGCTTGGCCGCATCATCGAAACCGCGATCTCGGCAGCCGCGAATACCTAGCCCGCGCAAACCCGAAACGTGAGTAATAGCCCGGATCCCCCTCCAGGAAGACCAGCGGGATGGCCCGGTCAGCAAGTGCCTTCAGCCCGTGTCGCACCAAGGCCGAGCCGATACCACGCTTATGGTGCCCGGGCATGACGGCCAAGGGGCTGAGTACTTGCACCTCAACCAGCCGCCGAGGGGTATCGAGCAGACTGCGGGTGAACATGACGTGCCCGACGATCTGTCCATCGTGCTCGGCAACCAGCGAGAGACCATCCGTCGGCGTGATGGTCTCCCGCAGGGCATCGACCAGGTCGGCCACGACAGGGCCATGGTCACCGAACGCCCGCAGGTGGATGTCCCGCACAGACTCTCTGTCGCTCGGAAGTTCTTCGCGAAGATCCATGCCCGGATGGTAAGGCCCCCTCCCGGCAGCCCGCACACGGTTTTTGCGCCCGAAGGACGCGCTGAGTGACCGCCAAGTCGCACACCGGACCAGCATCCGAACGGGCGTCACGTCCCGGCAAGGCAAGGTTCTCTGACGCGGCCCTAACTAACGCCCGCGGCGTGCCGAATGCTTCCCTGTCGTGGGTAAGAATGAGGATCTACCGAAGGAGTTGCCGATGAGCGCGCTGGACCTGCGGGGGTTCCTGCACGGGCTGCCCGGGGTGGACCAGGTGGGGGCGCAGGCGCGGGCGGCCATGCTGGCCAGCAGGTCCGTCAAGACCACGGCCAAGCAGTGGGCGCTCGACGCGGCCATCTCGATGATCGACCTGACCACGCTCGAGGGCCAGGACACACCCGGTAAGGTTCGCGCGCTGTGCGCCAAGGCCAAGCGCCCGGATCCCGCCGATCCGACCGCCCCGATGGTCGCCGCTGTCTGCGTCTACCCGGACCTGGCCCATGTCGCGGCGGCCGACCTCAAGGGCAGCGGCGTGCACGTGGCGAGCGTGGCGACCGCCTTTCCCAGCGGCCGGACTCACCTGGAGGTCAAGCTGGCCGACGTGAAGTACGCGGTCGCGGCGGGCGCCGACGAGGTAGATATGGTGATCGACCGCGGTGCCTTCCTCACCGGTAACTACCAGCACGTGTACGACGAGATCGCCGCCGTCCGCGAGGCCTGCGGAGGAGCCCACCTCAAGGTGATCCTGGAAACCGGCGAGCTGGTCACGCTGGACAACGTACGGCGCGCCTCGTGGCTGGCCATGCTGGCCGGCGCCGACTTCATCAAGACCTCGACCGGCAAGATCACCCCGGCCGCGACGCTGCCGGTGACCATGGTCATGCTGGAGGCCGTGCGCGACTTCCGCGAAACCCACGGCCGGCAGGTCGGGGTCAAGGCCGCTGGCGGCATCCGCACCGCCAAGGACGCCATCCGGTACCTGGTGCTGGTCAACGAGACCGCGGGGGAGGACTGGCTGGATCCCCGGTGGTTCCGTCTCGGCGCCTCCAGCCTGCTGAACGACCTGCTCATGCAGCGGACCAAGCTGGCCACCGGCCGCTACTCCGGTCCCGACTACTTCACCCTGGACTGAAATGCCTAAGTTCGAGTACGCACCAGCACCGGAGTCGCGGGCTATCGTTTCGCTGCGCGAGTCCTACGGCCTCTTCATCGGCGGCGAGTTCACGCCCGGCGCCCGCGCGTTCAAGACCATCTCCCCGGCCACCGAAGAGGTCCTGGCCGAGGTGACCGAGGCTGATCCCGCCGACGTGGACCGCGCGGTGAGCGCCGCACGTAAGGCGTACGAGCACACCTGGGCGCCCATGCCGGGAAAGGAACGAGCCAAGTACCTGTTCCGTATTGCCAGGATCGTTCAGGAAAAAGCTCGTGAACTTGCCGTGCTCGAGTCACTCGACAACGGCAAGCCCATCCGCGAGTCGCGCGATGTCGACATTCCGCTCGTCGCCGCGCACTTTTTCTACTATGCGGGCTGGGCCGACAAGCTGGACTACGCGGGCTACGGTGCGGCGCCGCGTCCGCTCGGGGTAGCCGGCCAGGTCATCCCGTGGAACTTCCCGCTGCTGATGCTGGCGTGGAAGATCGCTCCCGCGCTGGCCTGCGGTAACACGGTGGTCCTCAAGCCGGCCGAGACGACGCCGCTGACCGCGCTGGCGTTCGCGGAGATCTGTCAGCAGGCCGATCTGCCGGCCGGCGTGGTCAACATCGTCACCGGGGCGGGGGAGACCGGTCGCGCTCTGGTGACCCATCCCGGCATCGACAAGGTGGCGTTCACCGGCTCGACTGAGGTCGGGAAGGAGATCGCCCGCGCGTGCGCCCCTTCGCGTAAGAAGCTGACGCTCGAACTGGGCGGCAAGGCCGCCAACATCGTGTTCGAGGACGCTCCCGTCGACCAAGCCGTCGAGGGGATCGTGAACGGCATCTTCTTCAACCAGGGCCACGTGTGCTGCGCCGGGTCCCGGCTGCTGGTCCAGGAGTCGGTCTATGACCAGGTGCTGGCGGCGCTGCGGCGGCGGCTGGAAACACTGCGGCTGGGTGACCCGCTGGACAAGAACACCGATGTCGGCGCCATCAACTCCGCGGCTCAGCTGGCTAAGATCCGCGAGCTGTCCGAGGCCGGGGAGGCGGAAGGCGCGCAGCGGTGGTCACCGCCGTGCGACCTGCCGGTGAAGGGCTTCTGGTTCCCGCCGACGGTGTTCACCGGGGTGTCGCAGGCGCATCGCATCGCGCGGGAGGAGATCTTCGGGCCGGTGCTTTCCGTGCTGACGTTCCGGACTCCCGCCGAAGCGGTGGAGAAGGCGAACAACACGCCGTACGGATTGTCGGCCGGGGTGTGGACCGAGAAGGGCTCGCTGAGTCTGTGGATGGCCTCCCGGCTGCGGGCCGGCGTGGTGTGGGCGAACACGTTCAACAAGTTCGACCCGGCCTCGCCGTTCGGCGGCTACAAGGAATCCGGGTACGGCCGGGAAGGCGGCAGGCACGGGCTGGAGGCTTACCTCGATGTCTGACGTAGCGATGTCTGGACCGGCCCGCGTCACCGTACGGAAAACGTACAAGCTCTACATCGGCGGAGCGTTCCCTCGCTCGGAAAGCGGAAGGTCCTACCTGGTGGCCGACCACAAGGGTGCGTTCCTGGCCAACGCGGCGATGGCTTCGCGCAAGGACGCGCGAGACGCGGTGGTGGCGGCGCGCAAGGCGTTCGGCGACTGGTCGGCGGCGACCGCCTATAACCGGGGGCAGGTGCTGTACCGCGTCGCCGAGCTGCTGGAGGGCCGGCGGGCGCAGTTCGTCGCCGAAGTGCGCTCGGCCGAGGGGCTGAGTCCGCGGCGCGCGGAGGCCCTGGTGGACGCGGCCATTGACCGCTGGGTCTGGTACGCGGGCTGGGCGGACAAGATCGCTCAGGTGCGCGGGGCGGCCAACCCGGTGGCCGGGCCGTACTTCAACTTCTCGCTGCCCGAGCCCACCGGCGTGGTGGCGGTGATCGCGCCGCAGGCGTCGAGCCTGCTCGGCTTCGTCTCCGTGGTCGCGCCCGCCGTCGTGTCCGGCAACACCGTGGTGGCGCTGGCCAGCGAGCGGTTCCCGCTGCCCGCGGTGTCGCTGTCCGAGGTGCTCGCCACCTCCGATGTCCCCGGCGGAGTTATCAACGTGCTGACCGGCCGCACGGCCGAGATCGCACCCTGGCTGGCCTCGCACATGGACGTCAACGCGATCGACCTCGGCGGCGCTCCCGATTCGCTGGCGGATGACCTGGCCGTCGCCGCGGCCGAGAACCTCAAGCGCGTCGTCCGGGCCGGTGATCAGGACTGGACGCTGACCCCTGACCTGGACCGCATGCTCGCCTACCTGGAGACCAAAACCGTCTGGCACCCGGCCGGAACCTGAGTCCGGCCCTGGAGGAAAGAATGCCCACCACACTTCAGCCGGTGATCGTGACCCCGAGCCTGCCCCTGCTGCTCGCGTTCTATAAGGCCCTGCTCGGAGCCGAGGAAATCTCGCGTGTCCCGGACGACGGCCCGGCCTTCTACGTTGGGCTCAGGATCGGCAACGCCGAGCTCGGCGTGGTGGCCGACGGAGACGCCCACATCGACGCCCCGCAGCGGATCCTGCTCAACGTGAACCTCGCCGACCTCAACGTCGGGGACGTAGACAGCCTGCTCGAGCACGTGGCGGCCCTCGGCGGGCGGGTGCTCGGCGAGGCGAACGACATGCCCTGGGGTCAGCGCGTCGCTCACATCCAGGACCCCGACGGCAACACGGTCAACCTCACCCAGCCCATCTAGCTCGCTGATCACCCGGTGTCGTCAGCTATACCACAGCCAAAAAGTTCGTACCGTATTCGCCGTGGTGTTCCCTGAGAATGTCGTACCTACCTATTAGGATCGAACTAGCGATCTAGCAATGATCCCGGGTGCGAACGCCGGGGAAAGGGGACGACCTCGTGCGGGACGTGGCCGAGATCTTGACGCTATGCGCCCGCCTGTACGGGCAGCGTGCCGCGGGCAACCGCGCGGCTCGCGCGGTCGCCGCGCTCGGGCTGGACGGCCCGGAATGACGATCCTGGCCTGCCGGTTCGCCCTGGACCCGACCCCGGCCCAGGAACGCGCCCTGCGCTCCCATGCCGGGGCGGCACGGGTGGCGTTCAACTGGGGGCTCGCCCGGGTGAAGGCGGTCATGGGCCAGCGGGCGGCCGAATACACCTACGGCATCACCGGGGACGACCTGACCCCGGGCATCTCGTGGTCGCTGTACTCGCTGCGCAAGGAGTGGAACGCCGCCAAGGACGAGGCCGCGCCGTGGTGGGACGAGTGCTCGAAGGAGGCGTTCAATACCGGCCTTGACCAGCTCGCGCGGGCACTGAAGAACTGGGGCGACTCCCGCAAGGGAAAGCGGAAAGGCAAACCCGCCGGCTTCCCCAGGTTCAAGTCGAAGCGGAAGGCCCGGTCGTCGATCCGGTTCACGACCGGGGCATTCCGCTGCGAGAACCGTCATGCGGTGCTGCCGAGGATCCTAGTAGACGCCGGCCCCGAGGGGATCTCGGTTGCGGAACTGGAACCCGTCTGCTGGTTATGCCGATATCGGCATAATGCTTCTTTCACCATCATGTGGTGATCCACCTGGGCTGGACCGTGGTGCTGAACCCAGACGGTACGACTACCGCCTACAGCCCGGACAGGACCAAGATCCTGCACAGCCACGGCCCGCCCGCCCCGCCCGGGTGACACCCGGCCCGCTAGGGACCGGTGCAGCTGGTCACGCGAAGTAGTGGCCCTTGTCGAGGTCTTCGATGAGTCCAGGCTGGGTTGGCTGCCATCCCAGCAGTTCGCGGGTCAGCGTGCTCGAGGCCGGGCTGTCGGCTCCGAGGAAGCCAGCCAGCCACGTGAAGTGCTCGGGTGCGTCCTCCGGAGAGACCGACACCACGGGGACGTCGAGGTGCCGTCCGATCACTTCGGCAATGGCCTTGATCGGCACGCCCTCGTCGGCGACCGCGTGCAGCGTCGATCCCGCCGGAGCATGCTCCAGCGCCAGCCGGAACAGGTGCGCGGAATCGAGCCGGTGCACGGCGGGCCAGCGGTTGGAGCCGTCGCCGATGTAGCCGGAGACGCCCTTGGCGCGGGCGATGCCGACCAGGGTCGCCATGAAGCCGTTATCTCCATCACCGTGATTCGTCGGAGGAAGCCGCAGCACGGACGAGCGGACGCCGCGCGCAGCGAAGGAGAGGGTCAGCTCGGCCGTTTCCCGCCGGGTCTCCGGACCGGGGCCCCAGGCGGTCGCCGCCGGACCGTGCCCGTCCTGTTCGGTCGCCACCCGCCCGGGGGCGATCCCGAGGGTCCCGGAGGCGATGACGAACGGCTTATCAGAACCTGCAAGCGCCGCGCCGAAGGTCTCGACGGCAATGCGATCCGCGTCGGCGGCGCCCTGGAAGTCCCCCGTGAATGCGAGGTCGTGCTTGAACGCGAGGTGGATCACGCCATCGGAGGCGGCCGCGGCGCTGCGCAGGCTGTCGAGGTCATCCAGTGTTCCGGCCCGCACCTGCACCCCGGCCGCGGTCAGGGCAGCGGCCGAGGCGTCGGAACGGGCGAGTCCGGTGACCTGATGGCCCGCGTCGAGGAGTTCGGGTACGACGGCGGAGCCGATCCAGCCGGACGCACCGGTGACGAAAACGCGCATGAGAGACCTCCAGGTAGTCGACCGTCTAAGGCTTGCGCTCGAACAGGTCGATGTCAGTTGCTGTCATCAGCATAGCACCGATGTCAGTCGCTGTCATCAATCCGGCCGCTCAGCGATCCTCGCGCGACGCGCCAGGAGCCCCGGGCGCGGCCGGAGCCTAGCGGTGATGGTGCTGCTGAGGCGTCGCCTCAGCGATCAGCAGGCGGTCCCCGGCCGTGACGACCGGGTCCTCGCCGATGCCGAGGGTGAACTCGCCCCCGTGGACCAGGCCGAGCACCAGGCCGGCGCGTTCGTCCCGGACGGCGCTGAGGGCCTTGCCGATGGTCTCCTGATCAGCGTCGACCTCGGCCAGGATGTCCCGGCCCGACTCCACCAGCTGCGCGACCATGTCGCCCGCGTGCGGTGTCTCCAGGGTGGTGGCCAGCGTCCGGGCCACCAGTTCCTCCGCCGACACCGCGTGCTGGATACCGATCTCGTGCAGGGCCTCGCGCACCGCCGCGGAATTGACCAGGGCCGTGATGGGCAGGTCAGGTGCGTGCTTACGGGCGATGACCGCGCTTACCAGCACGTCACCGTCGCTGGCCCCGGTGATAAGCGCCTGCTGGGCGCCCGCGGGCTTGGCCCGCAGGATCGCGGCCGGCTGGGTGGGATCCCCTCGGACCAGGTGGACAGCCGGGGGGACGCTGTCCCGTTCGACGTCAGCGACGAGCACCAGAGGGATTCCCGCCGCCGCCAGCTCCTCCAGGATCGCGGGCACCGTGGGATTCATCCCGACCACGAGCCGGTAGGTGCCCTCAGGGAACTGGGTTTGCACGTTGAGTATCCTCCGGATTCCAGCGGCCGCGGCGCCCCCAGTGACGAGCGCGAACACCCCGGCCAGCAGCGGGATGGTGGTCAGCATGACAAACGAGGCGATCAGGCGCCCGATCGCATTGTGCGGCGTCACGTCACCGTATCCGACCGTTGTCCCCGTGGTGACGGCCCAGTACAGGCCAGTCGTGAACGGAAGGCTCTGGGTCGCTGCGAACAACCCGGCTCCGGCCAGCACGCAGGCGATGGCGGTGACGAGCAGCGCGGCCGCGTACTGCCGCTGCTGCTGGCCGAGGACCCGCACCAGAAGAGTAATCACGCCACATATGGCGGCCTAACAAGAACACTGGAACAGGCCACTCCTCGGCCCGGGCGCACCAGCGCCACCGGCCGCCAGAAGCCTCAGCCCGGGTGATGGCGGCGATAGTGCTCGGCCAGCACATCGTCGCCGAAATCATCCGCCGGGTTGCGCCACACCGAGTGGATGTGGTTGCCGTTGCCCTGGGTGTTGTCGTGCTCGATGAGCAGCGTCCGTCCCTGGACGCGGAAGTAATGCCGCTCCCCGGGCTCGGTGCCGCCCGCCCAGGCGAAGGTGAGATTGTCCAGCCCGGCGCGTTCGAGCTCCCGCATCTGGACCCCAGCTAGCTCGTCGGGCAGCCGCCGGGCGAACGCCCCGACGAGGGTGGCAAGCTCATCGAACTGGCGCAGGTTCAGCTCGCCGGCGGCCAGTCCCTTGGGGCTGGCGCGGACGTAGCTGAGGATGTCGCGCTCGTCCTCACTGAGTTGGTAGTCCGGCTCCGGGCCGAACACCGGGTCGGGCCGCTCGGTCTCCCCGATCCTGGGCACGGTCCGGGTGGCGAAATCCGGCGGCGAGCGGTGGTAGATGAGCGCGGCATGCCGCTGAGCGGCGTCGAGTGAGCGCATCAGCCGGAACCCGAGCTCCTCGTCGTCGGCCAGCGGGGCCAGTATCCCGTAACCGGCAGGCTCGGCCCCCAGCAGGCACGGTGTGGGGGAGATGTAACGGCCGCTGACGATCGTGAAGTTAAGCGACACATGATGCCCGGCGAATTGCCAGCCCCACGCGTTCTCGCCCGGCGTACCGAACACCTTGAAGCAATACCGCTCGGGGTTGAACAGGTCGGCGGCGGCCGGGCTGAGTGCCCGCAGCACGTGTTCCATCGCCATCACCGAGACGACCTTCGCATACCCCGGCAGGCTCGTGCCGGTCACGATCAGCTCGTGGGCGAGCCTGCGCTGGCCGTCGTCGAGCGCGCCAATCGGCAGGCCGCTGCGGTCCCGCGCGGGCATGAACGACCAGTCGCGCCGCTCGTCGCCGAAGGCGAAACAGGCCCTCTCCCGCTGCGCCCCGGTCAGCGCGGCCAGGAACGCGGCCGCGGCCGCGGCCATCCGCCCGGCCGTCTCCGGCACCGCGAGCCGGTCCTCGTCACTCATGCTCAGGTCCTCCGCGAATCATTATCCGCCGGCCCCTGGGTTGGCGGGTTAGACCCGGGGCAGGATCGCCGCGAGCAGGGTACCCATCCGGCTGGCGGAGGCCTGGCCTGCCTCGATGACCTCGGCGTGGGACAGGCCGTGCCCGGCCAGGCCCGCCGCCAGGTTCGTGACCAGTGAGATGCCGAGCACTTCAGCCCCCAGCTGGCGGGCGGCTATCGCCTCAAGGCCTGTCGACATGCCGACAAGGTCGGCGCCGAGCCTGGCCAGCATGGTGATCTCCGCCGGGGTTTCGTAGTGCGGACCCGGCAGCATCGCATAGACCCCCTCGGCCAGGCTCGGGTCGGCATCGCGGCCCAGCGCTCGCAGCCGCGCCGAGTACAGGTCGGTCAGGTCCACGAACCGCTGGCCGACCGACGGCACGGGCCCGGACAGCGGAGACGCGCCGGTCAGGTTGAGGTGGTCGCTGATCAGCACCGGCTGCCCGACGCTGAGCCCGGCCCGGATCCCGCCCGCCGCGTTGGTCAGCACCACCGTGCGGCAGCCCGCCGACACCGCCGTCCGTACGCCGTGCACGACGGCGGCGGGTGAAAGCCCTTCGTACATGTGCACCCGGCCGAGGAACACCAGGACCCGCAGCGGCCCCGCAGTGACCGAACGCACCGTCGGCGTGTGGCCAGGCACGGTGGATACCGGAAACCCGCCGAGCTCGGCCAGCGGGATCTCAGCCTCAGCGGCGCCGATCGCGTCGGCGGCCGGCGTCCAGCCCGAACCGAGGACGACCGCGACGTCATGCGGGCCGGTCTGGGCGGTGAGGCGGGCGGCGCTGGCCGCCGCGGCGGCGTACGGATCGTTGGTCACGAGGGCCATCATGGCCCATGACAGGCCGAGGCGGGGACGGTGACCGGAGAGCGTGAGCGTGAACCACGGACCGTTCGGCCAAAATAAAGTGCTCGGGATTCGTTATACCGTGTCCTGGTGGATGAACAGGCCGCGGCCGAAGCAGCCTTGGTGGCCGGAGACGTAGCGGCGACCGAGGCCAAGGACCTGCGAGCGGGACAAAAGCGCGATCCGTGGGATGACCCGCGGATCCCGTGGGCCGGGAAGCCGGGCCGGGCTGACATCTTGTGCTGGGCGGGCATCATGCTCAGCGGGATCTACTACTACGCGACGCTGCCGGTGCGCGCCTCGCTGGTCGGCACCCATCCGGTGCTGCTCGAACTGCTGAACGGGAGCACCGAAGCGATCATCGCCGCCGCGGCCTTCGCCCGCGTCGGGCACGGGTCGCTAGTCGTGGTGCTGCTGGCCGCCGTGCCCGGGCTGATGAAGTTCGATCCGCTCTACTGGTGGGCAGGCAGGCTGTGGGGCGAGCGCATCATCACGATGCTGTCCGGGAAGCGCAACCGCGGGGCTAAGTACATGGGCCGGGTGCACCGGTGGGGCCGCAAGTTCACCTGGCCCGCCGTCCTGCTCAGCTCGTTCCTGCCCATCCCGAACGCGATCATTTACGTCATCGCCGGCTGGGCCGGCATGCGGCTGGTCACGTTCATCATCCTGGACGCGATCAGCTCGCTGCTGTGGGCGGGCACGCTGGCGGGCCTCGGGTACGCGCTCGGCCATCACGCCGTCGTGGTGGCCCAGGCCATCTCGCACTACGGCCTCTGGGTCTCCATCGCGCTGGTGGTGGTGATCGTGGTTTTCCAGGTGCGCTCACAGCGCCGCATGATGCGCGACTACGCCGCGAGCCGCGCGGCCCGCGCTGGCGAGCCGGCCAGCGTCGGCGACGGAGGTCATGCTGCCAGCTGATCCCGGCGATCTGGCCGGCGTACACCTGGCCCCGCTGGTCAGCGGCGGCGCGGTCCCCTCGCTGGCCTGGGCCGTGGTCCAGGATTCCGGCGTGCGGCTGGGCGGGTTCGGTGGCGCTGGCCCGCGTACCATCTTCCAGATCGGGTCGGTCACGAAGGTCTTCACCGCGCTGTTGCTCGCGGACATGGCCGAACGCGGTGAGGTCACCCTGTCCGGGCCTGCGGCCAGGTACCTGCCGGGCGGGTCAGGGCCGGTGACCCTCGCTGACCTGGCCACGCACACGTCGGGATTGCCGCGGCTGCCGCGCAGCCTGCTGTGGTCCGCGCTGGTCCGCCCGCAGGATCCCTACCGACGCTATCCGGCTGCGCGGTTTACGCGCGCCGGACGCCGGTCGCTGCGCACCGCCTCAGGCGGCCGTGCTTACCGCTATTCCAATTACGGTTACGGCCTGCTCGGCCAGCTGCTCGGGCGGGCCGCGGGGTCCTCGTACGAGTCGCTGGTGACCGAGCGGATATGCGGCCCGCTCGGTCTGCCCGATACGGCCTTCGAGGTTCCGGCCGGTGACCGGAAGGCCCAGGGGCACCAGGGAGGGCGCCGGGTCAGGGACTGGCGCCTGGGCGCGTTCGCCGGGGCCGGCGGCCTGTACTCGACGGCGGCCGACCTGGCCTCGCTGCTGAGCGCCGTGCTCGATCCGGCCGCGACCCCGCTGGAAGCCGCGATCCGCGCCACCCTGACGCCGCGCCGCCAGATCCCGTCGGGACAGATCAGCCTGGCCTGGCACCACACCCGCCGCGGGGTCATCTGGCACAACGGCATGACCGGCGGGTTCAGCTCGATGATCGCCTTCGCCCCGGCCCGCAAGCTCGGCGTCGCGGCGCTCGCGAACTCCGCGGGCCAGCGGCCCTCACCGCTGGACCAGGCCGTCTTCGGGGTGTTCCGCTAGGTTGGGCCAAGGAGAAGCCCTTAGGACGACTCCCGGGCCACGAGGCGGCAGGGGACGGAGCGCGTGCCGTGGGCGGGTTCGCCGGCGATCGCCGCGAGCAGCAGTTCCGCGGCGGCGCGGCCGACCTCTTCCAGGCACATGTCGATGCTGCTCAGCGGGGGCTGCGCGCCGAGGGCCATCGGCTCCCAGTTGTCGAAACCGACCAGGGCCACATCGGCCGGTATGCCGCGGCCGGCCGCGCGGAGGGTGTCGGCTACGCCGCGGGCGATCTGGTCGCTGCCGCAGAAGATCGCGTCGGTGTCCGGATGGGCGGCTAGCAGCTGGCTGGCCGCTTCCCGGCCCCAGCGTTCGCTCCACTCGCCGTACCGCACCCCGCCGTGCGGCTGCCCGCCCGCCGCCGCGAGGGCCCGGCCGAATCCCGCCGCGCGCCGGCGCGCGGCGAGGAAACGCTCGGGTCCGGTGATATGCCCGATCCGCCGCCTGCCCCCGGCCAGCAGGTGCTCGGCGGCGGCCTGGCCGCCGCCCTCGTCGTCGGGAAGCACCGCGGGACCATCCTGGCCGGCCGGCTGAGTCATCGCGTACACGACCGGGATGCCGTGGCCAGCCGCCGCCGGGGGCCTCGGCTCGACCCGGCGGCCGGTGATGATCAGGCCGTCCACGCGGCGGGCGGCCAGTGTCTCGACGTAGCGCCGCTCGCGTTCCGGGTCGTCCCTGGTATCGCACATGAAGACCGACACCTGGCCGGTGCCGAGCGCGTCCTCGGCGCCGAGCATGACCGGGATGCTGAACCGGCCGAAACTGTCGGTGGTGATCAGCCCGACCGTGAACGAGCGGCCCGCGAGCAGGGCCTGCGCCAGCGTGTTCGGGGCGAAGCTGAGCCGCTGCGCCGCCTCCGCGACGCGCTCCCGGGTTTCCGCGCGCAGCTTGCCCTGTCCGTTGAGCGCCTTGGAGGCAGTACCAACGGACACGCCAGCCTCGGCCGCCACGTCACGGATGGTCGCCCGCCTCATGTCGTACTCCTCAGCCCGGTTGACTCAGCCCGGTTGACGCCTCGGGGGCCGGCCTCTAGCCTACGGTTCCGCGAGGAGTCCATCCATCGACCGAGCCTGGAGCCGCGGACGTGAACGATGGACCCGCCCGCCCCTCCGCCGGAGCCGCCGGAGCCGCCGCGGCCCACCGCCCGCTCGTCCATGCTCGCCTGACCTCCGGGCTGCTGCACCACTGGCAGCAGCGGAATCTGGCGTCGAGCCTCCCGCTGGCCCTGCGCCAGCTCGAGGACGCGGGCAACCTCGGCAACCTGCGTCTGGCCATCCAGCCGAACCAGGGAGGTTACCGCGGCCAGGTGTTCATGGACTCCGACATCTACAAGACCCTGGAGGCGATCGGCTGGGAACTGGCCCACAACGGCCAAGGCGAGCACCGCCCCAGCGAGCACCGCCCCAGCGAGCACCTCGGGCTTGCCTCTTTCGCTGCCCGGATCACCGCGCTGCTGGCGCAGGCGCAGTGCCCGGACGGCTACCTGAACTCCTGGGTCCAGGTGAGCGGTGAGCCGCGGTATACCAACCTGGCGTGGAGCCACGAGCTGTACTGCGCCGGGCACCTGATCCAGGCCGTGGTGGCGCTGCACCGGCATCGGCCCGACCATCGAGGTGACCGCCCCGGCCACGGAAATCCCGTCCACCGCGCAGGTAACAGCCGTAGCGATCCCGTATTTCCAGTGGGACAACCGCGACGGCCGCGCCATGCGCGTCTGGATGCCGCGAGGTTAGGGGCGGACGCCGTACAGGTGCTCCAGGGCGAGCTGGTCCAGGTGCTCGTAGGCCAGGCCGCGCCGGGCCAGCGCGTCGACGTCCGCGGTGGCCTCGCGCACGTCGCGCCAGGTCTCGCCGGCCTCCAGCGTCGGCGTGGCAAGCTGGTCGACCCCGGAGGCGCGCAAGGCCTCGATCACCTCCGGGTCGCCGCGGAACGCCCTGACCTTCGCCCGCAGGATCAGGTAGTTACGCATGCACGCGGCGGCCGAGGTCCAGACGCCCTCGTCGTCCTCGGTGCGCGGCGGCTTGTAGTCGAAGTGGACCGGCCCGTCGTACCCGCCGGCCAGCAGCGTGTCCACCACCCAGAACGCGCCGCGCACGTTCCCGGCCCCGAACCGCAGGTCCTGGTCGAATCGCGGCCCGTGCTGGCCATTCAGGTCGATGTGGAACAGCTTGCCGTGCCACATCGCCTGCGCGATGCTGTGCGCATAGTTGAGCCCGGCCATCTCCTCGTGGCCGATTTCCGGGTTCACTCCGACCATGCCGGCATGCTCGAGGGAGTTGATGAACGCCAGCGCGTTCCCCACGGTGGGCAGCAGGATGTCGCCGCGCGGCTCGTTCGGCTTGGGCTCGATCGCGAACCGGATGTCGTAGCCCTGCTCGCGAACGTACTCGCAGAGCAGGTTCAGTCCCTCGGCGTACCGGTCAAGCGCGGCCCGGATGTCCTTGGCGCCGCCCGACTCGGCGCCTTCGCGGCCGCCCCAGAAGATGTAGGTCTTCGCGCCGAGCTCCGCGGCCAGGTCCAGGTTGCGCATCACCTTGGCCAGGGCGAACCGCCGTACCTCCCGCTCGTTGGCGGTGAACGCCCCGTCCTTGAACATCGGGTGGCCGAACAGGTTGGTGGTGGCCGTCGTCACGACCAGCCCGGTCTCGGCCAGCGCCTTGCGGAACGCGCCGATGCGCTCATCGCGTTCCGCGGGCGAGGCGTCGAAGGCGAACACGTCGTTGTCGTGGAAGTTCACCCCGTAGGCGCCGAGCTCCGCCAGCTTGTACACGGCGCGTTCGGCGGGCATCGCCGGGCGGACGGCGCTGCCGAAGACGTCGACACCCTGCCATCCGACCGTCCAGATGCCGAACGAGAAGTGGTCCTCGCGCGAGGGAACGTACTCCGTGCTCACGTGCCGGTCCTTTCCTGTCGTCTCACTGACATATCCATACTTTCACCTGGCCAGATCTCACTGGTCTCACCCGGCCCAGCCGGCCGTGGCGTCCCGCAGGGCCGCGTATCGCTCGCGGACCAGGGGGACCGGTTCCGCGGTGTACCCCGCGCTAGTCCCCGCCAGCGGCCAAGACGGCGGCCCGGCCGCGCCGCTCGCGGCCCAGGCCGCCTGCCGGGCGGCGCCGAGCGCCACGTACTCGGCCGGTGCTGGCACGCTCACCGGCACGCCGAAGATCGCCGGGGCCATCGCGCGGACGGCGGGCGACCGGGCGGCGCCGCCGATGAGGATCACCCGCCGCGTGGTGATCCCGCAGTCGGCCAGGTTGTCGATGGCGTCCGCGAGCGAGCAGAGCACGGCCTCGACCGCGGCCCGGGCAAGATTCTCGGGCGTGGTGTTGGTGCTGGTCAGTCCGCGCAGCACACCGTGGGCGTCCGGCCGGTTCGGGGAGCGCTCGCCGTCGAGGTAGGGCAGCAGGGTCAGGCCCTGCGCCCCGGCGGGAGCGGCCAGCGCGAGCCGGTCCAGGCCGTGGACGTCGGTACCCAGCATCCGGGCGGTGACGGTCAGCACCCGGGACGCGTTGATCGTGGCCACCAGCGGCAGGAAGCGCCCGGTGGCATCGGCGAAGCCCGCCACCGCGCCGGTCTCGTCCGCGGCGGCGCTGGCGGCGACCGCGTACGCGGTGCCGGAGGTGCCAATCGAGACGACGACCTCGCCCGGGTCCAGGCCGAGGCCGAGCGCCGCGCCCATGTTGTCCCCGGTTCCCGCGGACAGTGCCGCCCCGCTCGAGTTCGCGGCCGCGCTTTCGGCCACGATCTCGGCCGGGGCGGCCAGCCTCGGCAGCCCGGCCGGCCTGCCGAGCGCGGCCTGCGCCAGCTCGGGCAGCCAGCGGCCGGTGGCGGGGGAGAAGTAGCCGGTGCCCGAGGCGTCGCCGCGATCGGTGGTCGGCTCGCCGTCGGGCTGCCCGGCCAGCCGCCAGGTCAGCCAGTCGTGCGGGAGCAGCACGCGGGCGGTCCGGGCGGCGGCGTGCGGCTCGTGCTCAGCCAGCCAGCGCAGCTTGGTCACCGTGAAGGAGGCCGTCGGAACGCTCCCGGTCCGCCGGGCCCACTGCTGCGGGCCGCCCAGTTCGGTGATGAGCGCCCTGGCCTGGGGGGCGGAGCGGACGTCGTTCCAGAGCAGCGCGGGCCTGATCACCTGGCCGGTCTCGTCGAGGACCACCATGCCGTGCTGCTGCGCGGCTACCCCGATCGCGTCCGCCCGGTCGAGCAGTCCGGCCCCCGCCTTGACCAGGGCCTCCCACCATAGTTCCGGGTCGCACTCGGTGCCGTCCGGATGCGGGGCGCTGGCCTGCCCGACGATGGTGCCATCGTCGGCCTGGCAGAGCAGCACCTTGGTGGACTGAGTGGATGAATCGATGCCAGCGACAAGCATCAGCGGCTCCCCGGGGAGGTAGATGTCCACGATAGTGCTCGGTGGCCCGTGCGCGCTGACGCTATGCCGGCCGCCGCGGCGACTACTGTGTGTCACTGATGGCGTAAGCGCCGCTATAAGCCGGAAGTCTCGCCAGGTGAGATGGGTGGCGCGCCCTGACATGTGATTCGCAAGTTGATGACCTGCAGAACTGTAAGCTGCACGATACAAATGAACGTGCATATGGTCTTGCATGGATCGCGTAATCTCGGGCAGGATGAGTTGTGCGTCAGTCAGCTGGGATTGTCGCACTTACGCTCCGCGGGGTCGCGATGGGCTTGAGCCAAGTAGGGTTGCCGACACGGACCAAGGTCGATCCTGCCATTCGCCGGCCGCTCGTGACGAGCGCGAAGCTACCGTGTGCTCCTGGCCGCCCGCGCGTGGTCCGGATGCCCTCTGACTGGTGGGATTCGCCCGCGGTAGCCGCCTGCACGCTCGGTACCGGAGCCCAGTCCGGACGGACCGCCAGGAAATTCACCAGGAGCACGCTGAAGGAGTGGGGCCTGACCTCGCTCGCGGATGACGCGGAAGCCATCGTCGGCGAATTCGTGGCCAACGCGGTGTCCCACGCCGCGCAGCCCGTTGGCCTGCGGCTGCTGCGCAGGACCGGCGAGGTCATGTGCGCGGTCCTCGACCCGTCCGATAGCGCCCCGGTGCTCAGGATGCCGGACCGCAACGATGAGGCCGGCCGGGGCCTGCAGATGGTGGACGCGCTCAGCGATGTCTGGGGCTGGAGTCCGGTCACCGGCCGCGGCAAGGCCGTCTGGGCCATCCTGTTTGCGCCTTACCTCGGGAACCCGCGGACCTAGCGTCCGGTAAGCACTGGCCCTGAGCTACCCTCAGTCAGCACATACGACGAGGGAGGCGACAACTCGATGCCCTGGACCTGGCGGTACGAGAAGGCGGACGGCACCGCGATCACCACCGATGACCTGCAGGAGGCCATCTTCGCCAGCCAGGGTGACGCGGAAAGCTGGCTGGGCGAGAACTGGCGCGCGCTGCTCGCGTCCGGCGTGGATCAGGTCACGCTGTTCGACGACACCAAGGCCGAGTACGGCCCGATGAGCCTGCGCGCCTAGAACTTCTGGCCGGGCTGGACCCGCGGGGCCGGCACCCGGAACCTTCGTATCTGCAGCGCCCGCATCTCCGCGTACATGGTCAGGCCCCGGGCCGACTCGCCCGGCAGCCGCTCGGCGATCAGCTTGGTCAGGCTCCGGCGGATCAGCAGGGCATCGATGACGATGACGACGACGAGCACCAGCACCAGCGGGGAGATGATCCGCGTCACTGAGCTGTTCCGCAGGAAGATAGAGGCGAGCAAGATCACCAGCACGTACATGTAGTACTCACTGATCCTGCGCTTGGAGTCGACGAAGTCCCGGGCGAGCGCGCGGGTGGGACCCCGGTCGCGCGGGTTGAGCGCCCACGCTTCGCCGCGCTTCATCGCCTCGTACTTGGTGGTCCTGTTGGCACGGGCCTTGGCCTTGTCCTCCGGGGTACGCGCCGCGGCAGGCGCGCGCGACCCGGTGATCGGCTGGCGTCGCTTAGCCTCGGCCACGCTGCGCTTCGGCGTGGGCCGGCCCTTGGCCGCCTCGGCGGAGGATCGGCCTGTTTTATCGTAGGTTGTTTTACTGGCGGTTGTCTTACTGTCGGCCGGTGCGTCCGGGCTCTGCGCGCCCGGGGAATCCTGGGCCGTGCCGTCCGTCGCCCCGGCGCTACGGCGTCGGAACACGCGCATAGCTTAGAGCCCAGCACGAAATAGTGCGCGCTCGGGCGTGGTAGCTCGCATGCGGGTGACCGCGTAGGGTGGAATGCGACTAGTCGCACGGGCTCGTCCGCCGTCTAGCCGGGTGCCGGCGCCCTATCGGCCCGGTCGCGCGGCCTGGTGGCGGCCAAAAGATGTTAATGAAGGGGACGGCCGCGCGTATGGGCGTGATGAAGCGAGTACAGCTTGTCTTCAAGGCCAAGGCCAACAAGGCCCTGGACAAGATGGAAGACCCTCGTGAGACCCTTGACTATTCCTACCAGCGGCAGCTGGAGTTGCTGACGAAGGTCCGCCGCGGGGTCGCGGACGTCGCCACCTCGCGCAAGCGCGTCGAGCTGC
>Ga0182030_10007676_pt1 | contig 22470 bp, 21 predicted proteins | sample 812S3MmetaG_FD_121299 | JGI IMG/M metagenome (GOLD analysis project Ga0182030, IMG submission 121299) | Permafrost microbial communities from Stordalen Mire, Sweden - 812S3M metaG (Illumina Assembly) | ecosystem: Environmental > Terrestrial > Soil > Wetlands > Permafrost | place: Sweden... | reverse complement strand
TTGACGGCCTGGTTGGGCTTGATGGTGCCGGAGGTGATGCGGCCGGTGATGATGCGGCCGAGATAGGGATTGGCCTCGAGAATGGTGCCGATCATGCGGAACGGGCCGTCCTCGACGGTCGGCGGCGCGACATGGCGCAGGATCAGGTCGAACAGCGGCTGCATGCCGGCGTCCTTCGGACCATCCGGGCTTTCCGCCATCCAGCCCTGCTTGGCCGAGCCGTACAGGATCGGGAAATCGAGCTGCTCTTCGCTGGCGTCCAGCGCGGCGAACAGGTCGAACACCTCGTTGATGACTTCGGTCGGCCGGGCGTCGGGACGATCGACCTTGTTGATGACGACGATCGGCTTCAGTCCGACCTTGAGCGCCTTGGACACCACGAATTTGGTTTGCGGCAGCGGGCCTTCGGCGGCATCCACCAGCACCAGCGCGCCGTCCACCATGTTCAGGATGCGCTCGACCTCGCCGCCGAAATCGGCGTGGCCCGGGGTATCGACGATGTTGATGCGGGTGTCCTTCCACTGCACCGACGCCGCCTTGGCGAGAATGGTGATGCCGCGCTCGCGCTCCAGATCGTTGGAATCCATCGCGCGCTCGACCACGCGCTGGTTGTCGCGATAGGTGCCGGATTGCTGCAGCAGGCGATCCACCAGCGTGGTCTTGCCGTGGTCGACGTGGGCGATGATGGCGACGTTGCGAAGTTTCATAGCTCTTCTTCTGGCTAGGACAATGGCTGGAGCGCGATCTCGCCGGAAAACCGGGACCCACTTTTCCGGATCACGCTCAAAAACCTGGAATTTCTAAGGGCGCCCTGGCGCCCAAAAAGGAAGCCCGGCCAAAAGACCGGGCACAACTTGCTCGTTGCGGCGCAATATAGTCAGAAATCGCCGGAAAACAATGGGTTGTTTGCGATTTGGTGAACCGATTTTGGTCCCGAATCGGGCCCGGTCAGCCGCCATGGTCAGCCCCTGCCGGATAGACCCCGCGCAGCACTTCCTCAAAATGGTCCTTGACCGATTCGTTGCAGCGGCAGGCCCGGATGCGCAGGGCTTCGCGGTCAAGCACCAGGATCGATCCGCGCCTTGTTTCCAGCACGCCTTCGGCCTTGAAATTCTGGATCACGCGGCTGGTGTAGCTGCGGCCGACCCCGAGCAGGGTGGCAAGCTGCTCATGGGTCAGCGGCACCACGCCGCCGCCGTCGGTGCGCTCCATCGCCGAGATGATCCACTTGGCGGTGCGCTGCTCGATCGAATGGATGGCGTTGCAGGCGGTCGACTGGAAGATCTGGGCCAGCATGCAGTCGGCGTAGCGGGCGAACACGTTGCGCAGCGTGGTCGACTTGGCTTTCGCCGCATCCAGCCTGCCGACATGCAGGCGGACGAACGGCCCGCCGAATTTGACCATGATGCGGGTATAGGCGGGCAGGTAGCCCTCGCTGACGATGCCGCCGACGGCGCCTTCCCGTCCGACCAGAATGGTTTCGACGTCGCGGCCGTCCTCGTTCGCCACCAGATAGGATGCGAGACTGGGTCCGCAGGGAAAGTGCACGATCTCGACATCGTCGCCGGGATTATAGAGCAGGTCGCCGGCCTCGGCCTGTTCCTGCGCCAGGTGCGGCTCAATCAGGGCAAAGTCGCCGGCGCTGAGCCGCCGCAACAGGTTGTTGAATGGCCGTTCGATGCCATCCGCCGCGTTTTCCCGTCGCACAGCCATGCCCAAACCTCTCCCGCCGAAGCCGTCACATTATCAATTGTTATGTCCACAAGTGCACAGACAACGGGATGGCGACGTGTTGGTTTCCGAACTGGAACCCGTCGGCAGCCCGCGACGGCATTGGCGACAGGTTCGAAAGCGAAGCCAGCGCGTCTTCCGGTCAAGGTTCAGCTCGTGTCTGACGAAATCATGGAACTCGCCGGCCCCGATCCCCGGCCGGCCCGTCCCGCCGACGTCCTGATTGTCGAGGATGATCCGATCATCGCGCTCGACTTCGAGGACACCATTGCCGGCTTCGGCGTCAAGACCGTGCGGACCGCGCCCAGCGTAGCCAAGGCGCTGCGACTGATCGCCGATCGCCCCCCGGATTTCGCCCTGCTCGATGTCGGGCTGATTCGCGAAAACAGCTTTGCGATCGCCGAGCGGCTGCAGGCGCTGCAGGTTCCGTTCGTGTTCGTGACCGGCTACGACGCCACCGGTTCGTTTCCGCCGCAGTTTACAAAAGTGCCGAGGCTGCCCAAACCCTGCTCGTCCGAAGCGCTGGCAGCCGTTTTGCGAGCTCGATCCGACGCCGGGCGCTGAGGGTTGACGGGCGATCTTTTTCCCGTCCTCCTCGCGACAAGGCTATCGCACATGACTGAATCGAATCGCACATTGATGCGGTCGAGCCCTCGCACAAACTCTCAGCGGGTCGTCCCGCGAACGCAGGGACCGATCACCCCTGGCCTCAAAAGTGGAAAATGGCCTCTGCTACCATGCCAAACGAGAATCCGCGGCGTATGGGTCCCTGCGTTCGTGTTCGCGGCGACGACTCGTTCAAACGCAATGCGAAATCGGAAAAATTTCCGGGCGGATGGCGTTGCTAGCCCAGCTTCGGATCGAGCGTCGTCGACCACAGCGCTACATCGGCGCGGTCGCGCAAGGTCACCGTCATCTGTCCCGACGCGCCGTCGATCTTGACGTGACCGAAGAACTGCATTCCGTCGGACGGCGCCAGATTCTGCCTGTCGAGGCCCGGGGCCTTGATGAAACGCACCTCGGGGCCGAAGCTGTTGTCGAGTTCGTTCGGCCCGAACGTTCCGGCATGCAATGGCCCGGAGACGAATTCCCAGAACGGCTCGAACTCCTGAAACTGCGCCTTGTCGGGGTTGTAGTAATGCGCGGCGGTGTAATGCACGTCCGCGGTCAGCCACACCGTATTGGTGACGCCCGATGTCTTGATGAAGCGCAGCAGGTCGGCGATTTCGAGTTCGCGGCCGCGCGGCGGGCCGTCGCCTTGCGCAAACGCTTCCGAGCCCTTTCGGTTGGCCGCGTCGTCATAGACAATCAGGCTGAGCGGCATGTCGGAGGCGATCACCTTCCAGGTGGCGCGCGAATTCAACAGCGCGCGCTTCAGCCATACGAGTTGGTCGGGGCCGAGGAAGTAGCTGTCCGGACCGTAGCCGGTCTGCTGGTTCGGGCCGTTGGGCCCGCGATAGCTGCGCTCATCGAGCATGAAGACATCGAGATGCGGCCCGTAATTCAGGGTGCGATAGACCCGGCCCGGCTCGACGATGCTTTCACGCAGCGGATACATCTCGTGGAACGCGCGCGAGGCGCGGGCGGCGAGCAGCGCGATGTCGCGCTCCTTGTAGGCCGCGGGCAGCTGTTTCGACGCCGACCAGTTGTTGGTGACCTCGTGATCGTCCCACTGCACGAAGATCGGCACCTCGGCATTGAAGGCGCGCACATTGGCGTCGAGGAAATTGTATTTGTGCGCCGCGCGGAATTCGTCGAGCGTCTCGGCGACTTTTGTCTTTTCCGGGATGGTGACGTTCTTCCACAATTTGCCGTCGGGCAGTTTCACCTCGGCGGAAATGATGCCGTCGGCATAGATGGTGTCGCCGGAATGCAGCAGGAAATCCGGCCGGTGCTTGCGCATGGTTTCGAAGGTCAGCATGCCGCCATCGTCGGGATTGATGCCCCAGCCCTGCCCGGCGACATCGCCGCCCCAGACGAAGCTGACGTCGCGCCGGTCGGCCGGCGCGGTGCGGAAGCGGCCGACCAGGGGTTCACTGGAAACATCGGTATGCGACAGGTCGCGGAACCGGACGCGGTAGAAAATATCCTGTCCCGCAGGCAGGTTTTCCAGCAGCATCTTGGCGGTGAAGTCGCTCTCCGGCAGTGCGGCGACCGGCGGCAAAATCCTGGCATTGCGGAACGAATCCGACGTGGCCACCTCGACCAGCATTTGCGACGGCCGGTCCGCCCGCGCCCACACCACGCCGCCATCGGCGCCGACATCGCCGGATTGCACGCCATGGGTGATTTGCGGCCGGTCGGCGGCACGGCTGAGATAGGGCATCGCCACGGCGCCGACACCGGTCGCCGCGGCGGTGGCGAGAAACCGCCGGCGCGAAATCCTGCGAGCCATTCTGATCGTCATGCAAGTCTCCCCGATCGGCCAACACCATGCGCGTTCGTCCTGACAGACCTAGAAAGCTTATGTGACAACTGGATTACAGTGATGCGGCCTGCCTACAGGGCGGTAGCCCGCAACGGCGCCCCCGGCCTCTGCAGGTTCTGCGGTACGCTCATCAACAGCGCCTTGCGGTCGGCTACGGCGTTGTGGAATTGCCCGAGCGCGATATTGAACGCGGTCAGCGCCCCCTCCTCGACCGCGCCATGCTCGAAGCATTGCAAGGTGTCGCGCAGGATGTCGTCGGCCTCGGCCTGCATCCGGTCCAGCTCTTCGACGGAATCGCAGGTCCGCGCCGCGCCCAGCATGTCCAGCAGCCGTTCGCGCAGCGAGGCATTGTTGTTGCGCTCGTCCTTCTTCAGATAGCCTGCAAACCAGGCGCCGGCGGAACCCATGGCCGACAGCCCCATCAGGCCCCACCAGATGTAATCGCTGTAGCGGTCGAGAAAGGTCTTTTCCTCGCCGTCGACAAAGGCCGCCGCACCCGGATGCACCGGAATCACGGCGTCCTTGTCGGTATCCGGGGTCTCGATTTTCGCGGCCAGCGGGAATTCCGCCATCACCGCCTGGCGGATCGCAAACAATTGCCGGGTGAAGGCGGCGATGGTGGAATCCGACAGGTCCTTGCGGGCGACGATATGGTGGGAGAAGCTGATCGTCTTCACCTCGTCGTCTGGTCGGTCGGGCGAACCGCCGAAGGCGCCGGCGGGAATTTCCGACGCCTCGTAGACCGGGTGGTTTTGCGCGATAGCCTCGGCCGAATCGATCGCGAGGAAGGTCGGGGCCGCGCCATCGCGGGTCGACGCGGCGACCGCATCCGCGGTGATCCTGCTGTTGACCGGCCCGGCGGCGAGATAGGCGTCCGCCTTCTGGCTGCGGATCGCGTCGGCGATTTCGCTGGCCGGGAACTGGACGATCTCGACCTTGTTCGGATCCACGCCGTATTGCTGCAGGATCACCTTGAGCAAGTTGATATTGGCAGGAGTGCGGCCGACCACGCCGATGCGGTGTCCGGCGAGTTGCGCGATCTAGGTGATCGGCGCAGCGGCTTTCTTGCCCTTGGTCTTGGTGGCCGGAGGCACCCACAGCACCGCGACGTTCTTGCGCAGCGTCGCCACCGCTTGCGCATTTTTCGGCACATCGAGATCGCCGCGAATGATGGCGAGTTCGACCCTGCCGTCGGCCAGCGCCTGGGCGCTCGCGGTCGCGCCATCGGTCGGGATCGGGCGCAGACGGATCTGACCATGGGTCCGGGCAAAACCCTGGCTGAGGGCCTGGACCAGTTTGACGTCATCGCTGTTGACCGGACCGACCGCGATCCGCAACGTCACCGGCCGCATCGCAAAATAGTAGGCGCCTGCCAGCGTGCCGACCACGGCAAGGATTCCCGCCAGGGTGACGAACATCACCCTCCGCTTCGCCGGGCGCGGCGACGACGGCCTCGTCGGTCCCGCCAGGTCGAGGCCTGCGCTCATCGGTTGCGGTCCAATTTCATATCGCCAAGAGTATTGCCAATATGGTTCGCCAATATGGTCAAACCGGGATTGTAGCAAATTTCCGGCCAGCGCGGCGTTACATCTGCGTCATGGTTACCGGCCGGTCCGCTTTTGGGCGGCCGGGGATCGCTGGGCGGCGGTTCGGTGTTAAGGTAGAATTGGCGGCATAACGGAGGCGATCATGGCGGAGCGGCTGTCGGCGGAAGCGCGAAAGTCGGCCCTCGAAGGCCTGCCCGGGTGGTCCGAAGTCCCAGGCCGCGAGGCGATTGCGCGGAACTTTGTTTTCAGGGATTTCAACGAAGCCTTCGGGTTCATGTGCCGCGTGGCGCTGGTGGCGGAAAAGCGCGATCATCACCCCGAATGGCGCAACGTCTACAAGACGGTGGACGTGGTGCTGGCCACCCACGACGCCGGCGGCGTCACCGCCCTCGACATCGATCTTGCAAAAGCCATGAACGCGATCGCCAAACAGCTTGGCGTGACGTGAGACGCGCTGCCCAATCTTGCAGCGGGGGCGAAACTGCCTAAGTTGAAGGTTCCCCGCAGCGACGGATCGCGCGGCTGCAGCGAGCCCAGGCAATGGCGACCGATCATACCATGGGTTTCGAGCCGGCCGACCGGCTGGCCAACGACCGCGAAAGCGTGCGCAGGGGTTTCTGGATCAAGCTGAAGCGGGTGGTGGCCGGGCTTCCCTTCGCCGAGGATCTGCTGGCGGCCTATTACTGCGCCTTCGACAAGCAGACGCCGCGCCACGTGCAGGCAACGTTGCTCGGCGCGCTCGCCTATTTCATCCTGCCGTTCGATGTCATCCCCGACATGCTGCCGGTGTTGGGCTTCACCGACGACGCCGCCGTGCTGGCCACCGCGATCCGGCTGGTCGCGGCCCACATCACGCCGGAACATCGCGACGCTGCGCGGGCTGCCTTGCAGCGCGGCATCGAGCGGGAGCAGTAAGCCAGCGCCGCGCCTGCGCGCGATGTGGCGTCGAGTGATGCCTCACGGATGCAGGATCACCTTGCCCATCGCCTTGCGGCCGGCCAGCACTTTCAAGGCGTCGGCGGTTTGCGCCAGCGGGAAGGTGCGGTCGACATGCGAGGAGATCTTGCCGTCCGCGGTCCACCGCACCAGCTTTTCCAGATTGGCGCGGTTTTTTTCCGGGTTGAGCTTGGTCCAGGCGCCCCAGAACACGCCGCGTATATCGCAACCCTTCAACAGCGCCAGATTGAGCGGCATTTTCGGAATCTCGCCGGCCGCAAATCCGATCACCAGAAAACGGCCTTGCCAGGCGATCGAGCGCAGCGCGGCTTCGGCATAGCTGCCGCCGACCGGATCGAAAATAATATCGACGCCCTTGCCGCCGGTGAGCCGTCGCAGTCCCTCCTTGAGATCCTCGGTGGCGTAATTGAGGCCGAGCTCGGCGCCGTGCGCCTTGGCGAATTCCAGCTTGTCGTCGGATGACGCGCAGGCGATCACCTTCAGGCCCATCAGTTTGCCGAGTTCGCAGGCCGCCAGACCGGTGCCGCCGGCGGCGCCGAGCACCGCCAGGGTCTCGCCGGGCTTGAGGCTGGCGCGATCCTCCAGCGCATGCAGCGCGGTGCCGTAGATGATGATGATGCCGGCAGCGCGGTCGAAATCCAGATTGTCGGGAATTTTGACAATGGTATTGGCCGGCAGCGCGATCTTCTCGCGCGCGCCGTTGTGGCCGCAGGACGCCACCACGCGGTCGCCGACCTTGAGGTCGGTGACGCCGGCGCCGACGCTTTCGATCACGCCGGCGACTTCCGCCGCCGGCGAGAACGGAAACGGCGGCTTGATCTGGTACTTGCCCTGGATCATCAAGAGGTCGAAGAAATTCAGCGCCGCGGATTTGATCGCGATCACGGCCTCGCCGGGCCCGGCCACCGGATCCGGCACATCGGCCAGCACCAGATCGTCGGGGCCGCAATATTGCGAGCAGAGAATGGCTTTCATGGACACACCCGGAGTTTCGGACGCACAAATATAATAACGCTGGATGCTTCATGCCGGATTTGAAGCCGGGCTACAATCTGATTCGCATGCCTTTTGGGTCGCCTCCGCAGCTCCTGTCCGTCATTGCGAGCTCTTGCGAAGCAATCCAAGCCGCGGGGAAACATGGATTGCTTTCTCGCAGCGCTCCTCGCAATGACGGTCGAAAACGAGGAATCAAACGATGTTTGAAAAAGACCTGCTGGCGGGCAAGCGCATTCTGGTCACCGGCGGCGGCTCCGGGCTCGGTGCGGCGATGGGACGCCGCTTCATAGGCCTCGGCGCCGAGCTGATCATCTGCGGCCGCCGGCCCGACGTGCTGGAGACCGCCGCGGTGCGGATGCGAAGCGAACTCGGCGGCAAGGTGGCCGCGATCCGATGCGACATTCGCGACGGCGCCGATGTCGATGCCATGATGGAGGCGATCTGGCGCGAGCGGCCGCTCGATGTGCTGGTCAACAATGCCGCCGCGACCTTCCTTGCGCAGACCGAGCGACTGTCGTTCCGCGCCGCCGACGCCATCCTGGCGCCGACGCTGCATGGCGCGATGTATTGCACGCTGGCCGCGGGACGGCGCTGGATCGACGCCGGACACAACGGCGTGGTGCTGAGCATCCTGTCGACCTCGACCATCACCGGCCGCGCCTTCACCGTGCCTTCGGCGATGGCGAAGTCCGCGGTGCTCGCCATGACCAGGAGCCTTGCGGTGGAATGGGGACCGAAGGGCATCCGCACGGTCGCGATCGCCCCCGGCCCGTTTCCGACCGCGGGGGCAACGGGCCAGCTGCGGCCCGAGGGCCGCGACGAGGGGCCGGCGGCCCGAAATCCGCTCGGCCGCGTCGGCGAACACCGCGAGCTTGCCGATCTGGCCAGCTTCCTGATTTCCGATTCCGCCGGCTACATCAATGGCGAGATGGTGGTGCAGGATGGCGGCGCGCATCTGCGCAGTTCCGGCGCCGAGGATCTCTTGCAATGGAGCGATGCGCAGTGGCAGGCGCAGCGCGCCGCGCGCAGCAAAGACCGCACTTAAAACCCGCGGCAGGATCGGCCAGGCGGCGGCGGCATGCCCGGTAACTGCCTTCCCAAAAAGACATTTTCCCGCTATCCATGCCGCCCTATGGCGCGGATGCCGGGCCATCTTCCAGTCACAATATTGGGGGAACCAGACTTGGTGATGTCCGTGCGGCGAAGGCTGACAGCTCTGGCGGCAAGTGTGGTGATGTGCGGGGCCGCAGGCCTGGCACAGGCCCAGAACGCGCCGTCGAAAGGCGCCGCCAAACCCGCGGCGGCCAAGCCGGACACCAAACCCGCCGCCGCTATTGCCGGTGGCGCCGAGCCTTCGCTGATCGGCCAGTTCGGCACCTGGGGGGCCTATACCGCGACGCCGAACGGCAGGAAGGTGTGCTTCGCGCTCGCCAAGCCGTCGTCCTCGAAAACCAATCCGCCGAATCGTCCGCGCGATCCGGCCTATGCGTTCGTGTCGACGCGACCGGCGGAAAAGGTCGTCAACGAAGTCTCGGTCATGATCGGCTACACGCTGAAACCGGGATCGGAATCGACGCTGGAGGTCGGCGGCGCCTCCTACGCGATGTACACCCAGGGCGACGGGCTCTGGATCAAGAACGCCGCCGAGGAAGAGCGGATGGTCGACGCCATGCGCAAGGCCGCCGACGTCACCGTCAAGGGCGTGTCGGCCAAGGGCACCGAGACCATCGACACCTTCTCGCTGAAGGGTCTGGCCCAGGCGCTCGACCGGCTGGCGCAGGCTTGCGGGCGCTAGAAACTCGATCTTCAAGCAGGATGCGATGAGTTCAGGCCACCTCTCCCATGAGAGAGGAAGCGCGCTTCCGCCGCAGGGCAGGCCGAACGTTAATATTGCCGAGTTTCGTGGCTTTCCAGCAGGCCGCGGAAAGCCTATCTGATGTCCCATGAGCAAGATCGCGACACCATGACCGCCATTTCAGCCGAAACCGATTCCGCGTTGGACGCACCGCGCGCGCATGTCGCGGCGGAGCCGAACGCGCCGTTGGAAAAGATCGCGCTCGAAACCTACCGGCCGCCGGCAAAACCCTCGCTGGTCGGGCTGTCGCGCGCCGAGCTCGCCGAGCAGCTCGGCGCCATCGGGGTGGCGCCGGCGCAGCGCAAGATGCGGGTGCAGCAGCTGTGGCACTGGATCTATGTGCGCGGTGCCAAACACTTCGACGAGATGACCAGCATCTCGAAGTCGATGCGCGACGATCTGGCGGCGAGTTTCACCGTGGCGCGCCCCGAGGTGGTCGCCGAGCAGGTTTCCAACGACGGCACCCGCAAATGGCTGCTGCGCCTGCCGAGCGGCGACAAGATCGAGAAGGCGCATGAGGTGGAATGCGTCTATATTCCGGAAACCGATCGCGGCACGCTGTGCGTCTCCTCGCAGGTCGGCTGCACGCTGAATTGCTCGTTCTGCCACACCGGCACGCAGCGGCTGGTGCGCAATCTCACCGCCGGTGAAATCGTCGGGCAGGTCATGGTGGCGCGCGATCGCCTCAACGACTGGGCCGACCGCGCCACCCCGACCGGCAGCCGCCTCGTCACCAATGTGGTGATGATGGGGATGGGCGAGCCGTTGTACAATTTCGAGGCGGTGCGCGATGCGCTGCTGATCGTCGCCGACAATGAGGGCATCGGCATTTCCCGCCGCCGCATCACGCTGTCGACCTCGGGCGTGGTGCCGAACATCATCCGCACCGGCGATGAAATCGGGGTCATGCTGGCGATCTCGTTGCATGCGGTGCGCGACGAGCTGCGCAACGAGCTGGTGCCGCTGAACCGCAAATATCCGATCGCCGAGCTGCTGCAGGCCTGCCGCGACTATCCCGGCTCGTCCAACGCCCGCCGCATCACCTTCGAATATGTGATGCTGAAAGGCGTCAACGATTCGCTCGATGACGCCAAGCTCTTGGTGAAGATGCTGAAGGGCATTCCGGCCAAGATCAATCTCATTCCGTTCAATCCCTGGCCGGGCACGGTCTACCAGTGTTCGGACTGGGACCAGATCGAGAAGTTTTCCGAATATATCTTCAACGCCGGCTACTCCTCGCCGGTGCGCACGCCGCGCGGCCGCGATATCCTCGCCGCCTGCGGCCAGCTGAAATCGGAAACCGAGAAATTGTCGGTGCGCGAGCGGCAGGCGCTGCGCGCGATGGCGATGACGGATTAGAGCTGATGCTGCGGGTCGCGATGGTCCTCATGGAGAGGAGGCGCGCTTGCGCCGTCTCGAACCATGCGAATGGCGCCATCCTTCGAGACGCGGCCAAATGGCCGCGCCTCAGGATAAGGGGACCCGGTCTGTTGCTCCCGGGGATGGATCTGCTGCCATGGCATTGATCGGCCGGCTGTTCGTCATTCTGATCGGATTTCTCGCCGCCTGCCTGGTGGCGGGCATGATCGTGGTCGGCGCGGTGCTGTTTCCGGAATTCAGCGATCTTGCCAACGGCCCGATCGATCCCGGCGCACTCAATATCGTGTTTGGATTGGGTTTCATCTTTCTCAGCGGCTTTGCGCTGCTGCCGGCGATGCTCGTGGTCGCCGTCACCGAGGCGTTTTACATCAGGGGCGCACTGACCTACGCGACCGGCGGCGGCCTGATCGGTCTGGCCTGCTATCTCGCCCTGATCCCGTTCGACCCGGCAACCCTGAGCTTCGAGGGCATCGTCCGGCGCCATCTCGAAATCATGACCGGGGCGGGGATCGTGGCGGGGCTGGTCTATTGGCTGGTCGCGGGCCGCAATGCCGGCGCCTGGCGCGAGCCGCCGCGCCCGCTGCCGGTACCGCCGCCGCTGCCGTCGCATTCGCCGCCACCGCCGCCGCCGTAGAATTGGCGCGCCGAAGCCTTTTCATACCGAACCTCCTCGGCTAAACCCCGCGCCATGAACCGGACCGGACTCGTCATCGCGCTGGCCCTGGCGCTCTTCATCGGACTGCTGTTCGGGATCTATCCCGAACTCGACCTCAGGCTCGCGGCGCTGTTCTACGATCCGGCGACCAAATCCTTTCCGCTCAAGCTCAATACGCTGGCGGCGGTGGCGCGCGACGGCGCGATGTGGATCGCCTGGGCCATGGCGCTGCCGGCCATCGTCGCCCTGGTGGTGAAACTGGTGCGGCCGGACCGGCCGCTCCTGATGTCGGGGCGGGCGATCATGTTCCTGCTGGTGACCCTGGCGCTGTCGGCCGGCATCCTTACCAACCTCACCTTCAAGAGCCATTGGGGCCGGCCGCGCCCGGTGGTGGTCACGCAATTCAACGGCCCGCTGCAATTCGTGCCGTGGTGGGACCCGCGCGGCGGTTGCGGCCGCAATTGTTCGTTCTTCTCCGGCGAAGGCGCCACCGCCTTCTGGACCTACGCGCCGGCGGCGCTGGCGCCGCCGGCCTGGCGGCCGCTGGCCTATGCCGCCGCCACCCTGTTCGGCGTCGTCACCAGCGTGCTGCGGATGGCGTTCGGCGGCCATTTCTTTACCGACGTCGCCACGGCGGGGCTGGTGACCTTCGTGGTGATCTGGCTGGCCTATGGCTACATCTACCGCTGGTCTTCGACCCGGCTCACCGACGCCGGCATCGATGCCGCGCTGGCCCGGCTGGCCTGGCCGGGATATCGCTTTGTGCAGAAATGGCGCGGGCGCGATGTCGGACCTGCGCCGTCGCCGTCAGCGGCTTCCTGACCCCAGCCGCCATTAAAGGCGTGCCCAAGGCGGCGAAATTTGTTAATCGCGCACTCCAAGCCTTGAGCGGCCTTATAAATTTCGACTGATTGGAAGTTTGATGAGTACGATCCTGAAAAGCCTGCCCAAAGGCGAAAAAGTCGGCATCGCGTTCTCGGGTGGTCTCGACACCAGCGCGGCGCTGTTGTGGATGAAGCAAAAGGGCGCCCGGGTCTTTGCCTATACCGCCAATCTCGGCCAGCCCGACGAGGCCGACTACGACGAGATTCCGCGCAAGGCGCTGGAATACGGCGCCGAAAAAGCCCTGCTCGTCGACTGCCGTTCGCAATTGGTGCACGAAGGCATTGCCGCCGTCCAATCCGGCGCCTTCCATATCTCGACCGGCGGCATCACCTACTTCAACACCACGCCGCTCGGCCGCGCCGTGACCGGCACCATGCTGGTCGCTTCCATGAAGCAGGATGGCGTCAACATCTGGGGCGACGGCTCGACCTTCAAGGGCAACGATATCGAGCGCTTCTACCGTTACGGCCTGCTGACCAATCCGGGCCTCAGGATCTACAAACCCTGGCTCGACCAGCGGTTCATCGACGAGCTTGGCGGCCGTGCGGAAATGTCGGCGTTTCTGACCGCCCATGGATTCGGCTACAAGATGAGCGCCGAAAAGGCCTATTCGACCGACAGCAACATCCTCGGCGCGACTCACGAGGCCAAGGATCTCGAGCGGCTCGACAGCGGCATCCGAATCGTCAATCCGATCATGGGCGTGCCGTTCTGGCGCGACGACTGCAGCGTCGCGGCCGAAACGGTTGCCGTGCGTTTTGCCGAGGGGCAGCCCGTCGCGCTGAACGGCCGGAGCTTCGCCGATCCGGTCGCGCTGTTGCTCGAGGCCAACGCCATCGGAGGCCGCCATGGCCTCGGCATGAGCGACCAGATCGAGAATCGGATCATCGAGGCCAAGAGCCGCGGTATCTATGAGGCTCCCGGCATGGCGCTGCTGCACATCGCCTATGAGCGCCTGGTCACCGGCATTCACAACGAAGACACCATCGAGCAATACCGCATCAGTGGCATGCGTCTCGGTCGGCTGCTCTACCAGGGGCGGTGGTTCGATTCGCAAGCCTTGATGCTGCGGGAAACCGCGCAGCGCTGGGTGGCGCGTGCGGTCACCGGCGAGGTGACGCTCGAATTGCGCCGCGGCAACGACTACTCGTTCCTGAACACCGAGAGCCCCAATCTGACCTATCAGCCGGAGCGGCTGAGCATGGAAAAGGTGGAGGATGCGCCGTTCACGCCCGCCGACCGTATCGGCCAGCTGACCATGCGCAACCTCGATATCAGCGATACCCGCGCCAAGCTCGATCTCTACGCCAAGACCGGCCTGCTATCGAGCGGCGAAGCCTCCCCGATCTTCAAGCTCGACAGCGACAAGGGCTGAGACGTTTGCGTACCGGCCGGCGCGCGATGAGTTCAGCTGTAGCGCTCGTGTCCCGGACGCGGTGCAGCGTCCTTCACGCTGCTCCGCAGAGCCGGGACCCAGCTCTTTCGTTTGATGCATGGGCCCCGGCTCAGCAGCGCACCACGCCGCAAGAACGGCGCGCTGCGCTGCGTCCGGGGCACGATAGTGCGGGTGGGTAGAGCCCATGGCGCGTCTAAGACGCGCGTGAACGCGCTGATTGGGGGGCGCGCGAATGCGCGACCGATGGCGTGCCCGCCATTTTATACCGGATATGGCGTCACTCGGCTTTGTCACGGCGCAAAGTGCGCCTTTGCCTACCCGATCAAGGGTTGTTGTCGAAACAAAAATGGCCGGGATTGCTCCCGGCCATTTCATTTGAAGAAGGCTTCGTCTCAGCGCGGCGGCGCGCTGCCGGGGGGCGGCGGCGGCAGCGACGCGGTCCCGCCGTTGAGCAGCGGCGTGATGCGGCGGATGGTGACGCGGCGATTGATGCGGCTCGGCCCGTCGGTCTGTTCTTTCAGATATTGCGAGCCGTAGCCTTGCGAGGTCAGGTTTTCCGCGGGCACCCCGAACTGCTGGGTCAGCAGTTCGGCGGCGGCTTCGGCGCGGCGGTCCGACAGCGACAGATTGTCGACCGGCGATCCCACCGCATCGGTGTGGCCTTCGATCAGGAACACCTCGCGCGGGTTGCGCGCGATCGCCCGATTGAGGCCGTCGGCGATGCCCTGCAGCCTTGCCGCCTGGTCCGGCGGAATCTCCCACGACCCGGTTTCGAAGTTGATGGTGTTGAGGTCGATGCTGGGCATCAGCTGGCGCACCGACGGGCTGTAGCGGATCTCGTCGAGCGAATAGCGCCGCTCGATCCGCTCCACCGGCGGCGCCTCCATGGTGTCGTAGATCAGGTCGGGCGGCGCGACGTCGGCCTCGACGATGTAGCGGTCGTAGGGAATGTTGATGATCGGCGGCGGCAGGTCGACATAGAATCCGCCGACCGCGTTGGGATCGCGATAGCTGTTGTCGATGATGATGATCTCGCGACCCTGCGCATCCCTGCGGATCCGGCGCAGCAACTGGCCGTCCGGGCCGACCACGGTAATGATCTGGCTGCCGTCGGGCCGGATCACGATGGTGCGGGTGTCGCCGCCGACCTGCTGGACCTGGATGTCGCGCGCGCCGAAACGGAATCGATCCATCTCGTCGTGCCGGATGAACGACTGGCCGCCGGGATCGACCACGATGACCCGGCCGGGCTCGGTGAACACGGTGCGGCCGCCTTGCTGGGTTTCGTGGCGCTCGGCACGGAAGTCGTCCATGCGGCGCGGCCCCTGTGCGGCGGCGCCGGGCGCGATCGGCGTCAGGGCCTGAGCCCGCGGCGGCAGCGCCGGCAGCGGCGCGCTCACCGTCGGCGGTGCACGACGCGCCAGCGGAGCGCCGCGCGGAGGCAGCGCGGTCTGGCTTCCGGCCGCGCTTGGTGCCGCGTTCGGCGCCGGATTGTTCGGCGCGCCGGTTCGCGGTGGCGGTACCGCGGCCGGAGCGTTTTTCTCCTGGCGCTCCATGGCAGGGCCGCCGCTCGGCGGTGCCGGGGGTTTTGGCGCGGCCGGCGGCGGCGCGGCAGCGGGCGGAGCCGGCGGTGTCGGATGCTGCGGCGGGGCGGCGGCGGGCGGCTCATGCGGTGGCGGCGCTGCCGGCGGGGCAGGGCGTGGCGGGGGTGCCGCAGCAGGCGGCGCCGGCCGGGCCGGAGGTGCCGCAGCAGGCGGCGCGGGCTTGGCCGACGGGGCCGCGGCGGGCGGCGCGGGATGGGCTGGTGGTGCGGCCTTGGGTGGCGCTCCCTTCGGAGGCGCTCCCTTTGGCGGGGGCTTGGGTTTTCCATCGGGGCCGACTTCGGCGGCCTGTGCCACCACCAGCGGTGCGGTTTGCGCGTGCGACGGCGCGGTTGCAAATTGCATCGCGGTCAGGGCGGTGGTGGCAAGCAGCACGAGACGAAGTTTGATCATGATGGCTGGAATTCCCCGAAAAAAAATCTTCGACAACAGTGTCGAACGATCAAGAATAAGCGTTAGGCCGGATTGTGGCGGCGTTCAAAGGCGGGTCGGGTTTTATTTCTGGCGGCGCAAAGTCCTGACGCGCCGCTGTTCATTGCGCATTCAGGCGATCATTTCAAATCGTAGTTCTGGATTGTCCCCGGCGCACACGCCGGCAGGCCCGAATCAAAGCTGCGGCTCCGATCCCGGCATCTGCGCGCTGTCGGTCTCGGGATAGACCATGGGCGGCGCTTCCGGTCCGCGCACCGGCAGTTCTTCGGGCATGCGGCCCGGCAGTTCTTCCGGCTGCGGCGGTTCGCCGGGATCCTGCATCGGCGGCGGTACCTCAGGGCGAGGACTTCCCGGCGGGCTTTCCTGCGGCGGCTCCGACGGCTGCCCCGGCGCGATCGGCGGATCCTGTTGCGGCTCGATCGGCATGCTGCTGTTTTTCCGGAAAAATTTAGCCTGCATCAACGGCGTGGCCGCGACAATGTTCCGTTGGCCTGCAGCGTCGTGCGGGCGCCAGTGCGTCGTGTTGACGCGTTTTCCTGACGCGCAGCGGTACCCTCCATCCCGACCGAAGCCGCCTCGGCAGCCTCGCTTCACGGCGGCGGTGCGTGGCAGACCGCCTCGATATTGTGGCCGTCCGGATCGAGTACGAAGGCGCCGTAATAATCCGGATGATAATGCGCCCGAATGCCGGGCGCCCCGTTGTCGCGCCCGCCCGCTGCGATCGCAGCCTGGTAGAAGGCATCGACGGTGGCGCGGTCCTTGGCGAGGATCGCAACATGCAGCGGCTTGTTCAGCCCGCCTTCGCCGCCAATCCAGAAATCCGGCTTGCCATCGGCACCGAACCCGGCCGCGGAAGGGTGGCCGGTCTGCTGCTGTGTCACTTCCATGACCAGGCCATAGCCGAGCGGCGCCAGCGCCTTTTGATAGAAAGCCTTGGCGCGGGCGTAATCCGAAACCGGAAAGCCGATATGGTCGAGCATCGAAATCTCCCGCGGCTCTGTCGCTCGCTATGGTTTCACCAGCAGCGTGTTGCTGCGGGTCTTGCCGGTTTCGGCATAGCCGCGCTTGCGCATGTCGGCGATGCAGTCGTCGAGCCATTCATGCCGCGACAGATGCTCGATCACCACCGCGCGCGGCCATGACGACGCGGGGGCCTCTCGGAAAAATCCGGTCAGCACGCGGTCTTCGAAACCCTCGACATCGATCTTCAGCGCATCGACATGGTCGACGCCGGCATCGATGAGAATGCGCTGCAGCCGCAGCGACGGCACCTTGATGGCACGGCCGGCGTGCTCGCCCGTGACGATATGGCTGGCGCCGAGATTGTCGCCGTCGGTTTCGATCATGAGCTCGCCATCGGCAGGGCCGGCGGCCGCGGCCACCAGGCGGACCTGCCGGAAGCCGGACGCGGCGCGGTTGAACGCCAGCCGCGCATGGGTGATCGGATGCGGCTCGATCGCGATCACCGTTCCGCCCGAACCGACATGGCGCGCCAGCACCATGGCGTAGGTGCCGACATTGGCGCCGACATCGACGAACACGCCGCCGACGGGGGTCTGGGCGCGCAGGAAATCGAGCTCCTCGATGTTGTAGTCGGGATTGAACAACGCGCCGCGCTCGGTGGCGCTGGCCTGATGGTAAAACCGGAACGCGGCGCCCTGATATTGCACATCGACCGGACCCGCGCGCAGCAGGTTGACCAGTCGCGACAGCATCGGGCGGAACGCGCCACGCTTCAGCCGGCTGCGCTGCGCCAGCGAAATCACGGCGCGCTGCGCCGCATTGGGCGCGAACGCCCCGAACGGCGGCGCGACCGGATCGTTGGCGGCGGTGCCGGGTGGCGGTGTCGAGTTCGTCAAACGGTCCTCGCGTCGGGCTGTGCGGAAGCGGCGGCATGCATAGCCGACTTTGCCGCCGACTCCAACGCGGCTCTTTTCCCTCTTTCGCGAGGCAATCCGGCGCCGATCAGTCCGGGTCGATGAACTGGTAATCGGTTCGAATCCGGCCATCGTCGGCCAGCAGCAGCACGATCAAGCCGGTGGCTGCGACCCCGCCGCCGGCCTGCGGTACCATGCGCCAGTTGAATTTGACCATGTCGCGCAGCTGCTCGATGCCGCCGGCGACCTCGAATGCGTAGCTCTTTTCGACGACATTGGTTTGATGCGAGGTGGCGACGCGCAGCTCGAGATCGGCGTGGCCGCGCACTTCGCGCAGCTTCACATAGTGCGTGCCGTCCTCGATCCAGAGCGCGGCGAGCTGCGCGCGGCGGGCGTCGGAGTCGGTTTCGTTCCAGATGTGGACGTAGCGTTGAGCGATGTTTTCGGCGTTCGACATGATCATGGCTTTCGTTGCGACAGGGGGTCAAGCGGCAGGGTCATGCGATCGAAAGCACGATTTTGCCGAAGTGGTTTTGCGCCTTGAAGGCGTGCAGCGCTTCGACGGTGGCATCGAATGGCCGCACGTGGTCGATGACCGGCCGGATCCGGTGCAGCCGAATCGCGCGGTTCATGGCTTCGAACGAGGCGCGGCTGCCGACGAAGATGCGGCGGATGGTGGCGTAGGCGCTGCCAAGCGGCGCGGGGTCGATCCTGAGATCGGCGCCAAGCATGACGCCGATCGACGCGATCTGGCCGTCGGCGCCGACCGCCCGCAGCGAGTGCTCGATGGTCCTGGCGCCGCCGGTCTCGACGATGTGGTCGATGCCGCGGCCATCGGTCAGGCCGGGAACGCGTTTTTCCCAATCTGGATCGGCGCGGGTGTCGATCACATGGTCGGCGCCGAGCGCCTTCAGCCGCAGCGCCTTCGATGCGCTCGAGGTCAGCGCGATCACTTCGGCGCCCATGGCCTTGGCAAATTGCAGCGCGAACAGCGGCACGCCGCCGCTGCCCATGGTCAGCACGCGCTCGCCGGGCAGCACGGCGCGCGGCAGCGTGGTCAGCGCCGACCAGGCGGTCGCCGCCGCGCAGGTCAGCGTGGCGCCCTCCTCAAAGCTCAGATGCTCGGGAATCGCGACCAGCGCCTCCTGGTGATAGAGCGCGTACTCGGCCGCGGCCCCGTCGCGGGTGCAGCCGAACTGATCGAACGCCATCTGGAAATCGAGGCGGCCGTCGCGCCATTGCGGGAAATAGGTCGCGGTGACGCGGTCGCCGGTCTTGAAGCGGGTCACGCCCGGGCCGCATTCGGCGGTCTCGCCGGCGCCGTCGCTGAGCGCGACGACCCCGGCCTTGCCGGGCACCGCATAGCGCTGCTCGGCGATCATGAGGTCGCGGACATTCAGCGAGGCTGCCCGCATTCGGACCAGAACCTCGCCCGGCCCGGGTTTCGGCAACGCTGCCTGATGCGGTTTGAGGCCGTCGAGGCTGCCAAAACTGTCAAATTGGAAGGTTTTCATCGCAGTCTCCATCGCTCCGATCCAGTTGCCGGCGGGACTATCTCCCGAGATCGCTGGACGATGAATAGCCAGATGGCCTAGATTGTTGTCCAGGCGTCCAGTCCGCGGGCGTATCGGAGAGAACCCATGGATCCGTTGGACGATGCCTTTGCCGCGATGCGGGTGCGCGAATCGCTCTACGCCCGGGTCGATGCCAGCGCCCCCTGGGGCATCCGGTTCAAGGCCGGCACCACCGCGAGGTTCGGCCTCGTGGTGTCAGGTTCATGCTCACTCACCACCGACCTGCCTGCGAAGTCGGTCGAGCTTGCGACCGGCGATTGCTACGTGATCCTGGATGGATCGGGCTATGTGCTCGGCGATCATCCGCGCTCGCCGACGGAGAACTGCTTCGATCTGGTCCCCAGGCTGGTCGATGGCGTGGTCAGCGTCGGCGGCGGCGGCACCGCCGCGACCGTGGTGACCGGCTGGTTCGTCTATGACGACCTCGGTGCCCGTCCGCTGACGGCGCTGCTGCCACGTGTGCTGCACACAAGGGTGGACGGCTATCGGACCGACATTCTGAAAGCGACGCTGGAATTGCTGGCGCAGGAAACCGGGCGCCCCGGCCTCGGCTCCGGTGTCGTGGTCAGCGGCCTGGCCGATATCCTGTTCGTGCAGGCGATCCGCAGTCATCTCGCCGATGCCGGCGAGCATGATGTCGGCTGGCTCGCGGCGCTGTCGGACGCCCGCATCGGAGCGGCGATGCGCGCGCTGCACGGCAACCCGGCGGAGCCATGGACGGTGGAGAAACTCGCCGGCATCGCCAACATGTCGCGCTCGGCCTTTGCCGCGCGATTCAAGGCCAGGCTTGGCGAGGCGCCGCTGGAATATGTGACGCGGTGGCGGATGTTTCGCGCCGGCGTGCTGCTGCGCCGTACCGAACGCTCGCTCGCCGAGATCGCCAACCAGGTCGGATATGACAGCGACGCCGCGCTGAGCAAGGCCTTCCACCGGGTGGTCGGCATGGCGCCCGGCGCCTTTCGCAAGCAGGCCACGGAAGCCTCCGCGACCCCGCGGCAGGCGGCGTGACGCGGCAACCCGCCCGCCTCAGCGCCACATCCCGCGCATGCTGGCGCCGACGTCGATGCGCGGCCGCGGGCTCGCCGAACCGGCCGCGGCAGCGGCTGCCGCCTTCGGCCAGGCCGTCCGTTCGAACAGGCCAAGCAGACGGTCCGGAATGAAACGCGTGCGCGCGGCATAGACGTGGCGGTCGCCGCGCGCATGCTGGCCGTGGGTGAAGAAACGCTGCGGCACGACCAGCTGCAGATCGTCGCGGGCGCGGGTCATGGCGACATAGAGCAGCCGGCGTTCCTCCTCGAGTTCGGCCGAGGTGCCGGCACCGAGGTCGGACGGCAGGCAGCCGTCGACCACGTTGAGCACGAACACCGATTTCCATTCCTGGCCCTTGGCGGAGTGGATCGTCGACAGGATCAGGTAGTCCTCGTCGAGCAAGGGGACGCCGGCCTGGTCGCTGGTGGCGTCGGGCGGATCGAGCGTCAGCTCGGTCAGGAAGCGCTGGCGCGACGGATAGCCGCTGGCAATCTGCTCGAGCTGGATCAGGTCGGCGCGGCGGGTTTCGGCATCCTCGTGGATCCGCTCCAGCTGTGGCTCGTACCAGAGCCGGGCGCGTTCGAGATCGCTCGGCCAGTTCGAATGGCGCAGTTCGGCGATGGCGGCAACGAAATTGGTCCAGCCGTCGCCGGCGCGCGGCGGCGCCGGCGCTTCTGCCAGCGCCTGAATCGGATCGACGCTGTCGGCCATGTGATCGAGCACCCGCTGCGCCGCGTGGGGGCCGACCCCCGGGATCAGGTGCAGCAGCCGGAAGCCGGCGACGCGATCGCGCGGATTCTCGACGAAGCGCAACAGCGCCAGCATGTCCTTGATGTGGGCGGCATCGAGGAATTTCAGGCCGCCGAACTTGACGAACGGGATATTGCGGCGGGTCAGTTCGACTTCCAGCGGGCCGCTATGGCTTGAGGTCCGGAACAGCACCGCCTGCTGCTTCAGGGCCGTGCCGGATTCCCGGTTTTCCAGAATCCGTTCGACGATGCAGCGGGCCTGGTCGGCTTCGTCGCGCACGCTGACAAGCTGAGGCTTGGCGCCGAGCGCGCGGTCGGTCCACAGGTTCTTGGTGAAGCGCTCCTTGGCCAGATCGATCACCCCATTGGCGGCGCCCAGAATGCTCTGGGTCGAACGGTAATTACGGTCGAGCGTGATGATGCTGGCTGGCGGCGCGAACTGTCCGGGAAAGTCGAGAATGTTGCGCACGGTCGCGGCGCGGAACGAATAGATCGACTGCGCGTCGTCGCCGACCACGGTGAGGCCGTGGCCTTCGGGCTTCAGCGCCAGCAGGATCGAGGACTGCAGCCGGTTGGTGTCCTGATATTCGTCGACCAGGACATGGTCGAAGCGGCCGCCGATGTCGCCCGCCAGCGCGGAATCGCGCATGGTCTGCGCCCAGTACAGCAGCAGGTCGTCGTAATCGAGCACGCATTGGCGCTGCTTGGCTTCGACATAGGCCGCGAACAGTTCCTTCAGCTGGTCCGCCCACCCCGAGCACCAGGGAAATGACGACCCCAGCACCTGTTCGATTCCCGTCTCGGCGTTGACGCAGCGCGAATAGATCGCAAGGCAGGTGCCCTTGGTCGGAAACCGGCTTTCGGTTCGGGAGAAGCCGAGATTGTGCCGGATCAGGTTGATCAGGTCGGCGGAATCCTCGCGGTCGTGGATCGTGAAGGCGGGGTCGAGGCCGATCTGGTCGTGGTATTCGCGCAGCAGCCGCGCGCCGATGCCGTGGAAGGTGCCGGCCCAGGTGAGCGCGTCGGTCATTGCGCCGGCCTTGTCGCCCATCACCTTGCGGGCGATGCGTTCGACCCGCCGCGTCATCTCCGCGGCGGCGCGGCGCGAAAACGTCATCAGCAGGATGCGCCGGGGATCGGCGCCGCCGACGATCAAATGCGCGACCCGGTGCGCCAGGGTGTTGGTCTTGCCGGATCCGGCGCCGGCAATCACCAGCAGCGGCGCGAACGGCCCCGGCCCACCAGTGCCGTATTCGACGGCGCGCCGCTGTTCCGGATTGAGGTTTTCGAGATAGGCCGCCGTTGGCACGGAATGATTCCCCGAAGATTGAGGAGCAGATGCCGTGATTCCCGTCTCGCTCACAATGACTCCGGCAAG
>Ga0182030_10007674_pt1 | contig 22471 bp, 18 predicted proteins | sample 812S3MmetaG_FD_121299 | JGI IMG/M metagenome (GOLD analysis project Ga0182030, IMG submission 121299) | Permafrost microbial communities from Stordalen Mire, Sweden - 812S3M metaG (Illumina Assembly) | ecosystem: Environmental > Terrestrial > Soil > Wetlands > Permafrost | place: Sweden... | reverse complement strand
TTTCACACAGATCGGTATCAGGATCTTCAAGTATCCCGGGTAATGCCGCGAGATGCTTACGGCCCGTCCGCACGGTAACGCCCCGCTCCAGCAGCAGCCTTCGAATCTGATTGACGACCGCGGTGCGGCGTACGATCCAGCGCTCCCCAGGGCGCACCCCCCCTAGACCAGTCGGGGCTTGTACAAGCCCTTTGCAGATTTCTCAGTAACGTTACGGAACGCGGGTTCAGCCGATGATCTGCCAAAAAGGTAGCGTCGGCGGAATTATGTTCACAGCCACTGGAGTCATTCTGGTTCTCTCGCTTGCGATAATTGCGATTCCAACCGTCACACCTGCTCAATCCACCCATCCCAATCACCCGGCCCTGAGCCGCTCCACCCGTGCCCGCCGATGCGAATCCCTCTTTCGATGTCGCTACAACTAAACCTACCGACACCTCTGCTCCACACGCCACGTTTTTTTCGGACCAACGGACGCCACGTGATTGCCTACAACATCTCCGTTGGCATGCTCATCGTCTGTGCCTATGGCCTCCACGAAAAGCAGATAGTCAACAGTCCGTCATCTCTCTTTGCCGCGCATTTCGATATCGACGGCTTGCCCGATATCGAAGGTCGTCCCAACCTTACGCAGTCCCGGCTTATGTTTCAGAAACTGCTCCTCACTCGTTTCAAGCTAGCTTTTCACAACGAATCCCGCTCACTTCCTGCTTATGCAATCCAGATCGCTAAAGGCGGACCCAAACTTGCTGTGACCACGCGCAAGCCAAGCGACAGTACGAATTTCTCGTACAACTGTCAGGTGGTTCTGACTGTACGGAATGCTTCTGTTGCAGTCGTCGCCAAGGGCATGCAGGACGTCTTCATGGATAGACCTGTCGTCGATCGACCCGGCCTGATGAATCGATACGACTTCGACCTAAAATGGGCGCCCGACGACTCGCAAAGCTACTGCCCCAGTGACCTGGCGCGATCCCGTGATGATCCCAATGCTCCTCCAGGTATTTATTCCGCGATTCGGGAGCAACTTGGGCTCAAGTTCATCCGCACGAACGTTCCGATCCAGGTCATGGTCATCGATCACGTCGAAACACCATCCGAGAACTAGACCCTGCGGAATGTGTAGTAGTTGCCCAACGCAAGTTGGCCGATTTCCTCCAAACTTTCCGTTTGCCGGTCGTTCCACCTGAACTAAACACAGAAATAGGTTGCGTCCTACAAACCGACTGAGCGATGCTGGTGCTCATCATAATGAGGGAAGCAACTGAAGTGAGCTTGCTCTGCGCAACCAGTTGAAGGGGGATAAGCGGAACAACGGCGAACGCCATGTCGGAGAAGGCGTTGCAACGCCCAACAAAACCCTGTTTGACCTTCCTTGCCCTGTGATAAGCTAGGCCCCCGTAGTTGATTGACGGTCCTCGATTCGTTCTATCCGCTTCGGTGTATTTCCGCAGCCGGCTCTGAACCCTTACCATCCCGGGCTTGCGGCCAGAGACGGCCTCCACCTCAATGTCACAAGGAGAATCAATATGCGAAAGATATTCACTCTGGTGTTGTTTGCTTTGGCAATCACTACCACTGTGTCCGCATGGGGCGCGGATAACTCCCTCGGAACCTGGAAGGCTAACGTCGCGAAGAGCAAGTACACGCCGGCGCCGTGGCCGGTGAAAAGCCTCACGGTCAAGCGTGAAGCGGCGCCTGGCGGTGTCAAGGTAACCAACACGGGCATGCGCACGGATGGCTCGGCGATCAATGCGAGCTACACCGCAACGTACGATGGCTCATCGTCAGAGGTGACAGGCGAAGGGGCGCCCTATGACAGCATGTCAGTCAAGCAGGGAGATGCCAACACCTTCACCTACGAAGCCAAGAACTCAAAAACCAAATATCATGCCAGCGGACGCATCGTGATTTCTGGCGATGGCAAAACCATGACCCAAACATCGTCGGGGATTGACGCCGATGGAAAGCCCATGACATTGAAGTTGGTCTTCGACAAGCAATAGGCCGCAGGTTCGGTTTTTTGGCTGTCTTTCGGTGATCACGACACGGGTGGGATTACTCGAAATGGAGGACTATGTCGGCGGCGCAGCTTTTGCCATGGCTAGAGCGGCCGGAGGTGGTTGCCAGAACTCACACCGAACGGCAGAATGCTTCGACAGTCGCTGTTGCGAGTGAGGTGTGGTCAAACCGTACATGATCCCGGTTTGTAGCCCTCCAAAAGCGCCGTGAAAGCTGAAATCAGGAGTTGGGGCGAGGTGGGCCGGTCACACGGCCAGAACACGGCACCTCAGGGTTGTTGGGTCAGGGGGAACGGAATCCTCCAGAGCAACCCTCGATGATAGTCGGTCAGCCAGATAGATTCGTACCCAAAGCGCAGGGCATCGCCACCTCGACCCACCCACTGTCGCCGTAGTCTGTTCGTTTCTCCCTCAATAACCGTGATTGGCAAACCCATGGTCGAGGCCCAGACGAATCCCGCACCGTAGGCAAGATCTCCGCCGGGGCCGGGAATGCCCAGATCGACGCTCCCCGTTACCTTTCGGCTGTCCATGGCAACTCGCGTAACAGATCCATCGCCCTGGTTCAAGGTCCAGATAGAACCGCCGCCGGAGGTCAGGAACCGAGGCTTCGGGCCGACCGGTATGGACGCGAGCACCTCACCGCTAACCGCATCCACAGCGGTCAGGATGTTTTTGTGGAACCCAGTGATCCAAATTGCGTTTCCGCTCGACAACGGATTATAGGAGCCTTCCGGGATGACAGTCCTCTGACGCACGGTGTTCGTTGCCGGGTCAATGCGGCTCAACGTCGTGCCGTCTTTGTCCGTTACCATCCAGACGCTGTCACTGCTGGCCGTGATTCCCGCCTCCGGACCGGCCGTTGCGATGGGAAGAACCGCTGTGATTCGGTTCGTTTGCGAATCAACCCGGTCGAGAAGAGGTTTGTTGCCGCAGATTGGAACCCAGACACTGCCGAATCCGAATGCAAGACCGGCACACGCTTCGCCCGAGAGTCGGACCTTCGCAAAGATGGTGTTCGTAGCCGGATCGATTCGCTGCAGCGAATATGGCCTTGTACCTGTCACCCAAATGGCGTTATCGGTGACCAACACCCAGTCTGCGGTTCTTCCTATTTTGAACGTCGCCGACGGCCTTAGCGCGGCAAACGGCGCCTGAACGGCGGTGACACCGGGCTTTGGGTTCACGACGTTCCCTTGAGCGGCGACGAGCGGCACCGCCGAGAAGACAACGAGCAGTCCTGTAATCGCGATGCGGTTCATGGAAGGCATGAAGAGGATCGATCCTAGCAGATCTGCACTCAGCGATGCGCGTTGTGCGGCGATTCTGGAGGGCCGGCTGCCTATTCGTCAACTCCGTACGAATAGAGAGCCTAATCGCACTTCCCGAATACAACAATATGCTGAAGCGGTAGTGTCTCCACTGTACGCACGCGCATTAGCCCGACCGCATTCATTTCTTTTTCCAACTGCCTCACTGTCATTTTGTGCACTTCCTTGATTGCGACCGCGGCGTCTTCCTTGCGGTACTCGACAAAGACCACGCGGCCCCCTGGCTTCAGGGCTTGACGAACCTTTGTCATGACTTCAAATGGATAGGCCAGTTCGTGATAGACGTCCACGAAAAGCACAAGGTCTACACCGCGTACGGGCAGGTGAGGATCGGTCTCGCTGCCTTTCACTACTTCCACGTTCGTCACTTTCTTCATCGCCGCTCGTGCCCGGAGAGCATCCAGCATGGCTTCTTGGATTTCGACAGCCAGCACCCTACCAGTTTTCCCAACCGTCGGCGCCATTCGGAATGTGAAATAACCCGAGCCGGCGCCCACGTCCGCAACGACTTCTCCAGGATGAAGGTCCAGTGCGTCAAGCACCTTGGCCGGGTGTTCCTCTTCTTCGCGCTCGGGGCGCTCCAGCCACTCGATGCCGCCCGGCCCCATTACCTGCGCTATCTCCCGCCCCATATAGAACTTCCCGGTACCGTTTGGGTCATGATTCGCCCGGGTCTCATAGAGGGGCGGAGCCGGGGAATTGGGAGCTAGGCATTGCGCGAAACTAGCGCGGGTCGAGATGCCAGGTGAGTCCGCGTGTCGCTGAGGAAACGAGTTATGTGCACCTGCCACGACAAATATTGCGGCGACGGCATACCCAAAAATCGATCGTTTGAGTTCAACAATCACAGACATCTCCAGGCTGTGGATCCTACCCCCATCGCGACAGACCCGAACAAGTGCGCACCCTGGCCGGGACCGAAGCCGAAGAGCGTCTCACCCTTCAACTGAGCGACAAAAATCGAACTATCCAGGAACTCGCAACTAAGCTTGAAGAGGCCAGTCGCAGGGCTCAACAAGGCTCTCAGCAGGCCAGGGCGAGACACTTGAACTAGTCTAATGCCGGTCCGACTAAAGTGTATTCACTGAAACGCGAACTTGGTTGTGGTGCCCGCGGAGAAAGCCGAACATGTCGACAACATCATCGATGGCTTAGCGGGGTGCCAACAGGACTGGGCCGCGGACGGGGTCTGGGATGGCATGGCATCGAAGCGCGTCTTCAAGAAGGGGGTAAAGCAGACCTCGATCATTGTTTATTCTGCTTGAAAGCGTTCGACCACAGCCGATCCCCTATCGCCCAGTGCGTCAGAGGCTGGCTCTATGCGAACATAGGATTCACCCGATTCGGAAGTTGCCCCTTCAACTGGAGGTCGGTATGAATAGTAAGGACCATCCCCACAATGAGAACTCCACTGGACGCGTGACACGCCGCTCGTTTCTCTCGCAGATGGGCGCGGCCGGCGCCACCGTCACCGCGGCTCCGCTCGTAGCTCGGGCCCAATTTGCAACGGCTCCCGGGGAAACATCCTCACGCGGGACGCAAAAGATTGAGAATGCAGTGCCGATCGCCCTATCCGTCAACGGGAAGTCTGTCCGCATCGAGGTTGATCCCCGCACCACGCTGCTCGACGCCTTGCGCGAAACCCTCTCACTCACCGGTACCAAAAAGGGGTGCGACCACGGCCAGTGCGGAGCCTGCACCGTTCATGTCGAAGGCCGTCGCATCAATTCTTGCCTGACCCTCGCGATCATGCACGAGGGCGACTCCATCACCACAATCGAGGGCCTCGGGGAACCCGATGATCTCCACCCCATGCAAGCCTCTTTCGTGGAGCACGACGGCTACCAATGCGGCTACTGCACTTCGGGCCAGATCATGTCCGCGGTGGCTCTGCTGAAAGAGCCTTGCGGCCCCGCTGATGCCGACGTCAAGGAACTGATGAGCGGCAACATCTGCCGTTGCGGCGCCTACCCCAACATCGTCGCCGCCATCCAGCACGTTCGCCAACGCGCTTGAGCGCCAGCTCCATACCGGGAGGTTTTTATGGAACTTTTCGCCTATACCCGCGCCACCGATGCCGAGCAGGCCATCAACACTGCGACCAGTAAAGACGTACGCTTTATCGCCGGAGGCACCACGCTTCTCGATCTCATGAAGCTCGACGTCGAGCGCCCCGCCCAACTCATCGACATCAACCGTATCGGCCTGGACGCAATCGAGAAACTCCCCACGGGCACCCTTCGCATCGGCGCTCTCGTCCGCAACTCCGATTTTGCTCATCACCCCATAGTGCAGTCCGATTACCCGGTACTCTCGCAAGCTCTGCTCGCCGGCGCCTCGGCGCAACTGCGCAACATGGCCACAACGGGAGGCAATCTGCTCCAGCGCACTCGCTGCATGTACTTCCGCAACACGGCAATGCCCTGCAACAAGCGCACTCCTGGCACCGGATGCTCCGCGATCGAAGGCGACAACCGCACCCTCGCCATCCTCGGCACCAGCAAAGACTGCATCGCCACCAATCCCTCCGACATGAATGTCGCCTTCGCAGCCCTTGAGGCCGTAATTACCGTTCGCAGTGCTTCAGGTTCGCGTGATATCCCCTTTGGCGACTTCCATTTGCTGCCCGGCACAACTCCGCATCTTGAAACCGTGCTCGTTCCCGGCGATCTCGTCACCCACGTTACGCTCCCCGCTCCGCGTTCCAAGTCAAAGCAGGTTTACCTCAAGCTACGCGACCGCGCATCTTACGAATTCGCCCTTGCCTCGGCCGCGATTGTTGCCGAGGTCTCCGACGGGAAGTTCAGCTTCATCCGAGTCGCGCTCGGTGGACTTGGCACGAAACCCTGGCGATCTCACGAAGCCGAGGCCGCTCTGCTTCATCGCCCCGCCGATATCGCCATGTTCCATCGCGCCGCCGATGCTGCGCTTCGCGACGCTGATCCCCAATCGGAAAACGGCTTCAAAGTCGAGCTGGCCAAACGCTGCATCACGCATGCCCTCACCCTGGCAACCCAGTCTGCATAAGGAGACACCATGGCGATCAACTCAGCGACTAACCCCACACTGCCGCCCCGCACCAAGGGTTCACTCCCACGTGTCGACGGACCGCTCAAGGTCACTGGCGCCGCCAAGTATTCCTCCGACTACAACCTCCCCGGCATGCTCTACGCCGTGCCTGTATGCGCCACCATCGCCAGCGGCACGATCGCCGATCTCGACACATCGCGAGCCCAATCGATGCCCGGCGTCAAAGCCATCTGTCACCGCGGCAACTTCGGCAAGCTCTTCCGCGCAGCGCCTCCGAGCGGTTTCTCCGGCATTCTCGACGAAAAGCGTCCGCCTTTCGAAGACGACACCATTCGCTACTACGGGCAGTATGTCGCCGCTGTCGTTGCTCTCACCTTTGAGCAGGCGATCGCCGCTGCGAACGCGGTCAAGGTTTCATACAAGGCAACATCGCTCAATGTAACTACCCACTTCAAGGAGTCCGAGGTAACCAACAAACCCACCGTCGATTCCCACCGCGGCGACCCCGATACCGCCTTTGCATCCGCTCCCATCAAAATCGACCAGACCTACGCCACTCCCACTGAGACTCACAACCCCATCGAACTCCACGCTTCGGTTGCCGATTTCGATGGCCAGAATTTTACCCTCTATGAAACCACGCAGGCAGTCTGCAACGCGCAAGACGTCATGGCCCAGATGCTCGGCGTCCCGATTGAAAACGTCCGCGTGATCTCTCGCTTCCTCGGCTCCGGCTTTGGCGGCAAGCTCTGGCCCTGGCCGCACGCACTCATCGCCGCGCAGGCCTCCCGCAACCTTGGCCGGCCCGTCAAGCTCGTCTTCACGCGCGACATGATGTTTCAAAACGTAGGCCATCGTCCGCGCACACAGCAGCGAATCCGGCTCGGCGCTACGCCGCAGGGCAAGCTCGTGGCCCTCATGCACGATTCGCTCAACCACACATCGTTGCTCGACGACTACTCGGAAGGCTGCAGCGAAGCCACGCCCTACAGCTACAGTGTCGCCAACCTTCGCGCCACCTCCGGCCTTGTTCGCCGCAATGTCGGCACGCCGACCTCCATGCGTGGCCCCGGCGCTGTTCCCGGCCTCTTCGCCCTGGAGTCTGCAATTGACGAGCTGGCCATCGAACTGAAGCTCGACCCCATCGAGCTCCGCCTTCTGAATGAGCCCGAGAAGGATGAGGGCCTCAACCTGCCGTTTTCCTCGCGTCACTATGTCGAATGCCTCAAGGTCGGCGCGGAAAAATTCGGCTGGTCTTCTCGAACCCCCGTTATAGGCTCGATGAAAGGCATCGGCACGCAAGCCGGCCTCACCCTCGGCTGGGGCGTCGCCGGCTGCTCCTGGATCGCCGAGCGTTGCGACACGCAAGCTTCCGTAGAGTTGCTTTCCAACGGCACCGCCCGCGTGTCCTGCGCTACACAGGATGTTGGTACCGGCACTTACACGGTTCTCTCCAACATCGTCGCCGAACGCGTCGGAATTCCCAACGACCGCGTCGAAGTCGTCCTGGGCGACACAAACCTCCCGCCCGGCCCCATCTCCGGCGGTTCCTGGGCCACAGCGTCCGTTATCCCCGCCGTCCTTGACGCCGTCGACAAAGCGCAGCAGACGCTCTTCACGATCGCTACCTCCGGTCCTGACGCCGCGTTCCCCAACCAGAAGCCAGAAGCGCTGGCGCTGGCAAATGGCCACGTGCATCTCAAAACGGCCGAGGCAACCTCGGGAATCTCATTCGGTGACATTCTTTCCAAGGCCAGCATTCGCGCCGCCTCGGGTCAGGGTAAGTCCGTCGGCACGTTCGGCGCACCAGGTCGAAAATTCTCCACCCATTCCTTCGGGGCTCAATTCGCTGAGGTCACCTGGCAGCCTGAGATCGCTCGCCTGCGAGTTTCCCGCGTTGTGACTGTGATCGATGCCGGCCGCATTCTTAACCCGAGGCCCGCCCGCAATCAGATTGAGGGAGCTGTCGTAATGGGCATCGGCATGGCCCTTTTTGAAGCCACCCGTTACGACATTCGCAACGGCGCTCCCATCAACAACAACCTCGCCGACTACATGCTCACGACCAATTCGGACGCGCCTTCAATCGACGTCACCTTCCTCGATCATCCTGACTTGGCGCTCAATCCGCTCGGCGCCCGCGGCGTTGGAGAGATCGGCCTCGCCGGCATTGCGGCCGCCATCACAAACGCAGTGCACCATGCCACTGGAGTCCGCGTCCGCGAACTCCCCGTTAGAATCGAAGATCTCCTGGTCGCCCCGACTGAACTCCACTCTTGAAGTCACTTTTGGGACGGGATGCGTACCTTCTCAAAAAGGAACGAAAACGCTGTAGAGTCCAGAAACGCCTGCTGCACGTTCCTGCCCCACGCCCGGTGCTTCACGCATGCAACAACATCCTGCCCAATCGTGAAGAGAGCTCGTCCCAGCGGCGCAGGTATCGATGTTCTCTTGGTACGAAATGAACCCGACACCAAGTGCGCGGAACTCTTCCAGCGCGGCGAGAAGGTGTCGCGACGAACGGGCAAATCGGTCAAATCGCCAAACAATAACCGCATCCAGCTTCCGCTTGCGCGCGGCGGACATTAGCTCGTTCAGTTCCGGGCGCGAATCCTTCGTCCCCGACTGGCCTGCATCAACATATTCGCGAACCACGTCGAGTTGTCGAGCTGTGCAATAGGCGCGCAAGTCTCGCAACTGCATTTCGCAATTTTGGTCTCGTGTGGAGACGCGTAAATAAGGGCCAACTCGCATATACAGTTCTACGACCGAGACTGATAGACCGGTTAGAAATGCGATGGTTTCCGCTCATCCATGAGGCTGATCCGATAGCACGGCCCACTTGGTAGCTACCAGACCCTAGCGCGTTTTTCACGAGCAATCCCGACAAGGGCTTCTTGAGTGGATTTGCCTGATATCGGCAGTTGACACCCAGCCAGTTACAAAGTTCCGGAACACCGGCCGATTTGGCGGGGTTGATTTCCTTTGCGTGAATCGTCCGCCGTCTGGGACGATACGAGCGGCGATTTGATAGTTCAATTCGGTCCGAACCAGCCATCAATTTACAAATTCGAGAGTTACCAACCAATCCATCGAATCCTCAACATTTACTCGGTGGAATAAACCACTTTTCCGTCGATCAGAGTCATCAGGCACTTCATTTGTTTGATCTGGTCTGCAGGGACGGTGTAAGGATCGCGGTTCCAAACGGCGATATCTGCCTGTTTGCCGGGCTCGAGCGTGCCGATTTTGTTTTCGAGAAACATCTGGCGGGCTCCCCAGGCGGTGTAGCTGCGCAGGGCGGTCCTCGCATCAATCGATTCCGTCAGGCCAAATGGGTGCAGCCCATAGGTGCCCTTTTCGGTCTCCCGGGCGATGGAAGCCCATAGGCCATAGCGTGCGGCGACGGGTGTCACGAAGTAATCTGAACCGCCGGACCATAGAATCCCTCGTCGTTGGAGCGTCTTGAATGGCTCAAGCCGCCCGGCACGACCGGGATTCGTTTCGACAGTTCCATAGCTGGCTGCGTAGATATCGCCAATCCACCACAGGAAGCCAGGCTGCATCTCCGGATAGCCAGCATCATATTTCGACTGCAGCGTCTTCATTACTTCGAGCGCATGAGGAGTGGGCAGATTTGCGTGGATGATGCTGTGGCGCAGGCCAGGGTGAGGCTGCTCCTGTTCGACCTGCAGGTAAGTGTCGACGACCCAGTCCATGGCTCGATCGCCCACGGCATGGGTTCCAACGGGGACGCCGGCCTGGTGGAAAAGACGCACCATCTGGCGGTAGACATCTGGATCCAAATGAGGGTAGCCGCGGTTGCCCTCTCCATTCGCCTTCTTGTCGGGAGTGGTCGAGTCGCGTAGCCAGTCGTCGTAGACCCAGCCCGTCCGCGCACCGCCCGAACCATCCATGAAAATCTTTGCGCCACAAGAGAGCAGGTGGCCATTGCCCAGGGAGTCAGGAAGGCGCGGCAGGCTCCTGATCTCATCGAGCGCCTTCTGGGCCTCCGCAACGGTAGTGCCGGCGTCCCAGAGGACGCAGATGCGTTCCTTGAGCTGACCGGAGTCGAGCAAGGCTTTGTAGGCGTTCCATTGGAGAAGAAAGATGTCAGGGTCTTTGACGGAGGTCATGCCTTCGCTGAGCAGGGTCTTCTGGATATGGAGAATTCCGGCTAGCTCCTGTTCGGGTGTGATGGCGGGAATGAGCTCGGAAACGGGGCTCATGGCGGCATGTTCTTTAAGAACGCCCGTCGGCTCGCCCGTTTTTGGGTCACGATCGATGGTGCCGGCAGGTGTGTCCCGTGTACCGGCGGTGATGTGCGCAAGCCTGAGGGCCGCGGAGTTGGCAACACCGTAATGGCCGGTAGTGTGCACCAACCAAACGGGGTTCTCGGGGGCAACAGCGTCGAGATCGGCAGCCGTTACATAGCGATGATCGGCGAGCTTGCCTTCGTCCCACCCCGAACCGTAAATCCAATCTCCCGGCTTGAGTTGGGCAGCCTTCGCCTTCACGCGAGCGACGATCTCAGCGACGCTCGCAGCATCCGAGAGCCCAAACTCTCTTTTCCGCTCACGAACACCTTCATGGAGCTCTCGCTTTCGCCCGACTCGTCGGTGTATTCGTAGGAGTCCGCTGAAACAAACTTCATGATGTACCGGGTGCGATACAGCTTCCCGACAAAAATGCTCTCCCCTAGCCAGGTCCATACGTCGCCGTTCACCGTACCCGTCTTTTTTTCTATTCCTCCTGAACTGTCAACTGCATGGTATCGGTATGTCTTGGAAGTCGGATCGTAATAGACGAAGGAAGCCTCTGAGTATTTCCTTCCGGGTCTATCGAGTGCCGCATCGCAGATCACCGCGACGCCGCCTGCCGTCCATCTGCAATCGTCAGTGCCACTGAATTTCATCCCTGGCGAATTCGGACCCATTGCCCCGGCTTTCAACTATGATTCAGCTTCGGGAAGGTCGACTTCCGGTTGCAACCTTCACATGAATGGCTACTCGCTTACGCGGGTATATGTGTTAATCCAGTTCGTCTCCCAGGTGTTGCCGCCGTCAGCGGAGTACGCTTGCTCCGAGTGGACTTCCGTCGCGGAGACCGGCCAGATCATGAAGCGGACGAGAATGTTGCGCCCGTGAAAGAGTTCGCTGTCGTAGAACTCACCGCGTCCGTCGTTGAATCCACCAACAGCAGGAACGCTGAGCACAGCCGAGCCACTGGTTGCGAAGCTGATGTTCCACTGTCGCACCTCCTCTGTTTTCGACAAGCGCATCGGCGATGATGCAACATTCAAGATCGCTGCATGGCGACGTGCGTCCTTGCGTGAACTAATCCCAGCCTGACTATAGAGTGCTCGGACTACAAACCGAAAACATACAATACGCGAGCCGCAGCAATCGCAATGCACTGGTGTCCATCGATCGTGAAGGAGACAGGATTGGCAATGATAGAACCTCCTGTCTGGAAATCCCACAGCGCCTTACCACTCTGCGCATCCAGTGCGTAGAAGTTCCCTTCATCCGATCCGGAGAAGACCAGTCCTCCTGCGGTGGAGAGTACGCCTGCCCACGGCGGAGAGAGCAATTTGAATTCCCATTTCAACTCTCCTGTCTCCGCCTGAAGCGCGCGGATCGCACCCCAGGAATCATCGGGAGGCAATTCGTCTTCGCCGCCGCCCGCAAACAGAACACCCGCTCGATACGGAGTATTCCGCTTGAAGTAGGTGGCGCCGATCTCGCGAACAGGAACATAAACCAAGCCTGTCTGAGGGCTGAAGGACGGGCTCAGCCACACTGTGGCACCGTTAGCATTCGGCCAGATGAGCGCACCTTCATCGGTCGGCTGCGAGTTAGGAGCCACCATGGGTCGGCCCTTTGCATCCAGCCCTTGCGCCCACGTCTGCTTTGCATACGGACGGCCCGTAATGAACTGCCCGTTCGTTCGATCGAGCACATAGTAGAACGCATTGCGATTGGCAATGGAGATGAGCTTCCGCTTCTGACCCGCAACCATAGCGTCGAACAGGATCGGCACATGCGTCGCATCCCAGTCATGGGTATCGTGTGGCGTGAACTGGAAATGCCAGCGAAGCTTGCCCGTGTCGGCATCCAGAGCAATGAAGGAACATGTGTACAGGTTGTCCCCTGGTCGAACATCTCCGTTCCAGTCAGGACCCGGATTTCCCACGCCCCAGTACACCAGCTTCAGTTCCGGATCGTATGCGCCCGTAACCCAGGTCGCGCCGCCCCCCGTCTTCCAGTCGTCGCCCGACCAGGTCTCATGGCCCGGTTCGCCGGGACCGGGAATGGTATAAAACCGCCAGGCCTGCTTGCCGGTGCGCGCATCGTATGCATCGACAAAGCCGCGAATGCCTGCTTCGCCTCCACTTACACCCACCACCACTTTGCCGTCGATGGCCAGAGGCGCCATAGTCATGCTGTATCCGAGCTTGTAATCGAGCACCCGCGCAGACCAGCGTTCCGTTCCGCTCTTCAGGTCAAGAGCAACAAGATAGCCGTCCAACGTTGCCACGAAGAGACTGTCATCCAAAACAGCGGCGCCGCGGTTGGTGTGACCGAAGCCGACGCTGACGAAGTCGGAAGGCAGCGGGCGGTTCCATTTCCACAGCGATCTGCCGGTGCGCCCGTCGATGGCCGCTGCGGCGTTCGGCCCCGTGACGTAGAGAATGCCATCGACCACAATCGGGGAGACTTCCGTGCTTGGATCGGGAAACTGATAGGCCCACTTTACGCGGAGGTTTGCCACATTCTGCGTGCTGATCTCCGTCAGGGGCGAATAGCGGCGTCCGTCGAGCGTGCGCGAATAGGTCAGCCAATTGCCCGGCTCCTTGTCGGCGTCGACAATGCGCGTGAAAGGCACCTGCGCGGAGGCGAAAGACGCCAACACGACAACCGGCAGGAGCCACCTCATGATTGTCCTCGCTGGGCCACCAGGTAGGCCACGAGGTCATCCAGTTCCTCTGTCGTTAGCCCTCTCTCGTACGAGGGCATCGGGGTCATGCCGCGAAGCTTTTTGAGTTCCTTCAAGTCCGCCTTGCGAAAGCTGTAAAAGCGGCCCGAAAGGTCACGAATCTGGATGGAAAACGAATCCTCATTCATGCGCATGCCTTGGATGGCGTCGCCGGACGATTGGACCGCCTCGACGAGCAGGAACCCGTCCGGGATCGTGCGGTCTGGATGCTGCAGCGTCTGACGCAGTTGAGCTGCTCCGCGTCGCGCTCCGACCTCGGTGAGGTCAGGCCCAACACTGTTTCCCACGCCGGCCAGGATGTGGCACACATCGCAGCGGGCTCGTACGTACACGGCTGCGCCATGGGTGGGATCGCCCGGCACTTTTTCCCGGGGAACCGTGCCCAAGGTGAGGACGTAACTCGCCACAGTCGCGATCTCGTCGTCAGTCAGGAACCATGCAGGTGGCATCTCGGGAGAGATGCCGTTGGCAAGAAGTGCCCTCAGGCTTTTCTCATCGCCCGCATGCTTCAGCCTTGGAGTATGCAGGTTCGGTCCTCGTCCTCCGCCTCCATCAAGTCCGTGACAAGCAGAGCAATGCTCCTGAAAGAGCTTTTGGCCGGCAATCGAGTCGGGTTTTGGACCGACAGTCTGAGCCAAGACCTCGGCGCTGTTCCAGAAGGATGCTCCCGGGCAGAGCAGGACCGCACAAAGAGCTAGTGTTGCAGAACGCATAAAGGTAAGTGAGACGGTAGCGACTCACTGGATCGTTGTCAACCGGATTTCGTCCCGTAACTGTTCGGAGAGCTGGCTGGTTCAAGCGGGAAACAAAGATGAATTTGAGGACAGCGCTGGTTTAGAAGAATAGTCCAAAGTGATTAACGCGTTGACGACCGCTCCAGGCCCCAACGATCCCACTCCATCGGCAACGATTAGGCCGGGGAGCATCAGGTACATCAGAACTGTCTGGATCGCCGCAATCACAGTGTGAACTGACAGCCATGCAATTGGTCCAGCAGCGAAGATTAGGCTGCCGATTAAGATGCCCCACACTGCAGCAATCAACACCCTACGATTCATCTTGCCAGGGACCTCCATCGGTTTCAATATTCAATCGGCAACCCTAGATTGGAACACGGTTCCTTGGTTCCTGTCGGATGGTTGGCCAATCGGCATCGACCGAGTGGTAACTGAAGGATGGCCGGTCATTCGGGACTAATCCTCAAATCGCGAGGCGGCCGGATTTCCGCCAACGACGACGGCCGCGCGGCGCGACGTTTGTTGGTGCGGTGCTACCTCGGCGACACCGTGAAAGCGTACAACGTGTCGCCCGCTCCGACCACCATGTACTGCCTTCCGTCAAGTTCGTAGGTCATGGGGCCGTTCGTCACGGATGACGTGAGTCCTGCATGCCAGAGCGGCTTACCGTTCTCTGGATCGAACGCGATCACGTTGCCCGAGGGATCACCGGTGAACAACAGCTTGCCCGCGGTGGTGAGGACGCCGGCAAGCGAGTCGCTTTCCTCCGGGTACACATGACGCCAACGGATCTTCCCTGTCTTTACGTCGAGCGCCACCAGGGTTGACTGCGACCACACCGGACTGTCTCGACCGCCATAGCCTTCGGGATGTTCGCTGCTGTCAGTGAGGTAATACACACTGTAGGAAGGGGTGCTGCTGACGTAGAACAGGCCGGTCTGCGGATCGAGGCTGGGCGGCGGCCAATTGGTGGCGCCAGCAGAAGCGGGATTGACAAGCGCCCCATCGGTCTTCGGCTCCTTGGCCGGATCCGGTATCGGTTGTCCGATAGCATTCACGCCCTTTGACCAGTTCAGGTCCGAGTCGAACTGCGCGGTGATCAGTTGCTTGCCACTGGTCCGGTCCAGCACGAAGAAATAGCCGTTGCGCGCTGCCTGTGCCAGCAGCTTCCTCGGCTTGCCGTCGATTTCAGCGTCGAAGATCACGGGCGTTTCTACGTTATCCCAATCGTGCGTATCATGGGGCGATGGCTGGAAATACCACACGAGCTTCCCGTTGTCCAAATTGAGCGCCACGATGGAGCAGGTGTAGAGGTTGTCGCCCTTTCGGCTCTGCGGCGCATGCACGGGGTTCGGATTGCCGGTCCCCCAAAAGAGCAGATTCAGCTCCGGGTCGTAAGTGCCGCTCAGCCAGGTCATGCCGCCGCCGTGCTCCATGGCCTGTGGGTTCGGCCAGGTTTCGCTACCAGGTTCGCCCGGAGGCGGCTCCGTGTTGAAGCGCCACTGCACAGCCCCTGTCTCCGGGTCCCGCGCTTCGAGGTAGCCAGGCACATCGAGCGAGTCACCGCCCACGCCCACGACGACGTGGTTGTTGATCACTAGCGGAGCAGACGTCGCAAAATACTCGAGGTTCAGGTCGGCGATCTCTACGGCCCAGCGGAACTTGCCCGTGGTCTTGTCCAAAGAAACCAGGTGATCGTCGGGCGTCTCGAAGAAGAGCCAGTTACGATAAATGCCCACACCGCGGTTGCCGATGTGAATGCCGCCCTTGCCTTCCCACTTGTATTGCCAGATTTCGCGGCCCGTTCGGGCATCCACTGCCCAGGCGTAATCCGGAACGGTGAAATAGAGCACGCCGTCGACCTCAAGCGGCGTGGACTTGATCTGCGGACCCCACGGTAGTGCGCTTGGCCCGGTCTCGATATGGTAGAGCCAGGCAAGCCGCAGGTCGCGCACGTTCCCCTGGTGGATCTTTGTCAGCGAGCTGAACCGGCGTCCTGAGTAATCTCCGTTATAGGTCGGCCAACTGCCCGGAACCGGACGCAGAATCGCCGAGGGATCAAGTCCCTGCGCGGCCATTGCAACCGGCAGAAGAAAAATCAGGCATGCCGCGGATTTGAGCTTCACTTGAGCGTCTCCAGGTAGGCAAGGATGTTGTGCATGTCCGCGTCGGAGTATTGGCGAAGCAGCTTCAGGTGTTGCTCGAGCGGATTATGCACCTCGACGCGTATGCCTGGGACATCGTCGTAAACCCACGAGCGGTACGCTCCCGAATCGTCCCGCAGAGCCACGCTGAAATCGTCGATGTGCGCCAACACTCCTGAGCGCCTTACGCCCGAGGGCAAGGTCACCGTTACGTGCTTCAATGCTCGCGGATCCGGTGGCGGACCCATCCCATACGGGTTGTAGTTTGGATATAAGAACCGACCTTCCAGTGTCAGCGGATCGAATTTGTTCGCAACGTGTGCCAGGTCGCCTGAAGGAGAGTGGCATTCTGCGCAATGGACTTGAAAATAAGCCTCCCCCGCATGCGGATCTCCGGTCACGATGTTCTGGATCGTGTACTCCATGCGATTGGCAGCGGCCTGCGTTCTTCCCAGAAGGAATTGCGCGATATCGTGGACCTGCTCTTCCGACAGATATGCGAAGCTGGGCATCCCCTTGTCGGGCCGGCCGTTATGGATCACGGGAGCAATCTCTTTGCCCGTCCCCTGGTCGTGCAACACCATGGTTGAGCGCACCAGGTTCGACCCCTGCGCGCCTCCCGTGGCATTCGTCCCGTGGCAAAAGCCGCACGTTGTGACAAAGGCTCTCTGCCCACGCGCCGCCGCCTCAGGATTGGGAGGTGCTCCAAGACCGAGGGCGGTGCGGATGACCTCACGCGCAGCCTCGGGAATCGGAGGGGTGCCTTGGTTGTTCTGTGCGGCTGGTTGTTGATCTGTCGACGACCCATTCTCACGCGCGCCGGGCTGATCCCCTTGCGGCGCCGGCGGCTTCGATTGCAGATCGGCAGCGGGAGGATTCTGTACCTGCGCCTGCAGCCCGAACATTCCGGCAGCCACGAGAAGGCAAATCGACCAGTTGCGAAAGTTCATATGACTGTTCTCCGACGGAGTTGTCACATCTTGCCGGCCAGCGCACACCGGGAAGGTTGGCCTTTGTCACGATGCCTGCTGAATTGTTCCCCGATTATCCCACGGCCGCCGAAGGGATGGGTAGGGAATGGCTCCGGGACACCGCTAGTCCCTTCGCTTTGCCGTGTGTTCCCCAACTTTGGGCAGGAATGCGGTGAAGAATTCTGGATGAACTTCAACCCGGCTTAGGCATCCGGTAAAGCCCTGGCCGCCTGCGGCGCGCGGCCAGGGGCGAAGCGTATACCGTGAAGCACTCTCAGGCTTCGCTATACGGCAGAACTTGAGCGATAGAATAACCGCTCAGCTTTCGGCCGGTCATCTTCACATTTTCGGGAGTATAATCAGTGTCCAGATCAAGCCGTCCCTGCACCGTATTTGACATGGTAGCAACAGCAGGAATGGTCCGGTGCTCGGGTATACCCCACGGGATGATCTTCCACTCGTCATGAGCTTGCCCCGTGACGTTGGCTCCAGGAGGATGCAGGTACGCCGCTTCAGCTTCCGGAGAAAACACCAGACCGTGTTTCTTTGCCTTCTGAATCATCCAACTCAAGGTGATGTCGGAAAGTTGCGACTCCAGATAACTTCCCCCGACATCGCAATGCACTCCCGGAAACCAGACCTGCTCGACCTGATTGTTGTTTAGAAGTGGTGATTCGTCAGGATTAGTCCAGAGCGTCGGCTTGAACTGGGCGCGCCTCTCATCGATGCAGACAGCGTGGTATGCATGGTTGATGCAAGGGTGAATGGTGGTGTCGAGGAACCCGTACTTATTCTGATTCAAAGCGTTGAAAAATATCCCCGGTATTCCCAACGATCCCACAGTATCCCAGACCCCGACCATTTCGACCGTGACGTCCTGCAGACCATAAACGGCACTGAGCGATTCCTTGAGGTCCTTTTTCTGATCAGCGTCCGGCTCCCGGTATGCGGCGAAAATATCACTTACGGTTAGATTGTCCAGATTGATCGACGGGACTCCAAAACCGGCGATCATGCCCCCAATACTGCGCGCAGTAAACGCGCCCCGGCTGAAGCCGAACAAGTAGATCTTGTCGCCCGGATCGTACACATTTCCGAGGAATGCGTAGCAGTCCTGGACCTTCTGGAAGAGGCCCTCTCCCATCGCCCCGCCGGTCAGATGGTCAATCGGAGTGCCGTCGGTGCCTACGCCGCTGTCGTAATACTTAAGCTGCGATGCGTCATTGATGAGCCCCATGTAGAGCTTGCGGACGTTCGTGTCGGTTACGGTTGCAGTGGGGCCGTGCGGAGTGTTCCAGGTCCCATCGGCGCACAGAACAATGTTTTTGCTCATGCTGCCTCCCATCTAACTTCTTGCTCGCAGGAGCGTGTAGCGATGGAGCAACCAGGCCCGCTTCTTTAGTAACTACACTGTGAACCGTTGGCAGCCTTCGACGTTAGGAAATCTCTAAAGCGCAAGCGCTCGGCGCGTTTCGCCAAAGAGCCTGGATTTCGACTCGACATCTGCGCCGGAAGTTGGATCCATCTCCAAATCGCACTTCGCAGGCAGCCTGCACCGGCAAGCTTGAACTTGACTTACGCCGCGTAGCGCCAGCATTTAGGCAAGTCAGCAGCACTTGCGGAAACAACACCACCACGTACAAAATGGCCGGCCAAGTACCCTCCAAAGAATTGCGCTCCACCCGCATCTTTCATTTCCACGCGGGTATTTTCCCTGGGGTGTGTCTGGAGATCTCTCGGACTATACTTGTGCCATTCGCTCTGCATAACTTCATTGTAACACTCGACGATATTTAGTTCTCTGTTAGGCCAATCGAGGTTGCTCGAAGTAAGGTCGATGGAGTTTGCTTGGTCACACACGGAAGTGCCGGTTCCTCGGCACTGACGAGTCTATCTCTGTGCTCCCGATGATGTCGTCTTAGTCATCTCGGGGAACACTTGCCGCCGTAGGGCGGCAAGAAAGGCACGATTCCCCCGCAGGCTTCACATCTTCCAAGATTTCAAAAATGTTTTCACGGAAGTCCTTGGTTGTGCGGATTTCCTCCGACCAATCGCCGTAATCGGTGAAGTGTTCAATGGCGTAGAGGATATCGTCCTCGTCGAAGTGGTCAAGCAGAAAATCATCTTCATCGCGAGGTCTGGTTGGGTGCCTCTTCTCCCAAGCAAGCCGACATTGTCGGGGCGTGAGGTAGGATTCTTCCTTGCTGGGCGAATTCGCAAAGAATTGCCGGCAAAAGTGACGCGAGAACATTCTCCACCAACGTCGGCGAATCTCAAGGTGCGTAGGGGAAGATTGAGGGATAATTGGCGAGCACAATCGAGGTCGATGCTCCTGCGCGAGTGCAGACTGGGTCCACACGCGAACGGCCCGTATCGGCCGCCTGTTTCGAAAACCTGAAAACCGGAGGCTTCCCAGGTGCGCCGCTCTGAGTATCAACCAACGCCTCGCTACACCAACTCCCAGGTTGGTACAAAACATCGGGCAGGCCAAACGGGCCTGCTAAGAAAGGCCATCGATGAAACTGACAGGACAACCGCGCTCGGAGGTCTTTGCCTGTTGGCCGCGATAGGTATGGGGGCCACGCGGCAAGCCGAGTTCCTGATGATAATGGAGTCAGCTTCTTCACGCTCAGAAGCTGGAGGGGCGGAGGGGGAGCTTCCAGCCCACCGTTCACCAAAGTCGGCAGCATGGTGGTGTACTCAATCAGGCGGAGAAAGACAGAGTGTTTACCGAGCGGTTACTGAGCGGACCGGCGGGTCACTTGGCTCAAGTTCTGATTATGGCAATTCGAAAGTCAGTGACTGATAGACAAGGATCCCACGCTTCGTCTAGATGGCCAGAAAACCACGCTCACAGTTCAGTGGCAGGTCTTCTATTAGGAGACGACACATGACGAAGGAAGCAATTGTTTCCAGTAGAGAAGGCTGTAACTTTGCCAGCATCGGGAACTGCATGAGACGAGAGAGATTCCAAGGTGAAGGATTCCCAACGATTGGCAAGATAGCCTTCGCGCCTATGAGATTCTGACGACTGTTCATGACTGTGCGGATCATGAGCAACTAGTGAGAGAGTTACAGTGCTAGGTCCTGTCAACTTCCTCCCGATTAAGCCATCTGCCCGGCGCAAATACCTTTGACTTTAAATCCGCTTCATGGACCCTACACCACCTTGTGATGGATTTGTTGATGTCGTCATGTTCATACCCTGCGATGGCTTTCTTGTCACAGCCCACTACACCACAATTTGCCATTAGCTATAAACCTCTGCCGACATCTTACTCCTCCTGCACAATGGTCGTTGGTTGTGCAGCCTGTAAAAGCCTGTGATCGCCGCCAGCGAATCAGGCAGCGAACGCCATCCACACGAGCCAGGCACCTGCAAACAGTGCTGTGTTCGCGCCCCAACGAATCCAATCTCATGGGAAGAGACATACCCTGATTATCGATTAAGAGACAGGCGCTGCAACCCTCGCTGTGGAACAGCGCGAGACATGGAACATTCAACAAACTAATCGACGCTGAAGACTGGGACCGCGTGAGTCAGCACACATGGTCTGCATCGAAACACGGTAAAGCAGGCGGACCTAGTGACTGCAAGACAAGATGGACCAAAGACCATGTTTACTTCATTACCATCATCGGGCAGACAGACGGAAGATTCAAGGCAGTAACTCTGCACAGCTTCATAGGTGGTGCGGGCCGCTGCCGGATCGAAGGCGTGCCGCAGACGAGATAATTCAAGCATCTATGTTACGCACAAATTCACGCGAGCATTGTTGAAATCGGAGAACCCGTTATTGCGATTTAATTTATGCCGACTTGCGCTTGGACTGAGACTTGACCAGTGCGATCTTCTTTGCCGGAGGCTCCTTTTCGCTCTTGGGCGGCTTCTTGCCCACGCGTGGGTCTGGGCCGATGCTCCTGCGAAGGGCGTCCATCAGGTTGATGACGTTGGTCGAATGTTTTGCGGGTGCTTCGTCGGCGGGAACAGGCAGGTTGTTGACCTTGGCTTCAACCAGCGCCTTGACTGCGACCTCGTAGCCATCTTCAAATTTGCTTAGATCCAGTTTGCCCGACATCTTCTTAATTAGAGCCTCAGCAAGTTCGAGAGAATCGGCGTTGATCGCTGCAGGCTTGATGTCGCGGAAGTAGTCATTCTGGTTCCGCAATTCGGTCAGGAATCGTATGGTGTAGGCCATCATTCCTCGTTCGTCATGAGGGGCCGGCATCACGGCAACGATATTCTCTCGCCCCGCGAACGAAACTTTCCCAATAGCCGCCTTACCCGAATTCACGAGTGCCTGCCGCACAGTGGTGAAGGCCTCGGTTTGCGAGTCATTTTCGGGAACTACGAAATAGGGCTTCTCCACGTATTCCGGGTTCAACTCACTCACGGGCACGAACTGCGCGACAGAGATTGTATGTTTGGATGGGACGCGGAGATTCTCTAACTCGGCAGGTTCGATAATGACGTATTGGCCCTTCTTGTATTCGTAGCCTTTGACGATCTCGTCTTTTTCTACCGCGGTGGTCGCTTCATTGTTCTCGGCCGCGCTCTCAAGCACTTTCTGGTGGCGGATTCGTTCGCCGGTTCTGCGACTGATCTGGTGAAAGCTAATCTGGTTCTTGCTCTCGGTGGCAACGTACAGGCTCACACCGAAAGACACCAGCGATACTTGTAGATTCCCTGTCCAATAGGGACGTGCCATGTGACCCCCTTCTGGTTGTTCAGCTCTGCCGGCTCGATGCCGTAGAGTGAGGATTCTACCCCGCTTATGCACCAGAAGTGAAGCAGAATCGATACCCAGTTCGGTCTTCTCCACCTGTTCGCCCAGCCAGGAATCCAGTGACACTCGATGACCGAACTTTCTTCGATCAACTTACCTTGACCCCCAAGGCACGCAACGCTTTTGCTTCCAGATTTTGTTTGGATGCATCCAAATGCAACCACGGATCGTGCCGAAGCCGGCTCTTCCAACCGGCGAAATCCGAGACAAGGAATTTGGGACGAACGGAAGATTGTAATTCCTTCCACTCCAAAGGAACGGCGACGGGGACACCGGGACGCGCGCGCATGGAGAATGGCGCGATCGCCGTGGCTTCCTGGTCATTGCGCAGATAGTCGAGATAAATCTTGTTGGTTCGCGCAGCCTTGGTCATCTTAGTAAGATAGAGCGCCGGATTTGACTTCTCCATTTGAAGAACGACCGCGTAAGAGAACTGTTTGATGATCGGCCA
>Ga0182030_10007673_pt1 | contig 22473 bp, 19 predicted proteins | sample 812S3MmetaG_FD_121299 | JGI IMG/M metagenome (GOLD analysis project Ga0182030, IMG submission 121299) | Permafrost microbial communities from Stordalen Mire, Sweden - 812S3M metaG (Illumina Assembly) | ecosystem: Environmental > Terrestrial > Soil > Wetlands > Permafrost | place: Sweden... | reverse complement strand
TACGCCGACCTGGCGGCGGCGGCCCATCTGTCCTGCGTCGACTATCTCGGCGACGCGCCGTGGAACGAGAGCGAGACGGCCAAGGCATGGTACGCGCGGATCAAGTCCCGGCCGTCGTTCCGGTCGCTGCTGCACGAGAGCCTGCCGGGGGTCAGCGCGAGCGCGACCTACGCCGATCTCGACTTCTGAGCGGATTGAAGGCCCGCGCCAGGGCGCTCGGCTTCGACGCCTGCCGCATCGCCGCCGCCGCATCGCCGCCCGGCGCGCGCGAGGGCCTCGCCGCCTTCCTCGCCGCCGGCGCTGGGGGCGACATGACGTGGTTGGCGGAGACCTTCGACCGCCGCGCCGATCCGAGGACCTTGTGGCCCGAAGCCAAGAGCGTCGTCATGCTCGCGCTGAACTACGGCCCCTCGGTCGATCCGCGCGAGGCGCTCGCGCGCAAGGACGCGGGCGCGATCTCGGTCTATGCGCGCAATCGCGACTACCACGACATCGTCAAAGGCAAGCTGAAGACGCTCGCCGCTTGGCTGGTCGCCGCCGCGCGCCCCGAGCCCACGGAGGTCAAGGTGTTCGTCGACACGGCGCCGGTGATGGAAAAGCCTTTGGCCGCCGCCGCGGGGCTCGGCTGGCAGGGCAAGCACACCAATCTCGTCAGCCGCGAATTTGGGTCGTGGCTGTTCCTCGGGGCGATCTTCACCGACCTCGATCTGCCGCCCGACGAAGCCGAACGCGACCACTGCGGACAGTGCCGCGCCTGCCTCGACGCGTGCCCGACCGCAGCTTTTCCCGCCCCTTACGCGATCGACGCGCGGCGCTGCATTTCCTACCTGACCATCGAGCACAAGGGCGCGATTCCGCGCGAGCTGAGGCCGCTGATCGGCAACCGCATCTACGGCTGCGACGACTGCCTGGCCGTCTGCCCATGGAACAAGTTCGCCCGCGAAGGCGCCGAGGCGAGGCTCGCCGCGCGCGACGACCTCGCCGCGCCGCCGCTCGCCGAACTCGCCGCGCTGGACGACCGGGGCTTTCGCACGCGCTTCGCCGGCGGACCGATCAAGCGCGTCGGGCATGCCCGCTTCCTGCGCAACGTGATGATTGCGATCGGCAATTCGGGCGACGCTTCGCTCGTCGCGGCGGCGGGGCGTGGGCTCGCGTCCGAATCGCCGCTCGTCCGCGCGGCCGCGGTGTGGGCGGTCGGTCGGCTCGCCGGCTCTGCGGAAATAACCTCCCTCGGTCGGCGCTTCGCGTCTCAGGAGCGCGACGCGGCCGTGTCGGAAGAGTGGATAATCGCGCTCGCCGCCCCCGCGGGGCGCTGAACCCCACGGAACGAACCGACGCTATACGCGAAAGGGAAAAAACGCGGAGGGACGCTTCAATGCGTCGTCGTTTGTTCCGCCTCTTGTCGGAGCTTCTCGATCTCGTCTTTAAGTTGCAACTTCTTTCGCTTCAATTCATGGAGCTTCAATTCGTCCGCTGACGGGTGCTGCTCCTCCAGCGCGATCGCAGCGTCGATCGCCTGGTGGCGGCGCACAAGTTCCGTCAAATGCGATTCTAGGGACATTGGCAGGCTCCCTTGGCTCATTGACGAATAAATTGTGACACAACGCCAAATCCTTGCAAGTCCCCGAGAGCCATTCCAGACAATCAAATCGCGCGTCGCCTCGTCAGAAACGCGATCGGTCCGCGTCGACCGCAGTCGCGGTCGCCGCCGTCGCTCTGCCGACGGCTTGCGCGGCCCGGCGGGCGCTTGCATAGTCGTGGCGGGGGGCGCTCGCCGAGGCGGGCGCGATTCGGGCCAAAGGCGGCATGGCGCACGGCGAATTGGGCGACGAGGAGCGCGCCGTCTTGGCGATCCGGCTCGAGCGCGTGCGCGAGGAGCACCGCGACCTCGACGCCGCGATCGCGGCGCTGCTGCAGAGCGGCCAAGCGGACCAGTTGCAATTGCAGCGGCTCAAGAAGCGAAAGCTGGCGCTGCGCGACCGATTGACGCAGCTCGAAGATGCGTTGACGCCCGATATTATCGCCTGAGACCCGGCGAACGCGAACGCCTGCGCTCGCTGTGCAAAGCGGCTGCGCATGGCGATTTTCATATTTTTTCTCGAAACGCTCGTATTCGCTTCCGTCAGTTGGCGATACGCGATCGTCAATCCGCGCCGACAGGGCCCTTATCGCTTCGTGGTGTTCGAAGCGATCCTCGCGCTGGCGCTGATGAATGCGGAGGTCTGGTTCGCCGCGCCGGCGGCGCCGCTGCAGATCGCATCGTGGATCGCGCTCGCGCTGTCGATCGACCCGGCGCTCGCGGGCTTCCTCCTGCTCAAAAGCCGCGGTCGGCCGCGCGACCATTTCGAATATACGACGGCGCTGGTGACGGACAATGTGTACCGCTACATCCGCCATCCCATGTATGCGTCGCTGCTTCTGCCGGCGATCGGCGTCTATCTCAAACGGCCAACCGATGGGCTGGCGATCGTCGCCTTCGCGATCGCCGCCGTTGCGGTCTACGTGACGGCGAAGGCCGAGGAGCAGGACACGCTCGAAACGTTCGGCCCGGCCTACGCCGCCTGCATGAAGACGTCGAAGATGTTCGTTCCCTTCGTCTTCTGATCGAAGTCGGCTGAAGGCCCTGCGGCGCGGAATCGGTCCGCGCCGCCGTGTTCCCCACCGTCAGACGTTGTCGCCTTCGGTCGAGCCCGCGCGGGCCGCGCCCTTGGCCGCCCCCCACGCCCAGCGCTTGATCTCCGGCATGTCGTCGCCGTGGACACGAATGTACTCGCGATGGTCGACCAGCACGTCGCGTATCTCCTGCTTGATGTAGGCGCAGCGCGCGGCGAGACCGGGCGTCCGATCGATCACGTCGTTGGCGAGATGGAAACGGTCGATGTCGTTGATCACACACATGTCGAACGGCGTCGTCGTCGTCCCTTCCTCTTTGTAGCCGCGCACGTGGATGTTGGCGTGGCCGTTGCGCCGATAGGTGAGGCGGTGGATCAGCCACGGGTAGCCGTGGAAGGCGAAGATGATCGGCTTGTCGGTGGTGAACAGCGAGTCGAAAACGGTGTCGGGCAGGCCGTGCGGATGCTCGCTCGGCGGCTGCAGCTTCATCAGATCGAGCACGTTGATGACGCGGATCTTCACCTCCGGCAGACGTTGGCGCAGGAAGTCGACCGCCGCCAGCGTCTCGAGCGTCGGGACGTCGCCGCAGCAGGCCATGACGACGTCCGGCTCGCCGCCCCGATCGTTGCTCGCCCATTCCCAGATGCCGAGGCCGGCATCGCAATGCTTGATCGCCTGCTCCATCGTCAGCCAGACGGGCGCCGGCTGCTTGCCTGCGACGACGACGTTGACGTAGTTGCGGCTGCGCAGGCAGTGGTCGGTGACCGACAGCAGGCAATTGGCGTCCGGCGGCAGATAGACGCGCACCACCTCGGCTTTCTTGTTGACGACATGGTCGATGAAGCCGGGGTCCTGGTGGCTGAAGCCGTTGTGGTCCTGGCGCCAGACGTGGCTCGACAGCAGATAGTTGAGCGAGCTGATCGGTCGCCGCCAACCGATGTCGTTACAGACCTTCAGCCACTTTGCGTGCTGATTGAACATGGAATCGATGATGTGGATGAAGGCCTCGTAGCACGAGAAGAAGCCGTGCCGGCCGGTCAGGAGATAGCCCTCGAGCCAGCCCTGACACTGGTGCTCGCTAAGCATCTCCATCACCCGCCCGTCGGGCGCGAGATGGTCGTCGTAGGGCACGGTCTCGGCGTCCCAGGCGCGGTTCGTCACGCTGAGCACGTCCTGCCAGCGGTTGGAATTGTTCTCGTCGGGGCTGAACAGGCGGAAATTGCTGTGGTCGAGATTGAGCCGCATCACCTCGGCGAGATAGCGTCCCATCTCGCGCGTCGCCTCGGCGGTCGCCGCGCCGGGCGACTTGGTGGGAACGGCAAAATCGCGGAAGTCGGGCAGGCGCAGGTCGCGCAGCAGCGCGCCGCCGTTGGCGTGCGGGCTCGCGCTCATGCGACGCGCGCCCTTTGGCGCCAGCGCGGCGAGTTCGGGCTTGAGCGCGCCGGCTGCGTCGAACAGCTCCTGCGGCCGGTAGCTCTTCATCCATTGCTCGAGGATGCGCACGTGCTCCGGGTTCTCGTGCATCTCGCCCATCGGCACCTGATGCGAACGCCACGATCCTTCGGTGCGCTTGCCGTCGATCTCCTTCGGGCATGTCCAGCCCTTGGGCGAGCGCAGCACGATCATCGGCCACATCGGCCGGGCGTTCGATCCGCCGCTGCGCGCCGCCTGCTGGATCGCGTCGATGTCGGCGATCGCCGCTTCGAGCGTGGCCGCCATCAGGGCATGCATCGTCGCCGGATCGTCGCCCTCGACGTAGCGCGGCGCGTAGCCGTAGCCGCGGAAGAGGTGGTCGAGTTCTTCGTGCGAAACGCGCGCGAGAACGGTCGGGTTGGCGATCTTGTAGCCGTTGAGGTGCAGGACCGGCAGCACCGCGCCGTCGCTCTTGGGGTTGAGGAACTTATTCGAGTGCCAGCCGGTCGCCGCCGGGCCGGTCTCCGCTTCGCCGTCGCCGACGACGCAGGCGACGATCAGGTTGGGATTGTCGAACACGGCGCCGTAGGCGTGCGACAGGGCGTAGCCGAGCTCGCCGCCCTCGTGGATCGAACCGGGCGTCTCCGGCGCCACGTGGCTCGGGATGCCGCCGGGAAACGAGAACTGTTTGAACAAACGCTTCAACCCGACTTCGTCGAGCGAGATGTTGGGATAGACCTCGGAATAGGTCCCCTCGAGATAGGCGTTGGCGACCAGGGCGGGGCCGCCATGGCCGGGGCCGGTGACGAACAGCATCTCGAGGTCGAGCTTGTTGATCAGGCGGTTGAGGTGGGCATAGATGAAATTGAGGCCGGGCGTCGTGCCCCAGTGGCCGAGCAGCCGCGGCTTGATGTGATCCTTGGTCAGCGGATTGCGCAGCAGGGGGTTGTCGAAGAGGTAGATCTGGCCGATCGACAGGTAGTTGGCGGCGCGCCAATAGGCGTCGATGAGCTCGAGTTCCCGTTGCGCAAGCGGCGTTCCCATCGCTGTTCCTTTCCCGTTTCGCGGTCCGCGTTCGCGCAGCGTCGTCCGCTGGCGCACCGTCTTCTGCGCGCGCCGTGCGGCGTTGCGATGACGCCTGCGAGGACTGTGCGGTCCGCGCGACGGCGGCATTCAGCCCGATTCCAGCGGGGCGAACAACCGACCGCGACAAAATTTCTCATCCGACTCGAGGGCGCCGTCGGGTTTGATTGCGCCCGAGCGATGGGCGAGGCGCACGGGAGGTCCGCGTCTGTCTTGCGCCGCGCCCGCGTATCGGATAAGCGCAGCCGCAGGCCGGCTTGGCCGCATTTTCCAGGCAGGGGCGCGTGAGCGGCACATCCAGGCCCGTCGCGATCATCATGGGCAGCCAGACCGACTGGGCGACCATGCGGCGCGCCGCCGAGACGCTCGACGAGCTTGGAATCGGCTACGAGGCGCGCATCGTCTCGGCCCACCGCACCCCGGACCGGATGGTCGCGTTCGCCAAGGGCGCCAAGGCGGCGGGCTTCAAGGTCGTCGTCGCCGGGGCGGGCGGGGCGGCGCATCTGCCCGGCATGACCGCCGCCTTCACCCCGCTGCCGGTGTTTGGCGTGCCGATCGAAGGCAGGGCGCTTTCGGGCCGGGACAGCCTGCTGTCGATCGTCCAGATGCCGGCCGGCGCGCCGGTCGGGACGCTGGCGATCGGGCCGGCGGGCGCGGTCAATGCGGCGCTTCTGGCCGCCGCCGTGCTGGCGCTGTCCGATCCGGCGCTCGCGGAACGGCTCGACGCCTGGCGCGCAGCGCGGACCGCAGCGGTCGCCGAATTCCCCAGCGACGGCGAAACGGGATGATCCTCGCTCCCGGCGCGACGATCGGCATTCTCGGCTCCGGCCAGCTCGGCCGCATGCTGGCGATGGCGGCGCTGAAGCTCGGCCTGCGCTGCCACGTCTACGCGCCCGAGCGCGACGCGCCCGCCTATGACGCGGCGAGCGAGCGCACCGTCGCCGCCTACGACGACGAGGCGGCGCTCGCCCGCTTCGCCGCGGCGGTCGATGTCGTCACCTACGAATTCGAGAATGTGCCGCTCGCTTGCGCCGAGTTCCTTGCCGAGCGCAAGCTGGTGCGGCCCGGCCCCCGCGCGCTGGCGGTAAGCCAGGACCGGCTCGCCGAAAAGACCTTCCTCAGCGGCCTCGGGCTCGCCACAGCGCCGTTCCGCACCGTTCCCAATCTCGAGGCGCTCGGGCCGGCGCTGGCCGAGATCGGCCGGCCGGCGGTGCTCAAAACCCTGCGCTTCGGCTACGACGGCAAGGGGCAGGCGATGATCCGCGAAGGGTCCGACGTGCCCGAGCTTCACCGCGGTCTCGGCGGCGGGCCGATGATTCTCGAGGGCTTCGTCGCCTTCGACTGCGAGGCCTCAGTTGTCGCGGCGCGCAGTGTGGAAGGGGCGATCGTCGCCTACGATCTGTGCGAGAACGAGCACGACCGCCATATCCTCGCCCGCACCCATGTGCCGGCGCGAGTCGCCCCGGGGGTCGAGGCGGCGGCCAAGGCGATCGCCGCCGAGGCGATCGAGGCGCTCGACTATGTGGGGGTGCTTGCGCTTGAACTGTTCGTCGCGCGCGACGCAGCGGGCGAGCCGCGGCTGCTGGTCAACGAGCTGGCGCCGCGCGTCCACAACTCCGGCCATTGGACGATCGAAGGGGCGCAGACCTCGCAGTTCGAGCAGCACATCCGCGCCATCGCCGGATGGCCGCTCGGCAGCCCGGCGCGGCGGGGTCGAATCGAGATGGCGAACCTGATCGGCGACGAGGCCGAGGAGTGGCGCGACATCCTCGCCCAGCCCGACCATTCCCTGCATCTCTATGGCAAGCTGGAGACCCGCCCGGGGCGCAAGATGGGCCATGTGACGCGGGTGTTCGCCGAGCCGCCGCGCGGCGTCTGAAACGGCCTCCGCAGAGGCCGCTTTGGCTGGACAGAGCGGGCGGAATCTGCTACGGGACCAGCAAATAGGCGCGCCGCTCGCCGAGGCGGCGCGCCTCTGTCGTCTTTCGTGAAATCGCCATCGTCATCGAGGCGCAGCCCTCGCCAACACAGGATCGCCCGTGCAAGTTCTCGTCCGCGACAACAATGTCGATCAGGCCCTCAAAGCGCTTAAGAAGAAAATGCAGCGCGAGGGCATTTTCCGCGAAATGAAGCTTCGCGGCCATTACGAGAAACCCTCCGAAAAGCGCGCCCGCGAAAAGGCCGAAGCGGTGCGGCGCGCGCGCAAGCTGGCGCGCAAGAAGCTGCAGCGCGAAGGCCTGCTGCCGATGAAGCCGAAGACGTTGGTCGGCGCGCCGCGTACGGCGGGTTGATCGTCGGCGCGCGTCCCGCCGGCGCAGGACGCCGAGACGGGCGACAGCCCGCATCAATGCGACGCGGAGGTTGGCGGTTTATGCGGATTCAGGCGCAGTCACCTGGCAAGGCGGCCGGAACGGCGGCGGCGATCTGCCTGGCGCTGCTGGCGCTCTCGGCTTGCAGCGAGACCCTGGGGCCGCTGCAGGGGGCGCCGAGCAAGGTCGCCGAGGTCGACGCCGAAAGTCCTGGCGCCAACGCCGGCAACATCGCCTCGCTGACCGACGTTATCCAGCGCAATCCCAACGATTCGATCGCCTACAACACCCGCGGCATCGCCTACGCCAAGGCCGGCAACTACAAGAGCGCGATCGACGACTTCGCCAAGGCGGTGCAGATCGATCCGAAGTTCTCGGCGGCCTACACCAATCGCGCGCTCGCGTTTCGCCAGATGGGCAAGGACGGCCCGGCGCTCGCCGACTTCAATTCCGCCATCGCCGCCAACCCGAGCGACGCCGCCGCCTATCTCGGTCGCGGCAATCTGCTTCGCTCGCAGAACCATCTGCCCGAGGCGATGGCCGACCTCGACGCGGCGATCCGCCTCGACCCCGAGGGCGCGCAGGCCTACCACGCACGCGGGCTGATCTATCAGAAGCTCGGCAATCAGGACCAGGCGATCACCGACTTCAACAATGCGATCGATCGCGATCCCTTCGCCGCCGCGCCCTACGAGGCGCGCGGTCAGAGCCTGATCGCGACCGGAAAGTTCGACAAGGCGGTCGACGACTTCAACGCCACCCTCAACGTCGATTCGAACAACGCCGAAGCCTGGGCGGGCTTGGGACTGGCCTACGAAAAGCTCGGCAACAAGGCCAAGGCGGTCGAATCCTATGATCGCGCGACGATGGTCGCGCCCAACAATCCCGTCGCCAAGGCGGGGCTGGCAAGGCTCGGGGCAGCCTGAAGCGCGCGGCGGCGAGATCGGGCCGCGGGCGTCCAAACTTGCGTGTTTCCGAAATGAGCCATGCGCCGCGGTCGCCCGCGGCGCGACGCCTCAGTGCTGCATCGCCTTGACGATCGAGTCGGTCATCTTCTTCGCGTCGCCGAACAGCATCAGCGTGTTGTCGCGGAAGAAGAGCTCGTTTTCGACGCCGGCGTAGCCGGAAGCCATGCTGCGTTTGACGAACAGCACGGTCTTCGCCTTCTCGACGTCGAGAACCGGCATGCCGAAGATCGGCGACTTCGGGTCGGTCTTGGCGGCGGGGTTGGTGACGTCGTTGGCGCCGATGACGTATGCGACGTCGGCCTGCGCGAACTCGCTGTTGATGTCGTCGAGTTCGAACACTTCGTCGTAGGGCACGTTCGCCTCGGCGAGCAGCACGTTCATGTGGCCGGGCATGCGGCCGGCGACCGGATGGATCGCGTACTTCACCTCGACGCCGTTCTTCTTGAGAGTGTCGGCCATTTCGCGCAACGCATGCTGCGCCTGGGCGACCGCCATGCCGTAACCCGGCACGATGATCACCTTCGAAGCGTTCATCATCATGTAGGCCGCGTCCTCAGCCGAGCCTTGCTTGACCGGCCGCGCCTCTTTCCCGCCGGCCGCGGCCGCGACTTCGCCGCCGAAGCCGCCGAGGATCACCGAGATGAACGAGCGGTTCATGCCCTTGCACATGATGTAGGACAGGATTGCGCCCGAAGAACCGACCAGCGCGCCGGTGATGATCAGCGCGAGATTGCCGAGCGTGAAGCCGATGCCCGCCGCCGCCCAGCCGGAGTAGGAATTGAGCATCGAGATGACGACCGGCATGTCCGCGCCGCCAATCGGCACGATCAGCAACAGGCCGAGCGCCAGCGACACGGCCGCGATGAGCCAGAAAAACACCGGCGCCTGCGTGACGAAGAACAGGACGATCATGACGACCAGCGCGACGGCGAGGCCGATGTTGATCGCATGGCGTTGCGGCAACATGATCGGCTTGCCCGACATGCGGCCGTCGAGTTTCAGAAAGGCGATGATCGAGCCGGTGAAGGTGATCGCGCCGATCGCCAAGCCGAGCGACATCTCGATGATGCTGGCCGGGTGGATGTGATCGCCCTCGGCGATGCCGAAGGCCTGCGGCGCGTAGAGCGCCCCGGCGGCCACCAGCACCGCGGCGAGACCGACCAGCGAGTGGAACATCGCGACCAGTTGCGGCATGGCCGTCATCTGGATCGTGCGGGCGCGCCAGGCGCCGATGCCGCCGCCGATGGCGACGCCGAGCACCACCAGCAGCCATGCCACGCCGCTCGACGGCGGGCTGAGCGCCAGCGTCGTCAGCACGGCGATCGCCATGCCGATCATGCCGTAACGATTGCCCTGGCGCGACGTCGCGGGCGAAGACAGGCCGCGCAGAGCGAGGACGAACAGGATGCCCGAGACGAGATACAGGAGGGCTGCGAGATTGGCGTTCACGGGAGGTCAGCCCTTCTTCTTGTACATTGCGAGCATGCGCTCAGTGACGAGGAACCCGCCGAAAATATTCACCGAGGCGAGGATGAGCGCGACGAAGCCGACGACGCGCGCGACCATCGAGCCGCTGTCGACCGCGGCGACGCCGACGGAAAGCAGCGCGCCGACGACGATGACCGACGAGATGGCGTTGGTCTCCGACATCAGCGGCGTATGCAGCGCCGGGGTCACCGACCAGACGACGTAGTAGCCGACGAACACCGCCAGGGCGAAGATCGCCAAGCGGAATACGAACGGGTCGATCGCGCCGCCGGTGGCGGCATGGCCGGCGGCGGCGAGTTGATCGGCGTAGGTCTGGGCGGCGTGCGCGGCACTCTGCGCCGCGTCGGCCGCAGCCTTCAACTTGGCGACGGTGGCGTCTAAATTGTCCATCGGGTCCTCTCAGCAGCGAGGGTTTCGGCCGTCCGTCTCGGCGATAGGCGCGAGACGGGCCGGAGCGGGTCGCGCGCCCCGGCGACGTGCGATCGCGCCGAGGGGCGGGCGGTGGTCGTCATTGCGCCTTCGGGGCGAAATTGGGGTGGACGATCGCGCCGTCGCGGGTCAGCAACGTCGCCTTGACCAGTTCGTCGTCCCAGTTGACCGCGATCGCCTTCGCCGGCTTGTCGATCAGCGTTTCGACAAAGGCGTAGAGGTTGCGCGCGTAGAGCGAAGACGCGGTCGCGGCGAGGCGCGTCACATTGGAATTGCCGACGATGCGCACCCCGTTGTTGCTGATTGCGACTTCGCCGGCGCGCGCCAGCTCGCAATTGCCGCCACGCTCGACCGCGAGGTCGACGATCACCGAGCCGGGACGCATCGAGCGCACCATGTCGGCGGTGACGAGGCGCGGGGCCGGACGGCCAGGGATCAACGCGGTGGTGACGACGATGTCCTGCTTGGCGATGTGCGAGGCGATCAGCGCCGCCTGCTTGGCCTTGTAGGCGTCCGACATCTCCTTGGCGTAGCCGCCCGCCGTCTCGGCCTGCTTGAATTCGTCGTCCTCGACGGCGACGAACTTGGCGCCGAGCGACTCGACCTGCTCCTTGGTCGCCGGCCGGACGTCGGTCGCGGTGACGATCGCGCCGAGTCGGCGGGCGGTGGCGATCGCCTGCAGGCCGGCGACGCCGACGCCCATGATGAAGGCCTTGGCGGCGGGCACGGTGCCGGCCGGGGTCATCATCATCGGCAGCGCGCGACCGTATTCGGCGGCGGCGTCGATTACCGCGCGATAGCCGGCGAGATTGGCCTGGCTCGACAGCACGTCCATCACCTGGGCGCGGGTGATGCGCGGCATCAATTCCATCGCGAAGGCGGAAACGCCGGCGCCGGCCAGCGCCGCCAGCGCCTGGTCGGCCCCGTAGGGGTCCATGATCGAGACGACCAGCGCGCCGCGCTTGAGGCCGCCGATCTCGGCCGCGTTCGGCCGCCTGACTTTGAGCAGGATGTCGGCGGCGAGCGCCTCGCCGGCGGAGCCGATCCGCGCCCCGGCGGCGGCGAAGTCGGCGTCAGGGACGCCGGCGGCGATTCCGGCGCCGCTCTCGATCACCGCCTCGGCGCCGAGGGCGATGAATTTCCTGATCGTCTCCGGACTCGCTGCGACGCGCGTCTCCTGCGGTTCCTTTTCGGTAACTACCCCAATCAGCATGACGCGATCCCAAAGTGTCAGCGCCGTCCGGCTGTCGCCGGACTCGGACTAATTCAAAACGATGGCGGCGAGCCCGAGCAGCACGAAGACCGGCGCCACGGCGCGCCAGCCGTAGTCGGCGGCCGCGCCCAGCGAGGCGGCGACGAACGCGACGATCACTCCGACCAGCGCGACGAAACCGTGGCCTTCCAGCGTCCAGATCACCAGACAGAGAACGATGCACAGCAGCAATGCGACGGTGACTTCGGTGAGCGCAACGAACGCGGCGTACGTCGATTCGTGTTCAGCCAAGTCCCCGCCGTCATTGGCCGTGGCCGCGTGGTCATTGCTCGCCATATTTGTCCCGCCCCCGTCGATGGTCAGACACCGGACCCGGTGTAATGCATCGGCGGGCGGGTCGCAACGATCTCGCGGCGGCCTTTTAGGCGCGCGCGGCGGCTTCGTGCGCGCGCTCCATCGCCTTCTCGCGACCCTCGAGCGACTCGTATTTGGCCAGTTCTGCGAGGGCCTCGTCGAGCCCGGCCTTGGCTTCCTCGATCTGTCCGCTGAGCTCGAGGATCGACCGCTTCAGATTGTCGCGGCGCGCGCTGGCGGCGCGAGCGTAGGTCGGATAGGCGAAATGGCTGGGGTCGGAGATCCCCGCGCGCTTCTCCTCATTGGCGATTTCCCGGTCGAGATCGCCGGCCATGCGGGCGAACTCCGCCACCATGGCCTCGATCTGCCTGACCCGCCGCCGCTTCTCGTCGGCCTGGAACCGCTTGAGGCGAATGAGCGTGTCTCGCGATTTCATTCTTACGCACTCCATACGACAAGCCAGACGGCGAGCGGCCGCCCGAACATTCAACGCCACGAGACAGCGCGAAGATGGCGCAGGAAGGTTTCTCGTTGGTTAGCGGCTTCGATGAAGTCGTAACGCAGGCCCGGGGCGCGGCAGGGATGGCGCCCGCGAAAATCGCCCGACGAACGCCGCCGCGTTAGCGGTTCGTTTACCTGCGTCATTAACAATCCTTAGCGAGAGTGCGCCGCGCGTCGCGTCGCGCGGAGACGGCAGCGCCGCGTCGTTGGGGCGCGCCCTGGCGGCGAAGGTTGAATCAAGAGTGCCGTCTAGGCCAATGAGTTTAAGTAATGCTTTAAGCAAACCGAGGGCGAATCGAGCAAGAGTTTCAAGACGTTCCCTTTTGGACGGATTTATTCCGGGTAGGGGGTTGCGCAAGTGAATCACAGTTTGTTAACCGTTGCTGGTCACTTTGCGTGTCGAGTCGGCCGGGTTCGCGCCCCGGCTTTGCGCCGGACGTCTTGCGGCGCGGTTGCGGTCACCGTTCCGCGGCGGCGTGCCTAGGGGGCAAGTCTGGGGATTTAACATGCGGATTCTACTAATCGAGGACGACGCGGCCACGGCGCAAAGCATCGAATTGATGCTCAAGTCCGAGAATTTCAACGTTTACGTCACGGATCTTGGCGAGGAAGGGATCGATCTCGGCAAACTGTACGACTACGATATCATTCTTCTCGATCTGAACTTGCCTGACATGTCCGGCTACGAAGTCCTCCGGGCTTTGCGGCTGACCAAGATCAAGACGCCGATTCTCATCCTATCCGGCATGGCGGGCATCGAGGACAAGGTGCGAGGCCTCGGCCTCGGCGCCGACGACTATCTCACCAAGCCGTTCCACAAGGACGAGCTGGTGGCGCGCATCCACGCCATCGTCCGCCGCTCGAAGGGCCACGCGCAATCGGTGATCGTAACCGGGGACCTGGTCGTCAATCTCGACCAGAAGACCGTCGAAGTCGACGGCCAGCGCGTGCATCTGACCGGCAAGGAATATCAGATGCTCGAGCTCCTTTCGCTGCGCAAGGGCACGACGCTGACCAAGGAAATGTTCCTCAATCACCTCTATGGCGGCATGGACGAGCCGGAGCTGAAGATCATCGACGTCTTCATCTGCAAGCTGCGCAAGAAGCTGGCGACGGCGTCGAGCGGGCGCAATTACATCGAGACGGTGTGGGGCCGCGGCTACGTGCTGCGCGAACCTTCGCCGGCCGACGAACGCATCACCGCCTGAACGCTTCGCTGGACGACCGATTTCCACAATCCCGCGGGCGCTGCCCGCGGGATTTGCTTTTCCGCGCCTTGCCGCCTCTCTCGGCGGCCGGAATCGAAAGCGGCGTCCGCACCAGGGGTACGGACGCCGCTTGCTTCGCGGGTGCGGCTTGCCGGCCTCAGGCGAGGCTGTGTTTGACGCGGTTCTGCTGTTCCTGCTCCTTGAACTGATTGAAGCGAGGCAGGAACTTGTCCCAGTCGATGATGTGGGCGTCGAGTTCCGGCCCGTCGATGCAGGCGTGCTTGCGCACCAGCTTGCCGTCGATCTGGACCGGCACCATGCAGGCGCCGCACATGCCGGTGGCGTCGACCATGATCGAGTTGAGGCTGACCACCGTCGCCAATGGGGCGAATTTCTTGGTCAGCTCCGACACCGCCTTCATCATCAGCGGCGGGCCGATGGCGACCACCTCGACGACCTTGCGGCCCTTGGACGTCTTGCCGGCGTCGAGCATCTCCTGCAGCGGCGTGGTGACAAAGCCCTTGAGGCCGAACGTGCCGTCGTTGGTGCAGTAGATCACGTCGAGTCGGTCGCCGAACTCGGCCTTGAGCTTGTCGACGCGCTCGCCTTCGCCCACCCAGAACAGCGCCGATTGGGTGCGATAGCCGGCGATCAGGGTGACGTGATTGCCCATCCGCAGGTGCGCGCGCGCGATCGGGTAGACCGGCGGCAGGCCGACGCCGCCGGCGCAGAACACGACCGTCTGCGTCTCGGGATCGTATTTGTGCAGGTGCGACGGCTGGCCGAGCGGGCCGGCGACGCCGGTGAGCGCTTCGCCCGGCTTCATCTGGTTGATCTGGATCGAGCTTGCGCCGACTCCCTGGATGACCAGGTCGATCGTACCCGCCTTCGCGTCCCAATCAGATAGCGTCAGGGGGATCAACTCGCCCTTGGGCGTCGCCAGAACGCGGACGAACTGGCCGGCCTTGGCGGATTTCGCCACCATCGGCGCCTTGACCGTAATCTCGACGATGCCCTGGGCGATGTCGCGCCGCTTGACGATCCGGTACGGGGTCTGCGCCGTGGCGGTGTAGGCCGCGGCGCGCTCGACCCGGTCCTTGATTTCAGCCGGCGTGAGAGTCATCTCCTGGGCGATCTGCTCCGCCGCGGCCTTGCCGTCGCCGGCGGCGTTGATCGCGGTCGAACCGCCGCGCGTCGCGTCGCCGCCGGAGTAGACGTTCTCCAGCGTCGTCTCGGCGCCGTGCTCGACGACCAGGGTGCCCCACTTCGACGTCTTGATGCGCGGCTCCGAGTCCTTGATGATCGGGTTGGAGGTGTTGCCGAGCGCCATGATCGCAAGATCGATGGGGATCGTCTCGGTCTTGCCCGTCGCGACCGGCGAACGGCGGCCCGACGCGTCGGGGGCGCCAAGCTCCATCACCTCGAGTTCGGCATGGCAGACGTGGTGATCGCCGCCGCTTACGAACTCCTTGGGCGAACGCAGCACCGATAGATTGATGCCTTCCTCGAGCGCGTGCGCGAGCTCCTCGACGCGCGCCGGCATCTCCTTGCGTGTGCGGCGATAGACGATCGTGACGTTGGCGCCGAGACGCTTGCTGGTGCGCGCCGCGTCCATCGCGGTGTTGCCGCCGCCGATGACGATGACGTTCTTGTCCTTCACGATCGGCAGCGGCGTCTCGTAGTCGTCAAGCCGCGCCTGCATCAGGTTGACGCGGGTGAGGAACTCGTTGGCGCTCATGACGCCGTTGAGGTGCTCGCCGGGGATGTTCATGAAGCGCGGCAGGCCGGCGCCGGTGCCGACGAAGATCTTGTAGAAGCCGGCGTCGCGCAGATCCTGCAGGGTCGCCGTTTTGCCGACGACGAAGTTCCGGACGAACTTGCCGCCGAGCGCGTCGATCTTCTCGACCACGTCGTCGATCAGCGCGTTGGGCAGACGGAATTCCGGAATGCCGTAACGCAGCACGCCGCCGAGGTCGTGGAACGCCTCGAATACCGTAACCGGATAGCCTTCGACCGACAGCAGATAGGCGTTGATCAGGCCGGCCGGGCCGGAGCCGACCACCGCGATCGGCGGCTTGTCGGCGCGCTCCCATGGCGTAACGTAATCTGTTCCGGCGCTGAACGGAATGCCGGCCTCGAGGCGCGCGAGGCGGTCGCGCTCGGGCAGGTACCATTCGAGCTGGCCGATCTCGATCGGCCGGCCGGAGATGGTGCAGACGCCCTGGCATTGCATCTCCTGCGGGCAGACGCGGCCGGTGACGTCGGGCAGCGGGTTGCTGCCCTGGATGAGCGAGAGGGCCTCCTTGAGCTTGCCCTGGCCCATCAGCTTCAGCATGTCGGGAATATGGATGACGACCGGGCAGCCGCCCTTCTTGCGCTTGGCGTCGAACACGCCCTGTTCGCAGGGTCGGTCCTCGCACTGCTTGTCGCGCAACACTTCCAGCCAGACGAACATGTCGACTTCGCGCAGGGTGAAGCCGAGCGCGCGATAGCCGAGATAGCCGGTCGTCACCAGCTCGAAGTCGTTCTTGCGCTCCTCGGCCGGCCGCACATACGGGTGAATGTAATTGCCGCTCGGCCAATTCACCGACAGACCCTTGAACATCGGGTAGCGGTCGGAGAGGTGGGCGTCGAGCGCGACGATGAACTTGCGCTTGAACTTCAGCGGCATCGCCCAGATGAAGCGCTGCAAGATCGTCGCCATGTCGTCGTCGCGCAGCAGCAGGCTCCACAGCATCTTGGTGAAGCTTGCGCCGAGCTCCGGCTGCTGGAACTCCCAGACGATCGCCTGGACGCCGTCCTCGATGAACGTCTGCCTGAGCGATTGCGGGCTGTTCAGCAGGCGGCGGCGCAGCAGGCCCAGCTGCTTCTGGAAGACTTCGAACGCCTCGGTGTGCTCGAGCTTTTCGACCTCGGTCTGCGTCGACTCGAGCGCGTGGCTGACCTGCCGGTAGTGCTCGAGGTCGAGGCGGACATGGGCGACCGCAGGAGCGGCCAGGGGGCTTGCGACTTCAGTGCTCATGGATGATTTCCGCGTCACAGTTGGCGGCGACACGAGCGATCTTGCTCTTGATTTCCGGCGTGATCTTCACCCGCGCGAGCGCGCCGGGGATGAGGTGGCCTGCTTCCTTGGTCGCGCCGTCGACGACGACTCGGGTCTTCTCGAACAGCTCGGGAAGCTCCTGGTAGCAGGTCTTGCAGTTGGTGCAGCTGGCGACGTCGTCCTCGGACAGCGCAACCGCCGCGCCGTTGGGCTTGGCCGCCGCGGCAGGCGCAGCCGCGGGAGCAACTGCCGCGCCGCCGCCGAGACCCAGCGACAGGCCGCCGGCAGGCGGCGCCTTGGACGCCGCCGCGAGTTCGGACATCGCCTGGGCGATCGAGTCGATCGAGCCTTCGCGCGCTTCGACCGCTTCTTCGTACTGATGACGCAGCGCGCCGAGTTCGAGCTGGTGATCGGCGTCGAGCCTCGCCACGTCCTGGCCGGCGAGGTACTGCAAGGTGCGCCAGTAGCGGCGACGCTCCTCGACCAGGGCGACGATGGTCGGCGAGGCCTCGATCTTGACCAGCTTCTTGTCGTCGTCGACCGACAGGACGAACGGCGTCTTGCCGATCCGGTCGGCCTGGCCGAGGTCGATGTACTCGGCCAGCGGGACGCCGGCCGCGTCGGCCTTGAACGGGCGGAACTGCTTCTTGAACCGGCCCTCGGTCAGCGCGAAGTCGGCGGGCGTCAGCGGAACTTCGATCAGTTTGGTCTGACCGCCCTCGACATATTCGAGCACGGTTGTGGTCCAGTCCTTGTCGGCGGCGGGATTGCCGTCGAGCGAGAACCGGCTGCGAAGATCGCTGCCGCGGCGCGGATCGTGGACGAACACCGGGCTCATGCGGCTCTGGACCGCCAGATGGCCATGGCGGTTGGCCTGCGGATCGCTGATTCCCTGCTCGCCCTGGCAGGGCGTGTAGACGTCGAGCACCGCTGGCGAGTCGTTGTGGTTGAGGAACTCGACCACATACTTGAGGAAGTGGCCGTGCAGCGAAGCGCAGCTCTGCACGACGTAGACGTTGGGATGGAACGCGGCGATCAGCGAAAGCTCCTTGCGCCGCTCCTGCTTGCCCGAATGGGCCGAGCCGAAGCGCGCGAGGTCGGAGTCCTGACCGGTGAGGCTCGCCGTGGAGGCCTGGCCGCCGGTGTTGGAATAGGCGCCGGTGTTGAGGACGACGACCTTGATCGGGGTCGAGGTCGACAGCACGCGCGACAGCGCGCCGAAGCCGATGTCGTAGGTCGCGCCGTCGCCGCCGATGCTCAGCACCGTCGGCAGCAGGTTCAGCTCCTCGGGGGTGAACTCGGCCCAGCTCAGCGTGCGCAGGAGCTTGTCGTGAACCTGCGGATCGTATGCGTCCGCGAGTTCGAGCTTGGCGACGCGCAGCGCGCGCACCTGCTCGACCGCTTCGGCGCCGAGGCCTTCGAACACGCCCTTGGCGACCGCAGGGGAGTCCTGGAACAGGCTGTTCACCCAAGGATCGGTGTAGGGATTGAACGGGAAGGTCGAGGCGTAGACGCTGCTGCAGCCGGTCGCGTTGGCGATCACCGCGCTGGCCGGCCCGTCGCCGCGCGGCCCGCTTTCGAGCAGGTAGAGGCCCTTCTCGAGCGAGGCGATCGTCTCGGTGACGCGCTGCTTGCGATGCGAATCCTCGGCGGTGTCGGCAACGGTCGCCGCCTTGGCGTTGAGCTTGTCGATCAGGCTCTCGAGCTGGCGGATCTGCTCGCGGCGACGCTTGTCGTGAATCGCGTGGTTGGTGCTGGTGACGAGACGGATCGCCGTCACTTCGCCGCAGCCGCGGCAGGCCCCGTGGCCGCCGGTGGTGGCGTAGTAGTTGTGGCGATCGAGCATCAGCCGTTTGGCGTCGCCGTCGGGACCGATGGCGGCGTCGTAGAAGCGAGCCGGCGTGTTGGGCGTGCGGCTGAGGAACTCGAACCGCGCCTGCATCATGTCGAGCAGCTCGGCGTCCTGTTCGCGCTCGACCAGCGCGTGCGGGCCGCAGACCTCGACGCATTCGAGGCAGCCGGTGCACTTCCACGGATCGATCACCGCCGAGAACAGGCCGCCCGAGCCGGGCTTGTCCTTCTCGGCCGCGTCGAAGAACGGCCGCGTCTTGGCGACCGGGAAGACGACGAGCGCGTTGGCGAGCTTGCGCAAGTTGCTGCGGGTGACCGCGCTCTCGACCTCGAGGTCGTCGATCGCGCCGCCGACGATCTCGTAGAACGGCTTCGGCGACTTCTCGCGCCGATAGACCTCGCGCGCCGCGTCGACGAGCGCAGGAATGTGGGCGCGCACCGACTCGCGCTGGCTTTCGGCGATATCGAGCTGGCGGATTCCCGCCGACAGGAGGTCGCGAATGTCGTGCACGGTGTTGGGGATCGCCGCGTCGGGGCAGGCGAGCGCGCATTCCATGCAGCCGGTGCACAGGTCAGGCAGGAACTCCGGCGCCTTGAGCCGGAAGAGGCCCTTGTCCTTGCCGGCGGCGCTGCCGGCCGGCAGGAACATGCCCGTGCCCGGAAGCACCGGCGATTCGGCGATCGTGCCGTCGCGGAACGCCGAGGCGTAGATGTCGTCGAAATACTCGGCGTCAAGGAACCCGGAGGGCGCCTCGGTCGAATTGGTGCGGCAGAAGGCGGCCGACAGGCCGACCGAACGGCCGGCGCCGCGCGAGGCGACGACGGTCTCGGCGAGCGCGAATTCCGGCTCGTCGTAGGCGACGCGCTTGGTCGCGGCGACGGCGTCCTGAATGACCGCCATGTTGCCTTCGACGATCGCCGCGCCCTTGGCCCCGAACTTCTTCGAGAGATCGTGGCGGATCTTCTTCAGCACCGTTTCCGGCGACGCGCCCGCGGTCACCTGTTCGCAATTGCCGCAGATCGCGCCGATGAAGGCGATGCCCATCATGCGGGTTTCGAGCTCGGGGCGCGGCGCATGGCGCTTGGCGACGGCGAAACCGTCGAGGACGAAGAAGTTGATCTTCCTGTCGCGGATCGCCTTGCGCGCCTGGGGCGGCAACTCCTTCCACACCTCGATCGCGGGAAGATTCGACTGCAGGATGAACGTGCCGCCCTCGACCAGGCCGCGCAGCGGGTTGCTGTGGCTGAACACCCGGTGGTCGGGCGAGACGACGATCTCGACGTCCTCCAGGTCGGCGTTGGTGAGCAGTACCGGTTCGGGGCTGAGGGTGATGTAGTAGTTGGTCGGCGCGCCGCTCTTTTCCGAGCCGTACTTGGGTGCGGCCTTCGAATGCAGGCCGAGCACGCCGGCGAGAATGTCGGTGAGCAGCTTGCCGGTGGCGATCGTGCCGTAACCGCCGACCGAGTGGAAGCGGGTGCGGAAACCGCCCTTGGGCAGCAGATTCGGGTTCGGCCCGGTCTCGAGCGCCATGAACTCGGTTTCGGGATAGGCCGCCTTCAGTCGCGCCTGCAGCGCCGCGGCGTGCGGGCTCGGATTCTTGGAGAAGAACTGCGAGCCGAGGTAGACGAACGGGGCGTTCTTCTCCTCCATGTTCTTGTAGGCGGCGACGATATGGCGCGGCTGGAGGTCGTGAGCGCCGAGGCCGAAGATCGCAGTGATGACCTTGGGCGCCTCGCGCAGCGCCGGAATTTCGGGATGCCGCGCGCCTTCGGCGTTCTCGCGCGCCTTGAACAGCGCCTGGGTGACGAGGCTGGTGAGCGCGGTCACTTCCGAGCGCTCGAGCACGGTCACCGACTTCTTGCCCTTGAGCGCGGCGACGACTTCGGCCTCCGGGAACGGCTGCAAGAGCTTGATCGAGATGACGCCGACCTTCTTGCCCTGGGTGCGCAGATAGGCCGCGACCGCCTGGGCGTCGTCGGTGACCGAGCCGAGGCCGAGCAGGACGGTCTCGGCGTCGTCGCACATGTAGGTCAGGATCGGAGCGTAAGGACGACCGGTCAGCTTCGAATATTCGGCCATCGTCTCGCGGGCGATGTGGGGAACCTCGCTGACGAAATGGGTGCGGTGATCGACCGAGCCGGACTGGAAGTCGGGCTGGTTCTGCACGCCGCCGGTGAGGCCCGGGTTGTGAACGTCGACCAGCGCGGGAACGAGCTGGCGCGTGCCCTTCTCGAAGGCGTTGACCCACTGGCGGCGCCACTGCGCGCGCAACTCCTCGGGCACGTAGTCGAGCGTCTTTTCGACCAACCTGCCGGCGCCGTCGTGCTCGATCGCCTGCTCGTTGGCGTCGAGGAAGGCGCGCAGCTTGGCAATCGCGCCGTCGGCGAAATCATGGGCTCGGCGGGTCAGATACTGGCGAAGCTGAAAGGTGCGGCCCTTGGCGCCGAACAGCATGTCCTGGGCGACGGTCGGGCTCTTGATGCGGCCGGCGGGGTCGCCGAGGTACTCGCGCAGAAGATCGGGCTCCGGCATTTTGGCTTCGGTCATCATGTGGCTGGTGGCGAAGCCATCCATCGCATTGGCGACCGGGATCAGCGACAGCGCGCTGAGCTTGTAGGAAATCGCCGCGAGGTCGGCGGCTTCCTGCGCGTTGGAGCCGAACAGGATGGTGTAGCCGGAAGCGAGCAGGGCGTAGACGTCGTCGTGGCCCGCCATGACGTTGAGCGAATGCTTGGAGACGACGCGCGCCGCCACCTGCAAAACAAAACCGCCGACTCTCTTGCCGACGGTCACGTAGTGCGATTCCATCCCGTAGAGGATGCCCTGGCTCGAGGAGGCGTTGGATACGAACTTGCCGCCGGTCAGCGCCGCGCCGAGCGCGCCGCTCTGCGCCGAATGCTCGCCCTCGGGCTCGAAGAAGAACGGATGCTTGCCCCACACGTTGACGCCGCCATTGGAACGGAACGCCTCGTAGATTTCCGAGATTTCCGTCGAAGGCGTGATCGGATAGCCGATGACGCCGCCGCACACGCGGCTCATCACTTCGGCGACGGCGCCGTTGCCATGGATGACGGTCGGCAGTCCGGGGTATTTAGCGGTCATTTCATCCCTCGAGGATTGGCGCGGCGGCTGGCGGCGACGAGCGGGAGCCGCGCGGCGCCGAGAGTCGGGATGGCTTGGATGCGGATGTCGACCTTGCGGGTGGCGACGGCGGGCGTGTCGAATGCCCGTGTCGTCTCTCCGCGGCGCCAGCTCTCGCGCATCCCAGTCATCCTGGCTCCTGGCTTCGCCCTTGCGGCGCGGCGCTCTTATGCTCCATTGCGAGAAAAGCGAATTGAGGGCGATCAAAGAAAAACGGCGTCGAAACCCTGGGCGCCGGTTTCGCTTGGTTTTGCTAAGGCCTGGAAGGAGGCCGAGTTTCTTGGCGACTTATTATAAATTCAAACCGACGGCGGGTTACGCGCTGGCGATCAGCCGGGACATGACGGGCGAGAATCTGCCTCCCGTCATTTACGGCCGCTGGGTGCTGGTCGAGACCCTCGAAATCCTGCCCGGCGACGGCGACCGATTCGGCCCCGACGCCGACGCGATCATCAACGGCGTGCGCGAGGAGGGGTTCTACGTCTGGGCCGACAAGCGGCCGCCGGACGGGTGAAGGCTGCGCCGCCTCGCCCGTCTTGCGTCGCGGCGCGGCGAGCGGGCGAGCGAGAATCTGCGGCGGCGGGCTCGGGAGCGTGCGCCGGCCGGGACGCCGCCTGCCGCGAGATCATCGCAGTTCGCGGACTCGACGGAAGAATTGGGGGTTGACGGGCCGCGCGCGCCGCCCCTGTTATGTTCGGCGAAACGAGGGAGGAGTCGGCGGATGTCCGACACGAACAAGATCATCGCCGCGATCCTGACCGCGGCCTACACGTCCAAGGACGCCAGTTACGTCGACCCGACCGACTACGTGCGGGCCTTCCAGGAGATGCTGGCCGAACTGGAAAACGCCGAGAAGAT
>Ga0182030_10007671_pt1 | contig 22474 bp, 22 predicted proteins | sample 812S3MmetaG_FD_121299 | JGI IMG/M metagenome (GOLD analysis project Ga0182030, IMG submission 121299) | Permafrost microbial communities from Stordalen Mire, Sweden - 812S3M metaG (Illumina Assembly) | ecosystem: Environmental > Terrestrial > Soil > Wetlands > Permafrost | place: Sweden... | reverse complement strand
CGGCGCGAACGTCGAGACGCTTTGAGACCGGCCACGTGAGGGTCATCTGCGTAGCTGGGGCCAGGCCTAACTACATGAAGGTCAAGCCGGTGATGGACGCGCTCGAGGAGCGCCAGGCGCAGGTCATCCTGGTCCACACCGGGCAGCACTACGACCCCGCGATGAGCGACGTGTTCTTCACCGAGCTCGGTATCCGCCGCCCGGACCACTTCCTCGGGGCGGGCTCGGGAACCCACGCCGTGCAGACCTGCCGGGTGATGACGGCCTTCGAGCCGCTCGCCGCCGAGCTGGCTCCCGATGTGGTGGTCGTGGTTGGCGACGTGAACTCGACGCTGGCCTGTGCGCTGGTCACGGCGAAGCTGGGGGTGCCGCTGGCGCACGTGGAAGCGGGTCTGCGCAGCCGCGACCGGTCGATGCCCGAGGAGATCAACCGGCTCGTCACCGACCGGGTGAGCGATTACCTGTTCGCCCCGTCGACGGACGCGGTGGCCAACCTGCAGGCCGAGGGATTCCGGCAGGATCAGATTTATCTCGTCGGTAACGTCATGGTCGACACCCTGCTGGCGAACGTCGACCGTGCCGCCGCCGGCGGCACGCTGGCCAGGCTCGGCCTGCAGCCAGGGCAGTACGGCCTGGTGACGCTGCACCGGCCGGCCAACGTGGACGACCCGGCCGTATTTGGCGTGCTGCTGCCTGCGCTGGCCGAAATCTCCCGCAGCTGCCCTCTCGTGCTGCCGGCCCACCCCAGGGCGGCTGGTCAGCTGCACTCCGCCGGGCTCCCGGCCGAAGTGCAGATCATCCCACCGGCCGGATATCTCGACTTCATCGCGCTTGAGGCGTCGGCGCGGCTGGTCCTGACCGATTCCGGCGGGGTGCAGGAGGAAACCACCGTGCTCGGCGTCCCGTGCCTGACCCTCAGGGACAGCACCGAGCGGCCGATCACCCTGACCGAGGGCACAAACCGGCTGGTCGGACGAGTGCCGGACCTGATCGTAAGGGCGGCACTCGAGGTGATGGCCACCCCGCCGCCCCCGCCGCGTAGGCCAGCCCTGTGGGACGGCCACGCCGGCCAGCGGATCGCGGCCGTCCTTGTCGCCAAACATCACGCAAGCTATGGCCTTGACGATCGACGAGCTGCCGGCTGAAAGGTTTCCGTGGCTCCGGACCCTGACCCGGACCATCCGGACGCCCCAACGACTATCCCGTTACCGGAGGTGGCATGACACTGCGATCATCACTAGAGGCGACCCTTCGGATTGTAGCCCGGAAGCGGCTGCCTACGCCGTTTGCCGACGCGCAGCCTGCCTCCTCAGAAGGCAGGCTGCGCTACCTCGCGCGCGGCATGGCACAGGTGGACCCGCCACTGCTGCGGCTCGCCGCCGAGACAGTTAGGCCCGGCGACACCGTCTGGAATATCGGCGCCAATCTGGGGCTATTAAGCATCGCCGCCGCGGTGACTGTAGGAGCTGCCGCGAGCGACCTTGCGGTGGAGCCGGACACTAAGCTGGTCGGACTGCGCCCGATGTGGCAATCGTGGTTGAGGAGGTGAACTCGACGCTGACGTTCGCTCTGGTCACCGCGAAGGCGGGGGGGTGCAGCCTCCGCACGTAGAAGTCGGCCTGCTCGGCAGCGACCAGTCGATGCCGTGGTACATCAACTGGATCGTCACCGACCGGTTCAGCGACTACCTGTTCTCCCGACGCGGTCGCCAACCGCGGACCTGGCCATATGGCTCGACGTTATCTACGGGCTGACCGAGGACCCGGTATCCGATAGACCTACATGACGCACCTGTTCGCCGTCAGCGCGAACTACGTGGTCGTCTATTGACTAACGGCGGAAGACGGGACCGGCGTCGGGCCCTACAGTGATTACTATGAGTACTGCAACGACTATAATTCGTATACACCCCACGCTGCTCTCGTGAGCGCTCCAGCATCTACGAATGCAGCGGTGTCTACGAACGGAACCCCCAAGGCGCAGGCACGCGAGCGGGCGTTAGGCCGCGCTGCCTCCGCCGCCAATGCGCGCAGGATGGAGGTACTCGTGACCGCTAAGCTGCCTGTCGTTCTCCTGCTCATGCGTGCGGACTCACCGGCCGGCTATAGCATCGAGCGTCTGTTCGAGACCCTGGCACCGCTACTGTCCAAGAACGTCGACGCCAGGGTGGTACGGGTGCCCTGCCAGAGCCGCGGAGTTTTGCGATGCGCGCGCAACCTTCTATTCACCGCGCAGCAACGAGCGGATATCATTCACGTGACCGGCGACATTCATTACTGCGCCCTGGCCGTCCGACGGAAAAGATGCGTCCTGACCATTCATGATTTCTGCTCGCTGGATCGCTTGAAGGGCATAAGGAGGCGTATATTTGCAACGCTGTGGTACTCGCTTCCGCTCCGATGGGCACCACATGTGACCGTAATATCGGAAGAGACTGCAAAACAGCTAGAGCACTACTTCCCGATGACCGCAGCTAAGATCGAGGTCATCCCGAACTGCGTGGACGGAGCGTTTAAGCGAAATTACAGGACTACTCGAACCGGCACTGGCGATTTCCAGGTGCTTCAGGTCGGGACGGGCTGGAATAAGAACCTTGAACGGCTGGCAGCAGCAGCGTCGGGTCTGCCCTTGCGACTACGGATCATCGGACTGCTTAGCGACCGCCAACGGACGCTCCTTCGCTCGCTAGACCTCGACTGGACTTCGGCTCAGCAGTTGTCCGGAGAGGAAGTGGTCAGGGAATATCGCGATAGCGATCTGCTCGTATTCGCTTCGACATACGAGGGGTTTGGCCTACCCATCGTGGAGGCTCATGCGATCGGACTTCCAGTAATCACTTCCAAAATGGCTCCAATGACTGAGGTGGCCGGCAATGCGGCGCTGTTTGTTGACCCATACGACGAGAAGGAAATCCGCTCGGCACTGGAACAGATATTGCGCTCGCCTGATCTGATCCAGCAGTTGAGCGACCGGGGGCGACGCAATGCCGAGCGCTTCGACGCAAGGACTATAGCCTCCCGGTACGCAGAGTTCTATGAACGCGTCTACCGCGGGCTGGGAACTTCTTAATCAATCCCGGTGCCGGAAGGAGCCCACGGTGACGGCTGCGTCCGCCACGCCGCACGTCCGGTGGCTGTTACCGAAACAGTACGGACCGCGCTCGGATCGTGGCCTGACTAGGGCGGATCGGCGGCAACCGCACTGACCTTGTTCTGGATGGCCGACACCTCGGTGGTCGCACCGGGTATCGTGCCGTCTCCCTGATCAGTCGCTGCCGCCGTGTAGATCACGGACTGATGCTCATTCACCGACACTACGGCGGCCACGGGCAGGATCGTCAAATCAAGCAGCAACCAACGGTGCCGCCGGAAAATCCGCCGGCCTGTCTTGCTAGGTTCCACTATTCGTACCTCGTTGTTTGCGTGCTCACGCATCACGATATAGTCGGGAAATACCAGTTACCTCGGCCCGTTGCGAGCTTTCTTTTACGTCGATTGCCGGAGCCGCGAAACGGCGTTAGCTGTAAACTCGGCAAGATGAGCAAGATGAGCAAGATGAGCAAGATCTCCAGGTCGGCCGATAAGTACGCGCCGACCCGCCCTATCGATGGGGTCATCGGCACTCTCTCATCCCGGCTGGCTAGCAGTGCCACCGACGCAGCATCAGCTCTCGGGACGATGACCGCGGGGCGTGTCATGTTCGTGGGGGCGGTGCATGAGGCGGTACCCGCGCTTGCGGTGTTGCTTGACAGCGAGGCCGAGATCGCGGAGGTGGTGACGCTCCCGGCTGGGCCAGCGGCCAGCACGTCCGGCTTCGTGGACCTGGAACCGATGGCACGAGCACACGGCGTCGCCGTGCGCCGCTGCGCGGATATCAACTCTGTCGAGTCCGTGCGGCGTTGCAGGGAACTGCGGCCGGACCTGATAGTCGTGACGGGGTGGACTAGGCTGCTGTCTGCCGAACTGCTCAGCGTGCCGCCTCGCGGCGTTGTCGGGTTCCACGCCTCACTGCTGCCGCGTTACCGAGGCCGCGCGCCGGTAAACTGGGCCATTCTGCGCGGCGAGGCGGTGACGGGGAACACGATGATGTACCTCGATGCCAGCGTTGACACCGGCGACATCATCGACCAGGAGATCGTGCGCATAACCCGCGACGACACCTGTGCGACGGTTTACACGAAGATCGGCGAGGCCGGGGCCGACATGCTCCGACGCCACCTCTTGGCACTCCTCGCCGGCACGACGCTTCGGCGCCCGCAGGGCCCCGCCGACGGGCTGCCTCTGCCAAAGCGCACGCCCGGTATGGGGATAACGGACTGGAACCGGTCCTCGCGGGCCGTACACGACTGGATTCGTGCCCTCACCTGGCCGTACCCGGGTGCCTTTACCTTCCTGTCGGAACGGAAGGTCATGCTATGGGCCTCGGCGCCGGGCGGTACCCACACCGGAGGGGCGGTAGGGGAAGTGCTCGGCTGGGACACGGACGGCGTCCTAGTGGGTACCGCGGATGGCGTCGTCTTGGTGACCAGCATGTCGGACGCTGCCCAGTCGCCCGGCCCGGCCGCCGCCTGGGCGGAACGGAACGGCCTGCGTGCAGGCGACAGGTTCGAGCCAGTTCCCGCCGAGACTGCCGCCTGGGCGTTTGGCCTCGGGCCCAAGCCACCTGAAAACCTAGCGAGGTAGGCGCGGTGGAACGGACGCGGGTCCTCGTCATCGGGGCACACCCCGATGACGAGTTGCTCGGTGCCGGAGGCACGCTCGCCAGGCACGTGCTGACCGGAGACGAGGTGCATGCGATCGTCGTCGCGGACGGCGCGGGCAGCCGGTACCCGGCCGAGATGGTGACCGCGCTGGAGAAGCAGGCGCGTCGTGCCGCTGAGATCGTCGGCTTCGCCTCCCTCCGGTTCCTCTCGCTGCCTGATCAGCGGCTTGACACCGTTCCGCTCATCGAGCTGACCCAGCGGCTCGAGGTCGTGCTCGACGAGATCGGCCCAGGTATCGTCTACACGCATTTCCCTGACGACGTGAACGCCGATCATCAGCTGGTGGCCAGGTGTGCGTGGACGGCTTGCCGCCCGTACAGCCGCCCATACGTGCGCAAGTTCGCGGTCTTCGAGACACCGTCGTCTACTGAGTGGGCGTGGCCGATGCCGGGGACGGAGTTGCGGCCCAACCTGTTCGTCGACGTAACGGACACACTGGAAATCAAGATCGCGGCCCTGGAATGCTACGAGACGGAACTCAGGGACTACCCCCATCCGCGCTCGAGCCGAGCGCTGAGGGAGCGTGCCGCCTACTGGGGAAGCCATGTCGGTAGGCTGGCCGCCGAGCCGTTTCTCCTTTTGCGTGAGGTGTCATGACCAGATACCCCAGCGGCATGAGCGTACGGTCGAAAGCCCATATACGAGGCGTAGTCCCGTTACGTCACTTACAGGATGGTCCCGTACGGTGCCAGGAGCGCACGTCGGTCCTGAGTGTCACGGTGGGTGATGCCATGCCGATGATCAGCGGGCATGCTGGAGTTCGGCCTCGGCGCTGCGTACGGACCGTGGCGGTTGTCAGGCTGCGGAATGCGCGTCGGCGATGCGGCCGGCGGCGAGCCGGTCGATGGTGTCCCGCGCGACCGCGAGTTCCGCGGGCCGCGTGAGCCGATCCGGCGGCCAGCAGCGGGCGCAGCACGTGGTCGTGGACTTGCATAGAACCTGAATGGCTCACAAGTTCTGGGCTCTGGGCGCGCGGCTAGCGGCCGCTGCCGATCACGTCGTCGCGGATGGGTCACCTGCGCGATGCGCGGAGCCGGGCCTATGACGTGCTGGGCTTCGAGCGCGCCAGCGGCCTCAAGCAGCCAATCCTTGCTGATGCCGGTGAAGGTGAGCCAGCCGTGATGCCCCAGGACGGTCAGGTCCCACCGGTCCTTGGCGATATCGGTGCGCGAGTCAGCGGACGGCCGCCCGAGGGGGGCCACCAGCGAATTGACCAGCGGCCGCGCGCCGGCTCGTCCTGAACGGGCTACTCCGCCAGCGAGGGCCTGCGCCTGGCGCAGTAGCTCGTGACCTCGGCCGCGGCCCGCTGCTGCAGCCCGTAGAGCACCTCGGCCACGGCCAGCGGGGCGAGCCCGCGAAGGTCAACCTAACCGGTGACCGGGACCGGCTCGGCCGCCACAACGTCGGGTGACCACCACTTCATAACGCGCAGTCACCACCGCCGGATCAGGCGCAAGCGGCGCCGACACCGCGGCCACCCAGCACCGTTCACGATCCCGAGGATGAACCCGCAGTCAGCTACGTGCGGCAGGAACCACGAAACTCGGCGTCCAATCGGGGACCGGACAACCCGGATTTCTTCACCCACGAGTGCCAGGCACCGAAGAGGCGCCATCACGCGTTGTATTCAGATAGTATCAGTACGTGACTCAAGCGAGCCTTGCCGACCTGCGGAGCCGTCTTTATGAGGCCTACGCCTCGCAGCACGCTGGCACGAGCGGCGGTGGGGCAGTCAGGCTTATCTATCGGCGCGACATCCGCCCCTTCCTTCCGCCGCCGACAGCTGGACCCGTAATCGACCTTGGCTGCGGGCAAGGTGAGCTTGTCCGATTGCTGCAAGCAGACGGATACGACGCGGAAGGCGTAGATCTCAGTCCCGAGCAGGCGGCCCTCGCGCGCGCAGCAGGGGTAACTCGGGTCTACCAGGGGGACTTCCGCACCATTCTCGCCGCGCATCCGGCTCACTACGCGGCGATCACGGCCACTGACCTGCTCGAACACCTCGACAAGCCCGAGGTCCTACAGACGTTTGACCACGTGGCTACGGCCCTGGCACCCGGCGGCATTTTCATGGGTAGGGTGCCGAACGCGGTCAGCCCGCTTGGAGGGCACATCCGTGCTGGTGACTTCACTCACCAGACATCGTTTACCTCCCGCAGCATCCGCCAGCTCGCTGCGGCGGCTCGCTTTGAGTCGGTCATCACGCGCTCGTCCCCGCCCATAGCACACGGTCTGGTCAGCGCAGCGCGTGTCGTGACCTGGCAGATAGTGAGCGCCTGCTACCGGATCGCCCTGGCCGCCGAGACAGGCATGCTGCGCGGCGACATCGTCACCATGAACTTGACGTTCGCGGCCCGCAAGGGCAGCGTGGGCCGCAAAGAGGAAAACCTTGCATGACCGGCCGGGTGCTATTGCTGAGCCCATCCTGGGGTCATGGCCGAGAGATCGAGCGCTACACGGCGACGGTGGAATGTGCCTTCGCCGCCGAGGGTGTCAAACGCCAGCGCCTGGACCTAAGCGGCTCCGGTGCCCGCGCCCATGCCCGGCTGCTCGCCGGCTGGCGGGGACGGGTAGGCACGCTGCCCAGTGGACTCGGCAGGCATTCGCTCCAGAACGCTACGCGCAGCTAGCGGTCCGGAGACTACTTTGACCCTGCAGGTCACAACCGACGCCGCAGGGAGACATCTGCGAGAGCTCGCCTCCGCGCTGCGGCGGCGCAGTGTCGGGCGCCAGGTAGCCAGCACCGCTGGCTTTAACGTGGTTGCGACCGCGGCATCCGGCCTGGGAGGAATAATCGTCGCACGTGCCCTGGGACCAGAAGTGCGAGGCGAATATGCCGCGGTAATGGCGTGGTTCGGGCTAGCGCTCATAGTCGGCGACATGGGCCAGCCTGCAGCACTGTGTTTCCATGTCGCGCGCGATCCCGCCAATGCCCGCAGTTATGTCGCGACGTCGCGGGCGATGATGATAGTGACCGGCATCACTGCACTCATCGCTGGCATTCTCCTGGCACCGCTCCTCGCCCGGGGAAATGCAGGCCTGACCATCGCCTACCGGATCGCCTTCGCCACCTCGATCGTCGCCTTCGTCGGAGCCAGCTACACGTTCTCGCTGCAGGCGACGAATCTGCACTGGTGGAACACGGTGAAGGTGAGCCAGCCGATCCTGAGCCTCGCTCTCACCATCGTGTTGTGGCGGCTACGGATGCTCACGTTGAATGCCGCGTTGATCGTCATGGCCTTCACTATGCTTCTCCAGCTTGGCTGGGCTTACTACCGCTGCCGGTCGGCGGGCCTGGCGCCCGGCCACGCTCAGCGCCGGCTCGTCCGACCCCTTGCCTTGTACGGCGCAGCCCAGATCGCGGCCTTGACCCCGGCTGTCCTCAACGCCGACCTCGACCAACTCGCCCTCTCCCAGCTCGTTCCTCCGGCTGCCCTCGGCCGTTACGCAATCGCAGTCTCGTGCAGCCTGCTCCCGATACCGATGGTGTCAGCGATCGGATACGTCGCCTTCCCGCGGCTGGCGTCGAGACGCCGCGTGGACGGCCTTGCTGGGAGGGTTCAGTGGCTGGGCATCCTGGGGAGTGCCTGCGCCGCGGTGTGCGCGCTGGTGCCGCTTGACCTGATCGCACCCTGGCTTATCCCGCACGTCTTCGGGCCCGGGTACACCGGCGTGGTGCCACTGCTGTGGATCCTGACACCCGCGGGCGTGTTCCTGGCCTGCAACCAGGTCACAGGAGACATGCTCCGGGGCAGGAAGCGCCCGATGGTCGTCGCAAGGGCCCAAGGGCTGGCGGCTGTATTCACGGTGGTCCTGCTGATCGTCCTCCTGCCAGTCGCTGGTGTCTATGGCGCGGCGATAGCGTCTGCGGTGGCTTACGGTGTGGCGCTCGCCATGATGCTCCTGTCCTTGCGAAGACTGCCATCAGACGGTACCGAACCCAAGCACCGCAGGCGCCCAGCCGTTCAAGACTCACCCCTAGGAGCGTAGGGATGCAAGGGAATGTGGGGAGGACTGCCGTCCGACGAGTCGCGGCGACCGCAACGGCCCTCACCTGGCAGGTCATGGGAAGGTGCACCGTCTGTACCGCGCGCTTCTTCCTGCCGAGCATGCGCCTTGACTACCCAAATGACCTGTCAACCAATGGCGAGTCGGCCCTGCAGCGCTGGATACTCCGGTTCTCGCAGGCGGTAGAGCAGCTTTACGTGGCAGACGCAGGCGCCAACAGTTCGAGTACGACCATTCCTGAATCCTCGCCCGCTTCCTCGAGACGCGTTGAATTCCTGCTGGCGTGACAACCGGTCGGCAAGGTTCTTCCCGAGGGGTGGAGTTCTAGCCCGGCTGAGATGCGGGCCTGGAAACGTTCATGGAGGGGCAACTAGCTGACCTGCAGTCCTGAAGTCGCCGCGGGACTGCCTGCGGTGAAGCGGCGGAAGTCGGAATTAGATTGGGGAATCTTAGATGCGGATTGGCGTGATCGGCCGCCTCGAATCGGATATGTTCGCGGCGAATATCCTCGAGGAGGCACGCGACGCGGGGCACGTCGCGATTCCGCTCGGGCCCGCCCGGGCCAGTCATCGGCTGAGGATAGCCAGCCGCCCGGTAGAGCTTTTCCTGCAGGCTCTGCCGCGTCTCGACGAGCGGGGGCAGGGGCGGATCGTGCGCGAGGCAGCGGCCATGGCGTGTGAGCTTGTCATCAGCACGGATGCGCGGCTGATGCCGGAATCGGTAGCCGCACTGAGACGCAGCGGCGCTCGCGTGGCCCTGTGGTTTCCCGACTCCGTGGCTAACCTCGGCCGGGCGTTGATGCTGATGGCTCCCTACGACGCTCTGTTCTTCAAGGAGCCGCATCTAGTTAGCCGACTGACGGCCATGCTTGACCTGCCCGTGTACTACCTCCCGGAAGCATGCAACCCACGACGCCACCGACCCATGGTCCCGGCTGGCACTGAGCCTCATCTCGTCATCGCCGGAAACATGTACCCAAGCCGGGTGCGACTGCTTGAGCGGCTGATAGCGAAGGGCATCCCGGTCAAAGCGTACGGCAGCACGATTCCCCGCTGGATCGGTAATAGTCCGGTGCGTGAGATACACATGGGGCACCCGATCTGGACGGAAGACAAAGCTCGCATTTTCAGGTCGGCGGCCGGCGTTCTTAACAACCTGCATCCGGCGGAGGTGGCCGGGGTGAATATGCGCCTGTTCGAAGCCGCCGGCTCTGGTGCGGCCGTTCTATGCGAGTTCCGGCCGAGCGTTCCCGAACTATTTGAGGTCGGTGAGGAGATACTCGCCTTCCAGGATTTCGACGAGCTCGTCGAGCAGGCGTCACGTCTGCTCGATGAGCCTGGTCTGACCGCAAAGCTCGGCGACGCCGCGGCCCAACGCACACACCGTGATCACACTCTCGCGCTCCGGCTCGCGACAATCATCGAGAAGGTCGCATGACAGACATCACCGTATACGTTCGGCCTGGGTCGGCGGTAGTGCAACGCTGGATAGCCACGGCGGCTGTCCTGTTCACCGCCGCGATCGTGCTATCCATGCAGGCCCTGGCCAATACGGGGCAGCCGACGCATGCGGTGGCATGGGGAAGCGTGGGCCTCGCCGCTTATGCGGCCAGCCTGCTCTGCCTGATAGGCGGCGGCAAGGAGAGGTGGCTTGGGCTGGGCTTGTGGTGGATCGGCTCCTGGACCCTGCTTTGGTATGGCGTTGCTTTCGGCCTAGCCTCGCTGACCTACCTTCAGCCACGGCCGGAGGTAGCGCTGATTTCACTCTCCAGCGTGCTCCGGGCCCTATGGCTAGTCGCGGTGGGGATGACGCTGTGGGTACTGGGCTATTTCCTAGGGCCGGGCCGTCCGGCCTTGCGCTTCGGGAACAAAGCGATGGCGGCGCTGAGCGTCCGCTTCACGGCAGAAGTACGCAGCCCCCTGGCGCCGTGGATCCTTTACGCGATCGGCACCGCGGCGAGGATCGCCACCGCGGTCACGACCGGGCGGTTCGGCTACGTAGGAGATGTACAGTCGGGTGTCACTACGGCATCCAGCTATCAGCAGTGGCTGAGCTATCTAAGCCTCTGCGCGCCGATGGGCGTAGCCGCCGCAGCCCTGCAGGTCTACCGACAACGTGTGCCCGGCGCCCGGGTGACCCTTATAGTCCTCTTCCTGGCCGAGATCGTAGTCGGCGCTGCCGCGGGGGGTAAGCAGAACTTCATCATTACGATCCTGGCCGTCGTCATCCCCTTCACTTCTGCACGGCGCAAGATACCCAAGGGCATGCTTATCTTTGCAGTGCTGGCATTCCTCCTGATTATTGTCCCGTTTACTCAGGCGTATCGCACTACCACCCGGTCCGGAACGCTGTCCGCTAGCCAAGCGTTCGAGGCTGTACCAGGTACCGTAAGGCAGACAGTTGCCACTGGGGATGTCGCCGGAGTGTTTTCTTATACGACCAGTTTCATGTTGGATCGGATCAGTGAGATCCAAAGTCCCGCGATGTTCATGCAGACGACGCCGACCCAGATCGGGTTCCTGAGCCCTTTGGAGCTTGTGGAGGCGCCCGTAATTGACCTCATCCCGCGGGCCGTCTGGCCCGGTAAGCCCATCATGGATCCTGGCTACCAGGTTAGCCAGGAGTATTTCGGGCTGCCGTCTTCGGTATACACATCGTTCGCGGTAACGCCGATTGGGGATCTGTACCGGCATGGCGGCTGGATCCCGGTGATCGTGGGGATGTTCCTGCTTGGCTGTGGGGTTCGATTTCTCGACGAGGTCATGGACGTCTCCGGCAATCCGCATTCCGTACTCCTTTTCCTCCTGCTGTTTCCTAGCCTAGTGAAACAGGAAAACGACTGGGTGGGCATGCTCGGAATCATTCCTGGAACGCTATTGGTCTGGTTGCTCGCCATTTACCTCACGTTTCAGAAAAAAAGCGGCGAAATTGAGTATTAGCGCTCGGTCTTCACAAGCAGATACTACCGATCAACTACTTAATCCTCAGTGGAGGTGGATGCTGTATGACCCGTGGGGCGCTCGGCATTACGCTTGTCGTAGACCATCCAGCCCAGCACTTCGTGCGTGCGTTCCAACATCTTGCCGCCGAGCCCGGGCTGATGGTGCATATCTGCTATGGGTCCACGCCAGAACGCAGTTATGACGTGGGCTTCGCTAGGCCGGTCTCATGGGACATCGACCTGCTCGAAGGATATCCCTGGACGACGCCTGGATCTATCCGCCCAGCGGCCTGGCTGTTCCGGGAGCTGCGTAGGACTAGGCCGGATGTGGTGGTCTGCTACGGGTGGTCCGCTCCGATCGTACGCGCGGCGATCATGTACTGCCTGCTGGCCCGCATCCCTTTGCTCATGTACGGGGACACCACATGGCAGCATTCATCGAGGGGACGCCGCGGCATGGCTAGGTCCGCCGCGCTGAAGCTGCTGCTGCGCTGGTTTACAGGAGCCGTGTCTACCGGAACGTTCAACCGCGAGTTCTACATCAGACACGGCATGGACCCGCGCTGCATCTGGCCGAGCGTCTGCCCAGCAGACACCGATATGTTCGGGGAAGCGCGGGTCGAGCGCCAGCCCAACACGGATGACGAGCTGCGGATCGGCTTCGCGGGCAAGCTAACCCCCCGCAAGGGCGTCGATGAGCTCCTTCGTGCGGCGGCACTGCTCCCTCCCGCGCGGGCCTGGTCGGTCACGGTGATCGGGGAAGGGCCGTCGTTGCCCGAGCTGCAGGTACTCGTCGCAGACCTCGGCCTCGGAGACCGGATCGTCTTCCACGGGTTTGCGAACACAACCGAGATGCCGAAGCTGCTGGCGGGCTTCGATGTGGTGGTGGTCCCGTCCCGGCTCGATATGCGCGTCCTCGTCACGATTGAGGCGATGGCTGCGGGAGCGGCGGTAATCGTCAGCGATGCTACTGCCGTGTGGGGTCCCGGCGATCTGATCGAGGACGGGGAGACCGGACTCGTGTACCGGTCTGGCGAGGCGGCCATGCTGGCCGGGCAGCTAGAGCGCCTGCTAGACGACCCTGCGCTTCTGGCGAGTCTGCAGCGCGCTGGCGCCGAGCGGTCGGCAAGATTCGGACCGGACGTGTTTGCACGCACGATGAGGGACGCTGCGGTGATGTGCCTATCTCAGGAGAGCAGCCGAGGCAAGCGCCGAGCAGGATTGGCTGCGCTAGAGAGTCCTTCGGGGACCTCCGGCCGTGCTAACTGAGCAAGGCAGCACGGCCTGATTGGTCAGCTGGCATCGTCAGCGGCGAGCCGGGAGCCAAGCTGGTCACTAGGATTACTCGCGGTTTGTCCTGACGGCCGTGACAGTGGCGGGTACCCAAGCGGATCACCCCGCTCACCAAGGTCACTGTCGCCGTCCTGCGAGCCTGGCTCGCCGAACCGCACCAGCCACTGTTCCCCAACCGCACCGGCGGACGACTCAGCCGCGGCGCCGTCGAGAAACGCCTCGCACAGCACGTCGCGACAGCAGCAGCCGAGTGCCCCCTTCAGTCCGTCGCAGATGATGTCGTGTAAGGGCCTGGGTCGTGTCCCGGGAGACCTCGGCGCCGTAGATCTCCGCGAGGTGGGCCTGCACCTCGCCGGTGGTCAGCCTTTGGCCACCAGGGAGATCACCAGGTCATCCACGCCCGGCAGGCGTCTTTATACTGTCTGTGGCCGTGCGGGGTGGATCTCAGCCAGGTAATGACTGCGCAGCAGCCGTACTGCGTGCAGCGGACCATAGGCTCGCCCGGCGATGCGGGCAAGCGGCGGCAACAGAGTAAGTGAGGTGAGCCGGATGCGCGACCCCGGGAACAGATCTTGCAAATCTGCACGGCTTATTGTCCGGACATACGGGTTCCATGGGTTCGGGTAACGCATGTCGTAGCACAGAATAACTGCGCCGTCGCTGGCGACACGGGTCATCTCGCTTGCAACGCTACGAGCAACGCTGGGGTCGAGGATCGAACTAAAGACCGTACAGGCGAGTACGAGATCGAAGGACTTATCCTTATACTCAAGCTGCTCGGCGCCGGCCACCCTCAGTTTGGCTTGCGGGAGCAGGCTGCGGGCTTGTTCTATCCGGCTGGGGACAAGATCGATGCCGTGCAGTGAGGGACGGAAGTGGGCGAATTGCGTCGCGATGCGCTGCAGGTCTGTGCCCACCCCGCAGCCTACATCAAGAATAGTGGCACCGGTCCGCATGTCCAAATGACTGATAGTCCGCTGGAGAGCTGCCCACTTGCCTGCCACGTTCAGCTGGTTTCCCAGAATTGACGTATCGCGTTTGCGCTGCTCATCAGCGCTGGACTCGTAATAGGCATAGACAGCGCGAATGCGTTCGTGCTCGCTGCCTCGTTCGGCTGTGGCCATCACAGATACCGCCGTTCATTCGGGAGATGAGTCTTAATGGATAGAAGCGATGTCGGCGCTTCTCCTGGCAGAGAGCGCACTCCTCCGGTCACGAGCGGGTCAGAGCCATTACCGGGCCGTGACGGCGGATGACACGCAGGCCCGCTGCAGCCATAGCCTCCGCTAGATCAGACACTGATATGTCACGGCCATCAACGGTCGTGTCATGCAGTTCGATGATCGCGCGTCGGCATCCACGCATCACGCCGGGATCATCCAAGAGGAAGGAGGATTCGGCACCCTCAATGTCGGAGACCAGGTCGAAATCCCTCACACCTGTACGCCGTAGTATCTCGCGCAGCGTGAGCGCGGGCACTATGACCGTGCCATCATCCGGACAGGCCGGGCTGAGGCGGGAGCCCACCGTCCTGGCCGACAAGCCGAGGAACGCCTCACCGCAGTGGCCGGTGACCGCGGCGTGAAGGAAATCGACCTGCAGCGAGGCGGTACGGCGAGCAAGCCTCTCGCGTAGCCCAGGCATTAGTCTCGGGTTGGCCTCCACGCATACTAGATGGCCACCCTGAGCCATTAGCGCCGCGATGTGGGCCGTGGTGATACCGAGGCTGCTGCCGAGTTCCACCACGGCCATGCTTCCGCAGAGCAGGCCACGGATCATCCGCGTCTCGGCACTTTCGTAGGCACCCCAGAACATCTGCGCCCGCACCTGCGAAGAGAAATCGCTGCTGCGAACGTCGAACCAGAGCCCGTGGTGCCGTACACGGTACCCAGACAGCGGGCCTATGAGTCGACCTGCCAAATCGCTTGTCAAGACCCGGGCCGCTCGGAGCTTCAGCGGGGAGGCGGTGGCGGAGTTGTGGCACTCTACAGCGGAGGTGCTCATGAGCTATTGCTCCTGCAGAGTTCAGTCATTGGGACAGCCCCAGCAGCCAGTCAAAATATTTGTCTGGATCGAACGGCTCAGGATCGGGAACGATTTCCGCCTTCAACCCGGCCTCGACTGCGCCACGTAGCGAATCGGGATCGCCCTGGCTATATCCGAACAAGGCAGGACCGGCGATTTCCCGGTTCTGGTCAGTGTCCCTGGCAATGACAGGCTGCCCGCTGGCCCGTGCCTCCGCGAGAGGATAGCCAAACGACTCCAAGCCTGGCGGAAAGTAGATAGCACGGCTGTGCTGCTGCAGCTCTTGCAGCTTGCTATAGGGCAAGCGACCTACCAGCTCGACCTGCTGATGACGGGCGATGGCTGCGGGCATTTCCGCCGCGTGCGCCGTCACCTGTACCCGGACCGCAGGATCTTCTAGATTCTCGACGGCGGCGAGCAATTCGGCGAGACGTTGAGGCATCTCTTTATAGGAGGCGAACAGCACCGGGCACAGAATGATGGGGTCACCTGGCACACATACCCTCTGGGCGACCGGATGTAGCCGTACTACGACCCGGCTGCTTAGCTCAGGCATAACCGTGGTAATGCGCTCGGCCATTGCCGTGCACGGTGCCACGATAACATCCGAACGACGAGCGGCTTGGTGTACCACTACCGCCTCACGCCGGGCCTTGGCTCGCCGCGCGCGGTCGAGCCGTTCCTCCTCAGCCTTGGTTAGGAAATACAAGGCATTGCGCTGCAACGTCCACCGTTGCCCGCCGGTGGCGAAGAACCCAACATTGTTTAGCGCCACTCGTCGGGTCCGAGCCCGGCTGCTCAGCTCCCGGCGCAAGAGCCATCCCGGTCCGATATGCCGCCGTGTCCCGATGACCTCTACATCTTCCCGTCCAGTGCGTGCTAGATAGGCAAGCAACTCACCCCGGAACCGGGCTGCACCGCCTGTCTGCCCCCCGGCCGCATCCACGAGCACCGCGCGGGTCGCCGCCCCGCTCATACTTCCTTCGCCTTCACTGCGGTCTGGATTGTGGCGCGCATGGCGCCCAACATCGCCTCGGTCGGCATCGTCGTGCCACCCAACAGCGTCTGCCGGAACGCGGCAGCGTGGGCGCGGTGGCCTTTGTCCTGCCGTCCCTTCCACCGGGTGTGACCGTTGACTAGGACCGACCGGAAGTCATCGATGACCACCTGATTCGATCCGGCGAGTACCTCGATGCGTTCCTTGCCCCTCACCGGCAGGGCACTTCCGTAGGTGATGGACGCCACCGAGCCGTCCGCGAAACGCAGCGCCACCACGACACCGTCGTTGCCCTGGGCAGCGTCCCCGCTTAGTACGCCTACCGCGTCCTTAATGTCGGCATCCACGAGCGCCTGCGCGAGGTCGACGAAATGGCACACCTCGCCGAGGAGGCGGCCGCCTTGGCGCCGATCGAGGTACCAGTGTCCTTCGGGGACCCGCCCCGCGGCGATCCGGTAGACGATCAGCTTCGGCTCCTTCAGCCCCGCCAGTGCCCGCTGCGCAACTTGCACCGCTGGCGCCCAGCGCCGGTTGAAGCCAAGCGCGAGCTGGCGCCCGGAACCCCGCCAAGCCTTCTCGACCTCGTCGATCTCATCATGAGTAAGAGCAAGCGGCTTCTCGCACCACACGTCGCGTCCGGCGGACAGCGCCCGGCTGGCAAGCTCGGCATGTCCGTCATGTGGCGTGGCAATTACCACCACGTTGACATCCGGATCATCGATGACGGCGTCGGCGCCGGATACCGCCTTCTCGAACCCGTGCCGCTCCGCCGCTCGCCGCGCGGAGACCCCGCCGGCCGTAGCTACTGCCACGAAGCGTTTGAACCCTGCGTCGTGGAAGGCGGGTAGCAGTGTACCGGCGGAAAAGGCACCTGCACCGATCCAGCCGATTGCGGGCTGAGCACGGTCAGCCGGGCTGGGCCGTAGGCGTACCGGCTCATCCGTGCCCGCAACGGCAGGATAGGTGAGTTGGATCGCAAGGTAAGGTTCGGTCCGCTCGTCCAGAAGCCGGTAGGCCGCGTCCGCGTTGTCGATGCCGAAAGACTGGGTGACTAGGTCGGAAACCTGGAGCCGACCTGAAGCGAGCAAGTCAAGCACGGCCTCTTGGTTCCGGCCTTCGGTCCAGCGCACCTGCCCTGCCGGGTAGTCAACCCCCCAGGCCTCGTAGGACGGCTCATACCGGCCCGGCCCGTAGGAGCGGGCGAATAGCACGGAGATCTCCCGCTTGAAATAAGGAGCGCGATGGGGGGGCATGCCTACATCACCCACCATCACCACAGCGGCCCGGTCTCGGCACAGTGCGGGCGCTCTCGACATCGGCTCCGCCGACCGGCCGGCGGCACACACCAGCACCGTGTCCGCGCCTCGCCCCCGGGACCACCGGAGCACGTGGCTTGTCGTCGCGTCACCTGACTCGTCAAGAGCCAGGATGCCTGCGCTGGCTGCTGATTTCCTGACGAACTCGCCCGGGTCGATCCCGACCACATCGCAGCCGGAGGCCATCGCCAGCCGCGCCGCGAGCTGGCCGACCAGCCCGAGGCCGAGCACCACGACTTTGGAGCCCGGCCCGACCTTGGACAAGCGAAGCGCGTGCAACGGTATGGATGCCAGAGTGGCGAACGCAGCATCCTCCGGCGACACCCCTTCTGGCACCACCGCGCACAACAGGTGCGGAACGGCCTGGAACTCGGCGTGGTTGGCCTTGCCGGCACCACCCGTGGCCACCATCTGGCCAGGCGCAATCCCCTCGACGGCCGCACCGACCTCGACGGCCATCCCGGCTGCAGAATAACCGAGGGGAAGATCGTCGGCGAGTCGGTTTCGGACCGCGCGTACCGTGCCTGGGATGCCCTCAGTTTGTGCCTTGCGCACGACCTGGCGCACTAGGTCGGGCCGTGCCCGCGCCTTGGCGAGCAGGCTTGACCTGGCCAGCTCGGTCATCGCTCGTTCGGTACCCACAGAGATCACCGAAGCTGCGGTGCGCACCAGCACCTCGGTCGGGCTGATCACGGGACGTGGGACGTCGAGCACCTCGACGGGGCCGCCGTTCACCGGCTGCACAACCTGTTTCAAGTTCTTTCCTCTCCACCTGCGCGCCCGCGGGCACGCGTCCAAGAAGTGCTGATCTGAGCCGGCAGTGATACGTCCATCCGACAGGTAAAGACGGGCGCATCGGCGGTGCAACAGAACCCGGTGGCGACCTGCCCGGTATCGGCCGCCAGCAGGACTGGGGACGTGGACTCGACTGCAACATGGAATGCGCCTGCGGGGCCAGTGACCTGCGCTGAACCGTCGGCGAGCCGCACCGCTGAACCGGCCGCGAGCTGCCAGCGGATAACGATCTCGTGCGGACCCCGGCCGGCGACCAGGTCATCTACTCGAAGTCCGTCCTCTGTGAGCAACCAACGTCGGCGATGAAGAGGACGGCCGGGTAGCCGCCGGAACCCGTCGTGCACCGCCTCGCAGGAGAGGCCCGAGGCGTCGGCGCGGACTGCCAGGCCACTGACCCGAGCTCGCCGCGCTGCCCGGAACACGCCCCACACCTCCGTCGAATCCGCGCCGTCCACCTGTACCGTGCTGTGTGCAGCGGTGGACCGCTCGTAGCAGCGCACTTGCCCCGGCTCATATGTCGACGTGCCGGTATCGATCAGCAGTGGAACGCCGCCAACATGCACCACGCAGCCGAAGGTGTCAGCATGCGCATGACCCGGCAGCGATGGCGGGCACGGCAGACCGACATCAGCGAGCAGGTGCCAGTCGCCCGCCACGGCCCGTACCAGCCCCGTGTCGGCCAGCACGAGCAGCGGGCCGGAAGGGGCCGGGCCTGGCCGAAGCGCGGCAATGAGTTCGCCGTCGACGGGATAGCCGTCGTTCAGCAACGGCACCTGGCCGTCGGGTGTAAGTACTGCGCCCAGCCAGTGCCGCATTCGGTTCACGGCGGCGGTTAGCTCGCTGGCCGGGACCAGTCCGGCTGCCTGGAGCAGCCCCGTTACGTCGATAAGATCGGCCAGCACCTGGCAGTGATAAGCGGGCGAACGCTCGTAGTGGCCGCCATCTGCCAGAACCTGCGTTTCCGCTTGCTTGGCCAGCCGACGGACCGCCAGCCGCAGCAGCGGCCCGTCGGAGAAAAAGACAGCCAGGCCAGCCAATGCCTTGAGGTCCTTGATCAGGTGGTTGCCGCAGACGTCGTATTCCAGGTGACGGCGCAAAAACTTCGCGTGAGTCGCAAGACTTGTTACGAACCCATGTTCTATATCGCTGCCCGCCACGAGGCTTCGGTGCATGCCGCAGAATGACCAGGCGCGCAACGCGGCCGGGTAGGGGTGCCAAGCGTCTAGATGAGCGAACCCGGTCGATGACTGCCAGGATCGCCACAGCCGGGCGAAGGTCGACCGGGCGGCCAGACGGTCTACGTCTGCGGCTAGCCCCCATGCCCAGTCCCAGTAGTGCAGGTGAAAACGCCACAGTCGTGGCGCGTCCGCGTGTTCCCAGTTGGCCTCGTCACCGAGGTCCCTGGCTAGCCCTAGCAGCCTGACCTTGCCTGCTCGCAGTTCTGTGAGGTCCGGCCAGCGGCCCGGGGTCCGCGCATCTACCGGAAGGAATACATCTGGCCAGCCGGCGGCCGGCAGGGCAGGTCCGGAAAAGACCCAGCGCCCGGTTTCAGGAAACCGGCGCAGGACAGCCTGCTGAGTCCGCAGTCGTGCGCGGTAGGCCACCTGACCTGGCCGCAGGTGCACCACGGTACGGCTGAGCATGGCGAGGTCCGTGCCGGTCATGCCGCCAGTCACGGCCTGCGGACGCTATCGCCGCGGAAACCGCTGCCATCGGCCATAGGGAGTCTCATTGGGACCCACCTGATGAACTGATGAGCTTGCGATACTGCTGGGCTAGCGTGCGGCGGTCGAAGTACTTCTCGACGTAGGACCGTCCCTCCCGGCCCATCGCCTCGCGGCGTCGCGGGTCAGCTGCCAGTTTCTCTATCGCGTCCGCCAGAGCTTTGCTGTCTTCGGGCGGCACCACCTGCGCCCCGGCCTCGCGCAGGATCTGCGCGGCCTCGCCGGTTACCGCCCCCACGACGGGACGGCCGACGGCGAGGCACTCGAACATCTTTGACGGAATGAATGATGAAAACAGCGGTATGTCACGCAGCGGAATCAGGCAGATGTCGACGGTTGCGAGCAGCGCTGGCACTTGGTCGTGTGGCACGCTGGGGAATAGGGCGACATTGCGGAGGCCGAGTTCGGCGACGCGCCTCTGCACCCGCCGTTTGTCCGCGCCTTCGCCAACGAATGCGAACCTGATCGGCTTGTCGGCAAGGCGGGCGGCGGCGTCCACCACCGACGTGAGCCCCTGTGAGATCCCGTGCGTCCCCGCGTAGAGCACTAGGCAGTCATCGGGATCAGCGCCAAGCCGGGAGCGTAGCTCTGGATCGGCGGTGACTCGGGAATTGAAGTCGCGAGTGTTGACGCCATTGCGGATCGTATGCACCTTGTCGGCTGGCACGCCGCGTCCAATCAGGTTGGCGCGGAACCCGTCACTGACCACGATCACCGTGTCGGCTGCGGCGTAGGCGGCTAGTTCCAGCCGTTCCAGCATGCGGATGAGCGGACGACTGGTCAGCACACCGAGTTCTGTGAAGAGGGCCGGCCATAGGTCCCGGACTTCCACCACAAGGCGGGCTCGTTTGAGCCTGGCCAGCAGCCAGCCGGCACCGATGGAAAAGAAGGTGGGGGAGGAGACGACCACCACTTCGGTCGGCCCGCTCGCGCGCCAGCCAAGCAGCACGCTGGTGATCATGAAACTTATGTGGCTGATAGTTTTGCGGACCACTCCCTCGTTAGGAGTGGCGTATAGCCACGTGCGCACGATGCGGTACCCATCGCGCCGCTCACAGCGCCGAATCACGCCACGGTACTCTGGTGGCACCACTCCAGTGGGATAGTTCGGGATGCCTGTGACGACGGTGACCTCGTCCCCGTCTGCGGCCCAAGCAGCCGCCAGCGCAGACAGCCGGACCTGCGGCGCTCCGATTTCTGGCGGGAAGTAGTGGGTCACAATCATGATCCGCATAGTTAACCCGCCCACGACCGAGGACGGCGCGGGCGGTCCCAGGTACGGGCTGACAGCCCCTGAGCTCGTGGATGCCACAGCACAGATCCCCCAATGTCTTTAACTAGCCTTTCAGCAGTCATTCCTGCTCGTCTTGGTAGCACCCCTAGCGGTTATCGAGCCAACCCACCATTTGCTGCCCCGCAGCGAATGCATATACGCACGGAATATCAGCTAGGCGTCGAATTCGGACATCCGAATCCGAGGCTGAGAGCAGTACGTAAACGCATGGCTAGTATATAGCACTGCAGAGCCTTCCCGACCGGAGATTGCCTCTCGTCATATGCGGCAGAAACGGATAAGGGGAGTTTTTTCGGAGTATCAGCATTACAAACCTGGACGGGGTAAACCTTGGATCCGCAGCTCAACGGCGGCTCTCCCCGGCTCTCAGGAATCAGTTTTTTGGTCATGCGTAGGGTGAATCGGGGCATAGGCCGCCGTGCACGAAGTCGATCATGGCCATCAGCGTGGCGGCGCTGCGGAAGCCCCGTGCCCGGGTGATCAGGGCGTTGACCTGGGCGTTCAGCGCCTCGGCCCGGCCGTTCGAGGGGCCGCCGTCCAGGGTGTGATAGATGAGGTCCCGGTGCTTGCTGAGGGTTCTCGCGAGCCTGGCGAACTCGGGGATGCGGCAGCGGTGCGCCCAGGCGATCATGCCGCGCAGCAGCTTCTTGCCGTCCTCTCCTTTGACCTTGAATGCCTCGCGGAGCTGCTCCTTGATCAGGTACCCCTTGTACAGCTGCTTGTTGCCGGCGGCGATGGAGGCCAGGGCGGTGCGCTGGTTCCCGTTCAGCTTCTCCGGTGCCTTCCGCAGCGCCCGCATGCCGGTGCCGAGGGTGGCGGCCTGGTCGCCCTTGCCGGCGGCGCGCAGCTCGCCCGCGAGGCGGCGGCGCAGGTCATCGAGCCGTTCTCCGGCCCACTTCACGACATGGAACGCGTCGAGGCAAAGATCTGCCTGCGGTGCCTTCTCCCGGACCACGTCGTGGATCCAGTCCGCCCCGTCCGCGGACACGTGCGTCAGCAGCTTGCACCGCTCCGGCCCCAGGGCGCCGAAGAACGCGCGCACGGTGGCCTGGCAGCGGCCCTCGCCGGCCCACGCGATCTGGCCGCGGTCATGGCCGGTGACGATGATCAGGTACTTGTCCTGCCCCTTGCCCCAGGACTTCTCGTCGATCCCGATCCTGCGCAGGCCCGCTAGCCGGTCCAGCCCGGCCGCCGCGTCCGCGGCGACCCGCGCGGTGATGCCCGCCAGCGCCTCCCAGGTGATCCGCAGCTCCGCAGCGGCCCGCGTCCACGGCATGTGCGCCGCCTTCCACGCCGCGAACTCCTCCAACGGCCTGCTG
>Ga0182030_10007670_pt1 | contig 22475 bp, 18 predicted proteins | sample 812S3MmetaG_FD_121299 | JGI IMG/M metagenome (GOLD analysis project Ga0182030, IMG submission 121299) | Permafrost microbial communities from Stordalen Mire, Sweden - 812S3M metaG (Illumina Assembly) | ecosystem: Environmental > Terrestrial > Soil > Wetlands > Permafrost | place: Sweden... | reverse complement strand
ATGACCAGCCACTCCAGCCAGGGACAGACTGCCGACCGTGTCCTCATTCACGTGGACACCGAGTTGGGCGCTAAGGATCTGCTCAACAGCCGCATGGCCTATGTCTCGGTCTCCCGTGGACGCTATGACGCACAGATTTATACGAACAACGCGGCGACGCTGGGGCAAGAACTCAGCCGCGACGTGTCCCATTCGCCTGCGATTCAGCAAGAGCCAGTGGCGCACAAGATAGAACCACAAACTATGCACACGAATCAGATCAGTCAGGGTTTCGGCCTTGGTCTTTGATGCAGCATTCCCGAATGACATGCCCCGGATAGCCAGAGCATAGCCGAGGCCCGGCCAGTGTCAAGGCCGCGCCTCGCGCGCCGCGTTCGCGGTCGAAGAGCCTTGACACTGGCCTTTGCGCCTCGGCTTATTATTCAGCTATCCCGGGGATGTCAGATTTCTAGTTCTACGAACCGGGCTCCACCCCACGTTGAATCGCTGTTGATGGCAATTGTCCTCTTACACATCGAGACAGTGCAAAAAACCGCTGTCGGAGGAGATCTGGCACCCGAGAAAGACGTGTTCAAATAAGCGTTCTCTTGCGAGCATGAGAATCATTACTTATAGCGACCTCCATCTTGAATTTGGCTCGGGCTGGATGTTGCCCCCAGCAGTGAACCCAGATGTCATGATCCTGGCAGGCGATATCGTCACGCTCAGGAATTATGAGCCGCTGGACCAGATTCTGCGGAAGTGGAAGAAACCAGTCCTCTATGTGACGGGAAACCACGAATATTACCCGCAGCGGCCAATGGACGAAGAGGACAATAGATTCAAAGCGTGGCTCGAAGACAGACATCCGCATGTGAAACTGCTGCTTGATGAAGAGGTCAGCATCGGGGGTGTCAATTTCTTCGGCGGCACGATGTGGACGGATTTCAACGGCGGGAACTTACGCGCCATGGAAACCGCGCAGGATCAAATGAATGATTATCGCCTCATCTATAACCCTGACGGAACGCCTTTCACGCCAAGAGATTCGATTGTGCTGCATAAAAACTTCGCGTCGAAATTGCTGAATTGGTTTGCCAAGAATTTAAGGGGTCCGCGCGTGGTTATCAGCCATAATGCACCGGTCATCAATCCCAATTCCAAATACAGGGGCGGCCCTCGCACGCCGGCATTTAATTCCCTCGACATGGTGGAGATCATTGGGAACCACCAGCTGGCCCTCTGGGTTTATGGCCATACGCATGAATGCGACGATCAGACGATCGGCCGGACCCGCGGGTTTGAATGCAAGGATTTTGATGAAGCGGGTCTGCCAGTCGAGATACGGGCGCGAAAGGGCCATCCTTAAACCGTTCGAGCTTCGGTATGTCTGCGATGGTGTTTTCCCAGACGATTTTAGGTGGCCCTCTCGAATTGCTATTCGGCTTATCTCCGGCGCGCCAAGGGGCGCTTTTCCTTCGCCAACACTTCGTACGCAGCCTTCAGAAATAGCCTACTACCTTCTCCCTTCGCGGACGGCCTAAAATCTTAATCGAATTTTGACACTTAGAAATTAGCACAAACCTGGGTGATTTGGATTGGGAGTTGGCGGCCTCCAACGACTCCAGCTCGAATGGCACCTCGCTGCGATGGCCCATGCCATCTGAGCTTATGCCTTGATCGTTTCAGTGCTGATGACTCTCGGCTTCCAGTGTCAATTGCCGCTCTGTCCGGTTTTGGTAGTTTTCGTTTTCGTTCTAAGCCTCCTGGGAGTGATAAGATTCCAGCCACTACCAAGAGGTCGCGGTTTGCTAGTCTCGGTCTGGAAGGCGGAGATTCCATTCTCAGCCTGTAGTTGGCGTATTGCCCTTAAGGGGGGACCTTGTGCACAGCCATGGATCGCAGAAAATTACTTGGTAGCGTAATGTTCGCATGGGCAATGGTGCTTGCATTGGTTTTCACGTTGGGGTGTGCCGACGGGCATCGACCTAGCGGAACTGGCCTGATCAGAGGGCGGAGAATTTTGTACCAAAGCTTACGTCCTTTCTGTAGCAGGAAGACACAGCCCAAGGCGACGCCGAGTGAAAGTAAAGCGTTGCCGAACCACGGGCCAAATTCCCAAAACGGTAGCATGCGGCTCCGACAACGCTTTTTTGGCGGAGGCGCAGTCTACAACTACGTGCATTTCTACCAGCCGTAGCTTCCGGGATGCGGAAAGGGCAGGTCCCTTCCCATTTTTCACGCAATTCATGCGCCGGGCGTTCGGCGAATCTGGCGGTGGCGGCATCACCGAGGGGGCTCCGCCAGATTTTTCAGCCCAGCCGAGCCTTGAGAAAACCTCAATCTGAGCCGCTCTATGAGTCAATCCATGTCTGGGATTCGCATGCAGGAACATTCGCGAATCGCGGATAGCCGCGTGAGTCGCAGTTGCGTCTGGCTGCCGGTCGCCTTTGTGATTGTGGCGGCGCTTGCAGCAGCGGCCTGCGTCGGATTCTATGTTTTCGAGTTCCATCACGCAGGCCTGTCGGACGACGGGCAAGACTGGAGTGACTTCGGAAACTATGTCGGTGGAACCGTAGGCCCGCTCGTCGGCCTCATGACTCTGGCGGTAATACTTTATATCGCCGTGATTGTGGGCAATTCTCAGAAAGCGCAGGAGTGCCTTCTAAACGAGCAGGCGCACAAGACCAGCCTCGCGTTTGACATGCATCGTGAATTCCATGCGAAATCGATGCTGATGGCTCGCAGCGAGGCGGTCAAGTTCGCTTACAAGGACTCCTGCCAGACGCCAGACAAGCTCGATATAGCGACTGATCCCGCTGCGCCAAAGCTTTTAGCCGTTATTCACTTCTATCAGCGTCTCTCTTTAGCCGTTAAACATGACCAGATTAACAAGGGGGTCGTGCCCGATCTTTTCGGGGAGGCTTTTGTATGGTGGTGTCAACGTTGCTTCAAAAGCCGGCTGCAGCCGACAGGCTGGGAGTCATGGCAAAGAATTGACGAGCTGATGAAGTGGCTGATAGAGAACGTGAAATCAGAGGATTTGAAGAGCTGGGAAGAGCGAGCGGAAAAATACAGCCCTGGGATGGGCGCCGCCGGTTAAAGAATGGTAAGCATTCAGAGTCCGATTCCAGGGCGGATTCAAGGTAACGCGCAATAATGCGTTACCGTATCGTGACTGACCGACGCCGCATAATAACCATAGGTGCATGGTCCCCCGGTCACGTGGCGTAGCTGTGCGCCTTCTAGGGAGACTCTGATTAAGTCCTCCCTTTCCACAGGGAGTATAGATAAAGTCGTGCCAGCATGAACACTCTCAGCAAGCAGGGGACACTGGCGATGATGACAGGATTCGAGCGGTACACGAAGAAGACGCGGCGGGCAATGTTCTTGGAAGAGATGGAGCAGGTGGTGCCGTGGGCGAAGTTGTGTGCGCTGATCGAGCCGCACTATCCCAAGCCGGGCAACGGACGACGGTCGAAAGAACTGGAACAGATGCTGCGGATTTATTTTCTGCAGCAGTGGTTCAACCTGGCAGATCCGGCGGTGGAAAAGGCGCTGTATGACTCGGCGACCCTGCGCCAGTTCGCGGGAATTGATTTGGGAGCCGAGCCGGTGCCGGACGAGACTACGGTGTGTAAGTTCCGGCACTTGCTGGAAGAGCACAATCTGGGAGAAGAGATTCTGGGGACGGTGAACCTGCATTTGCAAGCTAAAGGTGTGCGAATCACGACGGGCACGATTGTGGACGCGACCCTGATTCACGCCCCTTCCTCGACCAAAAACCGCGAGCAGAGCCGGGACCCAGAGATGCACCAGGCGAAGAAGGGGAAGAATTGGTACTTCGGGATGAAAGCGCACGTGGGCGTCGACAGCAAGACCAAGATCTTCCACACGGCGGTGGCGACGGCCGCCCATGTTTCCGATGTGGCCATGTTGCCGGACCTGCTGCATGGCGAAGAAACGCGGGTGTGGGGCGACGGAGCGTATCAGGGGCAAACCGAGGTGATCCGCGAGTGCGCGCCACGAGCACGGGATTTCACCCAGCGGCGCTGTCGCTACAAGGGCCAGATCGTGGATGAAGTGGCGTGGGCGAAGAACCGGACGAAGTCGAAAGTGCGGGCGAGGGTGGAGCACGTGTTTCAAGTGATGAAGCTGAAGTTCGGATTCGTGAAAGTACGCTATCGCGGGCTGAAGAAGAACGCGCACCGGCTGTTCGTTACCTGTGCGCTGGTGAATCTGTTTGTCAGCCGCAGAAAACTGCTCGCCGTAGCGTAGGCTCGTCCGGCTTCGCCCCGTACACGCGGTTGCAACGGCGGTGCTGACCAGCTCCGGCATCCGAGACCCGAACCGGCAGCGCGGTTTCCTGAACACTGTTGTTAGTCGACTTAGCATGAGCGCTTATTCAGAGTGTCCCTAGGGCGTTTGTGGTACGGCAACAAAGGCGTCATACATGCTGGTCGCCGTAGAATAAAAGGTTCCGCTAATCTGTCCGGCGTCGTTGATGCTGTACGGAACGGTCTCGCCCCCACCCGCGGCGGGGTCGTCAAACGGGCTACAGCTCAAACCACCATCATAGCTGACAAAGCCGTTTCCGACCATTTGGCCGTTATTGTTAATGCCGAGAGGCACTGTCTCCGGCCCGCATGTTCCAGAAGTGCTCGTGAATGTGCCATTACTATAGAGAAAGCCCTGGTAGTTGGCGCCATCGTAATACTCCCCGACGATCTGGGCGTCGCCGTTAATGCCATTGAGCTGGGTGTACGAGCCTCCAGGGTAGTCGAGTGGCGCTGCGATGAATTGTTGAGTATTGGCGTTGTAGAGAAAGCCATGTGTGTCGTAGTTGGAGTCGTAGTAATAGCCGACGACCAACCCGGCATCGTTAATGGCAGTGGCAAACGTGCCAATGCCGCCTGCCGCCCCAGGAGCATCAAACGAGCTTAGAGTACCTCCTTGGTTTAGGAAGCCGTGGTTCAAACTGTTATAATCGTTCCAGTATCCTGCAATCCAGCCTGCATTGTTCATTCCTAACATTTGTGTGCAGTAGTAAACCCGCCCTGTTCCGAAGCAAAAGCCCAACGACTGGGTGTAGGCAGGAGGAGTGATGTCAAGGGAGGTGCCCCAGTCCAAAATCGAGTAACCCCAGCCTGAAACGCCATCTCCAGGGAAGAGCGACTCATCGAGGACGAGGGTCTGGCCGACCTCGCCGCCGGCGTCGGACGCGCTTCCGTTGATAAAGCCGCCGTAGGTACCACTGGCACCAATGTTATTGATGCTATAGGCGGCATTGTACCAGTTGCCGGTTGGGGTGAACGTATCGTAGTTGTAGGTATATATCTTTGTGCCGGTGCTCGGATAGGCCACATCCGCATCGATAATGTCCGGGTCGATCTCAAGCGTCACGCCGCCCCAAGTTTCGGTGTATGTAATTTTATGCGCTCCATCTACTATGTACTGGTGAATTCTCTGGTCGGTCGGCCAGAGGTTGGGGCAGGGCGGGTTGGAATATATGTCACACAACGTCACATGCGCGGATGCGAGATTCCATATTGTCACACTGGGCGGCGTTGTAGCTCCCGAAGCTAACGAGATCCAAACGTCATCGGGGAGGGGTGAGAGCTGCGAGAAATTCCTTGCCGCAGGTGCAACGTTCCCATAAACGCCTGCCCTGTAATACCCGGTGGGGTTGGAATGCATACCGTTGATCCAGCCGTTCAGAAAATTCTCAACGATGGCGATGCAGCCTGCGTTGGACTGTGCTTTAGACGTGTCATAATTCTCCATATCGTAGTAGATGATCGTGTTGCCAAGGTTTCCGCCGAGCAATTGGAGCGCGGTGATCGCATTGGCTGCCTCCGTCTGGCCTTCCGTATAGGCTTGGGCTGGAGTGTTGGCGGTCATCAGTACGAGGTTTTGATTGTTGGCACACGGCGCCTGTGGACCTACCCACACGGGCCACAATCCCCAGCCCTGATTTTCAACCTTCGAGACCCACTTGGGTGTCAGGTTTGCGTTCGTCGGGTGGTTAGCTGCCCCAGGAAGGCTTATCTGGTAATCATAATACGGGCTGTACTCCCACCACGTTTGCATTTTGGCGGCGCTTGGAGCGTTGCCCTTATCGAACCCGAGATGAACCTCCGTCAACGAGCCGGTTACTGCGTTCGAGCGGGCCCCGCCAGCAGCGTTAGTCGCTGGCAAGGCAGGGCGTCTCAAACCGGAGTTGGGCCGGACCGGTTTGCCTTGTGGCAACGCAGGGAGTGGAGGGTACGCGTGTCCGCTGGGTGGCGTTATGTCGGTCCATGAGGCTCCGCCATCCCCGGTAGAGAACATTCCATTACTCGTTGTAACCCAACCATGCAATGAGTCGGCGAAGTTCAGATCGCGCACGTCCTTGAATGGGCCTAACAATGTTGTCCGTCTCACATCACCACTGGGGGCGGTCGTCGCTAACGTCACCTTGCCCCGCGACCACGTCGCAGCTATGAGGACGGAGTCGACAACCGCAGCAGGAACTTTCCCCCCAAAAGATGTTTCGTCCAAGTTCGACAGCACTCGATCCGCCCTCCAACTGCGTCCCCCGTCGTCAGTGGCAAACAAGACCAGCGCCGACGGCGAACCATCCCCTCCAGAGAATGTAACCGGCAAGAAGCCTCGTCTGGCGTCTTTGCATATAGGTTCGCCATAGGCGGGGAGATCGGCGGGCGCAGCATCCGGTGGGACTTTTAGCTTCAAGCGCTGCCAAATCTTCGATGCGTCGTGCGTGAGCCAAAGCTCGGTTCGATCGGTCCCTCCACCTGCTAACACGCCGTCCGTCTCGTTGAAAAAACACATAGACGTGCCAGCCCAGCCGGGTTCACCTTTTGTGGTGTTCCAGCTTTTGCCTCCATCCTGTGTCGCTAACAGATGGGCGCCCGGAGGAGTGAGGCCATGAGATAGTTGCAAGTTCACCCAACCGTGCAGCTCATCCAGAAAAAAGACGTCTGCTCCCCCATCAAAGTCATCGGCGTGCCTCTTCCACGGGAGCTTAATTGGCGAAGACGACCAAGTCGCTCCGGCATCGCTGGTCGAAGCCAGCCGGAATTGCTGCTCGCCATTGTCATTTGCATAACTCAGCAGGACCCAGCCGGTGGACGTGTCGAGGAAGAAGATACCTCCGATGAACTCCTTCAAGTTGGACGACATGGAAGGAGCGATGTCCTTCCAATGTGCTCCGCCGTCGCTCGTCCAATATAAATGACTTTCACTCTGCGCCCAGCCAGTCTGCGCGGTCAGCAATTTCATCGACTGAATCTGTTGCGCCGACGCCGCGCTGTTAGATAGCCACAGCCCTAAGACGAACACGAGGATTGTATTGACCGTGCTTTTCATGGAAGAAGCCTCCTTGATGATTGAGGAATATCCAGGTCCACATTTGGCCTGAAATGTGCTCAAAGGGTTTTGAATTCGTCCATCCGAATGCGCAGTTTGTCTGAAACCCTAAACATACTACCCTCGCAAGAGTCGGTTGTTTTGAAATTTTGAAAGGTCTTGTTTCTCTTTGCAGTTCCGTGGTCATCCGCAGTGAGTGAAACAACCACACTGACATTTTTATCGAGTCTCCGGGCGCACCTAGCTTGCCCCCCACCTCATAGAACGAGAACGCCCGCCAATTCCCTTCGCGAAAATACAATTTTCCCAGGCGGCGCACTTTCTGCTCGCCGTGCTCGGTTTGCGCCGCGCGACAGAATCCATTGTAATCTTCAGAATTATTTGTCGTGGATCTTCAACATTATTTGTCGCAGTGAGACGCCAGAGCGGCGACTTGTGCAGTTGGACACGTGCGGGGTGACGAATAGTGACCGGACCGATGTTTTGTACCAAGCGGAGTGTTAGTGTAACGCCTCCCGTTGAGCCATTCCAGCAGAAACGCGATGCCGATGCGGACGAGAAGGATTGGCCAGAGCCAATCCACAGAAAAACGCGTTGAGCACCGGATCGGCGACGATTCGGTGCTTCCAACGAGGGGCACTGGGCGGAGATACGGGTCAGGTTCACCCACAACCAGCGCGAATGATTGGCTGGGTACCGATCCCAAAAAAACGAGGGACCAACGAGGGACTAGGGACTAAACGAGGGACTACAGTGCGTCTCTTGCAGCAACTTACAGGTGCTTAGGTGTCATCCGTGCGCGTGTAAGTTGTTTGGTATCAGTTTCCCTCTCATAACCCAAAGGTCGGTGGTTCAAATCCACCCCCCGCAACCATTTACAAGCTTGTCGGTACCCATTGGCTCCCTTTGGCTGCCGCTTGAGGCACCTCCTCGGACACCACAAGTTTCCTTAGGTAATACGCTCCGAACTATCACACTGTTGGCGGCACGCTTGCCCTCCGACATGGCTTGCGTATAGATATTCAGCGTGCTCTGGATGGTCGAGTGCCGCAACAACTCTTGCTGCACTTTAATGTCTGCACTCACTCGACGCAACAGGCTCGAGTAGGAATGTCGAAACGTGTGCCAGCCGATCTTGCCCACGCCCGCCCGCACCGCTGCCGGTTTGATGCGCCGTTGCAGAATGCTCTCCTGCCACCGCGGCTTCCCCTTGCGGTTCGCAAATACCCAGTCGTGAGGTTCTCGGTGCAAGCTGCGCTGCGAGTGTGCCCTGAGGACATCGGCCAGACTGGGATCAACGGGAAGAGGAAGCCGCGAAGCTTCCGTCTTGGTGTCGCCCACTCGGCCATGGACAACACTTCGCTTCACCAGCAGCGTGCCGTCCCCCCAGTTGAAATCGCCCCATTGCAAGCCGACGATCTCGCTGGCCCGGAGACCGAGACAGGCTGCTACCAGAACCATAGTTCGATAGGGCTCAGTAAGTTCTGCAAGGACCAATCGGATGTCATGCACGTTCAGCACTCGCGGAATCGATCGGCGCCCGCCACGCTGCCGTACCAGATCGATGGGGTTGGCTTCGGTGATCTCCCACCGCCGACCATGCTGAAACACCAGGTGTAAGAGGCTCCGCAGGTTCACCTTCGACTTCGCCGCCAACGGCAGAGATCGAAGCCACTGCTCAACCTCGACCGGCTTGATTTCGGAGACGAGGTATCCACCCCAACGCGGTCGTATCCAGCGATGCAAGCTGGACAGATGCGCTTGCTGGGTTCCGTAGCGTAACTGCGGCAGTTCTTTCTCGACGTAGTCATCCACAAGAGCATCGAGAGTCACCGGCGGCCCCAATCGGTTTTGAAGATTGAGCCGCAGTCGAAATCGTTCGAGAATCCGAAGCGCGTCCGTCGCCGTCGGATACTGGCTTAGCATACCGATGATCTTTGACCGGCGGTGCCGTTGCCCCTCTGGAGTAGTTTCGTAGTAGCGAAATTGCCAGACATCTTCCGTCCGAATGCGCTTCCTTCTTGTCAAACTTCCGTATTGATACCTGTGCTGGGTGTTCATGTCCGCTCCTTGTGGGCTTGGCGCGAGTCTATTTCAGCTTCAGCCAAGAGGTAGGGATGCAGCCGGCTTCGTCCATCTCCGATGCCCGGACCAGTGCCGGCGATCTTTGGGTGCACTACCCAACGAGATTGCAGCGCTGCGTCAGTGCATCAAGAGCCTGTGATTCGATTTTCTCCTTTCCGGTATCCATTTATCGGCCTTCGAATTACAAGTATTGCCCAAGAGTCGAGTCTGCCGAATTCCCAAGAAGGGCCATTCCAAGGACCTATCCGAATTTTGTCGAGCAAGCTGCTCTGGATGGTGACTTGGCCTGACGGGATCAGATCGCCTCTCCGAAATTGCGACCTTACGGACGTGTAACGGCAGGCGCGTTTACCGGTGCACGCAAAACGGCGAAGTTTACCGCACAGTGACTCCGCTACACACTGCGTCAAAGAAGGTCGCTAGGGAACATGAACCCGGCTGGCGGTGTCTAAACTGTTGATGTCGTATGCTTAGCTGGAAACGATGAAAGCAAGTTTCCTGCCAGTTTTGCTGCTTCTGGTCGCTTCATCCTCCATTGCGCAGCTACCCGTTACCGAGAAGGAAGCGGTGGCCTATGCCAAAGCCCTGGACGTAAAGGTACTCGATCCTTCACTTCCGTCGCAGGGTCTCGAGGAATGGCTCCAAAATGGCCCGCCACACATAGAGACTCTGCGGTGGCAAAATGATGATACCTGCGATCTGCACCCCGACTCATCAGAGAGGGACTACCCACGTTGTGTGCGCATAGCATTTGCAAGGGGTGGCCAAGAGGGATACTTCCTCGTTCTCATCGGGAGCCTAAAAAGAGGAATCATCGGTCCCCCGCAACTCTATTACGGGCCTGATGTCGTGGAGCCAGGCTTCGTACAAACCGGAAGCACCGACCGACTCTCCGGCCTTCCCCATCTTCTTGACCTCCCCGCTGTTACCGGTGGGGTGAGCGACCTCTACCAGAAGATCGTGGCACAGCACCCGATCGGCATCCCCCAAGGCGCGGACAAGACATCCCTCTGGCCACTCCTCAGCCGGCGATTGACCCAACAACTGGAGTCTGCGCAAGCCTGCCAGGACGACTACTTTCGCCAACAATCGGCGGCAGGCACTACTTCAAAACCGGCATGGATGACAAGCGATCTCTTCTCCGGCGAGGACGAGCGAACGGCGCCCTACTTTGTAAACATCGTTCATAAAGAACCGCTGAAAGACGGATTCTTTGCGGTGCAGCTCGACGCGGTCGAGCGGGATGTCACAGGAAAGAATAGCTCCATCATCGCAGGTGGGGTCCGGGCCTATAGAGTCAAGAAGGACTGGCCGATAATCGCCACCGTGGTCCTTGAAAACCAGCGGTTCGTGGTCGACGACATTCGCATCTTCGAGGAAGACACTACCGACGGTCCATCACATTTGCTCTCTGAGACCTTCGCAGGCTGTGACGGCCCCCGCTGGAGCGGAGAACACGTAGAGAAGAAGTTCGTTGAGGCTCATGCGCCTAATACAATTGTGGATTGGAACGCCGTGAACGTCCTGCGATCGGCCGCCTATAAAGAGGAGATAGCCTTCGCCAAGGATGTCGATGTCCACCAGCTCGACCCGTCGTTGCCCTCTCAGCGCCTGGAAGACTGGCTCAACTCCGCGTCCCTGCATGTCAATCACATCGGGTGGGCCGCCCACCAATGCAATATTAAGGAAGGCCACGACGGCGCCACGCCGAATCCGAACGGAGGCCTTTGTGCCGGAGTGTGGTTTCAGCACGGCAACGCCCGCGCTGACATTCACGTCGGCAAAAGTATCTCCGATCCCCCAAGAGTCAAGTACATCGGAGTCGTAGATAAGGACGACGGCATTTTGATGCCCCTCGGTGGAAACCAGGACCCGGTCTCCGACTCCGACAGGCTATCGGATCTTCCTCGACTCCTGAATGAAGAATCTGTCATCGATGTCACTCGTACCCTTTACGACTTCATCGTAGCCCGTCACCCCCTCGGCATCCCTCAAGGCGCGGATAAGACGAGGATTAACCCCTTGCTGAGCAAGCGTCTCAAGATTCAGCTTGCGACCGCGGAGAGCTGTCAGCAGGATTACCTCCGGCAAGCTACCGGCCGCGGCACAAGCCATAAGCCCGCGTGGCTTAATGCCGGGCTGTTCTCCGGTGAGGGCAAATTGGCCTTGCCGCGCGCCGGTCTTGTCGATCACAAAGTTCGACAGGACGACGGTTCTTTCGTGATCCTTGTGTGGCTCTCGCGCAAGGAGTCAGGTGTGCCACTCTCCCCACCAGCAAAAGCAACGTGGAGAAACTGGCGAGCTGATGCGAGAGTGATATCGGAAGACGGGCACTTCGTAGTCGATGACGTCAAGCTATTCGATGGGGTCTCCAGCGACAGCTCATTCCATTCGCTCTCGGACTTCTTCTCTGGGTGCGATGGCCAGCGTTGGGTGGGCGCCAGCACCACAGCTGGGTAAGCTCCTACCGCCTCACTAGCGTTTCTGACCAATCATAGGCCGTTCCAGGGTGGCCGTGCCCCTGGCCGTTTGGCGTAAGCCCACGATGGGCTATAAGGGGCGGTGTGATTTAATGGGCGGGCGTGGACATTCCGCCTGCCAACCTTACTCAAGCAGAACCTACGGGGGCAGAAGACTGCGCCGCATCGGTGGCGAAGGGGATCGCGGTCGAGGTCGAACTCCGGCCGGAGAGTCGATTCTTGCCCGAAATGCTCGGCGAAGAGCTTTGGCAAGTGGCCGGTGCAGCGCTGGTCGAGTTAAGCAAGGCGGAGTTTTCCGATGCACTTGAAACGATAGGAGCTAGGGACAATTTCGGTCTCGACCCAGGGAAGCAAGCCAACGAGCGGCAGCGGGAAACCTTCTGGCGGGCTCTGCACTTGGAGGAGCTTGCCATCGCGCGCGGATGCGCGCTGGGGCGGGAGTCCGCATGGCGGTGCTTTCTTGAGCAATATCGAGAACAGCTGACCAGAGTCGCGATCGAGATGACAGGATCGGCAGCATTGGGCGAAGAATTGGCGAGCGCGCTTTACTCTGAGCTGTTCGGGCTGACGGAACGCGAAGGCAAGCGCTGGTCTCCGCTGCTTCGATACTCAGGGCGAGGATCGCTGATGGGGTGGCTGCGTGCGATCTTGGCGCAACGCCGCGTGAACCAGTACCGGAAAATCGGCCGGGAAATTGAACTGGGTGAGATCGAACCGGCGGCGCGAGTTTCCGAGCAGCTTGACCTCAAACAATTAGAGGATTTGCGGGTAGCGATCAAGATGACCCTGAGTGCGGCTTCCGCGGAAGATCGCTTCCTGCTCTCGGCCTACTACCTGGACCGGCATACTCTGCATGAGATGAGCCGCGTCCTACGAGTTCATGAGGCGACGATTAGCCGCAAACTGAAGCGTGCAACGGATCGGCTGCGAAAAGAGCTGCTGCGGACTCTTAGAGCACGGGGCCTAAGCCGGCGCGCGGCAGAGGAGGCGCTTGGGACCGATCCCAGGGATCTGGATATCAATCTGCGTAAGTTGCTGCAAAAATCGGAGGGCGGCGCGAACTCTAATAAGGCGGATCTTAATAAGGAACGACAAGAGTGAACTGGAATTTCCAACTCGGGACACATCCCGACGCTGACCAGCTCAGTGTGTTCGTGGAGGGCGCAGCGACCGCGCGGGAACACGAGTGCATGCTAGCGCACCTGGCCGAATGCACGGAGTGCCGGAAGGCTGTCTTTTTCATGCAGCCGCATGAAGAGACAACACTAGCTCCGCGAACGCCGGTGAAAGGATGGATGTGGGGACGGCTCTTGCCGATCGGGCTGCCTGCGGCGGCGCTGGCTTGCGGACTGATAGCGGTGCTGATTTATATTCGGCCCCATGGCACCCCTGCTCCGGTCCCGCAGCAGATTGCGAGCGTAAGACAGCCAGAGATCGAGCATGCTCGAACGACGATTGCTCCGACGACCAACTCAGATGGGGTTGCGCAATCCGGAAGGTCAAAGAAAGGCTTCGAGCGCAATACGTTGTCGTCGAACCTCGCTCGGCAAGAGAACCACGCCGCGGCTAGCTCGAATTTGCCCAAATCAGAGAGCTCTCAAAGAGGCGCGAACGTCGGGGCTCCGCAGACAACGGCAGCCGCTCGATCTGCGTCTGGTCCAGTTCCCGATGCGGCGACTGTGTCGGGCGGCATCAGTTCCGGGACAATCTCCAATTTGCAGTTGAATGGTCGGAATGTCATGGATCTGCAGCAACTCTCGCCCCCCGCTGACGCAAAGGGCGCAGCATCACAAAACAGCTTAGCCAAGAAAAAAGACCTGCCTGCATTGCAGATTGAACGGGCGAGCGGGCAACCCGAGGCGTTCGCTGGAGTCTCCGGCCGAATCACGGACCGAAGCGGCGCAACCATTTCGGGGGCAATTGTTTCTCTGCGCGATGCAACAGGCAAGACGCGACAGACAACGACCAGTGCAGATGGCAGCTTCCATCTAACAGAACTACCGGCTGGACAGTACGAGTTAATAGCGACGGCAGGCGGCTTCAAGACAATCGAACAATCGATCCAGTTGAATCCGAGCCAACTGGCCATGCTGCAACCGGTGCTTGACATAGGGACTGCGTCAGAACAGGTGACGGTGGAGGCAGGCGCGCAGGTCGTCCAGACCGAGGACGCGGCACTCTCTCAGAACGTCACTGCTGGCGCAGCGGGCGGCGCCATCGGTGGGAACGCCACCGGTCTTCCTCAGAACACTTATGCTCACGTCTTTGGCGGGAACGGCGACGGCCATTCGGTGTCGCACGGCAAGCGGTTTCTATCTCTCGATAGCACGGGTAATCTCTGGCTGAGCCGCAACGGGGGCAAGAAGTGGAAAAAGATCAATCCGCAATGGACCGGCAAGGCAGTCCGCATCGAGTTGACGCCAGCATACTGGAGTGACGCTCCACCGAAGTCTAAGAACGAGACATTGAAGCAGGCGAGCGACACGGCAGTCTTCCTGCTGACTACGGACGCCGGCACTCTTTGGACCAGTAGAGACGGAGCGCACTGGCACCGGCAGTAACCCCCCAAAACCTTCAAGAAATATTCTGCAAAATTCCCAATCAAGCGCGAACTCCGATTGAAGGAACAAAGCGCGGCGCGGCGGTCCGCAAGGAAGACGCGTCATGCCTTGCCTGCTTCAGGCTCTCGCAGTACTGGCACATAGAAGTGTCTCGGAGGATTCCATGGTTTATGGCAAAAGGCACCAGACGCTCGTCAGATTCACACTTCTGCTTGTCGCTGCATTTCTTACAATGTTCGGATTCGTTTCCCATCAGCCGTTTCAGGCAGCGTCTCAGGTGTCCTCTCCGCGTGCAACCTATTCGCAAGGCATATTGCGGCTCACCATTCCTTACCAAGCCCCGGATCCAGGAGCAGGACGATTCACCGTCGAGGTCCTGAATCCGGAAGATCAAGCCATCGGGCACACCGAGCAGCAAGTAAAACTCACGGCGCGACAAGGGCAGTTGCAGAGTGAGGTAAGACTGGAAAAGCCTCTGGCCATTGACGATCTAGTGTGGCATCGGGTTCGGTACCGTTTTGAATATGACGACGCGAAGAAGCCCGATCTAGAAGGAACGGAGTCTATCTCCCAGATCCTGAGCCGACCGGTAATTCATATTTTGGGACAACAATCTTATATCGCTGGCGCCAGGGCCGCCGTGCGAGTAATTGTTACGGATTCCAACGATAACGCGATTTCTGGTCGAAGCTCAGTTGAAATCCAGCTTCTTGACGCAGGCAACAAACTGGCCGAGGACAAAGCTCGCACTCTTTTCTCGGGTCGTTTGAATCATCGCGGAACTACGGAAGCGCAATTCCACTTTCCTGCTGGCATGGTCGGGAACTATAAGTTGCGCTATGTCGCAGATACCCCGATGGGATCGACGGAATTCACCCAGGACGTACGCCTCGAAGACAAAGTCTCAATTTTGCTTACTTCGGAGAAGCCGCTTTACCAACCCGGTCAGACGATCCATGTGCGTGCGCTTGCGCTAGACCGCGCTGATCATGAGGCAGCGGCGAAGCGTCCGCTCACATTTGAACTCGAGGACTCTCGCGGCAACAAAGTATTCAAGACAGCGACCACAACCGACCAGTTCGGAGTGGCCTCAGCTGAATTCGGGCTGGCCGACGAGGTTAATCTGGGAGCGTACCATCTGCGCGCCTTGATGGGCGACGCCAACGCGCCAACTAACACTGCGGAAATCGCGCTGAATGTGGAACGCTACGTTCTTCCAAAATTCAAGGTGGCAATCGAATTCGGCGAAAACGGCAAGAGGCGGAAGCGCGGCTATCAACCGGGCGACCATGTTACGGGAACCGTGCGCGCCAATTATTTCTTCGGGAAGCCGGTCGATCATGCCGAACTAACGATGAAAGCTTCGGCGATGGATGTCACACTTTTTGAGGTCGCCTCGGCCAAAGGAAAAACGGACTCCGATGGGTCCTATCATTTCGACCTGACATTGCCAAAATACTTTGCCGGACGACCGCTCGACCACAATGCCGCTCGCGTGTTGATTGAAGCAACAGTGAAAGATTCCGCCGGTCATTCGGAGACTCGGGGTCAGCCCATCACGGTTAGCGACTCGCCCCTTCTGATTACTGCGATTCCCGAGGGTGGCACGCTCGTCCCCAATTTACAGAACCAAGTGTTCATTCTGACTTCGTACCCCGACGGAACGCCTGCACGGGCCGAGGTGATGGTCCGATCCTCAGTCGATGGGGATCAATATGCCTCAACCGATGATGGCGGGATTGCCATAATCGCGATCAAAGCAAAAGAAGGCAAAGAGGCGTTGAAGATTGAAGCCAGAGATCAGGAAGGAAATCAGGCGTCGAGCAAAGTGGAATTGGAGGCCCGCGCAGGTGAGGACCAGATTCTTCTTCGCACCGAACGCGCCGTCTATCGTGCAGGCGAGCGGATCCAACTCAAGGTGTTTTCAACCAAAGCCCGCGGCGCCGCATATGTGGACATAGTCAAGGAAGGACGGACGGTTTTGACGCACGATCTCGATCTGGAAAATGGCGAAGCGGAATTATCGCTGCCGGCATCCCCGGAGATGGCTGGAACCGTGGATATCAGCGCGTATGTTTTCGGGCGGAACGCGCAGCCGGTTGGCGATCACCGGCTGATCTTTGTGCAACCGGCGAATGAACTCAAAATCGACACGGAGGCCGATGCCGCAGTCTACAAACCCGGCGACGACGCCCGCATCAAGTTTCGCGTGACCAACTCGCATGGCGAAGGGGTTCATGCCGCGCTTGGTTTGCAGGTGGTGGATGAAGCCGTGTTTGCTCTTGCGGAAAAACAGCCCGGCTTTGCCAAAGTCTTCTTTTATCTTGAGCAGGAGGTGATGAAGCCGCGCTACGAGATTCACTCCATCGGCATGCCGGAAATTGTCGAACCGGCCGAGACATCGCAGGCAGAACAACGCGACCGGGCTGCGCGTGCCTTGTTCTCGGCAACGGAGATTGTTACTCCGAATAAATTTGAGACGAAATTCGGCAAAGATGTGCCGATGACGAAGTACACAGAATATTGGAACCGCTACCAGGCGCGTCTTCTTGCGCAGGCGAACAATATCGCTGGAGAACTATCCCGGGCTTACGTTAAAGACGCCAAAGCTGGGTCACCGGCTGCCGTCTATGCAAAGCTGGCTGAGTCGGGTGATGCAGTTTTTCGCGATCCGTGGGGACATGCCATCACGCTGGAACCGGCGCGCTGGGATCGCTCGAACAAGTACTACTTATTGCGCAGCGCCGGTCCGGACGGGCAAGTCTACACGAGCGATGACCTGATGGTGAGTGTGCTTTTCCAGTTTGACTGGATCGCTCGACCGGCGGGGGGAGCATCCGGGATCGGCATCAACATCGAGCAAGAGCGCGGTGCCTTCAACGGCCAAGCAGAAGTTACCGGCGCCGTTACAGATTTCACTGGCGCAGTAATAGCCGGAGCCAGTGTCGAATTGCGGAGCGCCAGCGGAAAGGTACGCCCCGCGACCACCGACGCTGCCGGTCGCTTTACCTTGAGTGGCCTGCCCGAAGGCGGCTACACAGTTGAGATTTCCGCGCGCGGATTCAAGAACGCCACCAGCACATTCACCTTACGCGCGCGCGACCGAGCCGTACTCTCCGCGACGCTATCCGTTGGTCAAGTGACGGAACAAGTTATGGTAGAGGCAGGCGCGCAACTCGTCCAGACTGAGGACGCTGCTCTCTCTGCGAACGTCGCCGGTGGCGCAGCCGATGGCGTTATTGCTAACAGGCAAATGCAAAATCTGCCGCTTAATGGGCGTAGTGTCTTCGATCTCAAAGCGCTCAATGGCGCGGTCCTGGCAAAAGAAAGCCCCAAAACGCCCGCCGCGCACGTTCGCTCCTACTTCCCCGAGGCGCTTTACATCAACCCCGAAATCATTACCGATAAGGACGGCCGCGCCAGCGTTCTGATTCCAATGGCTGACTCCATCACGACGTGGCGCATGGCGATGATTGCATCCACGGAGCAGGGAGCGCTTGGCACGTCGACATCCAGCCTGAAAGTGTTCCAGGATTTCTTCGTTGACCTTGATTTGCCAGTTACTCTTACGCAAGGGGATCGCGTTTCGATTCCAGTGGCCATCTACAACTACTCGAATTCCCGCGGGGACGTGAACCTGAAGCTTCAGGCCGACGATTGGTTCTCGCTCGTCGATGACTCCGCTGAGAAATCCGTCGCGGTCGAGTCGACACGTGTAGGCAATTCCCAGTTCACGCTGGAAGCCAAACGAATCGGAAAGTTCAAACTCACGCTTTCGGCTCACCTGCACGGCCATGCTGATCACGCCGATATTGTCGTACGAGAAATCGAAGTGATCCCCAACGGACGCGAGCAAAACGCAGTCTTTAACGGCCGCCTCGAGAATACAGTTCAGTACGAACTTAACTTTCCAGCAGACTCCATTTCTGAGGCGAGCAAGATCTTTGTGCGACTCTATCCCGGCCCGATGAGCCAGGTGGTGGAAGGGATGGATGCGATTCTGCGCATGCCCAACGGCTGTTTCGAACAAACATCGTCGAGCACCTATCCGAACGTGCTGGCGCTTGATTATATGAAGCGCACGAAGAAACTGACTCCGGAGGTACACGCCAAGGCGGATGGATTCATTGCAAACGGGTACCAGCGGCTGCTGACTTTCGAGGTCCCGGGAGGTGGCTTCTCCTGGTTCGGCAATGCGCCCGCGAATAAGATCCTCACTGCTTACGGCCTGATGGAGTTCTACGACATGTCTAAAGTCCACGACGTAGACCCCAAGCTGATCTCTCGAACCCAGGAGTGGCTGGCGAGCCAGCAGCAGGGAGATGGAAGTTGGAAGCCAGACACACAATTCATCAATGAAGGTGCGACCAACCGCTATAACTCAGACGTGTTGCGAATCACTGCCTACATTGCCTGGTCGCTCCGGAACACTGGATATCATGGACCGGCAGTTGAAAAAGCAAAGCAGTTTGTTGAAAAGCACATGACGGCCAAAGTCGATACTTACACACTGGCAGTGGTCGCCAACTTTGCGACGGAATACGGGACCGACCGTGAGTTCACGCGGCAAGCTACTCAAATGTTGCTTGACGCGCGCACCGAGAAGGATGAGCTGGTTTTGTGGACTGCCGAAGAGACGAGCGTATACGCCACTGGTCCGAGCGCTAGCGTCGAGACAACCGGTCTCGCTGTGCAGGCGCTGCTGAAATCTGGCGAGGCATCGGAGACTGCACGTAAGGCTCTCAACTACATCGCGTCGAAGAAGGATGCCTACGGAACCTGGGGCACGACGCAAGCGACGATCATGGCTTTGCGCGCCATTTTGACCTCGACAGAAAAGGGAGCTGCGGACGTGCGCGGGACAGTGGTGGTGCTGCTGAATGGTCAGCCCGCAGAAAAGCTTGAACTGACCCCAGAGAACAACGACCTACTCCATCAATTCGTGTTCAAGAATGTCAGCACAGAAGGCGTATCGAAGATAGGGCTCCAGTTTGAAGGGAAGGGCGGCCTTGCCTATCAGATCGTGGGAAGCTATTACCTGCCTTGGGGTGAAAAAGCGGCGGGTGAGCTACTTTCGATCGATGTTGGCTATGACCGCACCCGGCTCGCGCAAGACGATATTGTGACGGCGAGAGCTACGGTCAGCAACAACTTGCCGAAGGCAGCCAACATGGTGATGGTCGATCTCGGTATTCCTCCCGGTTTTGATCTGCTCAGCGAGGATTTGCAGGATTACCAGGAGAACAGCGCCCACCACAAAAGTGGTCACTTATCCAAATTCAGCCTCACGGCGACGCAAGCGCTTCTCTACTTCGACTCGTTTGCTCCCGGAGAAGTGGTCACATTGAAGTATCGCTTGCGGGCCAAGTATCCCATTCGAGTTCGAACCTTCAAGTCGCAAGTTTACGAATACTACGATCCCGAAATCGCTTCAGTGGCCCGACCAGTGCAGTTGGAGGTGCACAAGCGGTAGCACAGAAACTGGGCCTGGTAAGGACCTCAGCAGTGCTGGCCACAAGTCGGCCTCGTGAACTTTGGCGCTGGCCCGAAGTCGGCTTCTGGGAAAGCGTGATAGCAATCAGATCCCCACCCAGTCGGGAAGTGCAGTGTAAATACCTTGCGGCTGAGCTAAGCTGCTCACGTGCTCTCAGAATGCGTGAGCGGCTCCTACTTCGTGACGCGCTCACGTTCGCTCACGATTCATTGTTCCCGAGTGTTCCCGAGCGCGATTTTCAAGATCTGTAAGGCATCGCCCATGCCCCACATTCAATAAGTTAGAAACATCTAGCAGCCCTCATAACCCAAAGGTCGGTGGTTCAAATCCACCCCCCGCAACCAACTCCACTGTTTGGTTTCAATGGGTTGAGCCAATCTCACAACTGGCTCGGTGACTCTAAACCCAACTTCCCAGCCGAAATTTCAGGTTTTCTTTACGCACAGTTTTACGCAAGCTCGCTGTTTCCGTGCCCGCTCACCCATTAACGACCGCACGTCCCCGCTCGAAACCCGCGTTAATCTTCCGCCGCCCAGCCTGAATTCCTGCCTCAATCGCAGACTCCTGCGTGGGGAATGTGTCGGGCAGGTGGAATTCAGTCTCCACGAACCCATCCGCTTCATGCTCCTCGGCGGAGAACTCTGCCTACCACAGCGTTGGGCGAGAAGTGGGGGAGTCCCGCCCGGCGCCGTGATTCCGAGTTTTGACAGGTCCGTGATCATGCGATTGATCTGTGGTCCCGAACATGAACTGTGATGTTCGGTTAGCACGACTCTAGGGTCCCTCCGTTCGGTTGTAAAGACTGAGAATTGTCCGAATTTGTCCGGCGGACAAAATAGAGGCGGGAAGACGTGGAATGCAGCGGGGATTCGGTGATCGCTAAATAGTTGTCCGAGGAGTTCCCGCGGATGGAGCGAGAATAGACGGAGGCGCCTTCCGGTATTTCTCTTCTGCTCGCGAGAAGCGCTTTCGAACCGCACGTCGGAACTGCGGAAGACTTAGTGCAGCTCTCCAACTCTTGATCGCGCGCGTCGGATATCGCCGGTTGTATTCGGCCATTGCGCGGGCCGCTTCGCGTTCCAGGTTATCCCGAATTGGGAGGTTTTCATTGTCGAGCTGAACAGCAATTTTCGAGATTTCAGTTAGCGGGAGATATTTTGCTGGACACGCCCTTCGTGCCTGTACTAGCAGCTTGCCGACTGTCGCTTCGAACTCCGAAAGCCGAGCTGAAGAGGATCGGAGACGAAACGAGCCTGCGACGTTACCCTGCCCGCGGGAATGTCCTGGTTTCCAGGATGGCGCGCGATGCGTAAGTGATCTTGATTTTCGGGCGAGGAGGTTGAATTTGCTAGGTTCTTCGTCCGTTCAGCGTGCTCACGCTCCCTCGCCTCGATCTCAAGCCGTCTTCGCCAGCGGCTTTCCAGCCTTAGCATCTTTAGTTCAAGACTCTTCAAATGCGCGTCCCGCAGCATGAAAGGAAAATTCGTGGCTGTCGCGAACTTAGAAAACTGGGCTGCGATCGCCCCGGCACGGGTTTGCAATGTCGGTTGTACTGCTCTTGCAGATACGGCTCTGACAAATGCGGCCGACTTGATTCGTCCTTGCGTTTGCCAGACGTCGCAGTAGATCTCGTACACCCTCCGAGCCCACTCGTCAGCACAGTCCTGCTTCATCTTCAAAACCAGTGAGGGTGCGGTGTTGCTATTCAAATTGCCGATCATCGGCGCCATGGCTGAGTTCGAACGGGCATTGATCCAGGAGAGGGTCCGTGCGGGTCTACGGAATGCGCGTGCCAAAGGAAGGCGACTGGGAAGACCGCGGGTTATTGTGGACGCCTCACGGGTTGCCACCTTCGCGCTCGTGGAAACTCGTGGTCGCAAATCCAGGCCGAACTAGGGGTGAGCAAAGGCACTGCGCAGAGGGCGGTTGTAGGCTTGCCCAAAATTGTCTAGCGAGTTTTTGGGTCGGCTATTTTCCCCTTGGGTTCACGCAGCGATGGGTACTCGACACGACAAATGTGAGCAGCCCACGCTCAGCTGAAAAACCTGCAGCGATGTCATGGTCAGTAAATGCCTTTATCGAGGCCCTGCAGCAAGCGAGCTGCGGGTACACGAAAGACTTCGCAGATCCTCAGCAGAGTGGTCAGAGTGATCGGCCTTCCGGCTTCAATCTGTTGCCAGTGTCTCGCGGAGAAGCCGAACGAGATCATGTCCTCTTGGCTGAAACCTCGGGCTTTCCGCAGTTTGCAAATTTTCACCCCTAGCCGGACAAAGAATTTCGCTTGATCTGGCACCTCCCGCTTTGTAGAGGTCCACGAACAGAAATACCACGAGCAGATTAGCGTGGACTTTTGCTGCTCTGTCTTTGTCAAAGCATGAGGACAGTCCAAATGTCACTGACAACGCCAATACCACCGCCTTCGGAAATCGGAACAGCATTAGGCCAGCGCCAGCGACACTGGCTCGGCCTTCCGGTTCGCCCCGCCACTGAGGGATCCTTTGACGACGT
>Ga0182030_10007669_pt1 | contig 22478 bp, 19 predicted proteins | sample 812S3MmetaG_FD_121299 | JGI IMG/M metagenome (GOLD analysis project Ga0182030, IMG submission 121299) | Permafrost microbial communities from Stordalen Mire, Sweden - 812S3M metaG (Illumina Assembly) | ecosystem: Environmental > Terrestrial > Soil > Wetlands > Permafrost | place: Sweden... | reverse complement strand
TTCACGGCCGAAGCCAACAAGATCATCGGCAGCTACGATCCCGCCGCCGGCCAAATCGACTGGCTGCTCGGCCTGGGCCAGGAAAGGACCCACATGGTGGTGGCCTCCGCCGACGGCAAGAAGCTCTACACCTCGAACGTCAACTCGGACACCATCAGCCTCATCGAGCAGCGCGCGGGGATGGGTGGGCCGGGCGGACCGGGTGGCTGGAGGCCTCCTGGCCAGGGCGGGCCTCCCCCCGGAGGTCCGGGCAGACCTGGCGACGGCGGCCCTCCTCCGGGGGGACCGGGCGGGCCGGGTGGCCCGGGCGACGGCGGCCCGCCCCCTGGCGGACCTGGCGGACCTGGCGGACCTGGCGGCGATGGTGGTCCCGGGGGCCTCGGCGGACCCGGGGGGCCGGGAGGACGAGGCGGCTTCGGCCCCGGTGGACCTGGCGGTCCTGGTGGGCCGGGTGGACCGCCTCCCGGCGGCCCGGGCGGCGGCTGGAGCGCCACCCACGTCACGGTTGGCAAGGGACCCGAAGGCTTCGACGTCTCCCCGGATGGCAAGGAAGTCTGGTCGGCAAATTCGCACGACGGCTCGGTCTCCATTATCGACGCCGCGACGAAGTCCGTGGTCCAGACCATCAATACCTCCACCCGGTCCTCGAACCGGCTCAAGTTCACCCCCGACGGCAAGCTCGTGCTCGTCTCCGATCTCGGTGGCCGGGATCTGGTGGTCATCGACGCCGCCGCGCGCAAGGAGATCAAGCGCATCCCCTTGGGCGGGGGCGCGGCCGGCATCCTCATGCAGCCGGATGGCGCGCGCGCCTACGTCGCGGTAGGCTCGGAGAACGGCGTCACCGTGATCGACCTCAAGACGCTGACCGCCACCGGCCACATCGCGACCGGCCCCGGCCCCGACGGCCTCGCCTGGTGGACGGGGAATTGACAGCGCCCGCCCCGCCAAACACCTGCCCCCGCCAAGGCGGGGTGGGAACGTCCCGTCGCCAGGTTCTCTTCTGGGGTTCCCAACGGGCCAAGCCAAGGGTTCGCCGCGCGGGCTTGCCGGCTGCCTGGCTGGGGACGAGACGTCCCCGCCCCGATGGCGCGGCGGTCACTTGGTGGTCTTACCAGCCATTTGCAAAACGCCACCCTACCTTACCAGCAGGACCTGATCCCGGCGGATCCAGCCGAGGCGGGCGGGTCCGGCGCTCACTTGGAGCCAGTCGTTTTTCTGGTCGAGCACGTCCAATTCCGCGCCGTCATGGACCGCGAACGCGGTTTTGGAGACCTCCAGCGGACCCTGGCGCACGACGGCTTCCGGTTTGACGACCACGGCGAGGCGGGCGCTCCGCTGCTGCTGGAGGGCGGTGCCGAGACAGGCGAGGGTGGCCAGTGCCGCCACACCCGCCGCGATCACGGGGGTGCGAAGGGTTGGCTTGAGGGCGGGCCGCCACTGGCCCGCGGCGAGCAGCAGGAAAGAGGCCCAGAGGGCGGCGGCGGCGGCGAGCGCCCATTCATCCAGGCTGAGCCGGCCGAGCCAGCTCCGTCCCCCGCCCTGGGGGCGGCTGGGACCGGGGGTCTGGTTGCGGGCAAACTGGAGGTTGGCGCGGACATCGGGGTCGCGTGGGGCGAGCCGTCCGGCCTGATGATAGGCGGCCACCGCGCGGCCGAGCTGGCCGGCCTTGAACCAGGCATTCCCGAGGTTGAAGTAGAGTTCCGACGAAACCCGCCCGGCGGCGGCCAACTGCTCGTAGGCCGCCGCCGCCTCCTTGAACTTCCCCTCCTCATAGAGGCGGTTGGCCGCCTCGAAGGACTCCGCGGCCGAGCTTGCGCGAACCGCGATCGTCCCCATCAACAGCCAGAGAGCCACCCAGAGCGCTTTCATAGGCGCAACGACTGGAGGTCCCGCAGCACCGCTTCGAGGCGGGGGATGAAGGCCGCCAACTCCTGGCTGGTGCGGACCGGGGCGTAGCGGGCGAGGTTGCAGGCTTGGAAGAGCTCCGCCAGCGGCTCCGTCACCTGGGTGGGCACTCCGCGCGGCACGAGCCGCTCCTCGACCACGGCCTCGGTGATGGCTGAGGCGGGGAGGTCGAGCCGTTCACCGAGCTGCTCCTGCAACAGCCGGACCAGACTGGCGAAGAAGGCATCGGAGTCATTCGCCTGCGCGCCCTGCCGCAAGTCGGCCAGGCCGGCGCTGACGATTTTGGCCACTTCCCGCTGGCGCCGTCGGCGGGGGTTGTTGGCCAGCGCGTCCGTGCGCCGCCGCCAGACCAGCAGTCCCGCCCAAGCGGCCACCGGCAGCGCCTGCCAGAGGAGGAACCACGGGCGCAAGGCGAGGGGCGCGGCGGCCTCCGCCAGCACGCCGGGCCGGGGTTTGATATGCACGATGTCCTGGCCAGCCTTGGGGGCGTCCGCTACGCCGCGGGGCGCCGCCTCCAATGGGGGTGCCGCCACCGAGGCTCCGGGGTGGACGGTCAGGGGGATGGCCGGCTGCGTGAGGGTGCGGTACTGTTTCTTCACGGGGTCAAAAAAGCTGAAGGCCAGGGCGGGCAACTCTTTGATCTCCGAGTTTTGCGGCATCACCACCTGCTCGAAGGTCTTCGCGCCCGCCAGACCGAAGGGGTTCGAGGGGTCGGCTTCGACATTCGCGGTGGGCGGGAAGGTCTTGAAATCGCGCCAGGCCGGCTGCTCGGGGAGGCTGAGGGCGTCCAGCGCGCCCCGGCCGGAAATCCGGACCCGGACGGTGACGGGGTCCCCGGCGGTGACGGTCGTGGGTCCCGCGGTGACGGTCATTTCGTATTCGCCCACAGCGCCATTGAAAGAGGGCGGCACGCCCTGCGAGGGGAGGGCGAGCGACTGGATGGTCTCCGCCTCCGTGGCAATCGGGAGTTGTTGCTGCTCCCCGGCGGGACCGAAGAGACCGAACGCCTCGAAGGGATCGCGCGGGCGGTTGCGGGAGGGGACTTGCAGCATCACCGTGGCGGTCACGGGCCCGAGGGTGAAGGTGCCGGTCTTGACCGGCCGGACGGTGAGGAGGAAGCGGAAGACCTTGAAGGTGGCCTGGCCTACCTGCGCCCTCCGCGAGTAGGCCTTGTCCTGCTGGGGCGTGCCCAGGTTCAGACCGTCCGCGGCGAGCGATCCCCATTGGAACCCCGTCACACCGAGGATCCGCTCGCTCACGAAGAGCTGAACTTCGCCGACCACGGTTTCGCCGAGGTAGAGTCCCTTGCGCGGCAGCACGAGCTTGAGAAAGGCGTTCTGCGTCGCTGCCTTGGCCGCGTCCGGCGGCGGGGCGTTCGGCTTGGCCACGGAGAGTTTCAAGGGGTTCGAGGCGAGGAGGGTGCCCTCGACCTTCGCGCGCAGCGCCGGGATGGTGAATTCGCCCGCCTTCCGCGGGCGGATGCTGTAGGTGTAGGTGCGGGTCGAGGTGGTCTGGCCGTTGCCCACGCTGAACTGGCTCGACTGGGAGAGGTAGTTCAGGTCCAGGTCCGGGAGGCTGGGCATCGGGGGCGGCCCGGCGGGGGCGCCGCCCTCGAAGGTGAGCGAGAGGGTGGCTGTTTCGCCCAGCGAGATGGTGTCGCGATCGAAGGTGGCGGTGAAGGTGGCCGCCCGGCTGGAGGAGGGGAGGCCCGCCAGGATGGCCAGCGAGCAAAGCAAGGCCCACCCGGCCCTCCGCAGGGCGCGCCGGGCTGCCGGAAGACCGTTCCGCGAGATTCCCATCGTCCGTAAACGCCTAATTTGGCTGCTGGGGGGCGTTTGCGCAAGTTCAGCCTCCGAGCCTCCGCGGCCACGTTGCGCCGTTCCAACCCGGCAGCCCGGTAAATGGACAACTTGGGGGCGGATTTGTTCGCACGAGGAAGGGCTCTTTGAGGGTCTGGAATCGAGGCGGGGGCCAGGTGCTGGTTTAGACAGGGTGGTCAATTATGAACACGACTTCTGTGTCTTCCCAAACCTAATTGAACCGAGACGCCAGCGGCTTTTGGGGGGCTTGGGAGGGGGCCGTGGCTCGCTCCGGCTGGGGGGAGCGTCAATCAAAACAGGCGGAAAACGCGCGGTCGGCGGGCCTCGCGGCCCGGTTCGGGGGCCCGGCTTTGGCCGGGCGGCCGGTCAGCGGGGTGGGGGGGGCGATGGCGTGGAGGGGGAGTCCGTGGCACGCCATCTGCTTGGGGACTCTCGAGTAGCCGGCTTGGCCGTCGAGCGATCCGGCGGGGGGGCATCCCCGCTGGTTCCTCGGGCGGGTGCCGGAGTAAGAACACAGCCAAAGAAAACACCCGAAACCATGTCAAACATGAAGAAGCTGAAACACCGTATTTGCCTGTCATTGGCGATGGCAGGTGGCGCGTCGCTGGTGATGGCGCAGACGTCACCGAGCCTGGACTCGCTGGAGAAGGAGAACAAGGACCTGAAAGCGCGGCTGGATGCGCTGGAGGCAATGGTCAAGAAAGAGGGGCTGATGAACAGCGGCACGCCGGCTCCGACGGCCGTGAAGGCTTTGACCGAGACCACGATCAGCGGTTTCGTGGCGGCCTCGTTCTTCCATGACTTCAGCACGCCGGCGGGGGGGACCTCCCCGGGCTACCTTTGGAACCGGAAGAACGACTCCTTTTCGCTGAACAAGGTGAAGCTCACGCTCGCGAGTCCCGAGGTCCAGCCGAGCGGGGAGAAATGGGACGCGGGGTACCGGGTGTCGCTGATTTTCGGCCAGGACGCGCCGATCGTGAACACCAGTTCGAGCACGGTGGGCTTTTCCGCGATCCGCGAGGCGTACGCCGAGGTGAATGTGCCGGTGGGGACGGGCTTGGACGTGAAGGTGGGCGAGTTGATCTCGCTGCTCAATTACGAGTCGGGAGACGGCGGCGCGGCGAACGACAACTTCTCGCAGGGTTTCCAGTGGTTTTTCACGGGCAACCCGCCGTCGGCGGGGGTGCAAGCCTCGTACAACTTCACCGACTGGCTGGGGATCAAGGCGCGGGTGCAGAACGGCCTGTATGCCGGTCCGGTGGACAACAACTCGTCGAAGACGGGGTTGCTGGCGGTCGACTTGAAGCCGTGCAAGGACACGTGGGTCCGGATCGTCGGCTTTGACGGGCGCGAGGACGCCTTCGCCCAGTCGGTGAAGGGTGGGTCCTTCCTGGCGGGTTGGCAGGCGACCGAGAAGATCCACTTTGGGACCGAACTGGACTACTTCCTATTCGACAACCCGGACACGGCGGTGCCGGCCGGCCATTCGCCGGTGTGGTCGACCGGGCTGTGGGCGGCTTACAAGTTCAACAAGCAGTACACGCTGGCGGTCCGCGGCGAGTACCTGGACGACAAACACGGCGTGGATGCCTCGGGCGGCGCGCTCGGGTTCGCGAACGCCCCCGGCGTCGGGCAGGAGTTGTCCAGCGTGGCGATCACGCTTTCGTATTGGGCGACCCCCGCGCTCAAGATCCAGCCGGAGATCCGGTATGACCATTCGGATCTGGCGAACGCGTTCGGGCACCAGAACAACCGGGTGACCGCGGGCGCGGGCATGACCTATCTCTTCTAATCCGAAGCAACCTCCAAAGAACCTCTGAACACAGCATGCATATGAACATGAAGACGACATGGAACCCGGCGAAGGCGCTGGTCGCGGCCGGTCTGGCCGCGCTCCTGGCGAGCACCGCGGCGGCCGAGACGATCAAAGTGGGCATCCTCCACTCGCTGAGCGGCACGATGGCGATCAGCGAGACCTCGTTGCGCGACACGCTGCTGTTCGCCTTTGACGAGATCAACAAGGCGGGCGGGATCAAGGCGGGCGGCAAGACGTACATGATCGAGCCGGTGGTGGTCGATGGCGCGTCCAACTGGCCGCTGTTCGCGGAGAAGGCGAAGCAGTTGCTCGAGGAGGACAAGGTGGCGGTGGTGTTCGGCTGCTGGACCTCGGTCAGCCGCAAGTCAGTCCTGCCGGTGTTTGAGAAGGACAACGGCCTGCTCTTCTACCCCGTCCAGTACGAGGGTGAGGAGTTGTCCAAGAACATCTTCTACACCGCGGAGGCGGTCAACCAGCAGGCGACGCCCGCGGTGGATTACCTGCTGAAACTCGGGAAGAAGAAGTTCTACCTAATCGGCACCGACTACGTCTATCCGCAGACGACCAACCTGATCCTCTACAAATACCTGCTCCTGCACGGCATCGCGCTGGGGGACATCGGCGGCGGCCTGCGCAAGGACGCCAGCGGCAAGGTGATCTCAGCGGGCAAGTACACCCCGTTCAGCCACACGGACTACCAGCAGATCGTGGCGGAAATCAAGCAGTTCGCCGCCGGCGGCGACGCGTGCGTGATCAACACGATCAACGGCGACTCGAACGTGCCGTTCTTCAAGGAAATTGCGGCGGCCGGGCTGAACCCCGCGGACTGCCCGGTGGTTTCCTTCAGCCTCGCGGAGGACGAGCTGCGGGCGCTGCCCACCAAGGACCTGGTGGGTGAGCTCGGCTGCTGGACCTACTTCATGTCGATCCCGACGCCGGAGAACAAGGCTTTCCTGGGCCGGTGGAATTCCTGGTTGAAGACCGAAACGCACTCGGGAGTGATCAAGGAAAAGCGGGCGGTGGACAGCCCGATGGTGCTCTCGTACGACGGCGTTTATCTGTGGAAGGCGGCGGTGGAGGCGGCGGGCTCGTTCGACGTGGACAAGGTCCGCGCGTCGCTCGAGTCGGGGAAGGTGAGCTTCAACGGTCCCGGCGGCAAGATCACGATGCTCAAGAACCACCACGCCACGAAGAACGTGTACATCGGCGAGACCAAGGCCAACGGCCAGTTCAAGATCCTGAAGGACTTTCCGCAGGTTGAGGGCGAGCCGTTCCTGCTGAAGGGCCTGGATGAGAAGCTCGCGGCGATGAAGTGAGCCGGCTGGCAGCCTGAGAAACGATTCCTCCGATACATGTCGGAAGACCAAACCAAAGGGGCGTTGGCGTCCGCGCCGCGCCCCTGCTTTTTCCCCCGGCCGGCCCGGGCGCGGCTGCGCGGGCTCGCGCGCCTCTGGACCGGCCTGGTGGTTCTCTGCCTGGGCGGGCGCGCGCTCCTCGGGGCGGCGGCCGCGGATGATCGCGCCGTGCGGGAGGATCTCGCCCGGGTGATCCTGGCCGAGGAGGCGGCCCGGCCGGCCCTGCTGGCGAAAATCGCCGCCTCCGGCTCCAAGACCGCCGGCGAGGTGCTCGCGGCGTGGGCGCGGGATGGAGTGTATGTTTTCGAGGAGACCGGGGGTGCCAAGGTGCCCGTCATACTCGAGGAGCAGCAGGACGGCGAGGGCCGTTCCCGCGCGCAACGGATCGACACCGGGGCGTGGCTGGCCGGGCCCGACGGCCGGGAACTGCGCGTGGTGGCGACTGACCTCACCGCCGCCGAGACCGACGCCTTGTTGCGGAAGGCGATCCAGAGCTTCCGTGACACGCTGGCGCTGGCCGACCCGAGTGCTGAGACCCGGCGTTCCGCCGCGGCCAAGCTGGGACTCTCCGGGAAGGCGCAGTACATCCCGATGCTGGAAGCCCGGCTGGCGGTCGAGACCGACCGCGATGCCCGCCGCGCGGTGGGCGAGGCGCTGGCCTTGCTGGAGTTGTCGGGCACGAATCTGGCGGCGCGCGTCGAGGCCGCCCGGCACCTGGGCGCGGGGAATGCGCTGGGAGCCTACGAGACCTTGAAGAAGCTGGCGGTGGCGACGAACACGCCGCCCGATCTGGCCCGGGCCGCCGATCAGGCCGCCCGTTCGATCGCGGGCCACATGGACTGGGTGAACGGCTTCGGCACGGTTTTTCGCGGGTTGAGCACCGGCTCGATTCTGATCGTGGTCGCCCTCGGCCTGGCGGTCACCTTCGGCCTGATGAACGTGATCAACATGGCTCATGGCGAGATGATGGCGGTGGGAGCCTACACCACCTACCTCATCCAGAACATTTTCGGCGCCGGCTACAGTTTCTCGATCGCGCTTCCCTTCCAGATCGCAGGAAAGCCGCTGGTGCTGGGCGCCCATCTCCCGGGGATGAACGCCAGCGGGGCGTTTTACGAGAGCTACTTTCTGTTTGCCCTGCCCTTGAGTTTCCTGGCGGCCGCGCTGGCGGGACTGTTTTTGGAGCGGACGGTGGTGCGGTTTCTTTACCGCCGTCCACTGGAGTCGTTGCTCGCGACGTGGGGCGTCTCCCTGGTGATGCAGCAGCTCTTCCGGATGGTATTCGGGGCGAACAACGTCCAGGTCAACTCCCCCTCCTGGCTGCAGGGCCATTTTGAGGTCAACGATGTTTCGTTCGGCTACAACCGGGTGTTCGTCATCGGGTTTGCAGTGTTGATCGTGGCAGGGACGTGGCTGCTGCTGGCGCGGACGCGGCTGGGGCTGCTGATCCGGGCGGTGATGCAGAACCGCGAGATGGCGGCCTGCCTCGGCGTGCGCTCCGACCGGGTGAATATGCTCACGTTCGCGTTCGGCTCCGGGCTGGCCGGGCTGGCCGGTGCCTTTCTTTCGCAGATCGGCAATGTCGGTCCGAGCATGGGGCAGGGTTACATCATCGATAGTTTCATGACCGTCGTGGTCGGCGGGGTCGGGAGCATTGTGGGAACGGTCTGCGCGGCCACCGGCATCGGGGCCTCGGATCAGGTCCTGCAGCAGGTTCTGGGCTCGCCGGTGCTGGGGAAGATCACCGTGCTGGCGTTCATCATTCTCTTCCTCCAATGGAAGCCCGGGGGCCTTTTCCCCACCCGGAACCGGGGATTGGACTGAAAAACATGAGCCAGCGCGGCAAGACGGGCGAATTCTGGTGGGTGGTGGCAGGGGCGATCCTCGTGCTCGTGGTTATACCGGGCCTGAACGCCTTCACGGCGCCGACGAGTCGCCTGCACGTGAGCGATTTTTCGATCAACCTGTACGGCAAGTACCTTTGCTACGCCGTGCTGGCGATCAGCGTCGACCTGCTCTGGGGCTACACGGGTTTGCTGAGCCTGGGGCAATGCCTCTTTTTCTCGCTCGGCGGCTACGCGCTCGGGATGCACCTGATGCTGCTGATCGGCAAGCTGGGTCAGTATCACAGCGACCTGCCGGACTTCATGGTCTTTCTCGGGTACCCCGCGCTGCCGGCGCACTGGGTTCCGTTCCGCCATTTCTGGTTTGCCGCCGTGGCGGTGGTGGCGGTGCCCGGGATGGTGGCCCTGATCTTCGGCTACCTGGCGTTCCGGTCGCGGATCCGCGGGGTGTACTTTTCCATCCTCACCCAGGCGCTTACTTATGCCTCATGCCTGATGTTCTTCCAGAACGATTTCACCTTCGGGGGGAACAACGGGCTCACGGACTTCAAGTTCCTGCTCGGGTCGGACCTGCGCAGCCCGGCGACGCTGCGCGTGCTCTACCTTTGCTCGGGGCTGCTGCTGCTGGCGACCTACGGGGTTTGCCAGGCGCTCACGCGGACCAAGTTTGGCCGGGTGCAGCGGGCGATCCGGGATCGCGAGAACCGCGTGCTGTTTTCGGGCTACGCGACGGCCGATTTCAAGCTCTTCGTCTTCGTCCTGAGCGCGGTCATCGCCGGGCTGGCGGGCGCCCTTTATGTGCCGCAGGTGGGCATGATCAACCCGAGCGAGATGGAGGCCTCCAAATCGCTTGAGGCAGTCGTCTGGGTGGCGGTCGGCGGCCGCGGAACGCTGCTCGGGCCCGTGCTCGGGGCGGTGGGCATCAACGCGCTGAAGAGCTGGGCCACCCGGGCGATGCCCGATCTCTGGCTGCTGCTCCTGGGCAGCCTGTTCATCGTGGTGACCCTGTTTTTTCCGGGCGGGGTGGTCGGAATCCCCGCCCAGATCCGGGCGCTCCGCGACCGGCGGCGCCGGCGGAAGGCCGCTCCGCCGCTGGCCGCGGCCCCGGTGCCCCCGCCCTCTCCAGCCGCAGCCCCGGCCCCGGCACCGGCGCCGCGCGCCGACTGACCATGCACGCGCCGGAAATCATCCTGGGCCTGGCAGGCGTGTCGAAGAGTTTCGACGGTTTCAAGGCGATCAACGATCTCACGCTCTACCTGGACGCGGGGGAGCTGCGCACGATCATCGGCCCCAACGGAGCCGGCAAGAGTTCGATGCTGGACCTGATCACCGGGCGCACCCGGCCGGACGCGGGCACGATCGAGTTCGGTCCGCGGATCGACCTGACCCGGCTGAACGAATACCAGATCAACCGGCTCGGCATCGGGCGCAAGTTCCAGACCCCGACGGTTTATTCCGAGCACACGGTGTTCGAGAATATCCTGCTCTCGCTGCCGGGACGGTGGAGCGTGTGGCAGGCGATTTTTTCGCGCACCACGCGGGCGCAGCTCGACCGGATCGGGGAGGTGCTGGAGACGGTGGGGCTGGCGGCGGAGGGGGACCGTCTGGCGGGCACCCTGGCCCACGGCCAGAAGCAATGGCTGGAGATCGGAATGCTGCTCGCTCAGGATCCGAAGGTGTTGCTCGTCGACGAGCCGGCCGCGGGCATGACGGACGAGGAGACGGTAAGAACGGGCGAGCTGCTCCTGTCGCTGGCGGGAAAACACACCATTGTGGTCATCGAGCATGACATGACCTTCGTGCGCCAGATCGCCCGCAAGGTGACGGTGCTGCACCAGGGCACCGTCCTGTGCGAGGGGAGCCTCGATCAGGTGCAAAGCGACGAGCGGGTCGTCGAGGTTTACCTCGGCCGCAAGAAAAGGGAGAAACACTGACCCATGACCGCGGCCGCGGCGAAAAGCCCGATCCTGACCCTTGCCAATGTGAACGTGAGCTATGACGGCTCGCGGGTGCTGCGCGGGGTGGACTTGCAGGTCCCCGCCAGCGGTTTGCTGTGCCTGATGGGCCGCAACGGGGTGGGGAAGACCACTACGCTCAAGTCGATTATGGGGTTGGCGAAGACCGACTCGGGGGCGATCAGCCTGGCCGGCCGCGATCTGACGGGCATGCCGACGGCCGAGCGGGCGCGGTCGGGCCTCGCTTACGTGCCGCAGGGGCGGGACATCTTCCCGCACCTGACGGTGGCCGAGAATTTGCAGCTCGGGTTGCTGGCGCGGCCGGCGCGGGACCCGGGCGCGCTGGATGGCGTGCTCGAGCTTTTCCCGATCCTCAAGGAGTTTCTCCGGCGCAAGGGCGGGGTGCTGAGCGGCGGGCAGCAGCAGCAACTCGCCATCGCCCGGGCGCTGCTGGCCGATCCCAAGGTGCTGCTGCTCGACGAGCCGACCGAGGGGATCCAGCCGAACATCATCGACCTGATCGGCGAGACGCTGGTGAAGATCAAGGCGGGCGGGCGGATTGCGATCTTGCTCGTCGAGCAATATGTCGACTTCTGCCTCTCGGTTGGGGATAGTTTCTGCATCATGGATCGGGGTGCTCTGGTCGCCGGAGGCCCCATCGACCAACTGAAAGATGAGACGATCAAGCGGCACCTGACGGTCTGACCCGATGGCCGGCCCCCAACATTCCGCGCCGGGCGCGGCGGAGCTCGAGGTGGCGTCGGTGCAGGACGCCAGCGCGGTGGTCGTTTCCTCGGCCACCAGTCCCCTCCGCCTGCTGGTGCCCCGTCCCCGCGGGGATTGCGTCTGGGGTTACTTGGCCAACCTCGGAGGCGGGTTGGTGGCGGGGGATGAGACCAGCCTCGATCTGCGTGTGGGGCGCGCCGCGCGTTGTTTCATCGGGTCGCAATCCTCCACCAAGGTGTATCGAAATCCCGCGCGGCGGCCCTGCGGCCACCGCACCCGGGCGGTGGTGGGCCGGGATGGGTTTCTGGCGCTGGTCCCCGCGCCGGTGCAGCCTTTCGCGGGCTCCGCCTATGATCAGCACCAGACCTTTCACCTCGCCGCCGGGGCGGGATTGGTGCTGGTGGACTCCTTTTCCTCCGGCCGGGCCGCCTGCGGGGAGCGGTGGGCTTTCGACCATTTCGCCAGCCGCAACGAGGTGTTTGTCGCCGACCTGCCATCGGCTCCGGGGGAGCCGGCGCGCCGGTCGTCCCGGCGGCTGTTCCTGGACTCGGTCCGGCTTGATCCCGCCGGCCCACCTTCCCGCCCGTCTCATGCGGTGGGGCGGATGAACTGTTTCGCCATGCTGCTGCTGGCCGGGAGCTTGCTGCAAGGTCCGGCGTCGGACTTGCTGTCGATGACCGCGCGGCTGCCGGTCCGGCCCCGGGCGTCGCTGCTGGTGAGCGCGAGTCCGGTGGGGCAGGGTGCCTGTGTCCGGTTCGCCGGGGAGCGGACGGACCAGGTGGAGGCGGAGCTTTACCATCACCTGCAATTCGCCGCCGGGCTGCTCGGCGGCCTTCCCTGGGAGCGGCGCTGGTAGGCTCCGTTCCATTGATCCCATGCACCTCTCGCCCCGCGATCTCGACAAACTGATCCTCCACCAGGCCGGCGCGCTGGCCCAAAAACGGCTCGCCCGCGGCCTCCGGCTGAACTACCCCGAAGCGGTCGCGCTGATCGCCGCGGTGGTTTTGGAGTTCATCCGCGACGGCCGCTCGGTCGCCGAGTTGATGGCGCTGGGGCGCCGCATCCTGGGCCGCAACCAGGTGATGGCCGGCGTGCCCGCCATGCTCACCGAGGTGCAGGTGGAGGGGACCTTCCCCGACGGCTCCAAGCTGGTGACGGTGCACCACCCGATCGCCGCGGAGCACGGGGACATGAAGCTGGCGCTGCACGGGAGCTTCCTGCCGGAGCCGGACCCGGCGCTCTTCGCCGCGCCCACGCCCGACCTGATCCCCGGCGCATGCGGAACCGCCGCCGGGACCGTGGAGATCAACGCGGGGCGGGCTGCCATCCAACTGCCGGTCACCAACCTGGGCGACCGCCCGGTGCAGGTGGGCAGCCACTACCATTTCGTCGAGGCGAACCCTTCGCTGCGGTTCGACCGGACGCTGGCGTACGGCCGCCGTCTCGACATCCCGGCGGGCGCCGCCGTGCGCTTCGAGCCGGGGGAAACCAAGACCGTGTCCCTGGTGGAGATCGCCGGCCGCCGGATCATCCAGGGCGGGAACAACCTGGCGGGCGGGAAGGTTTCCGCCGCCCGCCGCAAGACGGTCGCCCGCCGGGCCGCCGCGCGCGGGTTTGCCCACGAACCGCGCAAACCGGAGTAACCGCCATGTCCCGCATTATCAAACGTTCCGACTACGCGGACATGTTCGGCCCGACCACGGGCGACAAGGTCCGGCTGGCTGACACTTCGCTGGTGCTCGAGGTCGAGCGGGATTTGACCGTGTACGGCGACGAATGCAAATTCGGCGGGGGCAAGGTGATTCGCGACGGGATGGGGCAGGCTTCCGGGGTGCGGGACCGGGACGCGCTGGATCTCGTGATCACGAACGCGCTGATCGTCGACCATTCCGGCATCTACAAGGCGGACATCGGGGTGAAGGGGGGCTTGATCCAGGGCATCGGCAAGGCGGGCAACCCGGATGTGATGGCGGGCGTGAGCCCGAAGCTGGTGGTGGGGGTGACCACGGAGGTGATCGCGGGCGAGGGGTTGCTGGTGACGGCGGGCGGGCTCGACACGCACGTGCATTTCATTTGTCCGCAGCAGGCGGGCGAGGCGATCGCCGCCGGGCTCACCACGATGGTCGGGGGCGGCACGGGCCCGGCGGTCGGGACCTGCGCCACCACCTGCACGCCGGCCGCGTTCTATTTCGAGATGATGCTGCGGGCGGTGGACGAACTGCCGCTGAACTTCGGGTTCACCGGGAAGGGGAACAGCTCGCTGCCGGAGGGCTTGGAGGATCAGATCCGCGCGGGGGCGATCGGGCTCAAGCTGCACGAAGACTGGGGCACCACGCCCGCCACGATTGACTGCTGCCTCCAGGCGGCGGCGGAGCACGACATCCAGACGACGATCCACACCGACACGCTGAACGAATCGTCGTTTGTCGAGGGGGCCATTGCGGCCTTCAAAGGCCGGACCATCCACACCTACCACACCGAGGGCGCGGGCGGCGGCCATGCCCCCGACATCATCCGTGTGTGCGGCGAGCCCAATGTGCTCCCGAGTTCGACCAATCCCACCCGGCCCTACACGGTCAACACCCTGGACGAGCATCTGGACATGCTGATGGTCTGCCATCACCTCGATCCGAACCTGCCCGAGGACGTGGCCTTCGCGGAGAGCCGCATCCGGGGCGAGACGATCGCCGCCGAGGACATCCTGCACGATCTTGGCGCGATCAGCATCATGAGCAGCGACAGCCAGGCGATGGGGCGCATCGGCGAGGTGATCACGCGGACCTGGCAGACGGCGCACAAGATGCGCGAGCAGCGCGGGCGCCTGCCCGGGGAGACGGGCGCGAATGACAATTTCCGGATCAAGCGCTACCTCGCCAAATACACGATCAACCCGGCCATTGCCCACGGCATGAGCCATCTGGTCGGCTCGGTGGAGCCCGGGAAGCTGGCGGATTTGGTGTTCTGGCGGCCCGCGTTTTTCGGCATCAAGCCGGAGATGGTGGTCAAGGGCGGCGTGATCGCGTGGTCGCAGATGGGCGACGCCAACGCGAGCATCCCGACGCCGCAGCCGGTTTTCATGCGGCCGATGTTCGGCAGCCTCGGGCGGGCGGCCGCGGGCTGCTCGGTGGCGTTCGTCAGCCAGCTCTGCGCCAGCCGGGGGGTCGCGCGGGGCTACGGCCTGGCCAAGCGGATCGAGCCGGTGCGCCGCTGCCGCGGGATCGGGAAGAAGGACCTGAAGTTCAACGACGCCCTCCCGCGGATCACGGTGGATCCCGAGACCTACCAGGTCCGTGCCGACGGAGTCCTCCTGACTTGCGAGCCCGCGACGTCGCTCCCGCTCGCGCAGCGTTACTGCCTTTTTTGATCCCTTGCCCCCCGTGCCTCCCTTCGAGGGCCAAGCTCCGCTGCCCGTGCTGTCCGCCGCCGCCTCCGCCGCCTCCGCTGCCGCCGCCGATCCCGGCGTGAGGGACTGGCTGCTGTGGCAGCTCGCCGACTCCGCGTTTCCCTCGGGCGGGTTTGCCCACTCGGGCGGGCTCGAGGCCGCCTGGCAGGCCGGGGAGGTGCGGTCGCAGGAGGAGCTGGCCGGGTATCTCGAGGCGGCGGTGGAGCAGGCGGGGGCGGGGTCGCTTCCGTTTGTCACGGGCGTTTTTGCGCATCCCCGGCGGTTTGCGGCGCTGGACCGCCGGTGCGGCGGGCTGCTGCTGAACCACGTGGCGAACCGCGCCAGCCGCGCGCAGGGCCAGGCGCTGCTGCTGGCCGCGGCCCGGTGTTTCCCCGGGGGGCCGATCAGCGGCTTCCGCGCGCAAGTGCAGGAGCGGGGCGACGCCGGACATCTCGCACCGGTGTTCGGGGCGCTGGCGTGCCCGTTGGGACTCGACCTCGCGTCGGCCCAGCGGCTCTTTCTATTTCTGGCGCTCCGCTCGATGGTGGCGGCGGCCGTCCGGTTGGGGATTCTCGGGCCGATGGACGGTCAGGCGATGCAGGCCCGGCTCGCCCCGGCGGCCGAGGAGGTCCGGCGGCGCTGCGGGAGGCTCCGGCCGCGCGAGGCCGCCCAGACCGCCCCGCTGCTCGATCTCTGGCAGGGCGCCCATGACCGGCTTTACTCCCGACTTTTCCAAACATGAGCCATTCCCACACCGGCGGGTCCCACACGCATCCCCACAGCCACAGCCATGAGCACCTGAGCCACCCCGGGCAGTTTGCCCGGCGGGAGCCGCCGCGCCAGCGCGACTACCACGAACGCGCCTTCACCGTCGGGGTGGGCGGGCCGGTGGGGAGCGGCAAGACCGCGCTGGTGCTGGCCCTGTGCCAGCGCCTGCGCGAGCGGATGAACCTGGCCGTGGTGACCAACGACATTTTCACGCGCGAGGACGGCGAGTTTCTCATCCGCCACCAGGCGCTCGCCGCGGAGCGCATCCGGGCGGTGGAGACCGGTGGCTGCCCGCATGCGGCCATCCGCGAGGACATCTCCGCGAACCTGCTGGCCCTGGAGCAGCTCCACCGTGAGTTCCATCCCGAACTGCTGCTGATCGAGTCCGGCGGCGACAACCTCGCGGCGCATTTCAGCCGTGAGCTGGCCGATTACACGATCTACGTCATTGATGTGGCCGGCGGCGACAAGATCCCGCGCAAGGGGGGCCCCGGGATCACCCAGGCCGATTTGCTGGTGATCAACAAGACCGACCTCGCCGCGGCGGTGGGCGCGGATCTGGACGTGATGGCGCGCGACGCGCGCGCGATGCGCGGGGAGGGGCCCTTCGTGTTCGCGCAGATCCGCCACGGCGTCGGGCTGGACCAGATCATCGAGGAGTTGCTGCACGCGTGGCGCCATGCCGCGGGGGTGCCGCATACACATGGGTGAGGCGGGGTGGTGGAGCAGGGCTGCACTGGGAGCCGGGGAAATCAGCTGGGCTTGGAAGCGCGGCCGACTCCCACACCGAGCTCCCGGCGTGGGCAGTTGCTCGGTGTCGGATCGTCGGTCCCAAGGGGCCGCGGCGGTGGTCAGCCTGGCGTGCGCCCCGGCCAGGAAGGAACCGAACTCGGGCAGGCTCAGCTAGCGGGAGGGCGAACGTCCTGTTGGCGGGGTCAGATTGTTCTGGTCAAGCCGCGGTGGGCGGCGCAAACCCGGCAGGGGCATGCCTTGCTGCCGACGTAGTGGCGGATGCCGACGACCTTCTGGTTGGCCTGGTCGAACCTGACCGAGATCCGGTCGAATAAATCGGTCTCCCTGTTCTCGAAGTAGCGGCGCGTGGCGTAAGCGCAGAGATCCGCCATTTGGACCATGCTGGTCAGGCTGCTATCCACGAAGAGGGGCGTTTCAATGATCCGGTCAACCCGGGCCCAGAGGGTGCCCTGGAGATGGAACCGGCGCATTGCTGCGGTAATGTTCTTGGCGACGGTTTGGTTGTTGTCTTGGATGATGAGCCCACGGTTCTCGATGGACTTGGGCGTGCTGGCCCCACCGCGGTTGATCCGCTTCTTCTCGCGGTTTTTGAGGAAAGTGTCGAAGCGCGACACGAGTTGCTCGAAAGCCCCCTCGAAGAGGTCGGCGACGGGATCGACCACCCGCTTGTCCACCGCTTCCGCGAACAAGCGCGCATCGTTCCATGAGCCGATTTCGTCGGCCAGATCGCGCAGCAACTGGGTCCGTTGCGCGTGGGTGAGGTGAATGTAGTCCGCAGACTTCGCATACAGCTTCTTGAGACCCTTGAGCTGGCCGCTGGTTTTCAAGGCTGCTGCCTTGACCAGCGAGTTCTTGCGGGCGGCGTCCGTCGCAGCGCGGCGCTGGATGGAGTCCATCGCTTCGAAGTTCGGGATGTGCTCCTGCTCAGGAAAGCGCCGGGCGATATAACCGGTGTGAATTTCCGCGTCCTGAAGTCCGTAACGCGCCTTGATGGCGCTCGTGCGTCGATCCTTGTCGTGCCAGGCCGCCGCCGGTATCGCCAGACCCAGAAGGATGAAGTGCGACGTCTGCGCTGCGACCTGCGGGGTGCCGGACTCGTCAAGGTAGCAGAAGTACATAATCCGCTCCGTACAAGAAAGAACGTCTAGGGCAGGTCCCTAAGGCCCTGCATGAGGCGCATAGCATCTCACCCAGACGTGTAGCAAGTTTCGGCCGTCCGCGGGCTGAAGTCAATGCACTTCGATGAATCCGGCCGTCCGCGAGGACATCTTCGCGAACCTGCTGGCCCTGGAGCAGCTCCACCGTGAGTTCCATCCCGAACTGCTGCTGATCGAGTCCGGCGGCGACAACCTCGCGGCGCATTTCAGCCGGGAGCTGGCCGATTACACCATCTACGTCATTGATGTGGCCGGCGGCGACAAGATCCCGCGCAAGGGGGGCCCGGGGATCACCCAGGCCGACTTGCTGGTGATCAACAAGACCGACCTCGCCGCGGCGGTGGGCGCGGACCTGGACGTGATGGCGCGTGACGCGCGGGCGATGCGGGGGGGAGGGTCCCTTCGTGTTCGCCCAGATCCGCCACGGGGTTGGTCTTGACCGGATCATCGAGGAGCTGCTGCACGCGTGGCGCCATGCTGCGGGGGTGCCGCATGCGCATGGGTGAGGATGACGCGTTACCGAGGGAACCAGGTCTGCAAGGTGCGGACGAAATGGTTGAAGGACGGGACTGCGCACCCCTGAAGGCTCTCCTTCACCGCCAACTCCCGGTAGAGGGCATTTGAGCGCGGAATGCCGAACGCCTCGAGAATGGTCTCGAAACTCTCTTTTGGCCGGCGCGGCTTCCCGTCCAGTTCCCCTCCCCACTGGTGGACGGCCTCCTGGACGCGCCGGCCGAAGGCAGCACCCGCGAGATGGGTGTTTCGCCTGGCCCGTCCGGTGACGAGGGTTTGCAGGTGCGGCGAATTGAGGCGCAGCCAAATCTCGAGCTCTGGATCGAGGATGATTGGTTCGATGCGGTCCCGGGCCCAGCCGTTCTCCATCAAGGCTTGGACCAGTCGTTCCGCCAAGGCGTCTCTGCCGCGGTCCTCCCAGCCACTGCCGGCGAGGTCGCGGAGGACCATGGCTCGTCCATGAGTGCGGAGGAACCCGCGCAACAGGTTAACGGCGGTGGACTCCGGACTCGAATCGTGCAGCGCGTCTTTCACTACTTCGAACGTGAGGTCACGCAGCCGAAGGCTAGCCCGGCGTTTTTCGAGCAGGGCGGAGACCACGTCCTGCATGGCACCATCCGCGACCAGAACGACGAGGTCTTTGTTCCAGGGCATGGCCGGTCAGCTCAGGATGCCGGCAGCGAAGAGTTGGGCGATGCGGAGGTCTCCCTGCCACTGGCGCAGCTTGGGATGGAGATCGCCCCGGACGATGTCCGTCTCGCCGGCAGTGGTCTTGGAAAAACAGAGGAGTTGGTCGGGTTTGATGAGGCCGACCAGCACCGGTGAATGGGTGGCAACGAGGGCTTGGCCATCGTAGATGGAGCTCAGCGACTGGAAGACAGGCTCGATGGCTTGCGGGTGCAGGCCGTTTTCCGGCTCCTCAACCAGAAACAACGAGCCCTCGGTCTTGATATAGGCCAGCAGTGTCAGCGCCATCAGCCGCAAGGTGCCGTCCGAGAGATGCCAGGAGGGCACTTTGAGCCCGCCTTCAAAGGACACCGAGAGGTAGGTGTTCTTGTCTTCCTCGCGCTCGATCACGTCGACGTCCGTGACGGGCAACACCGTTCGCAGGTGCGCGACCCAGCCGCGAAACGAGCCCTCGTCCCTGCGGAGTTCCCTCACGACCAAGGGCAGGGTTGAACCGTCGGGACTGAACCCCTTTTCCTTGAGCGGCGGGCAGGGGGCCTGCATCAACTCGCTCCGCAGTGCCAGTTTTTTCACCGCGACCGTCAACTGGGTCTTCGCCCAGTTGGCAATCCCAAACCGATCGTCCTCGGGCAGGCTGCTCAGCGCGGAGCGGCCGGCCCCATTCTTCAGGGTGAAATTCCAATCGCTGGTTTCGGACTTGAAATACGCGTAGGTGTGGCGTTGCTTGGATGCCACTTTCCGCCAGCCGGCCGGACTCTTGTTCTGTCCATGAATCAGATTCCTCGCCGGCAGGCTGGTCGACGGAAAGCTCAGTTCCTGTTGCGCCGTTTCATTGCGAGCCACCTCGGACCGCGCGTCCAGGAGCCACAAGTTCTCCGCCAGGATGCGCGGCTCGTTGATCTGGCTGGCGTCGCGAGCACCGATTTCGACCTCATAGCGGACAACGCGCTTTTGGCTGCCGTCCGCGCGATCCAAGTGGGCAAGCACCGCATCCGGGATGGGGATCTCGACCGCCACTTGGAAACTGGTGCCCTCGCCGCGAAACAGGAGCTCGGGAATCTGTCGGGCTCTGCTCACCTCGAGGACCGGGTCGAGTCCCTCCCCTGCGAAGGCTCCGAGGAGGCGGGCGACCTCAAGAAGGGTGCTCTTGCCGGAGCCGTTCGGCCCCGTCATGATGTGGAAACCACCGAGCGCTTGGGAAATATTTCGCAAGCAACGATAGTTGACCGCTTCAATGAGGGAAATCATGTCGAAGCTGGTTTCTCCGGGCGTCCACGCGGGCGAGGAGGTCCATGCCCAGGCAATATACTGAACACAGGGGCGGATTGAAAGGCGGTTCTCGCACGCGGTTCTCCTGCGCGGGGGCGATTGGGAGTGCAGGGCAGGCCTGCGGGGGCCAATCGCAGGAGGAACTTGCCGCCCCACCTCGAGGCGGCGGATGGGCAGGCCGAACCGTGGTCACTCGCAGGCATCACGTGCGGCTTCTCGCATGCCGTGTACGTCCGAGCCGAGTGCCGACGGAAGGCCAACTGCCGGGAACTGGGGGGGGCCGGCAAGGAGCCTCGCTCCGGTGCAGCCCCACCAACGAGCGTGGCGGGCGGATGGACACCGCTGCTGGAGTCTCACGCCTCCTCAAAATAGTCGCTGTCAACCCGCTTAATTTCGTAAACCAGGGATCGGGTAACCCCGATGTTGTGCTCGATCATCAGGTCGGCCAAACGGTCTCCGTCAATGAGAACCACCTTCGAGGAGATTGTCTCGACGTAGAGCCTTGCCGTCTCAGCGAAATCGCTGGTTGTGATGAAAACGCCCTTGCGTGCTCGCTTCCCGTCCAGCGCACCCACGAAACTCTGGATCTCCTTTCGTCCCACCGTCTGATTCCAGCGTTTCGCTTGAATGTAAACCACGTCCAGTCCAAGACGGTCCTCGTTGATGACGCCGTCAATACCCTCGTCTCCCGATGCCTTGGTCACTTTGGCCGCTTCTTCCCTGGAGCCGCCGTAGCCCATTGCCAGCAGGAGATCGACGACGATTTGCTCGAAACGGTAAGGATCGATCGTTTTGGCAAGGTCGAGGACTTCCTTCTTCAGGCCGTTGTGAAGTTGGCGGTGAGCGGAGTCCATGAGTTCCTCGGGCGTCTGAGAGGGCGCAGGAAGATCTTGCTTGGCCTCCTCGCCCTTCACGTCCCGCTTTTGCGTGCCAGTCGCCTGGGTGAATTGGACGAATTGGGGAAACCGCATCAAGAAATCTCTGTCAATCATGTTGGGCTTTTCCGCCGCCACCTTCTTGCCCACCTCGGTGATCACGTAAAAGCCCCTTCTTGGGCGCTCCAGCAAGCCGGCCCGGAAAAGGTCGTAGCAAGCCCAGTTTACGCGGTTGTGCCAGCGCCGTTGTTTTCCGCTCGGGAGCACCTCATTTTGTTCCTCGACCGTCAACTTGAAGTGCTTCGGCAAAGCCTCGAATACCTCCGAAAGGCGATGCTGCTGGCCGTCGGCGAAAAACTCCAAGGCGGGAGCCTTAATCTCGTTGAACTCCGGAATGGGCATAATCGATGCCTACTCTGCAGGTTCCAGGGCGGGTGGCAAGCCCGGAGCGCGTCTGGATGTGCCGTGCAAAAGCGCAGAACTCCAGTAGGAGAGCAAGAAAACCCACCCGGCAAGTTGCGCTCCAAACTGCAGCTGCTGAGACGGGCCGGGGGGCGACAAACTGCCCGCGGATGTGGCCGGGGCGGGGATCGGTCTTGAGGCGCTGGAGAAGTTCCGATGGCTGGCCTTCGCGCCCCAGGTCGAACGGCCTGCGCGGCGGGAACTGGGGGGTTTTAATTGGCACTGGCCATGAGGGGGAGTTCCAGACACCGGATGACGCACAAGGCCACCGCAGGCCGATTGGCCCTCACCGCGCAGCGCGGACGAGACGGATCTCGGGTGGTGGTCCCCCCCCCACACCAATCTATATATGGTTGACACGGTTGATATGGTTGATTATAGTGGCAGCATGAAAAGTGCACTTGAACTCAGGGACCGCGCGGAACCGGCCAAGGCTCCAGCAACAGGGGAAAGGGTGGTTGATTTGGACCCGCGCCTGCGCGAGGCCATGCAGATCATCGTGCAGACCTTGCCGGCGTCCCAAGAGGAGCTAAGAAAGGCGGTAGCGAAGCGCGGCTACTCGGATACTGACTTTGACACCGCGTTCGACTGGCTCCTGGAAACCTCTGTCTCGGTGCGCCAAAACGCGGAAACCGTGCCGCCCCCATTCGACCCTTGGGCGGTGGGGCAGCGGGCGGTTGGGGAGATGAAGAACGCGGAGGACGGCGCTTGGACGGGGCAGGAACTCCGCGCGCATTTCGGCCTGACGCCGGCCACCCTGCACAAGCGCCGGGTGGAGCATCGGATCGTGTATTGGCGGGATGCCAAGCATGACTTCCATTACCCCAAGTGGCAGTTCACGCCCACCGGGGCGATCCTGCCGGGGGTTCAGGAGGTCTTGCAGATCTTCCGTAGCGAGGACGAGTGGGGGGTGATGTCCTATTTTCTGGGGAAGCGCCAGCAATTGGGGGATCGGCGGCCTCTGGACCTGTTGCGCCAGGGAGAGAAGGCGACGGTGCTGGCGCACGCGAAGCTTAACGCCGATGAAAACACCTGGTAGGCTGCCGCCACCGCCGCCGACAGACGAGTTTAACCGGTTCCCGCTCGGCGGGCTACTGGAGCCGGTCTCCGGGGTGTTCTGCGTGTCGGCGAATTCCGCGATGGTGAGCCGCACTCCGATGGTGTAGAGGTCGCCCGCCTTGGCGTTGATCG
>Ga0182030_10007668_pt1 | contig 22478 bp, 17 predicted proteins | sample 812S3MmetaG_FD_121299 | JGI IMG/M metagenome (GOLD analysis project Ga0182030, IMG submission 121299) | Permafrost microbial communities from Stordalen Mire, Sweden - 812S3M metaG (Illumina Assembly) | ecosystem: Environmental > Terrestrial > Soil > Wetlands > Permafrost | place: Sweden... | reverse complement strand
GCCACCGAGACCGCGCCGTTCTTCATGTCGGTCAATCCGCGCACCAGCCGGTCCGGCCATGTCGGCCTTCCGGTGTCGGGCAACGATGCCAAGCTGGTTCCCAACAACGGCAAGCTGGAGGTTCGCGCCAGGGGCCCGAATGTCACGCCGGGCTATTGGCGTCAGCCGGAGATGACGGCCAAGGCGTTCGACGAGGAGGGTTTCTACAAGCTCGGCGACGCCCTCAAGCCGGCCGTCGCCGACGATTTCCATGCCGGCTTCGATTTCGACGGCCGCATCGCCGAGGATTTCAAGCTCGCCAGCGGGACCTGGGTCAGCGTCGGCCCGCTGCGCGCCCGCTTCATCGCGACCTGCGCGCCGCTGGTGCGCGACGTCGTCATCGCCGGCATCAACCGCGACGAGGTTTCGGCGCTGGTGATCCTCGATCTCGACGGCTGCCGCCTGATCAATCCGACGCTGCCGCTCGACGATCTCGCGGAGACGGCGGCCGATCCCCTGATCCGGGCCGCGTTCAGCGAGCGGTTTGCGAAATTCCTGGCGACCTCGACCGGGTCGTCGACGCGGATCACCCGTGCCGTGCTGCTCGACACGCCGCTGTCGATCGATCGCGGCGAGGTCACCGACAAGGGCTCGATCAATCAGCGCGCGGTGCTGGACCATCGCGCCGCACTGATCGAGCAGCTTTATTCGCCAACACCTGCCGCCGCTGTGATAACGCTGAGCTAACGCCGAACGACAATCTTGCCAGGGAGAAAGCCATGCTGCTGAAGGATCAATCCGCCATCGTCACCGGCGGCGCATCGGGATTGGGGGCTGCGACCGCGCGCCGGCTTGCTGCGGGGGGCGCCAAAGTTGCCGTCTGCGACCTCAACGCCAAGCTTGCGGCCAGCGTCGCCGCCGAAATCGGCGGTGTGGCGGTGGTCTGCGATGTGTCCGACGCCGCCTCCGCCGAGGCGGCCATCGCCGAGGCCGCCAAGGCCCATGGGCCGGCCCGGGTGCTGGTGAACTGCGCCGGCATCGGCGTCGCCAAAAGGGTCATCGGCCGCGACGGCCCGATGCCGCTCGCCGATTTCGACAAGGTGATCCGGGTCAACCTGATCGGCTCCTTCAACATGCTGCGGCTGGCGACCGCTGAAATGGCCAAGCTGGAGCCCCAGGCGACCGGCGAGCGCGGCGTCGTGATCTCCACCGCGTCGGTCGCGGCCTATGACGGCCAGATCGGACAGTCGGCCTATTCGGCGTCAAAAGGCGGCATCGTCGCGATGACGCTGCCGATCGCGCGTGAACTGGCGCAGTTCGGCATCCGGGTGTTGACCATTGCGCCGGGCCTGTTCCTGACCCCGCTATTGGCCAACCTGCCGCAGGAGGCCCAGGACAGCCTGGCCGCGGCGATTCCGTTTCCGCGCCGGCTCGGCCATGCCGACGAGTTCGCCTCGCTGGCGCTGCACATGATCGACAACCCCTATCTCAACGGCGAGGTGGTGCGGCTCGATGCCGCGCTGCGAATGGCGCCGCGCTAGGCGGATCGCATGTTCGTCCACCGCAGGGATGTGCAGATCCAGTGGGGCGACTGCGACCCCGCCAACATCGTGTATTACCCGCGTTATTTCGAAATGTTCGACGATTCCACCTCGATCATGTTCGAGGCCGCCGGCTTCTCGAAGCAGGACATCGTCAAGCGCTACGGCCTGGTCGGGATTCCGATGGTCGATACCAGGGCGAAATTCCATATCGCCTCGACCCATGGCGACTGGATAACCATCGAAAGCCGGGTCGAAAGCTTCAAGCGTTCGAGTTTCGAGGTGACCCACAAGGTGTTCAAGGGCGAAGCCCTGGCGATCGAGGCGTTCGAGACCCGCGTGCTGGTCGGCCGTCATCCGGACGATCCGGCGCGGCTGAAGTCGGCACCGATGCCGGCGGAGATCATCGAAAGGTTCCGGCGCGGCTGACCGAGCCTGCCGCACCTAAAGCAGGGGCTGATTTGAGGATCGAATTCTGATCTAGACTGAACACCAATACCCAAGGGAGGACTCAATGAAATCAATGAAAAGGCTTTACTTGTCCGCCGCGGTTGTCGCGGCGTCGCTCGCGCTGCCCGGGCTGCCGGCGACGGCGCAAACCAATGAAATCGTCATCGGCATCTCGATCTCGACCACGGGACCGGCGGCCGCGCTCGGCATTCCCGAGCGCAACGCGCTGGAATTCGTAGCCAAGGAAATCGGCGGCGTGCCGCTCAAGGTCATCGTGCTCGACGATGGCGGCGATCCGACCAACGCCACCACCAATGCGCGGCGTTTCGTCACCGAGTCCAAGGCCGACATCATCATGGGCTCGGCGACGACGCCGCCGAGCATCGCCATCTCCAACGTCGCCAACGAGGCGGCAATTCCCCATATCGGCCTGGCGCCGTTCCCGATCACGCCGGAGCGGGCCAAGTGGTCGATCGATATGCCGCAGCCGGTTCCGATCATGGGCAAGGTGCTGTACCAGCACATGAAGGCGCACAACGTCAAAACCGTCGGCTACATCGGATACTCCGATTCCTACGGCGACCTCTGGTTCAACGACTTCAAGAATCAGGCCGTTCCGATGGGCATCGCTTTGGTCGATGAAGAGCGCTTCGCCCGGCCGGATACTTCGGTCGCGGGCCAGGTGCTGAAACTGGTGGCCGCCAATCCCGACGCCATCCTGGTCGGTGCCTCCGGCACCGCGGCGGCGCTGCCGCAGACCGAACTGCGCGACCGCGGCTACAAGGGCCTGATCTATCAGACCCACGGCGCCGCCAGCATGGACTTCATCCGCATCGCCGGAAAGGCCGCCGAAGGCGTGATCATGGCCTCGGGGCCGGTGATGAATCCGGAAGGCCAGCCCGACAGCGCGCTGACCAAGAAGCCGGGCCTGGCGCTCGATACCGCCTATGAGGCCAAATACGGCCCCAACAGCCGCAGCCAGTTCGCCGGGCATGCCTATGACGCCTTCAAGGTGCTGGAGCGCGTCATCCCGGTGGCGCTGAAGACCGCAAAGCCCGGCACGCCGGAATTCCACGAGGCGATCCGCCAGGCCTTCCTGAGCGAACATGAAATTGCCGCGAGCCAAGGCGTCTACAATTTCACCGAAAAGGATCGCTACGGCCTGGACGACCGCTCCCGCATCATCCTGACGGTGAAGGACGGCAAATACGTTCCCGCGATGTGAGCGGGGGGCGTGCACTGCCGTCATCATCCGCGGAAGAAGTTGGAGCCGGCCTCTTCCAAGAGGTCGGCTTCTTTTTTACCCTCCCCTGGAGGGGGAGGGTCGCCGCGCAGCGGGCGGGGAGGGGGTGACGGCGCCTCGTCTCAGCCGCCGTTGATGTTTCATGGGTGTTGCTTCAGCTTCGCGCGAACCATGCAGTTCGACATAAATTCGTTCGAGCACAGCCTTCAGATCATCGGTGATTTCCGAATTCCAGAACCTGACGACGCGATATCCTTCCCGCTCAAGCCATAATTGCCTGTCCCGATCGCGCTTGGCGGTTGCGTCGTCATTATGGTGTCCGCCATCGAGCTCGACGATCAAGTGAGCGGCCGGGCAGAAGAAGTCGACGACATAGCGACCAATCGGCGCTTGACGCCGGAAATGCGTGCCGTCCACCGGGATTTCCTTCAGCGCGCGCCACAAGATGCGCTCGTGGGGCGTCGTGTTTGGGCGCAGTTTCCTGGCGGCTGGCGGTGGATCGATGCTGAGACCATCTTTGCGGCTCACCCCACCCCGCTCGCTCCGGACGATGCTTCGCATCGCCGGCGCAAGCGACCCTCCCCCTGCAGGGGAGGGTAAGTGGAACGCATCCGCGAAAATATGGCAAGTGGAATGTATTGGCGAAGTCAGAGCAAGCGGCTTTCAAATCCCGCTGGCGCCCCCGTGCGCAAAGCCGAGATAGCTCGCGGCGACGCGCGCATCGGTGGCGATTTCCGCGGCCGGTCCGTTGAGGATGAATTCGCCGAGCTCCATCACATAGGCGCGGTCGGCGATCTTGAGGGCGGCCTGCGCGTTCTGCTCGACCAGCAGCACCGAGACCCCGGCCGCGCGCAGCTCGCCGATGGTGCGGAAGATATCGGCGACGATGATCGGCGCCAGCCCGAGGCTCGGCTCGTCCAGCATCAGCAGTTTCGGCGCGCCCATCAGGGCGCGACCCATCGCCAGCATCTGCTGCTCGCCGCCGGACAGGGTGCCGGCCAGTTGCCGGCGCCGTTCCTTGAGCTTTGGGAACAGCGTGTAGACCCGCTCGAACGATCTCGCGGCGGCGGCCTTGGCGATCCGGAACGCACCGAGCTGCAGATTGTCCTCGATGTTCATGGTGCCGAACAGTTCGCGATGTTCCGGCACCAGGCTGATGCCGGCGGCCACCCGGTCCTCGATCTCGAGCTGGGTGACGTCGACGCCGGCAAAGCTGACGCGGCCCTGCAGCGGCAGGATCCCCATGATGGCGTTCAACAGCGTGGTCTTGCCGGCGCCGTTGGCGCCGATGATGGTGACGATCTCGTTGCCGGCGACATCGAGCGACACCGCGCGGACGGCTTCGACCTTGCCATAGCCGATATGGGCGTCGTTCACCGCCAGCAAGGCACCGGCAGAGCGATTCACGACACCGCTCCGAGATAGGCCTTGATCACGTCAGGATTGGTCGTGATCGCGTCGGGGGTGCCTTCGGCGATCTTGGTGCCGAAGTCGAGCACCACGATGCGGTCGGCGAGGTCCATCACAAATCCCATGTCGTGCTCCACCAGCAGCACCGACATGCCGCCGTCGCGCAATTGGCGCAGCAGGCTCGCCAGCTGCTGCTTCTCCATATGCCGCAGCCCCGCGGCGGGCTCGTCGAGCAGCAGCAGCATCGGGTCGACGCACAGCGCGCGGGCGATCTCGACAATGCGCTGCTGGCCGAGCGACAGGCTGCCCGCCAACTGGTCGATCTGCGCGGCCAGACCGACGCGCTCGATCTGGCGGGCTGCTTCCGCCAGCAGTTTCGCTTCGTCGGCGCGGTCGATCCGCAGCATGCTGGAGATGGCGCCGGCCCGGCCGCGCAGATGGGCGCCGATCGCGACGTTTTCCAGCACGCTCATGTCCGGCACCAGTTTGACATGCTGGAAGGTGCGGGCGATGCCGAGCTTGACCACCTGCTGCGGCGGCGCGTTGTCGATGTTGCGGCCGAGCACCGAGATGGTGCCGCCCGATTTTGTGAGCACGCCGGTGATCAGGTTGAAGGTCGTGCTCTTGCCGGCGCCGTTGGGGCCGATCAGCGCGACGATCTCGCGGGCCTGGACGTCGAAGGAGACGTTATTGACGGCGATCACGCCGCCGAACTGCTTGCGGGCCTTGTCGACGTGCAGCAGCACGCCCCGAGAGGCGGCTGTCCGGGGCCGCGCCGGCAGGGCCAGCGAGGTATCGGGGCGGTTGCGGCGCGGCTTGATCGGCAGCCGCGACATCAGCCAGGGCCAGACGCCGGTCGGCGCCAGCTGCAGCAGCCCCACCAGCAGGATGCCGAACACGATGGTCTCGAGCTGGCCCTCGCCGTGGAACAGATACGGCAGATAGCTCTGCAGGATCTCCTTCAGGATCACCACGATGGCGGCGCCGAGCACGCCGCCCCAGACATAGCCGGCGCCGCCGACCACAGCGATGAACAGATATTCGATGCCGGCCTGGGCGCCGAACGGCGTCGGATTGACGGCGCGCTCGAAATGCGCGTAGAGCCAGCCCGACAGCCCGGCGAGCACCGCCGCATAGATGAAGACCAGGAGCTTGGCGCGCGGCGTCTGCACCCCGAAGGCTTCCGCGGCGATGTGGCCGCGCCGTAGCGCGCGGATGGCCCGGCCGGTGCGCGAGTCCAGAAGGTTCATGGTCAGCAGCGCGGCGACCAGCACCGCGATCCAGATCGCGAAATAGATGGTGCCGGGGTCGACCATCCGAAGCGAGCCGATCGCCAGCGGCGGGATGCTGGAGATGCCGTCATTGCGGCCGAGGAATTCGAGCTTGCTGAACAGGTAGAACAGGCCGATGCCCCAGGCGATGGTGCCGAGCGGCAGGTAGTGCCCCGACAGCCGCACCGTGACGAGCCCGAGCGCCACCGCGGCGACGCCGCTGACGACAAGCGAAAGCGGCAGCGTCAGCCACGGCGACATTCCCCAGGCCGTCGTCAGCACCGCCGTGGTATAGGCGCCAAAGCCGCAAAACGCCGCCTGGCCGAACGAGGTGAGGCCGCCGACGCCGGTCAGCAGCACCAGCCCCATCGCCACCAGGGCGGAAAGACCGATATTATCCAGCAGCACGATCCAGAACGGCGGCATGCCCGGAATGAACGGAATCGCCGCCATCAGCAGCGCGAAGACGATGATGGGCAGCCGCTGCGGCATCGCCATCAGTCCTTCTCCTCTTCGACCGCGGGAGCCGCCAGCGAACGCAGCACCAGCACCGGAAGGATCAGCGTGAAGACGATGACCTCCTTGAAGTTGCTGGCATAGAACGAGGAAAAGGCCTCGACGGTGCCGACCACCAGCGCCGCGACGGCGGTCAAGGGATAGCTCACCAGGCCGCCGATGATCGCGGCGATGAAGCCCTTGAGGCCGATCAGGAAGCCGGTGTCGTAATACAGCGTCGTGATCGGCACGATCAGGATTCCCGAGATCGCCCCGATCACCGCGGCCATCAGGAATGCGAGCTGTCCCGACAGCGTGGTCCGGATGCCGACCAGCCGCGCGCCCAGCCGATTGACCGCGGTGGCGCGCAGCGCCTTGCCGGTCAGGGTGTAGCCGAAAAACAGCCACAGCCCGACGATCAGCGCGACGGTGATGAGATAGACCGCGATGCTCTGGCCGGTGAAACGCAGCGGGCCGACGCTGAAGGCGGTGTCCGACAGCGGTGGGCCGCGCTGGCCCTCGGCGCCGAAAAACACCAGGCCAAAACCCTGCATCGCCAGATGGCAGCCCACCGAGGCGATCAGCAGCACCAGCACCGAGGTGTGGGCGATCGGCTGGAACGCGATGCGATAGAGAAACAGCCCGATCGCCGCCACGATCAGCAACGACAGCGCAATGTTGAACGCCACCGCGCCGTGATGGCCGGCGAGCCAGACCGTGCCGGCGAGAATCGCCGCCGGCAGCATGATGTCGACCGCGACCGCGCGCGCCACCAACCGCCAATGCAGCGACCGGCGGCCGGCGAACAGGTCGAGGCCAAACGCCACCAGGCCCATCGCCACCGCCAGCCGCGCGGTGCCCGGCACATGGCCGGCCGACAGCGAGGCATAGGTCAACGCGCCGTAGGTGACGAACTCGCCCTGTGGAATCAGGATCACGCGGGTGACGGCGAACACCAGCACCAGCGCCAGACCGAGCAGCGCATAGATCGCGCCGTTGGTAATGCCGTCCTGCACCAGGAACAGCATGATCGTCGTGTTCAAGACCGGACGCTCCCCCTCGTGGACCGGCCGACCGCGCCCCGGAGCGCCGTTCGACCGTCCGATAACAGCAGTTGAAACCGGCTGCCGCTATTTGATATGGTGGATAACAATTATCTAATATAATCTCAAGGCCCCGGCCGTTTGCAGGGCCGTTTCAAACCTATCGGGATTGCGAGCCGCGAGCGATGACCGTTTCCAAGCCTGCCGTTTCCAAGCCTGCCGTTTCCAAGCCTGCTGCTTCCAAGACCTCTGTTTCCAAGACCTCTGTTTCCAAGCCTGGCGTTTTCAAGATGGCCGCCGACCTCGTCGCCAAGCCGCCGCAGCCCGCCCGCAAGGAGCTGCCCGACGCTGCCGGCGAAAGCACGGCGCTGCAGATGGGCGAATTGTCCGAGCTGCTGGGCTATTCGCTCAAGCGCGCCCAATTGAAGGTGTTCGAGGATTTCCTGCGCTGCGTGGCGCCGCTGCAGCTGACCCCGGCGCAGTTCTCTGTCCTGTTGCTGCTCGACAAGAATCCGGGACGCAACCAGACCGAAATCGCCAATACGCTCGGTATCCTGCGGCCGAATTTCGTGGCCATGCTCGACGGTCTGGAGAGCCGCGATTTGTGCACGCGGATGCGCTCGACCAACGACCGCCGCTCCCACATTCTGGTCTTGACCGACAAGGGCCGCGCGGTGCTGGCGCGGGCCAAGAAGCTGGTCGCGGCCAAGCACGAAGCCCGCCTCAACGAATTGCTGGGCCCGGCCAACCGCGCCGCGTTGCTCGGCATGCTGGCCAGGATCGCGTTGGAGTTTTAGTCCCTGCGTCATTCCGGGGCGTCGCGAAGCGACGAACCCGGAACCAGAGATGAGCAGCTCGAGATTCCGGGTTCGCGCCAGCGCGACCCGGAATGACGCGCCTCACGCCCCCTCCACCAGGATCACCCTGATGTCGTTGACATTGGTCAGGGTCGGCCCGGTCAGCAGCAGATCGCCGGTCAGGGCGAAGAATGCCGTGGCGTCGTTATTGTCGAGATAGGCGGCGGCGTCGAGACCCAGCGACTTCATCTTTGCGAACGTGTCCTGGTCGATGATCGCGCCGGCGGGATCGGCCGCGCTGCCGGCGCCGCCATCGGCGCCGTCGGTATCGGCGGCCAGGGCCGAAATGCCTGACGTGCCCTTGAGCAGGCCGGCGAGCGCCAGCGCATATTCCTGGTTGGGACCGCCGCGCCCCTGGCCGCGCACGGTCACGGTGAGTTCGCCGCCCGACAGGATCGCGACCCGCCTGCCCTCGGCGCGCGCCTGCAGCGCCAGGCGCGCGTGATCGGCGGCGACGCTGCGGGCCTCGCCTTCGAGGTCGGCGCCAAGATCGATGATGGCATAGCCGGCGTCCCGCGCCAGCCTGATCGCGGCGTCGAGCGATGCCCTCGGCCGCGCGATCAGTTCGAAATGGGCGCGGGCAAAAGCGGCATCGCCGGGCTTGCAGCTCTCGTTGCGGGCGTCATCGAGCGCGCGGCGGATCGGGTCGTCGACCGCGAGGCCGTATTTGGCGACAATGGCGCGCGCGTCCGCCAGCGTGGTCGGATCGGCAACCGTCGGTCCCGATGCGATTGCGGAGGGATCGTCGTGCGGAACGTCGGAAATCGCCAGCGTCAGGATCTCGGCGCGCCTTCCGGCGCGCGCCAGCCGGCCGCCCTTGATCCGCGACAGGTGCTTGCGGACGGTGTTGACCTCGCCGATCGGCGCCCCCGAGCGCAGCAGCGCCCGGGTCAACTGCTGCTTCTGCGCGAACGATACCCCCTCGGCCGGCGCGATCCAGTTCGCCGAGCCGCCGCCCGACAGCAGCACCAGCATCAGGTCGTCGGCGCCGGCCTGTTGTGCCAAGAGCAGGCTTTGCTCCGCGCCCCGCAGTCCGGCCTCGTCGGGCACCGGATGGCCGGCTTCGATCACCTCGATCCGCCGCGTCGGCACGCCATGGCCGTGGCGGGTGGTGGCGATGCCCGACAGAAGCGACGGCGCCAGGCCAAGCCCGTCGAGATAATGCCGCTCCGCCGCCGCGGCCATGGCGGCGGCGGCCTTGCCGGCGGCGAGACAGATCACCCGGCCTTTCGGGACCGCGGGCAGATGCGTTGCCAGCACGATGTCGGGATGGGCTGCTGCGACGGCGGCGTCGAAGATCGCGCGCAGCAGAGGGCGTCGGTCGGTCATTTCTTCAACGGGCTTTGCGGTGCAGACACTCAACAGCGCTTATCCATCCGATTTAGGCAAAAGAAAACCCCCGCAAGCTGCCGGCGGGGGTTTTCCTGGACACATTACTCGAAGGTCTGGTTCAGCGATTGTGAAGTTCGAATCATTTCGGTCCGTCGCAACGCCATTCCGGGGCGCCTGTGACGCGCGAAGCGCGGCACGAGCGAGCCCGTAATCCATAACCACCGCAGGGGCTATGGATTCCGGGCCTGCACTCCAGTCGGCTTGCGCCGACTGAAGACGCATCCCGGAATGACAAACGATGGATCACTTCCGGGGATCGGTTTCATGGAACCGCTCTACTAGCCGCCGACATCGGCGCTGATGACATCGCCGAACAATTCCCATTTCTCGCCTTTGAACTTCATCAGCTGCAGCTGGCTGATGGGGGCGAAATCGGTCGGGCTGGTGTTGATCTTGATGCCGGGCAGCAGCACCTCGGTGCGGAAATCCTTCAGGTTGGCCGCCTGCCGCATGACGTTTTCGCGGGTCAGATCATCACCGCATTTTTTCAATACCTCGATCAGGGTCTGGGAAACGCCGTAGCCGACCACGGTCGAAGCATCGAGCTTGTTGCCTTCCGGAAAATCCTTCTCGAGGAACGCGTAGAACGCCTTCATGCCGGGGTCGTTGTTCCATTGCGGCTCGGAGGCATCCTTCAAATAGGCGGCGGAAATGATGCCTTGCGCATTCTCATAGCCCGCGGGCTTGAGCACGCTGCCGACCGAGTTCGAGACATTGTTGAGGAAATGCAGCGGCTTCCACTCGATCTCGGCCGCCTCCTTGATCGCCTGGGCGGCAAATTTCGGCGTCGTGATATCGACGAACACGTCGGCGCCGCTGGATTTCAGCTTGACGATGTGGGAGTTGATGGTCGGCTCGGAGGTCTCGTAGCTTTCCTGGGCGACGATCATCGAGGCGGCCTTGGCGCCGAGCCCGTCCACCAGGCCCTTGAGGTAGTCCTTGCCGTAATCGTCGTTCTGATACAGCACCGCGATCTTGGCGTCGGGTTTTTCCTTCAGGATATATTTGGCGTAGATCTGGGTCTCGCTCTGGTAGCTCGGCTGCCATCCCATGGTCCACGGAAAATCCTTCGGATCGTTCCATTTGGTGGCGCCGGTGGCGACGAACAGCTGCGGCACCTTTTTCGCATTCATGTATTTGTGAATCGCGGAATTGGGCGGCGTGCCGAGCGAATTGAAGATGAACAGCACCTCGTCGCTCTCCACCAGCTTGCGCGCCTGCTCGACGGTCTTGGGCGGACTGTAGCCGTCGTCATAGCTGATGAAATTGATCTTGCGGCCATTGATGCCGCCGGCATCGTTGATCATCTTGAAGTAGGCCGCCTCGGTCTTGCCGATCACGCCGTAGGCGGAGGCCGGACCGCTATAGGGCATGATGTTGCCGATCTTGATTTCGGTGTCGGTGGCGCCGGTGTCGTATTTCTTCTGCGCGAGGGCTGTGCTGCCGGTTGCAGCCAGCACCGCGAGGGCAGCCGAAAAGGCCCCCAATCGCAACTGGATAGCAGGCATTTTGATCTCCCTGGATCGCGGTTGATGTGTCATTTTTTGATTTGGAGCGCTTGTCGGCTCCTGGGCGCATTGAATACCCATCAAGGGCACCCAGCAAGAAAAAGCCCGCTGCGACGAGGTCGCAGGGGGCGTCATTTAGTCGAACGGAACTTGTCGTCGAAGGGGGAGGGCGCCTGTTCTTGCGCCAACCGGGCTGCCGCCGGCCGGATCAGGCCCGCGGGGTGCGTCATCCTTCTCAGTTCTTTCTGAGCTTGCCGATCAGCTGCTGGGCAACCATCGCCACCTGCCTCGCGCCATGCGGCACCAGGAAGATCACCAGGAACAGCAGCACCCCGAATACCGCGCCGGACAGGCCCTTGGAGATCCCTTCGGCGATGTTCGGCACGAAGATGATGAACGCCGAACCCACGATCGATCCGGGCAGCCAGCCGACGCCGCCGACCACCATGCCGAGGAACAGCGAGATCGCCAGCGTGATGGTATAGCTGTCGGGAGCGACGAACTGCACGGCAATCGCGCCGAGCGCTCCGGCGACGCCGGTGATGCCGGCCGAGACGCCGAACGCCAGCGTCTTGTACAGCGCGACGTCGATGCCCATGGCGGAGGCCGCGATCTCATTGTCGCGGATCGCCATGAAGGCGCGGCCGGAGCGTGATTTCAAAAGATTGACCGAGAAAACATAGATCGCGACCGAGACCGCCAGCGTGAAATAATACAGCCACATGTCCTGCGACATCGGCAGGCCGAACGGCGCATCGGGCTTGGTCACCACCAGGCCCTGCACGCCGCCGGTCCAGTACTCGAAATAGCCGAGCTTCAGAAGCTGCGGCATCGCGGTTGCGAGCGCGAAAGTCGCCAGCGCCAGGTAGACGCCGGAGAGGCGCAGCGCCGGCTGGCCGAACAGAAATCCGAAGCCAAAGCAGATCACGCCCGCGATCGGCAATGTCACCGCATAGTTGATGCCGGCATGTTCCATCAGGATCGCCGAGGTGTAGGCGCCGACCGCGTAGAACGCGCTCTGGCCCAGCGAAAACTGCCCGCTGCCGCCGGTCAGGATGTTGAGCGCCAGCACCGCAAGCGCGTAGATCAACAGCATGGTCAGCTGGAAGATGACGAAGTTCTTCACGAACAGCGGCACCAGGATCAATAGCGCCAGCATCACCAACGAGGTGCCGTAGCCGAGCGTCATGGCCTTCTTGGGAACCGCCTCGACGACGGCGGCTTCGGTGACGACTTCCTGCACGGTGCTCATGATCAAACTCGCTTCACGATGGGACGGCCGAACAGGCCTGCCGGTTTGACAACCAAAACGGTGATGATCAGCGCCAGCGCGATCGGCAGTTTCAGCTCATTGCCGATACCGGGGATATAGGTCCCGGCGAGATTTTCGAAGATGCCGACCAAAAAGCCGCCGATCACCGCGCCGAACGGGCTGGTCAGCCCGCCGAGCACGGCGGCGGCAAAGCCGTAGATCAGCACGCCCAGCATCATGTTCGGCTCCAGAAACACCACCGGCGCGATCATCATGCCGGCGATCGAGCCGATCGCGGCCGCCATGCCCCAGCCCAGCGCGATCATCCACGAGGTGTTGATGCCTACCAGCCGCGCCGATTCCGGCAACGAGGCCGCGGCGCGCATCGCCAGGCCCATCCGGGTGAAGCGAAAGAAGAAGAACAGCAGCACCAGCAATACCAGGGTAACGCCGATCATGCCGGCCTGGTGGGTGGAGATCAGCTGACTGCCGAGAAACGGCGAGGATCCGAACGGCGTCGGAAACTGCTTGATGGTGAAGTCCCAGATCAGGCCGGCGCTGCTGTTGATGATGGCGTACAGCGCGATGAAGCCGGCGACGTTGGTCAGGATCGGCGCCTTCGCCAGCGGCTTGAACAACAGCCGCTCGATGGCGATGCCGCCGCAGAAGGAAAACACCAGCGTGAGCAGGAAGGCTCCCCAGTAGGGCACGCCCCACTGCATCAGCTGCCAGGCAATGAAGGTCGAGAACATCGCCATCTCGCCCTGCGCGAAATTGAGATGATCGATCGCCTGGTAGATCATCACCACCGCGAGCGCCATGCAGGCATAGATCGCGCCGGTGGCGATGCCGGCCAGCACCTGATTGGTAAAAAGCTCCATCGCCTGCGCTCCTCAATAGCCCAGATAGGATTTACGGACGTCTTCGTTGTTGGCGATCTCGGTGGCACTTCCCGACATCACGATGCGCCCGGTCTCGATCACATAGGCCTGGTCGGCGAGTTCCAGCGCCAGCTGCGCGTTCTGCTCCACCACCAGGATGGTGACCTTGTCCTCGCGGTTGATCTTGCCGAGGATCCTGAACAGGTCGCGCACGATCAGCGGCGCCAGGCCGAACGAAGGCTCGTCCAGCAGCATCAGCCGCGGGCGCAGCATCAGCGCGCGGGCGACCGCCAGCATCTGCTGTTCGCCGCCCGAAAGCGTGCCCGCCTGCTGGGTGTGGCGCTGTTTCAGCACCGGAAAATGATCGTACATGCGCTCGATGTCGGAGACGATGCCGGCCTTGTCGCCACGGGTGATGGAGCCGAGCTGCAGGTTTTCCTCCACCGTCATGGTGGTGAAGGTGCCGCGGCCCTGCGGCACGTGGGCGATGCCGAGGCGGACGATGTTTTCGGTCGAGCGGCCGGTGATCGCGTTGCCGTCGAACTCGATCGAGCCGGTGGTGCGCACCATGTTGCAGATCGCCCGCAACGTGGTGGTCTTGCCGGCGCCGTTGGCGCCCAGCAGCGTGGTCAGGCTGCCTTCGTTGAGACCGAACTCGAGGCCGTGAAGCGCCTGGACCTGGCCGTAATAGGCGCGCAGGTCCTTGACGTTGAGCATGCGGGTCATTGGTCCTTGCTCCCCAGATAGGCCTTGATGACATCCGGGTCGGACTGCACCTGCGCCGGGGTTCCTTCGGCGAGCTTGCGGCCGAAATTCAGCGCCACCACATGGTCGGCGATCGACATCACCAGGCCCATGTGATGCTCGACCAGCAGCACCGTCATTTTTCGATCGTCGCGTATGCGGCGGATCAGGTCGCCGAGCACGTGGACTTCCTCGTGGTTGAGACCGCCGGCCGGCTCGTCGAGCAGCAGGATCTTCGGATCGGCCGCCAGCGCGCGCGCCAGTTCGACGCGTTTCTGGGTGCCGAAGGGCAACCCGGAAACCGTGGCATGGGCGACGTCTTCGAGGTCGAGATAGCCGATGATTTCGTGGACCCGCTCGTTGAGCTTGGCCTCGCTGCGGCGGACCCAGGGCAGTTTCAGCGAGTCGCTGACGATATCGCTGTTGGTGCGGGCATGGGTGCCGACCCGGACATTGTCGAGCACCGAAAGATTGGCGAACAGCGCGACATTCTGGAAGGTGCGGCCGATGCCGATTTCGGCGATCCGGTGCGGCGGCCGCTTCAGGATGCTCTGGCCTTCCATCAGGATGTCGCCGGAACTCGGCTGGTAGAGCCTGGAGAGGCAGTTGAACAGGGTGGTCTTGCCGGCGCCGTTCGGCCCGATCAGGCCGAGGATCTGGCCCTGATGCATGTCGAACGACACGCCATTCAGCGCGACGATGCCGCCGAACACGACGCTGACGTCGCGAACCGCAAGCAGGGGTGACGGTCCCTGCACGAGTTGTGCCTGCGTCATCTGGTTGCGCCCGACTGTCTGGTGGGGCCGGAACGACCGTGCGATCGACCGCGCCGGTGATGACGATGAAGGCTACCTGATCCCCTCAACCACACGTGCAACTTTCCCTCCTGATTTTGGTTTTTTTTCTTCTTGTTTTTTGGCTTCTGGATTTTTTGATTGCGGCGCTGCGCCTCCCAGCGCCGCTTCGATGTTCCTTACCATCGCCACGAGGCGAGGTCCAATATCGTTGCGCAGCCGTTCTTCCGTGAAACGGAATGCCGGGGCGCCACAATTAAAGGCATAGGGACCGGTACCGTCGTTAAGCTTCAAGGCGACGCCGACCGCGTGCACGTCGTTCTGCCATTCGCCCGCCGAGATGGTAAAGCCGAACCGCTCCACCATTTCGCCGGCCCGTTCGATGCCTTCGCGCATCCGCGGCCAGCGGCTGCCGTAGTGCTCGCGCAGTTCGCGCAATAAAGAGGCACGCTCGTCGGCGGGCAGCGCCCAGACATAGGCCCGGCCCATCGCGGTCGTCGCAATCGGAATGCGCGAACCGACGTCGAGTTGAACGCCCAGCGTGAGACCGTTGCGGCTCTGGCCGAAGTAAATCATGCTGAGACGGTCCCGGCCGCCGACCGCGACCGCGCCACCGGTCTCGCGCATGACCTCCTCACGGTAGGCCTCGGACAAATGCCGAACGCCCAGATTCGCAAGCGCGGCATACCCCAGCGCCATGGCTGAGGGCGCCAGCTGATATTTCTCGAACCGCGGAACCGGTGTAAGGTAGCCCAGCTTGGTCAGCGTATAGGTCAGCCGGGAGACGGTTGGCTTTGGCAGATTGGTACGGGCCGCAATCTCCTGATTGCCAAGAAGCCCGTCGTTGGGATGAAATGCGCGCAACACATCGAGCCCGCGGGAAAGCGCCACGACGAAGCTGCGATCGGTCGCGACTTTCTTGCCTGGACGCTTCATTGCCTGCTGCTGCGCGGACCACGTTGACAAACGACGTGCTTCAAAATAACCCTCCGTGTCAAGATGTGGAATTAAATTCCGCACTGCGAAATTCATTAAGAACAGGTTGTCGAGGGAGATTCTCGTGAGCGAAGTGGTCAAGCTTGAGCGTCGTGACGTGGTCGCCATCGTCACGGTCGACAGTCCTCCCGTCAACGCGCTGAGTGCGGCGGTCCGCGGCGGCATTCTCGAATGCATCAAGAGCGCGATCGCCGATCCGGAAGTGAAGACCATCGTGCTGACCTGCGCCGGCCGCACCTTCATCGCCGGCGCCGATATTACCGAGTTCGGCAAGCCGCCGAAGCCGCCGGGGCTCAATGAGGTGCTTTCGGTGATGGAGAATTCGCCGAAGCCGATCGTGGCCGCGATCCACGGCACCGCCCTTGGCGGCGGTCTCGAAGTCGCCCTGGCCTGCCATTTTCGCGTCGCCACCAAGGACGCCAGGCTGGGTCTGCCCGAGGTAAAGCTCGGCCTGCTGCCGGGCGCCGGCGGCACCCAACGTCTGCCGCGCGCGGTCGGTCCCGAACTCGCGGTCAAGATGATCGTCGGCGGCGACCCGATCGGCGCCGCTGAGGCGCTCAAGCACGGCCTGATCGAGGAGATCGTCGAAGGTCCCGCCACCGGCGGCGAGGCCTTTGCCCGCAAGGTGCTGGCCGAGAAGCGCCCCCTGCGCAGGCTGCGCGACGACGACTCCAAGCTGGCCGCCGCCAAGGCCGACCGCTCGATCTTCACCAGCGCGGTCGCCGCCCTGACCAAGAAGGCGCGCGGGCTGGAAGCGCCGTTTGCCGCCGCCGACGCGGTCGGCGCCGCCATCGACCTGCCGTTCGACGAGGGTCTGAAGAAGGAGCGCGAGGGCTTCCTCAAGCTCCTGGCCAGCGACCAGTCGAAGGCGCAGCGCTATGCCTTCTTTGCCGAACGCGAAGCCGCCAAGATCGCCGGCGTTCCCGAGGGGACAAAACCGCGCAATGTCGCGCGGGTTGCCATCATCGGCGCCGGCACCATGGGCGGCGGCATCGCGATGTCGTTCGCCAATGCCGGCATTCCGGTGACATTGATCGAGACCGGCCAGGAGCAGCTCAAGCGCGGCATGGGCGTGATGCAGAAGAATTACGAGGCGACCGCGGCGCGCGGCGGCATTGCCGCCGACGCCCCGGCCAAGCGCATGGGCCTGATCAACGGCGTGGTCGGGCTGGAGAACGTCAGGGATGCCGACCTGATCATCGAAGCCGTGTTCGAGACCATGGCGATCAAGAAGGAGGTGTTCGAGGCCCTCGACAAATACGCCAGGCCGGGCGCGGTGCTCGCCAGCAACACTTCCTACCTCGACATCGACGAAATCGCTAAGGTGACCAAGCGTCCACAGGACGTGCTCGGCATGCACTTCTTCTCGCCCGCGAATGTCATGAAGCTGTGCGAGATCGTGCGCGCTGAAAAGACCGCGCCCGACGCGCTGACGACCGCGGTTGCGGTCGCGCGCAAAATCGCGAAAGTGCCGGCGGTGGTCGGGGTCTGCGACGGGTTTGTCGGCAACCGGATGCTGGCGCAGCGCGGCAAGCAGGCGGAAAAGCTGCTGTTCGAAGGCGCCCTGCCGCAGCAGGTCGATGCCGTGGTGACCAAGTTCGGCATGCCGATGGGGCCGTTCGCGATGGGCGATCTCGCCGGCCTCGATATCGGCTGGCGCTCGCGCAAGGACCGCGGCATCAAGTCGGAGATCGCCGACGCGCTGTGCGAAGCCGGCCGCTTCGGCCAGAAGACCGGCAAGGGCTACTACAAATATGAGGCCGGTTCGCGCGCCCCATTGCCGGATCCCGAGGTCGAGAAGCTGATCGACGAGACCCTGCAGCGGCTCGGCCGCAAGCGCCGCGTGGTCAGCGACGACGAAATTCTCGAGCGCATGATGTACCCGATGATCAACGAGGGCGCGCGGATCCTAGAGGAAAAGATCGCGGCGCGTCCGAGCGATATCGACGTGATCTGGCTCTATGGCTATGGCTGGCCGATCTATCGCGGCGGCCCGATGTTCTATGCCGACCAGGTCGGGCTGAAGCACATCGCCGACCGGCTGTCGTTCTACGCCAGAGAGACCAACGATCCCAGCCTCGAACCGGCTCCGCTGCTCAAGCAGCTTGCCGCCGAAGGCAAGACCTTTGCCTCGCTGGCGGCGACGGCGAAGGCGGCGTGATGGGGAACCGCATTCACCGTTCGTCATTCCGGGATGGTCCGGAGGACCAGACCCGGAATCTCGAGATTCCGGGTTCGCGCTACCGCGCGCCCCGGAATGACGGTGTGTTGTGCCCTGCATTGCCTCCCCGGTTGCCCGCAAGGGGGAGGGGAGAACCTGACGCCGTGCTCTCCTCGCTCAGGCCATACCGCGCATGACCCATCCCGGCGAACAGTTCTATCCGCAGGGCGTCCACTGGGACGATCCGATTCCGCAGGGCACGTTGCCCGACCTGTTGGCCAAGGCGGCGGCGCAATATGCGGCGCGGCCGGCGATCGAATTTCGCGACCGCCCGATCAGCTATGCCGAGCTGCAGGCGATGGTCGAGGTGGCGGGGGCGGCGTTTCTGCGTGCCGGCTACGGCCGCGATGCCTCGGTGGCGCTGTTTCTCGGCAATTCGCCGGATCACCCGGTGAATTTCTTCGGGGCGCTGAAGGCCGGCGCCCGCATCGTGCACCTCAGCCCGCTCGACGGCGAACGCGCGCTGTCGCATAAATTGAGCGACAGCGGCGCGCGGATCCTGGTCACCAGCAACCTGGCGGCGCTGCTGCCGATGGCGCTGAAATTTCTCGAAAAGGGCCTGCTCGACCGCCTGATCGTCTGCGAGGACGATTCCTGGGGCGCGGTCGGCAATCCGCATACCCCGATCCCGGATCATCCCTCCATCGTCACCTTCCGGAAATTCGTGGACGGCGCGGCTCCTCCGGCGCAGTGGCCAAAGGTCTCGGTCGATGATGTCGCGCTGCTGCAATATACCGGCGGCACCACCGGACTGCCCAAGGGCGCGATGCTCAGCCATGGCAATCTGACCGCGGCGGTCTCGATCTACGATGTCTGGGGCAAGCCGGCGCGCGCCGAACGCGACGCCGTCGAGCGCGTGATCTGCGTGCTGCCGCTGTTTCATATCTACGCGCTGACGGTGATCCTGCTGCGCAGCCTGGAGCGCGGCGACCTGATTTCGCTGCACCAGCGCTTCGACGTTGCCGCCGTGATGCGCGACATCGAGGTCAAGCGCGCGACGGTGTTTCCCGGCGTGCCGACGATGTGGATCGCGATCGCCAGCCTGCCCGACCTGGAAAGCCGCGACCTGTCGTCGCTGGTCAGCTGCGGATCGGGCGGCGCGCCGCTGCCGGTCGAGGTCGCGAGAATTTTCGAGCGCAAGACCCACATGAAGCTGAAGAGCGGCTGGGGCATGACCGAGACCTGCTCGCCCGGCACCGGACATCCCCCGGAGGGTCCGGAAAAGCCGGGCTCGATCGGGCTGATGCTGCCCGGCATCGACATCGACGTCGTGGCGCTCGACGATCCCGGCAAGCTGCTCGGCCGCGGCGAAGTCGGCGAGATCCGCATCAAGGGACCGAACGTCACCAGGGGCTACTGGAACCGGCCGCAGGAAACCGCGCAGGCTTTTGTCGGCGACCATTTCCTGACCGGCGATATCGGCTACATGGACCAGGACGGCTATTTCTATCTGGTCGATCGCAAGAAGGACATGATCATCTCCGGCGGCTTCAACGTCTATCCGCAGATGATCGAGCAGGCGATCTATGAGCATCCTGCCGTGCAGGAAGTGATCGTGATCGGGATTCCTGACGATTACCGCGGCGAGGCGGCCAAGGCCTTCGTCAAGCTGCGCGTCGGCGCCAATCCCTTCACGCTGGATGAGCTCAAGGCCTTTCTCGCCGGCAAGCTCGGCAAGCATGAGATTCCCGCGGCGCTGGATTTCGTCGACGAACTGCCGCGGACCTCGGTCGGCAAGCTGTCGCGCCACGAATTGCGCAATCAGAACGCCGTGCCGCAGCCCTCGCAACAACCCGCACAGCCCAAACAACCGCAACTCGCAACAGGAGGTCATGAATGACCGAGGCCGTTATCGTTTCCACCGCGCGCACCCCGATCGGCAAGGCCTATCGCGGCGCCTTCAACGCCACCGAGGGCGCTACCCTGCTCGGTCACGCCATCGGCGCGGCGGTCGCCCGCGCCAAGGTCGATCCCGGCGAAATCGAGGACGTGGTGATGGGGGCCGACCTGCAGCAGGGCTCGACCGGCGGCAACATCGCGCGCAAGGCGCTGCTCCGCGCCGGGCTGCCGGTCAGTGTCGGCGGCACCACCATCGACCGGCAATGCGCCTCCGGCCTGCAGGCGATCGCGCTGGCGGCGCGCTCGGTGATTTTCGACGGCGTCGAGATCGCGGTCGGCGGCGGCGGCGAATCGATCAGCCTGGTGCAGAACGATCACGCCAACAAGTTCCACACCCAGGATCCGGCGCTGCTCGAGATCAAGGGCGAGGTCTACATGCCGATGATCGACACCGCCGAGGTGGTGGCCAAGCGCTACGGCATTTCGCGCGAGCGCCAGGACGAATACGCGCTGGAGAGCCAGCGCCGCACCGCCGCCGCCCAGCAGGGCGGCAAGTTCAACGACGAGATCGCCGCCATCACCACCAAGATGGGCGTCGCCGACAAGGCCACCGGCGAGATTTCCTTCAAGGACATCACGCTGTCCAGGGACGAAGGTCCGCGGCCGGAAACCACCGCCGAGGGGCTCGCCGCTCTCAAGGCCGTGCGGGGCGAAGGCTTCTGCATCACCGCCGGCAATGCCAGCCAGTTGTCGGACGGCGCCAGCGCCACGGTGATCATGAGCGACAAGGAAGCTTCCAAACGCGGCCTCAATCCGCTCGGCATCTTCCGCGGCTTCGTCGCCGCCGGCTGCGAGCCCGATGAAATGGGCATCGGGCCGGTGTTCGCGGTGCCGCGGCTGTTGAAGCGGCACGGCCTCAAGGTCGACGACATCGATCTGTGGGAATTGAACGAGGCCTTCGCGGTGCAGGTGCTCTACTGCCGCGACAAGCTCGGCATCGATCCGGACAAGATCAACGTCGACGGCGGCGCCATCGCGGTCGGGCATCCCTACGGCATGTCCGGCGCGCGGCTGACCGGCCACGCGCTGATCGAGGGCCGCCGCCGCAAGGCCAAATACGCCGTTGTCACCATGTGCGTGGGCGGCGGCATGGGCGCCGCCGGCCTGTTCGAGATTCTGCAGTAGACTTAAAAGCAGTCATTCCGGGATGCGTCTTCGGTCGGCGATTGCCGGCCGGAGGCGCAGGCCCGGAATCCATACTCCCCGCGGTGATTATGGATTCCGGGCTCACTCGCTCAGCGCAATTTTGCGCTTCGCTTCGCGCCCCGGAATGACGCGGCTCTGATTTATGAGCCGATCATTCCAATTCGCTCACAGGAGGATCCGATGGATCTCAGCTTCAGCAACCAGGAAGTGGCGTTTCGCGACGAGGTGCGGGCCTTTTTCAAGGACAACGTGCCGGCCTCGACCCGCCAGAAACTGCAGGAGGGCCGTCATCTCAGCAAGGACGAGATGGTGCAGTGGTGGCGCATCCTGAACAGGAAGGGCTGGGGCGTGTCGCACTGGCCGAAAGAATATGGCGGCACCGGCTGGAGCTCGGTGCAGCACTACATCTTCAACGAGGAACTGCAGATGGCGCCGGCGCCGTCGCCGCTCGCCTTCGGCGTCAGCATGGTCGGCCCGGTGATCTACACCTTCGGCAACCAACAGCAGAAGCAGCATTACCTGCCGCGCATTGCCAATGTCGACGACTGGTGGTGTCAGGGATTTTCCGAGCCCGGTTCGGGTTCCGACCTTGCCTCGCTCAAGACCAAGGCCGAGCGCAAGGGCGATTTCTATGTGGTCAACGGCCAGAAGACCTGGACCACGCTGGCGCAGTATGCCGACTGGATCTTCTGCCTGTGCCGCACCGATCCCGCCGCCAAGAAGCAGTCCGGCATCTCCTTCATCCTGATCGACATGAAGACCAAGGGCATCACGGTGCGTCCGATCCAGACCATCGACGGCGGCCACGAGGTCAACGAGGTGTTCTTCGATGACGTCAAGGTGCCGGTGGAAAACCTGGTCGGCGAGGAAAACAAGGGCTGGGACTACGCCAAATTCCTGCTCGGCAACGAACGCACCGGAATCGCCCGGGTCGGCGTTTCCAAGGAGCGGATCCGGCGCATCAAGGAACTGGCGGCGCAGGTTGAATCCGGCGGCCGGCCGGTGCTGGAGGACCAGAAGTTCCGCGAGAAGCTGGCCGAGGTCGAGATCGAGCTGAAGGCGCTGGAACTGACCCAGCTCCGGGTCGTCGCCGACGAAGGCAAGCACGGCAAGGGCAAGCCCAATCCGGCGTCCTCGGTGCTCAAGATCAAGGGCTCGGAAATCCAGCAGGCCACCACCGAACTATTGATGGAGGTGATCGGCCCGTTCGCGGCGCCCTATGACGTCCACGGCGAGGACGGCAGCAACGAGGCGATGGACTGGACCGCGCAGATCGCGCCGAGCTATTTCAACAACCGCAAGGTCTCGATCTACGGCGGCTCCAACGAGATCCAGCGCAACATCATCACCAAGGCG
>Ga0182030_10007667_pt1 | contig 22478 bp, 25 predicted proteins | sample 812S3MmetaG_FD_121299 | JGI IMG/M metagenome (GOLD analysis project Ga0182030, IMG submission 121299) | Permafrost microbial communities from Stordalen Mire, Sweden - 812S3M metaG (Illumina Assembly) | ecosystem: Environmental > Terrestrial > Soil > Wetlands > Permafrost | place: Sweden... | reverse complement strand
TTCCAGTGCTCGCCGTGGCCGCGCTGATGACCCAGGCGACCATGATGACGTTAAAGATCAGGACGGCCCAGGTCATCTTGCGCCAGTGCGGGCGGAGGCTGCGCTTGGTGGTAACTGCGGTGGTGGTCATGGCTTATATCTCCTGTTCGGTGTGCCCGGTCAAGCTGACCGGAGCGTGCCCGGGGCGGGAGTCGAACCCGGCCCGGGCGGTCACGCTTTGGTCACGCTTTGAATCCGCAGCAAGGGCATCCGTCCCCGGGACGGAGGTCGTAGCTGAGAGCCTCGTGGCAGGCCGGGCACCGCGGGTCCGGCGTTACTACCGGCTGCTCAGGTGCGGGCTCCTCGTCCTCGTCTAGCGACTCCTTCTGGCCCTCCAGGAGGTACGCCAGCGCCCCGCATACGCTTACATCGAGGTTGACCTGCGCCCGGGTCGCCGCCACGTAGAGAAGGCGGAGTTCGGGGTCGGAGATATCCCCGCCGCCCTTGGGCGCCGTGAAGTCGCTCCCTAGCTGAACGGAGTCCCACTCGCGGCCCTTGGCCTTGTGAGCGGTGGAGATAACGACGTCGGCGTTCCCCTCCGGGCAGGAGCTGTCAACCACGCGGAGGATTCCCTCAGGGCTGTATTCGTTGATGAGCCGGACCATGAGCCGGAGTTCGTCTCCGTTGGGGTCCACGTTGGCGTAGTCCTCTACCTCGCTCCAGGAAGCGAAGCAGGCGAGTTCCGGGTGCTCCGTCCGGCGGGGAGGGTCAGCCATGAGGTCCTTCGCCGCCCGGCAGAAGGCTGCGATTTCCTTGCCGCCGCCCATCAGGTGGACCTTTCGGCCCGCGTGCATCTGCTTGATAGCCAGGCTGATCGCTCCGGCGTTCGTCCGGGTGAGGATCGCCCGGGGCTCGGAGGTAGCGGCGACGGTAGAGGGGACCGGGCTGAGCCCGCTTAGCCGGAGTTCCGCCCCGTCTATCCGGGAGAGGATCACGTTGGCGATGTTCGCGATGGCCGGGCCGAACCGGAAGCTGCCGGTGAGGTAGGTCTTGTGACCCTGGCCGACCGTGGCGAGCGCGTTGACGGCGCCCCGCCAGTCGTAAATCTGCTGCTGGGAATCTCCCACCCAGACGACTTGGCATCCTTGCTGGAGGACGATGGAAAGCATGACGGGGGACGCGTCCTGCGCCTCGTCAAACAGGATGAACTCGACCGGGATAACCGGCTCGCTCCGCTCCCAGAGCTTGAGGTAGCAGTCGTGGGAGTAGGGGAGCGTGCCGTGCGGGTCCGTAAGGTCCGCCCACGCCCTCTGGAGCGCCGGGGCCAGGAAGCGCCGGACCTCACGGTTGTTGTCCCAGCCGCGCTTGTCGTTCCGGGGCTCGTCTATCCCGTCGATGTACGGAAAGTGGTCTACGGACGGAGCCGCGTCGGCGGTGTTGCAGAAAGTCTTGATCGCCTTGGTCACGAGCCCGGCCAGGTAGCCGGGGGAGAGGCGGCGGGCTTCCGTCGTCTCGCCGGTCCTGATCGTGAGGGTCAGCGGGTCGATCTGGAGGAGGCGGGCGATTTGGTCCCCGCGCATCCGGGCTGGCGGGAGACGGTGGCTGAACCGCTTCCCTACGGCCCGGAAGGCTAGAGAGTGCGCGGTAGAGGCGGCGACGTTGGCGGGCATCTTGAGCTTCGCCTCGTCCACGATGGAACGGTTGAAGGCGAGGTACTGTCCCCGCCTCTCCGTGCTCTGGCCTATCGAGATAAGGGTCGAAGTCTTGCCGGTTCCGGCGCCCGCCTCTATGGCTAGGGACTCCCCGGTCTGGAACAACGAAACCGCGGCTTGCTGCTCGGCGGTTAGTTCATACATGGCTGGCTGCCTCTCGTCGGTGGTCACTGGAGGCATCATACGCTACCCCGGTAGCGTTGTCTAGCGACTACTCCGGGGACCTGCCCCGAAAGTCCGGGCGGGCGACCTTGACCAGGTCGTAGGTCGGCTCCTCCGCCGGGTCGTAGTCCTCCCGCTTTATCAGCGGGGAGTTCCGCCACTGGGAGTAGTCCACGAAGTGGTGCCAGCGGTTGAACCGCCAGACGACCTTCGCTACGTCCGGGTGGACTACCGCTACCTGGCGGGACTTCCGGATCGTCCCTTCCCGGGCGTAGACGGCGCCGGTACAGCCGCCGGGGAGAGTCTGAGTCGGGAGCTTGAACTGGAGGAAGGTGTTGAACAGGACCGTGTTCCACCCTGCCTTGAGGATGTCGATACAGGTGATCGTGTCGTCGTTCAGGCAGCCCCGGTAGCGGAGCGGGACGTCTGAGCGCGTTAGCTGGCAGGAGTAGATACGGGTCCCTGTCTGGAACGGCGGGGACTTGTACCGGTTCGTCCCGAACATCCAGTAGTGCGGCCCGGCCATCGCCACGTTCGTGTAGCGGAGGACGAACGTCTCCATCGCGTGAAGGATCGTCCCGTCCCCTACCGGCGTTCTCCGGTTCTTCTGGAGGCGGGCGAACAGCCGGATGTTGTCGTCCATCGTCCAGAACCACGGCCAGCCCTCTGAGATGGCGTGGTCCCAGCAGAAGTTCCGGACGGGACCCGGGCCGAGTTGCATCCCGGGGACGCGCGGGGCGAGCGTCTCGTACTTCCGCTGATACTCCGGGTCGAGGATGAGCAGGCGGTCCTCCGGGTAGTTCCGGGCGTAGTCCGCGAACTGATTCTCCTCCACGACGATCCGGTAGGGGACGCCCATCCGGTCCAGGGCGTGAGGCGTAAGCGCGATATCAGCCCGGCTCCAGGAGGGGATGTAGATAGGGAACCGGGGCTGAGAGGTACTCATTCGTTCGGCTTCACTTCGAGCAAGCCGGACTCGTCATAGCTGACCGTGACACCCTCAGGTAGTACGCCACCCTCGTTGATCGCCTTCTCGAACTCCCGGATGATCGGCTGGACCCATAGGCGGAAGTAGCGGTCCTCGTCAGACTCCATCGGTCGCTTCCGCGTTGACGAACTGCTCCGCGCAGGCGCCGAGTTCCAGGTTCCCGGAGTCATCCTGGCTAGGCCACCACATGAACTTTCTACGTGGGCGGTCGATTAGCTCAAAGAACGAGTCGCACGCCTCGTCCGTGGCGAAGTGGACCGTGACGTTGAACTTCCGCCGGAGGTTGTCGAGGTCCTCGTCCGTGTAGGAGGCAGCCTCCAGGAGAACGGGATCGACGCTGACAGCCATCGAGAGGAGGTCCCGCTCGTCGTAGGTCCCGAGGTCCGAAGTGTGGTTCGCCGCCAGGGCGTAGGCGTTCGCCTCCTCCACCGTTCCTGGCCGGAACGAGCCCGGCGGGTCCTCCACCATGAACTCCGTCGTCGCTAGCCGCTTCCAGCCGAGGAGGCGCGCCGCCTGTAGCTGGTGGTTCCCGTCTACCACTACCGTCTCGTCCTCCCGGTGCTGAACGACTACCGGCTTCTGCTGGCCGAACGCCCGGTAACTCCGCATGACGGCTTCGACGTCGCCGCGCCGCGGGTTGCCGGGGAGTTCGACCAGCGAGTCGATATCCACAACTAGGGGCTCCAGGTCCGGAGCTATCATCCCGTCGCCTCGGTCGGCTCCTCGCCGCGCTCCCGGAGGAGCCTCCAGAGAGGAGCCCGGACGGCCTGCTGGGTCACCCCGGCGTCCTTGGCCGACTCGAATATGTAGACCCCTGACTCATGGGCTTGCAGGAACGCCGCGTCACGCTCCCGGGTAGCCCGCTTGACTTGGCGTTGCGCCTGGGCGAGGAGCCGAGCCTTGAGGCGGGTGTTCTCCCGGGCTGCCTCCCGCTTCGCCGCCTCCTCCGGGGTGAGGACCCTAGGCGTCGGGCGTGCCATCAGAACCTCCGGAGAACAGGGACGGAGTACCCCTTACCGCGTCCTTGTGGGCCTTGACCCGCTGCGCCGTCCCGTCGAGGACTTGCTGAACGACGTCGATATCGACCGGCGCCCACTCGTTCGCCAGGGCCGTCCAGACCCGGACGAGCTTGTCCTCGTTCCCCTTGGCGACCTTGAACTTGACCTCCGTGCAGTCCACCCCGACGACAAAGAACAGCCGGTCGCCTATCTGGGGGAACAGCCCGTCTACCTCCACGACGTCATTCAGCGGGTCCGTCGAAACCTTGAACGCAATCGCGGAGCGGAGGACCTCAGAGCCCTCGAACTCGAACAACTGCTCCTGCTCCTGCTTCGCTGCCATCGCCATTGCCTCTCCTCCTCTAGTGGTTATCTGACGCTACCTTATCTCCGTTTAGATGTCGAGTCTCCTCCGGAACTCCATCAGCCGGTCGTGGATCAGTTCCGCCCGGTCCGCCATGTTCGCAAGGGTGTCGGCGCGCGCGCTCCGGGTACTCCGGCGGACGGTAGCCAGCTTCGCCCCGTCGTCCTTCTCCAGAATGGAGTCGGCGTCTGCGAACAACTGGGTTAGCTGCTCCTCCGCGCTGGTCAGGTAGCTATCCAGGCGCTTCATCTCCGACGCCACCGTTAGCCTGTCCGGGTCTGGCGGAACGTCTGTCGTGTTCCAGGTGGCTTCCGACCGTTCCATCTCTGCTCGCATCTCTGGTCCTCTCTCTCAGCCCGGTATCACCGGGACAGCTTGCGGGTCATCCCAGCGGTGGACTAGCCAGCCGTGGTCGTAAGCCTCGGTCGGGTGGCCGTGGGCGTAGTCGTGGCAGGCTCGGCAGGCGTCGAGCATGGCGACTAGCTCCTCCGAGTGCCCCGTCCCCATCTGCCGGTGGTGGACGTGCTCCGCCCGGCCGGTACAGGCCAGGGTCCGCATCTCGCACGCGCGACGGCTCCGGGCGTGGACCGCTTCCCGGAGGGCCGCCTTCACGTCACCACTCCCGGATCAGTAACTCCACGAGCGCGCCGGTTCCGGCTATCACGATGGCGGAGAGGCAGAGAGATATCACGATGGCGAGAACGGTGGTCAGGCGGTTCGTGAGAGGGGACGGCGGCGCCTTCGGCGTCTCCTCCGGGGAGGACGCCCGCCGAGCTAGGTCCTGAACCCTGGTCAGGCTGCTCGGTTCTTGGCCTTCCGCCTCTGGACTTTCCGGCCGCCCCGTTTGCACGAAGTGAAGTGTGCCAGAAACCGGGGACCGTCGTAGGAGTCATCCTTCGGGAGGACCCGGGCCAACGGGTATTGGTTCTCGGGGTCCAGGAGGACCACGTTGCCCCCGAACGCGACAGGCTCCGGGTCGATAGGTAGGCGTCGTCCGGCGGTCGTCTCCGTCCACCGAATCGGCGCTCCGCACCACTTACACGTTGCCATGCTTCCAAGGCTACCGCTCCTCCGATGGGAACTGCGCGATTGCGTCCCCGGCGTCAAGCTTCGCGAGCATCCGGCTCATCGGGAGGAGGTCCCCGATATCGACCAGCATCGTGTCCACCGTCACCCCGGGGCGGTCCTTCGCCGCTACGAACCGGAAGTGCGGGAGGTACTCGAACCCGTAGACCTCGCCCCAACTGTCGTGCGTGATCCAGACGCCCACGAAGGTCGGGACGGAGACTCCGGGCTTGTTGTACTTCTCCCACTGGGGGAGCGGTATCCCGCAGTAGTTCCGCTTCTCGTCCGCCGCCTTGGCGTCGAGGACGATCCGCTTCCCGCCGGACCACACGAACACGTCCCCGTCGTCTGGCATCCCGTCGTAGCGCGGGGCGTAGGCGACGCGCTTCCCCTCCGCCGCCAGGCAGGCGTAGAGAACCTGCTCCCCCAGGGAGCCGAGGTAGTGGGCGTGCGGGACCTGGAGCCCGGTATACGGGTTTCCGTGGGAGGCGTTCCGGTTGACCTCCTCCTGGGCGTAGCGCGCCCGGGCGCGCATCTCCTCGGTGATCTTGACGGCCAACGGAGCCTCCGGCATCCCGAGCCCGGACATATCCCACCCCTTTCCTCGTTCGTAGAACTTGCAGCGGATCGGGCACCCCGCCTGGTGGTCACAACGCCCCCAGACCGCGTAGTGCTCCCACCTTCCGTGCCCGCAGACGCAGAGAGGTTCCGGCCAGGGCGGAGGTTCCAGGTGGAACTGCCCGCCGGTCGCCCCGGCGTAGACCACGCCCTGCCCGGAGTGGGAGTTAGAGCGCGGCACGCTCCGCCTTCCAGGGGACCTCGCCGGGCTGGCCCCAGATTTCCCCGTACTGGTCGAACCGCTTTACGAGGCGGCGCTTCCCGTCCTTGGTCCGGATCGTCGCCGGGTCCAGGTGCTTGACGTCCTCGACTCCCCGCAGGTGGAGCTTAAAGGCGGATATCCCGGAGAAGTGGACGCAGCAGGTTCGGCAATGGGCCTGCGCCTTCCCGGTCCAGGTTCGATGGCACTTCGGACAGTGACTCCTCCCGGAACCGATCCAGCCGTGCTCCGCGAAGTAGGAACAGGGTTCACAATCGAAAGTCATGACACGCCCGCCGATTGACCTAGATGGATCACATCCCCCATGAACAGCCCGACCCGCTCGCGGATGAGGTCTTCGTTCCGCGGGTCGAGGTCGATGCCGATGGCGTCCCGGCCGAGCCGCGTCGCCACCTGCAAGCTCGTCCCGCTGCCGGCGAAGGGGTCGAGGACCACGCCGGGACGGAAGTCGCCGTGGCCGCAGTCGGTCCAGCCGAGGGTTGGCGCTTGGCGCGTGACAGATGCGCCGCGTCCTTGCGTGTCCCAGTTATTGGCTCCCTCGGCGTTGCGCTCGCCCTCGCGAAAGTGAAGTGTTGCGGGCTTACTGCCGTTGCGAGATTGTATGTACTCGGCGTCCCCCACGATCCGCCGCGACGGCTCCCCGCACTCACGGCACACGCGCTCGGGGCACATCATCAATATCGGCTGCACGCACAGCTCCTCCGGCCAGGTGGCGTAGTGTGCGCCTTTGTAGGGCTGCGTCGGGATGTTCACCCAGTCGAGGGGCGGCGCGCCTGCGGGGTTCTGCGTGCCGTTGCCGAGGCCAGACGACAACACCGAGTGGTCATCATGCTTGCGGGTCAACCCGCTCGTAATCCGACCTTGGTCCAGTTCGGATACAGCACGTTCTGTTAACGGCCCCCGCACCGCGTCCAAATCGAACCACCGGTCCCTCGCCGTGCACGCCATGACCATGTACGAGGTAGCGGGTCGCACCTTGTCCCCGAGCGCCCCTACGGGTGGGTTCGGTCGACAGCACGCCCGCTTGTTTCGTACGCGCCACCGTCCCGCGGGCGACTCGGCTCCGGTGAGCGGGTTGATGCCGTAGGCGAGGGCTATCTGGTAGAGGTCGGGGATGCAGGTGAGGGACTTGTCGAGAGGCCACGCGGCGGGGTTCGCCTCGGCGCGCTCGCCACTGGTCGTGCCGAGGATGGTGTCTTGCACCTTGTCGCGGCGTGCATTCCGAGCCGAACCGTCGAACACCGGAGCGCCTTCCCGTAATCCGTCAGCCGCATAGTCCCCGCCCGCGCCACCGCTCCCGGAGTACGTGTCCCCCAGCTCGACGCAGATCGACCCGTGCGGCGCGAGCACGCGCCGAAGCTCGGCCGTGACGCGGAGCAGGGTGTCGATGAACGCGGCCGGGGTCGGCTCCGAGCCGATCTCCTTGGCCTTGTCGGCGTGGTCGGCAGGCAGGTAGCTACGGAGCGCGAGGAAGGGCGGAGAAGTGAGCACGAGGTCCACTGAGCCGTCCTCTAGCGTACCGAGCGCCTCGAACACGTCCCCGATGATGAGGCGGGCGGTCACGACGGCACCGGAGGTTCGTAGCCGTCGGGCTTGCTCACGTCCAGCTTCCCGGTTCGACCTTCCAGACGTCCGGGCGCCGGGTGACCCGAATCCCCTCTACCGGCTCCCCGTCCGCGGTCACGACCGGAACCGTCGTCCCCGGGTCCTCATTCGTGAGGTCCTTGTGTCGGAGGACCCGCTTGGCGTCGGCCAAGTTCGGCTCCTCATGGACGCGGACCAGTTCCGGGGCGTTGCCCTTGGCCCAGGGGAGGAACACGGACGGGAGAACTGTCCACTCGTCCTGCGCTTTCAGGAAGCGGACCCGGCCGTGAGGCAGCCGGATAACCCGCTGGCGCGGGTCCTCCGCGAGGACGCCTTGGTGGTACTCGTGGAGAAGGGACCGAAGGCGCTCGCCTTCGTCCTTGACCCGGTGGAGTTCGTTCGCCTCGAACGTGGAGATACGCTCCCGCTGCTCGTTCGCCAGCATCGTGACCTCCTCGGCCCGCGCGTCCAACCGCGCGAGCTTCCGGAGCGCCCAGTCCGCCGTCCCGGCGTCCTTTATCCGGAACCGCTCCTCGGGGAGTCCGCCGTCTCCTATCGGCTCCTCGTAGTTCTCGTCATACCCGGCGTCGAGCGCCGCGTCCATCTGCTCCGCTAGATCGGTCATGTTGTTCTCCTCTCGGTTTAGAAATCGGTCCAGCCCTCTAGTGGTTCGTTCCGCGGTGGTAGCTCCGGCTCAGCCCGGATCACCCCGCCGTTCTGGTACTGCCCGTCCATCCACTTCTCGTAGGCTCCGGGGCTACAAGCCTCACATGGCCGGTAGGTGCCCTGGCTCCCCGCATCCTTGTAGCCCGGCTTTAGCCCTGGAGGCGCCTGGGTGGTATCCCACTGGCGCGGGCTCGGAGGGCTTACCTCCACGAGCCCGGTCAGGCAGCCCTCCCGGGCGCAGGGCGGCCGCTTGACTGGTCGTTCAACTGTCGTTCGCATCGAACTTGCTCCTATCGGGAAGGTGCTTCGCTTTGAAGTCCGCTGGCATCGGTACGTAGTCCCGCCGCCCCCGGTCCTGGTCCGCTACCGGGATGTCGTAAGGACGTAGCTCCCGGACGGAACCCGTCGAGGCGTCCGGGCGGACGTTCTGTAGGGCGATGTTGATGCAGCCGGTCGAGACGTTCGGGACCTTGAGGAGCGCCGCCTTAAGCGTCCCGCGCGGCGTCCCCTCGTCCAGGAACCTCCCCACGATCTTGGTAGCGCCCGGCCAGTTGGCTACTACGGGAGGGGACTTACGCGCCTCCCAGGCTTCCCGGAGTAGGGCTTCGCCTTCGAGATGTTTCGCCGCGCGCGCAGCGCGCTCTCGTGTAGAAGGGCTCTCGTGTAGTGGCTCTCGTAATTGCCTAGTCACTGGTGAGCCCACCCCTAGTCTCTGGTGACTAGGGGGCCCCCCTCTCTCCTGAGGGGAGGTGGGGTCAAGCAGGTAGTTGTTCGCTGCTCGGCTACCATCATCGCGGTGATTCGGAGCGACGATTAATGCTCCCACACTCTCCAGCTCCCGCATCGCTCTGCTTAGAGACGCTTCGGAGCATCGAAGTCGTTCGGCGAGCGTCTTGCGTCTCAGCTGCCAGCCGTCTGGGTTCTTGCCTACGTGACGGTTGAGAACGGCATAGAGGCGGACGGCCCGGTCGCTCACTTCGGTATCAAGTAACCACTCAGGCACCATTGCGAAGTATGGACCCCGGCTGCGGACGGTGCCTTCGTCGGGTATTATTGCCATGCGGCCTCCTCTACAGGCTTGCACTGTTGGGAAGGTCGCCCGGGTTCACCGCCCGGGCGCCTTCATGTCTGGACTTGTGACCCTAGCCCTCAGAACGGCTCCTCGCCGTCTGCGTACTGGAGATTTCCTGGAGGCGCTGTAGGGGCTTCCGGAGGGGTTCCGGGTGTCTCCGTACTCCCGGAGGCTTCCGGGGCGTTAGCGGGCGTTCCCGTAGGGGCTGGCGGGGTTTCCGGGGCTTGCGCGCCGAGACGTTCCGTTCGGATGGCTTGGTAGGCGGAGGCGTAGTCGTAACCCGCCTTCGTCGCCTTCCCCGCCTCGCTCTGGATGAGAGCCCTGGCGAACAGGACCTGATGCTCGTCCTGCTTGGAGGCGGGAGGGCATCCGTGCTCCGCCAGCCGGTTAGCGACCTCTCGCTGGTTGGCTTCCGGGAGCGCCTTGAGCCGGTCCGCTACGTCCCGGCGGTCCTCTATGTCGGCCAGCGCCGGAGGCTTCGGAGGGGCGTCCGGATTGAACGCTGTCCGGGTGATCGGGGAGTCGTCCGGCTCGGCCGCTATCGGAGCGGGGCGGCGGTTCCGTCCCGTAGGGCGGCTGCCGGTGGACTCGACGGAGGCGTAGGTGTCCGGGTCTGCGGCCGGGTCCGATATCACGAACGTCTGGAACAGGGCGTACTTGAACGCAGCGGTCATCGCCTTGTTCGTGGACTTGTCCCCGGAGTCCGCCGCCTCGCCCCAGGTAACGGCGTCGATACTGTCCCCGGTCGGGCCGTGGAAGGTGAACCGGACCCGCAGGTGGGTGACGAACGCGAGCCCGCCCGCCTTGGTATTGCGCTCCTCCGTAAGCCGCTTCTCAACTACCGGCGTGACCACGATCCCGTACTTGGCCAGGAACGGGCGGAGGACCGGGAGCACGTCGTCAATCCCCCGGTAGTTGTAACCCGCCCCCTGCGTCATCCGGGAGTCCTTGCCGATCCCGGGTAGCTCCCGGATGACGGCGCTGATCGCTTTCTGGATCGAGAGGTCCTCCGCCGGGACATACGGCGACGCGAGCACTTCGACGGGTGGCGATTCGGGCGCCGTCTCCGGCGCCTTGGCTGCTGGCATTTCTCCTCCTCTAGTCGGTGATTAAGGGAAGCCTACTTCCCCGGTGCGCGCCGCGCTACTACCGGGACGCGGAGAGGGGACCGGCTCGACGCCCTTGAGGGCTCTCGGCCGGTCCCCTCCACCACCGATCAGCGGGCGGCAGCCAAACCTTCCCGCTGGGAGGAGCCCAGACTATCTCCTCCCGACGTGCTCCTCCAGTATGTGAGCCGTCAGGGCTTGGTCCCGGTCCGCCTGTCTCCCCGGGTTCCCGCTCACGAGCGGCGCGCCGAGGACGCAGTAAGGACAGGCGACGTGGGGGAAGGCGGAGGCGACGATGGCCTGCGGGATCACCGTGCCGTTGACCGGCGTGCCTAGGCGGTGCATCCATTCGTAAACGGCCGAAGTCGTGACCCCGGCCCAGGCGGCGGCGGCCGGGACTCCGTAGCTCACCGCGTAGGCGCAGACCTCCCGCCGGTCGAAATCGGACCGGGCGTGCGCCGCTACCTGCGCCTCGTGGGCGTCCTCCGCCACGCGGTCAGGTTCTCCCTTTCAGGCGACCCTTCGGGTCGGGCACGTTGTAGTAGCGGGCGAGGTCGGCCGGAGCGCACATCGAGCTTTCGACGTCCGGGATCAGCCCGAGTCGTTCATGAGCGCGGCAGACGAGAGCGGAGCAGATGATCCGGCCCATCGTCCCGACCGTCAGGTGGAGGGTCGTGAGGTCATCGAGGGCGTCCCCGAGCAGGGACAGCCAGCCGTAGCCCTCCCCTACGGACCAGCGGCCGAACTCGACGGCGGAGTACCGCTCCGCGTCGGAAACCTGCGGGGAGATGAGCGCCCGGTAGGTGTCCTCCAGTTCTGAGAGCTTGGAGATGACGACTCCCCGGGTCACCGCCTGGGCTATCGGCGGATCGAGCCCCTCCTCCAGGGCGAGCGCGGCGTGGGACCAGTCCCGGTAAGGACGCGTGCGGGCTCGTAGCCCCTGCCCGAACCGGATTATCCGGCTCGCCATCGCGGGCGCGTTATAGACGAGTATGGCGTCCCCTCCGCGGGCGTGGTTGATCGGCTGGCCGACGTCGAAGGTGAACACCGTGACGGGAGGCGCCACGAACGGCTTCATCGGTCGGAACCCTACACCTAGGCTTGAGGGTTAGGCGAGGACGGTCAGCACTTCGGGACAGCGGACTATCGGGACCTCCGGGTTGTCGCCAACCTTCATCCAGGGGTACCAGTCCCCGGCAGCCAGGACGAGTCCGGAGTTAGCCGGACCAATTAGGCACTCGGCTACGAAGGTCCGCGGTCCTCCCCCGGGCTGCCAGCGCCCGGCCGTCCAGGTCTGGCCTGTCTGAGGGGTTAAGGACGGGTCCGTCAGGAAGCAGAAGGACACCGCGTCGGCGGTCGGGTCGTAAGCCACGCCCGGGCTCGGCGTGATCGCCGTGGAGTAGTACTGCGTAGAAGTCTCTGCGAGCTGCATCAGTCCTCCCATTCCGGCGTCTCCGCCGTCTCCCAACGTTGGCCGATCATCTGCGGGACCCAGCCTCGCGGACTTGGGCTCGCCTCCCAGCCCTGTCTAGCGGAGGAGACGACCCAGCCCCGCGGAGTGGTACCGGCCTCGAAGGCTACCCAGGACGGAGTTCTCCCGAGCGAGACGTTCCCGGCCGTCCCTAGGGCCGACGCGGCGATAACCGTCACCCGGAGGTTGAACGTTGCCCCAGTCGCGATAGCGGTGGCTCCGGCTCCGGCAGGGATCGCTCCGACGCCCGGCCCGGCGTTCGTGGCGGTCGCCGTAGCTCCGGCGCTTACCGGGGTGATCGTGACGACCGGGACAGCGAGGACGGTCGGCGTAGCGCCCGTTCCGGTAGCTCCGGCCCCGCCCGGTGAGAACTTGACGCCCACTGTCCCCTGGGCTGCCGTCCCTACCGCAGAGGCGACGAGCGGGGAGACGGAGGCGCCGAGGGTCGGCTGCGTAGCCGTCCCGGACGCGCTGGCCGCTACCGGCGTGACGGTGAGGACCGGAACGGCGATGACAGTCGGCGTCCCTGCGGTTCCGGTTGACCCCGCCGCCGTTGGGGTGGCCTGGACACCCGCTCCGGCCGGAACCGCCGTTGCTGCCGCGGAGGCGGAGGTCGGGGTGACCGTGGCTCCGTGCCCAGGTGCCGCAGCGGTGGCCGTAGCCCCGGCGGGGATCGGGGTGACCGTAAGGGCTGTCCCCGGGGCGGTCGCGCTTCCGGAGGCGGCGGCAGAGGCGGCGGTGATCCGGACGGAGGCGGTCGCCTGCGCCCCGGTTCCCGTCGCCGTCGCCGCGGTCGGGGAGAAGGACTCGGAGATGAGCGGGTTCACCGCCGTCCCGGACGCGCTGGCCGCGGCCGGGGTAACGATATTCATCGGAATGGAGGAGATGACCGGGACGGTCGCCGTGCCCGCTGCCGACGCGGCCGCTGGGGTAATCGTGATCCCCGCCGTGGGCTGAGCCGCCGTCGCCGCGGCTCCGGCCGGGTAGGGAGAGGCGCCCCAGAGCGCGGTCGTCCCCGTCCCGCTTGCGCTGGCGGCCGCCGTAGTCGGCGTGACGCCCGGCGCCGGGCTGAGAGCCGTAGCCGTAGCGGTAGCCGGGGAGGGGTTCGCCCCGACTCGTCCAACGGCCCCTGCGGCGGTTCCCGTAGCCGTCGCCGCGGTGACCGTGAACCCCAGGGTGAGGGTTGGCGCGGCGGCGGTCCCGGACGCTGTAGCCGGGGAGACTGTGAACCCGAGCGTGAGGGTTGGCGCGGCGGAGAAGGCGGACCCGCTGGCAGGTAGGGGCGAGAACTTGACCGTGATCCCCGGAGCGCCTACTCCCGCGGTGGCGCTTGCCGGTCCGGGCGTAAGGGTGAGCCCGATCCCCGCGCTGGACGCAGTAGCGGAGGCAGAGGCGGCAACGGGGTTGACCGTGATAGCCGAGGCGAGAGTTATACCCGGCTGAACCGCTGTCCCGGACGCGCTCGCGCTGACCGGGTAGGCGTTGGACGTCTCCGTAAGGGTCGGGCCGGGAGCCGTTCCCGTAGCCGGGGCGCTCCCGGGAACCGGCGAGATGCCCGGAGTCGGTCCAACTGCCGTAGCGGTTGCGGAGGCAGGGACGGGCGTGACGATGACTCCGGGAACGAGGGTGATCGTCGGCTGCGCTGCGGTCCCTACCGCGCTCGCCGCCGTGATCGTCGGAGCGAGCCCCTGAACGCTGCTAGACGCTGCCCCACTTCCGGCCGCTGCTACCGGACTGAACGTGATCCCGAGGACCGGAGAGGTAGCGGAGGCGGCCGCTGAGGCGGGAGACGGTGACGGCCGGACGCCTGGCGTTGGAGCGGTCGCCGTACCGGACGCGGAGGCGGTGGGCGGGGTGACCGAGGCGGATAGTCCCAGCGTCGGATTGACGGCCGTGCCGGAGGCTGTAGCGACCCCTGGAGAGACGGAGGCGCCGAGGGTCGGCGTCCCCGCGCTCCCGGATGCTCCCGCCGCTACCGGGTAGGCGTTGGACGTCTCCGTGAGCGTCGGCGCTCCCGCGGTCCCCGCCGCGGTGGCCGCGGTAACGGGAGGAGAGACTCCCGGCGCGGGGCTGACGGCCGTTCCCGTTGCGCTCGCTGCTACCGGCGTGACCGTGACGGAGGACACGACGGTGATCGTCGGCTGCCCGCCCGTCCCGGTAGCTCCGGCCCCGACCGCCGTGAAGGTAACTCCGAGCGTCGGGCTTACCGCCGTACCCGTAGCGGCGGCGGCGGCCGGGTAGGCGTTACTCGCCTCCGTCAGAGTCGGGTTCACCGCGCTCCCGGACGCGCTGGCCGCGGCCGGAGCGGTAGTCAACGTCGGGGCCGGGCTACCCGCGGTCCCCGCCGCCGTAGCGACCCCGGCGGTAAGGGTGACGCCCGGCGTAGGTCCAGCCGCCGTCCCCGTCGCTGACGCGGCTATCGGCGTGACGGTGACCTGGACGGTCGGCTGGACCGCGGTTCCGGCGGCTGCAGCCACGGCCGCCAGGGCTATCTCGAAGGTGGTGTTTGCCCCGGTCCCTGTCGCTGACGCGGCTATCGGCGTAACCGTGACCCCTACCCCGGGCTGAACGGCTGCCCCGGAGGCGGCCGCGGCGGCCGCTAGGGCAATCTCGAACGTTGTATTGGCGCCCGTAGCCGCAGCGGAGGCGGAGGGCGGGGCCGTAGTTACCTTGGGCGTCGGTCCGGCTGCGGTAGCCGCCGCTGCCGCCTCGTAGCCAGTCAGGTTGACCGTCGTGCTCGGGATGACGAGCGGTGCACCTCCCGCCCACGGTGTCGGGTCGAACCCGAACTTCCACGCCCGGATCGGCGGCGGGCCGTAGGGCGGGAGCCCTTGCCAAGGTGGAGCGAACCGGCGCAGCGCGCTCGTGTCAGGAGTAGCCGCGGCTGGCCGCACGATGACGCCGCTCGCGTTCGCGGACTGGAAGCCGGAGTTGCCCCAGCCAGCCGAGACAGACGACGTGGAACTGACGATCTGCCAGGCAGCGTCGGAGCCCTTGGACAGGCACCAGGTAGACGGCCCGGCCCCGTTCAGGTCCGTCCACGGCGAGGACGGCTCGCTGTTAATGGCCGCGTTGCCGTTGACGTAGATCGCTCCTGCGATCAGGTCGCCAGCCTCAAGGGGAACCACCGTCCAGGTGATCGGCGTATAGACGGCCTCGGTCGTATTACCGCCATCGACCACCGCTAGGACCGGACCGCTGATCTCCCACAGCGCCGCCCACCACGAGGTCGCCGCGCCGAGGGCGGCGCCAAAGCTGTTCCCCGCCGACGTGGCGGTGGCGTAGAACCACTCCTGATCCAAGGCGTTCGCGCTGGAGTAGGAACTAACGCGGGTCCAGCCACCGGACGCGAAGTTCGAGTTCGGCGTGACGTCGTTCATGGTCGCCGCGTTCGTCTGGACGCAGGCGAGGATCAGGTTGCCGGGCGTGACGTTGCTCGGCAGTTCGTTGTGAGTCGGGCTTGTCTCGGATGCGTTCGGGTAGCCGTCCGCTCCGAACTGCAGAACGCTGAGGGGCATGGGCTCCTGCCCCTGGCCTTAGTTCAACTGCTCGACGGATGCTCCGTACAGCAGGATGCCGTTCGTACCTGAGGACACCGAGCAGACGCTGTTGACCGTGATCGCGTTGGCCGCCGTGGTCGTCCAGGTTGCCGCGAGCGCGGTAGGCGCGGTGGCGGGCAGGAGGACAGGCGTGGTCGGTGTCGAGGTCCCACCAAGCTGGATGCCCTGAGCGATGATGCTTGCCGTCGAGGCAGCCCCGGCCACGAGGCAGGTCGCCTCGAACTCAAGCCACAGCGGCAGCGGGCCGGTCGTCGGCGTCCCAGCCGCCCCGGCACAGATCGGCGTGCCCGGAAGGGTGGTGCCGATTGCCAGGCCGAAGGTGAACGTCGCCGTGCCCGCTGCTGACTGGATCGCTCCCCAGGCCCGGACCCTGAACCTCGTCCCGACGTTGATCGTCCCGGCCGGGAGGTACGGCTGCGGAGCGGGAGACATCAGGTTCGTGGTGGTCGTGAAGGTGTTCACCTGGACCGGCGCCACGTTCACGAAGGGGTAGTTCGCCATCTGGACCCAGCCACCAGCGAGCGCCTTGGCGTTCGACGCCTCCGCAAGCTCGGCCATGTGCTCGATGGTCCGGTCCATGTAGTCGTGCCGGAACGGCCGCCCGTTCCGGTTGCCCGTTAAGGCGAAGCGAGCCGCCTCTATCCGGGGCCGCCAGAGTTCGGACCTCACGGCTACATCGTCACGTAGCAGATACCGGAGCCCGACCAGACGATGGTGAACGTTCCCGCGGTCACTGTCTGGACTCCCCCAAACCAGTTGAAGCACACACCGATGGAGGCGGTTGTGTCGTAAACGAGGTCGCCGTAGGCGGTGATCGTCGCGCCGGTCCACTGAGGGGAGCCGGAACTCGTGAATGTCACGACGTTGGTAGCCGCCAGGCAGCTAACCGGGGTGACGGCCGTTCCGCCCGCAGCGTAGGTCCCGGAGTTCCCGCACTCGTTGGCGACGACCCACTGAGACGCGGTGCCGTTGTAGTACGTCAGAACGGAGGTCCCGGCGCCCGTCACGGTCTTGTCCGGAGTCATCGAGTTGGAGGTATAGAGGGCGACTTTCTCCGCGTTCGTGTTCAGGTTGATAGCGGTCGCCGCCGTCATCATCTGGAGCATCGTCCAGGTGAATATCCCGGAGGCGGTCCAGGCCATCTCCGAGCCGTACCGCTTGGCTACCCTCGCCATCCTCTCCGTCTGCGGGGAGCGGAAGCGGTAGCGGGAGGCGTCCGCCTCCGCGCTCGCCGCGTGCGGCCGAACGCCGACCCCGCCCATAGCGGGAGGAGCCTCGAACGAGCCGACCGCGGTGATCGGGAACACGGTCCCGTCGAGGCGGCCGTTGGCGTGCTCCGTCGTCACGCTCATAACCGGGTCGTACGGCCCTACGTAGTCCTGCCGCATCTCGACGGTATGCCGCGCGAGCTTTGTCACCTTCTCCGGGTCCGTGAAGGGAACCTCCACGAACGGGGCGGTCAGGTTCCCGAGGGCGGCGCACTCGTGCATCGCTGTGCGGGTTTCGCTTACCGGCTCCCGGTGTTCCTTGCGGCAGGACGGGCAGGCCAGGTGCCTCATGGGCTGGTCGAGAACTACGGCGTTGGACATGGTTCCTCCGTTATTTGTGAAATGCGACGATGATCGAGACGATCAGGGCGGCGAACGCCAGGAGCGCGCCAGCGGCGATACAGACGACGATGACCGTCTGCCCGAAACCCGTCCGTTGTTCCTTCGCTCCGCTGGTACCGCCCTCGCCCCGGTCGATCCGTTCCTTGAGTTCGGTGATCCGGTCCGTCAGGGACTTCTCCAGGGTGGCAATCAGCGTGCCGATCTGGTCGATCTGCTTGGTGAAGCTCGTCTCGGACTTCGTGGCGGCGACCGTGTTCGCCTCGTTCTGCTGGCTCACAAGTTCCTTGGCCGCCAGCAGGGCAGCGTCGAGTGCTTCCTTGGATGCTCGCGCGGCGTTGTCCGTCCGAACGTCCCGCTCGCTGAACTGCCGGTCGATCCCGGCGAACTGCTGGTCGATCACCGCCTGGAGCGCGTCGAGCCGGACATCCACCAGCTTCGGGATGGACTGGAAGGCTTCGAGTTGCAGGTGAGTCGCCGTGTCCATTGCGTTGAGCCGCTGCTCCAACAGCTCCCGGAGCGCGGTCATCTCGCGACGGAGGTCCGTCTTTGCCAGGTTCACGGCATCCGTCGTGAGCTTGGTCGGGTCTATGTTCAGCGGCTGGCCGGTGACGTAGCTCGGCGCGTCGTCTGAGTCGGGCGTGCTCATCCATCAGTCCTCATAGCCCGAGCGCCGTCCACGTCATGTGGCCGACTACTCCGTCGATGACCAGGTGCTTGCTCCGCTGGAAGTTCTCGGCGCTGTTCTTCGTGTCCTGCCCGAAGTCCCCGTCTACCCCGCTCGGCCCGAGCGCCTTCCCGAAGCCGTGGGCGACGAGCGCCTGCTGGAGGAGCTTGACGGCCGCTCCGGTGAAGTGCGGGACTTTCAGGTAGAGCATCGGTTCGGAAGGCTTCTGGATTCCCTGGCCGATCCGTGCGAGGTCGATAGCCCCGAAGTAGGCCATCGGCCCGTAGTTCACTCCCGGGTAGAAAGTGTCGTACCGGACGTCCACCCCGTAGTAGGGAGCGTCGATCATCAGGTTCGTCCCGACGCAGAGCCCGACGTGCCCCGGGCGAGGTCCGTACTGCTCGCCTCCCTCAAAGAACACGAAGCACCCGGCGAACGGCGGTCCGTAGACCCTCTCCGCCTGGAAGCCGTTGAACTGGAGCGCGCTGCCGTGGTAGCCGTAGCTCTGGACCCCGATTGCCTCCGCGCAGACCATCGCCAGCCCGGAGCAGTCCACTCCGCTCCGGGAGGCGCCGCCGTTCTCGTAGGGGACGCCGAGATAGGACCGGGCGACAGCCATCATTTCGATCCGGTACTGCTCGACAGTCGGCATCTCGCGGAGGCTACCTGTCTTGACCTAAGCCAGGTGGTAGAGCATCGTCACGTCCGTCCCGATCTTGTGGCAGTAGACCGAATCCCCCACGGTCGGGGAGTACCAGGCCGGGTAGCGGTAGGGGCCGGTCGCGTTCGAGGCGCCCTGGAGCTTTATCGTGATCCCGTTGAACGGGACCGTGACGATAGAGGCGACCGTCCCCTGGACCAGAACCGGGACCTGCATCGCGGCGACCGTCTGCTGGACGTGCTTCGCCACCTGCGCCTCGAACATCCGGACGAGTTGGGAGCGGGAGGTCATTGGTAGACCCTCCGGCCGACTATCTCCATCGGGGCGGAGTAGCCGAGTTGAACCGTCAGGCAGTCGATCACGAACGGAGCCGCCATCCCGAGCGTGTCATCCTCCAGCCATACGACGTCCCAGACGTCCCGGGAGGGGTCGTCGCGAATGAAGGTGTCGCACGTCTCGAACCTCCCCTTCTGCGCCCTCCCCGCCGCGTTGACCGCGTTCTGGAGGTCGCTCTGAACCGTGATCGAGGAGAACGTCAAAGTGACCGTCGTGGTCGGGTAAGTCCCCTGGGGCTTGGCCGGAGGACCGGCCGGGCCGTAGTAGGTCCGGCTCGACGGGTCAGAGTCGAACCACATGGCCTGGAGCGGTACGGCTACCCCGGAGCCCTGGGCGATCCCGATGATGACGTTCGGGACCCCGACGTTCGTAAGTCCGCGCGTGTTCTGGGTGATTATCGAGGAGAGGTCCGCCTTGTAGGAGGCGGCGATGGGCGCTGATTGAGGGTCCGGGACCGGCTGGAGGACGCAGAAGCCGAATCGGTCGAAATACAACTCCATCGAGGCGGCGGCGGCGAGCGCCTGACAGGCCGCCCAGGGGTCGTCCCCTACCGCGTAGGTGGCAATCGGCGGAACCACCCGGGAGTGCTGGAAGTTGAAGGCTGTCAGCGCCGGGACCTGCATATTGATGATCCGGCGTATCTGCTGGTCGGCGGAGGAGGTCCCGTCCGTCGAGTACGGCGCCGTGAACTCCGCGCGCGAGACGGTGACGCTCCGGTCGCTCCCGGCTATGTCGATCTGGACGGTGCCACTCCCGCCGACTCCTCTGGAGACGTTCGGAGTCTCGATCAGGAATACGCCTTGCTGGCTGAACTCCCGGGAGCCGTCCGAGTAGACGATCCCCTTCTGGAGGACCAACTCGGCGCCGGAGGGAAACAGGACCCCGAAGTTCGAGGCGGGGACGAGCCCGCTGTCCACCCGCGGGTCGATAGTGACTACGACCTCGCTACAGGACCGGCGGACCGCGTTGGTCTGATCAACCTTGACCGATCCGTTCGTGATGTTCGTAAGGGTCGCTAGAAGGCTGCCGTTGATCCCGGAGTAGACCTGCCCGATACTCACTATCTGGAGGACCGGCGCGACGATGGCAGCGCCCCAGCGCGGACTTACGGGCGGACCCCACCACGGAGGCGGGATCGGAGGCTTCGGTTTCAGGCTCGGAGCCGCCGGGTTAGCGGCCCTCGCGGTAGCGGAGGCGGAAACCGGATGAACCGTGATCCCCGGTCCGGCGCGCGTCGGCTGAACCGCCGTACCCGTGGCGTGCGCCGCTACCGGGTAAGCCGTGACGGAGTTAAGGGTCCCGGTAAGGACGGTTGGCGTGGCGGCGGAGGCGGCAGCGGAGGCGGGGACCGGCGTGACCGTCTGCGCCAGCGCCCCGATGAGGTTCTGGACGGCGGTATAGACCGGCCTCGGCGTATAGGTCTGACCCGCGGCACCTTGATTCGTGACGTTCATCCACCCGTAGTACTGGCCCTCGTCAGCCATCGAGTAGGCGATCACGACCGGGAGCCCCGCCCCGTTCAGGTACTGCATGAACTGGACGCAGTAGGTGGCCTGGAGCGCAAGCGTCATGACGCTTGGCGGTGTGGACGAGTCCTGCCACTGCCAGCCCCACTCAGTCAGCCAGACGCCCTTCGGCGGGTTCAGTCCCCAGGTGGTGAACTGCGCCAGGGCCACCGGGATCATCGTCTCGGCACTCAGCCCGCCCGCCCAGGGCACGTTGCCCTCGATGTTGTTCGGGATCGGGTAGTCGTGGATCGGGAGGAAGTCCATCGTGGCCGTCGCCAGCCCGTTCGTCACGAGCGTCTGTAGCCAGTTAATGCCCGAGCCACCGATATTGATATTGGCAACAGGGCACGGCCCGACGAGCGCGGTCGGGTCAGCGGCCTTGATGGCAGCGACCACCCGGTTGTACAGCGGCATGTAGTTCGCCGCGTTGTTGGGTGAGCCCTGGTCGCACTCATTGCCAAGCTCCCACCAGATACCAGGGCATGCCGCGGCGATGGAGGCGATAGACGTGGCGAAGGCGGAGCCGCTCGGTAGCACTTCGGGGTAGGCGTTCCACACGCCGCTCGCGTTCGGCCCGAGCGGAGCGATGGTGAGCACCAGCTGGATGTTGGCCGCCTTGCAGGCGTTGTAATACGGCTGGACGACGGCCGGGTTCAGGTTGTTGCCCCATAGGACCTGGCGGGAGATCGTGGCCCCGATGGCTGTCAGGGCGGCGATGGTCGACGGGTAGCTCGCTGGTGCGTCCCACTGAATCTCGTTCGTGCCGTTCAGGCCGAACTTGAAGTTGAACGTGGACGGCCCCCGGACGTTGGAAGCCGTGCCGACTCCGGTAGCGGGGATCGGGGTGACCGTGCCGGGCGGCGCGGCGGAAGCGACGATGCTGACGACCTCCCACGCCGCGCTCGACCCGAGCGCCCACGTCTCAGTGACGGTGCCGCCACCCGAGGTCTTGTAGGCACCGTCGCTGCCCGTCGCCCACGACCAGACGGCCGGGCCTGCCCCGTTGAGGTCTGTCCAGGTGGCCGGTGCACCGGTTACGGCGACGGCGGCATGGACGGCAGCGATGACCAGTGAGCCGGACAGGGCGTTCTGCCCGAGCGACGGCGCTGCGGATGTCCCACTTGCTGAGGCGAACGTGAAAGCCGTCGCCCCGCTCGTCTCCACCGCGTAGGCCCACCACCCGCTGCCCGCCGAGGTCGTCACCTGCGGAGTGAACTGGCCTCCAGTGGTGATGTCGCACTCCCATACCTCAAGGTCGTGGCCTGCCGTGGCGAGCCGCCCCTTGTAGACCGGCGTGGTGACGGCTCCCCCGGTGATAAGGACGCTGGAGACGGTCGGGTCGCCTGTCTCGATGAACAGCGCCACCTTGTTCCCGGTCCCGACCGCCGTATAGCCGAGTGGCGTCCCGCCTGAGCCGGAGCCTTGCGGGTATCCCATAGCGCCTGACTGGACGGGCGTGATCGGAGTAACCGCACTACCACTGGCTGCTGCTGCGGTCCCGCTCCCGCTCGCCGCTACGGGTGTCACTGATACCGAGGACGAGGAGGAGGCGACGGCTCCGACGACCACCCAGTCATAGCCGCCGTTCGTCAGAGTCCAGGTAGCCGTCGCCGTGCCCGAGGTCGAGGTGACCTGGTAGGCGGCGTCCTGCGCCCACGACCACGACCACGGCCAGGTCGCTGTACCGTTCCAGTCCGTCCAGGGCGAACTCGGCGCTGCCGTGATCGCACCGCTCGTGTAGTGCGAGGCGCTCGTGGCTGCACAGACGGCGTTGCCCGACACCATCGTCTGTCCGAGCGACGGCGTTCCCGAGGTCCCAGTGGCTGAGTGGAAGGTGAAGGTGCTCGCGGTGGCGACCTCGATCATCCAGGCGGTCCAGGAGGCGGCCGACGCGAGCGTGACGGTCGGCTGGCATTGCGCTCCGCCGGAGGTAACGACGCCTTTCCAGACCTCCATCGCCAGCGCGTAGGTGCCGCCGAGTTGAGCACCGAGACGCGACCAGGTGATCGAGGCGCCCGAGGACGACACGACGCTCGTGACCGTATCCGTAGGAGTGTTCGTCTGGATCGTCAGGAGGACGGTGTTGCCCGTCGTGACGTTACTGCCGAGCCCGCCCGAACTGCCGGAGGACTTC
>Ga0182030_10007666_pt1 | contig 22478 bp, 19 predicted proteins | sample 812S3MmetaG_FD_121299 | JGI IMG/M metagenome (GOLD analysis project Ga0182030, IMG submission 121299) | Permafrost microbial communities from Stordalen Mire, Sweden - 812S3M metaG (Illumina Assembly) | ecosystem: Environmental > Terrestrial > Soil > Wetlands > Permafrost | place: Sweden... | reverse complement strand
GCGAGCGCCCAATTGATAGCATCCAGCAGTTGTGACGATTTTGTCGCCGGTCCTGCGGGTGCCTGCCCCTGACCCGCCGGCCTCGCGCCTTGACCGGGAGCACCGCCCTGGCGCGCAGGGGGAGCGACCGGCGGCCCAATGGCGATCGCGAGGTAACCATGCGAAGCGATTTCCATAAGGAAGTTGCGGTGCGAGAGCCCATTGTTCGCACAGCCGCCATTACCCCATGCAATGATCGGAAGCTTCTCTTTCACCGCCGACAGATCCTGTGGACGATAGATCGTGTGCGTGGGAAGGCTCGGGTCCTGCTCCAGCATCGCGGAGTACTGTCCCGTTCCCTCGCCCCACGCGCACACAACGATTAAACATAGTGCTGCAGCCAATCTCTTCATGAAATCTCCTTCGGCCTTCCGGCGTGAAATGCGCTCACTCTACTGCCGCTCTGTCGGAACCAGATTTATGGACGCTGAAAGGACGCCCCATTCCGGCCAGCGCGTCATCACGATGTCTTCCCCGACACCCGTAATCCTTGCCTGCTTCAACAACTCCTCAAGCGTGACCCGCAGCATCATCCGGGCCAGCGGCGTCCCGGCACATCGGTGCGGACCCAATCCGAATGCCAGATGTTTGTCGATGTTTGGACGGTCGAGGATGAACTCGTCCGGATTCTCAAATACAGTCTCGTCTCGGTTCGCCGACGAATACACCAGCGCAATCGGTTCGTCCTTCACAATGCGCCGTCCCTCCACCTCAATGTCCCGTTTGGCCGTGCGCGCAAATCCCCGATACGGCGTGTATAGACGCAGATACTCCTCGATGGCCGCGGGGATTCGGCCGGGCTGTTCGCGTAGAAGCTGTTGCAGTTCCGGATGGCGCGCCAGATGGATCAGCATGCAAGGCACCAGCACACTCGGAGCGATCATGCCGACAACGATCAACTGGCGGATAGTTCCCAGCACGAGTTGCTCAGGCAACAACTCGCCATCGTTGCCGCGCGCCACCAGCATGGCGCTGGTAGGATCTTCCGCTGGATCCAGCGGCTCGGCCTTACGCATCTCGATGATTCGCCGGGCGAGATCGTAGAGCCGCAGACTGGTCTCCTTCACCAGTTCATCGTCAACCTGCTGAAGCGCCTGATTGTAGATGACCGTAGTCTCTTTGATGGCCATCGACAGCGCTGTGCTCAGATGGAAGAACTCGGCAAACACGTAGCCCGGCAGCTTGCGTGTGAACTCCGCGCAAACTTCGCCCCCGCCCGCCGCGATCAACGGCTCGAGCAGTTCGATGACGATCCGGCGGACTGCCGGCTCGAGTTTGCGCATTTTGGCTTCGGTGAAGAAAGGGTTCAAAGCACGCCGGTAGGGAGTGTGGTCCGGGGGATCGAAGTGCAACGGCGGCCGGCGTCCCGTGAATGCGACCTTCGGGACTACGTTCTGCACTGACGTGATGAACACGTCTGGCTGCCGGAGGGCGTCAACTACGTCCTGATACCGAAAGAAACTCCAGAAACCGTTGAACGCGGAACTATGCGCCACCGGACATTCGCGCCGCAGCCGGGTGTACTCCTCATGCGCGCTGGTAAGCGTTTCCTGCGCCAGTGGGTCGAAGTCGTCCGGGAGGCACTCCTCTCGCATCAGCAGAGAGTATAAGTGTCCGAAATCGCGCCGCCCAATAGCATCGGCATCGCAGACTAAGACTTCCTGCGTCTCAGACACTAGAATGGTCGGTACATGGAACTGCGGCACTTGCGATACTTCGTGGCGGTTGCCGAGGAACTGAACTTCACGCGCGCGGCGGAACGGCTGGAGACCGCGCAGCCTTCGCTCAGCCAGCAGATCCGGCGACTGGAAAAGCATCTTGGCGTCAGGCTGCTCGAGCGGAACAAGCGCCGCGTGGAGCTTACGGACGCGGGCCGCGGTTTCCTCTCCGACGCCCGCGACATTCTCACGCGAACTGAGCGGGCAGAGGAACGAATCCGCGAAACAGCGGGCCATCCGGCTACGGAGTTGTCGGTAGCCGTCGCGCCGGCGGCCGAGGTCAAGGTGTTGCCGAAACTGCTTCCGTTGATCCAGCGCCGCCTGCCCGGACTTCGGCTGGTGCTCCATAATCTACCCACTGCAGAGCAGAAGGTTGCTTTCGCGAATCACACGCTGGACGTCGGATTTCTGCGCGGGCCGGTAGTTCTTAAAGACGCGGTGGTCGAGCCGCTGCTCGAGGAAAAGCTGGTGATCGGCCTTCCTTCCAAACATCGCCTGGCGAACCGGAAGCTGCTGCGCATCAGCGATCTCAACCAGCACCCGTTCATCATGATTTCGCGCAAGAACTCCCCGGAACTGCACGACGCGGTCGCCGAGTTCTGCGAGCGAGCCGGCCTCCGGCCGCCGGTAGCGCAGCGCGCCGGAAATGTTCTCGGCAATCTGAACCTGATCCGCAATGGCGTAGGTTTCGGCCTGCTTCCCGACTATGTCGCGGCGATCCTGCCCCGCGGTGTCGTGCTCCGCCATCTGGATGTTCGGCCGGAGCCGGCAGTGCCGCTGATGCTCGCGCATTCCAGCCGGACCCGCTCCCCTCTTCTCCCGGGTTTCCTGCGGCTTATACGCGAATCCTTCCCGCAGAAGACCGCACAAAAAGACTAAGACCTACGGCGTCTTTCGGCCAGCGGCTTCGCAGCGATCCGCAGTATCGGCGGCTAACGATCCGCGTGATTCCCTGATCTGGCCGGCCAGAATTTTCGACTTGCGCTGCAGGAGGATTACGAGCAGGAACGTCATCCCGGAAATGCCCGCAAGCAAATACCATCCGGCGTCGAAACCGCCGGAATGATCGCGGAGTATTCCGAGCGCCTGCGGCGTCAGATAGTTGACGATGCCCGCCACCCCTCCGACAATTCCCACAACGTTGCCGATCTGGCGTCCGCGCACCACATCCGCTGCCAGCGCATAACTCTGCTGAATCGCGGCGTGCCCTAATGCCAGCACACCCACGGCTCCCGCGCGAAACCATACCAGATCGCCGGAGACCATCAGCAGGCTGCCCGACATCAGCAGCAGCGCCACCGCGCCCAGAACCACCGCGCGATTCAAACGATCCATCAGGAAGCCGAAAATGAGGTTCAATGCAATCGCCCATGCGAAGCCGATGGAAATGACGGATGCGGCTGCGACTGCATCCAGATGAAACACTGCCTTGAGCGCGGAGGGCAGAAACGCGTTGGTCGCCAGGCTCGTCACCCCAGCCAATCCCGACAACAGCGCTACAGCCCATACCACTGGATTGCGAAAGGGCGCACTCGCGGAGTTTGAGGAAGACGGGGAAGACTTGGACGATTCGGCATCAACGCGGTCACCAGCGTCGCGAGACCGATACAGGGAAACGAATACGATCCCCCCGATCACTGCCACTCCCGCGTAAGCGAGCATGCCGTTACGCCACCCGAAGTCTTTCGCCACCACCGAACCCATCGGTGCCCCCACCACCGAACCCAGCGCCGAAATGGCCCCCAGCAAGCCCATCGACCGGCCGCGCACGGATGGCGGACAGCTGAGCGCGATTGCGGTCATCACCGCGATGAAGGCGCACCGGTAGCCGGTCAGCCAAACGGCCCGCGCTCCGAAAGCGGCCGGCTGCGAACCCGCCGCACTGAGCCAGGCCAATCCCAGTGCCACTACCAACAGACCGCCGGTCAGTGCCGTTTTCTCGCCGATCCTGCGGATCAGCAGCCCTGCGGGAACACTGACAAAAATGCTGATCAGTCCGTACATGCCGGCGAAAAGGCCGACCTGCGAAAAACTCAGCCCAAACTCCTGCTGAATGGCAGGCACCAGCGGAGAAAACCCGAGGTTGGAAACCTGCAGGCACATCATGGCTAGCAGCGTCACCGTAAACGAGGTCGCCCACGTCCTATTCGTCGAAACCGATGTGATCCCCGGCATAGTGCGGCCCTACCAGTTGGTGAATGAGCCGTCGGGCCGCTGGTTCAGCAACATGCCTGCCCGATAGGTGTTGTACATGTCAATTTGCGTCAGCTTGCTTCTGTCGACCTGCACGCCCAGGCCGGGGCGGTCATTGGGCCAAAGTTTTCCTTCTTTGAAGTCGTACACCTTCGGAAGATACGGCCAGGTGCGGCTGCCGTCACCCAACATCTCCATCAACGCCGTGATCGAGGTGGCGGCCAGACAATTGACCAGGGCTGCTTCTGCTATCGGGCCGGTAAAGTGGGGGATCATTCCAACATAATGAGTCTCGGCGAGCGCAATGATCTTCATAAACTCGCTGATCCCACCCACGTTGGGCAGTGTCACCCGCGTGTAGTCGATGAGTTGTTTTTCGATGAGAGTGTTAACGTCCCATTTGTAGCCGAACTGCTCGCCCACCGCGATCGGCACGCGCGTCCGCTGGCGGATGGTTTCGTAAGAAAGTACGCCCTCGCTGCGGATGAGGTCCTCACAGAAATATGGATGCAGCGGCTCGAGCATGGTGGCCAGGTTGATCGCATCCGGAGGGTCGAGTTCGGTGTGGAAGTCGATGGCCCACCCGCCGTCTCCAGCCCCTTTGTGCAGCAAGACGCAATCGTCGTACATCTTCTGCACGAGTTTGAACCGGTCGACTTCACGCTGCCGCGGGTTATCCGTAGCGTAACGGTAGGTGCGAAATCCGGCCTGCAGACAGGCGCGTGCCGCATCTTCGAGTGTGCCTCCCCGCGGACCGGGGAATGTCGTCGCATAGAGTTCCACGTAATTGCGCGACTTGCCGCCCAGCAGTTGCCACACCGGCACGTCGAGCGCTTTCGCCTTGAGATCCCACAGAGCCAGATCCAGCGCGCCCAGCGAATGCAGTTTCTCGCGGCCCGCCGGATAGAAATAGCCGCGCATCATACGCTGCCACAGGTTGTCGATCCGGAATGGGTCCAGTCCGATCAGCATGCTGGCGCATTCTTCCATCGTGCGCGGCTCGCCGCCCTCACCGATACCGGCAAGTCCCCTCTCCGTTTCGATGATCACCACATTGGTTGACTGGTTGACCATCGGCTGGCCTTGCCGGCCATTCGCATCGCCTGGTGTCGTGAAGTAGTGAACGGCTTTGACCTTATCTTCTGGCAGAGCGGCGTCCGCGGCCTGCGGGATCGATAGCGAGACCCCGAGCGCGCCCAGTCCGCTCAGGAAACTCCGCCGGGAGAACTCTGTCACGGTTTGCCGGCTCGACGGATTCATCATGGAACACTCCTCCGCTCGATCTTACTTCGCTGCGTTTATGTCCCGGTCACAGCCATGCGAATCGCTATACTGACCCACGGCAAGGAGAATCACGGATGAGAGCGATCCACGTAGTGCGGCTGAGTCTGCTGATCGGCGTTTGCCTGAGCGCACTCGGCGCCGCTCCGATCGAATTGCGGCTGTGGCCCGGTAAAGCGCCTGGCTCGGAAAACTGGTCGGTCCCGGAATCCATCACCGAAAGAGGCGGCGGCCGCATCGCCACCAACGTCACCGATCCCACACTCACCGTATATCTACCCGATACCTCGAAATCCACTGGCGCCGCCATCGTTGTTGCCCCGGGTGGAGCCCTGCAGGCGCTGTCCATCGACAGTGAAGGAACCCGGGTGGCCGAATGGCTGAACAGTAAGGGCATCGCAGCATTTGTGCTGAAGTACCGTCTCCGCCAACAGCCACCAGGCGCGGGCCGGACCGCTGCTGCACCTCCAACCGGCCCACGCGAGGAGTTGAAAATCGTCAAGGGGAACGCGAACCCTGCGCCCGGCGACGCGGTGCTCGATGAAGTGCTGCGCATGGGCATAGCCGACGCTCAGCAGGCGTTGCGACTGGTTCGTAAGAACGCGGCAGAGTGGCGCGTCGATCCCAAACGAGTCGGCCTGATGGGCTTCTCCGCGGGCGGCGGCGTATCGGTCGGAGCCGTGCTGGCTGATGCGCCTGGTGCTTCAGCTGACTTCCTCATTTCCGTCTATGGTCCTTCTCTCCAGGACGTGAATGTTCCCGCCGATGCCCCGCCGCTATTTGTAGCTGTCGGCGCGAATCACTTCAATGTGACCAACGGCTGTCTGGCGTTGTTTGCCGAATGGAAGAAGGCCGGCAAACCTGCCGAAATTCACGTTTACGATCAGGTGAGTGGCGGCTTCGCCATGTCGAAGCGCGGCCTTCCGGTGGACACCTGGCCGGATCGCCTGATCGACTGGATGCAACTGCACAAGTTGCTCCAGCCCTGATTACCCGCGCCACATTCGAGGGGACCCGGGTGTAGAATACGGAACGTTTTAGAAAGAAGTGATTAAAGGGGGGCAACGATGAAGCGGCGTGTGTTTCTGGCTGCGATCCTCTGGGCGAGCAGGGCGCTGGCTCATCATTCGTTTGCTGCAGAGTTCGATGCGCAGAAGCAGTTGACCCTGAAAGGTACTGTCGTGAAATGGGAGATGATCAACCCTCACGGGTGGATCACGATGGACGTCACGGGGCCGGACGGCAAGACGCTGCAATGGATGGTGGAGACGTCCAATCCGAACGGTCTGATGAGACTCGGTTGGACGAAGCGTTCCCTGAAGCCGGGCGACGAGATTACCGTTGAGGGGTTTCGGGCCAAGGACGGATCGAACACGGCAAATGCCGCGCGAATTACTCTTGCGGATGGCCGCCAGGTATTTGCGGGTTCTTCCGGTACTCCACCGCCTGCAACCGACACGTTACCCAAAGAAAAGTAGGGCTACGGTGAAGGTCTTGCGCGCATACCATGGCCGGGCGACGCTGCCGGCAACCATTTGCTTACTGCTGAGTGCTCGGGGTGCGGGTCCGGTCCGGGCCCAGAGCATAGAGAATTCTCCGCGGAAGCCCCAGACCGCTCTACACAGATTGCCGGACGGACACCCCGACCTGCAGGGTCTGTGGATGAAGAGCAATGGGGGATTTCAGGGCCTCTTCGTCGGCTCGCTGGATGGCACGAATTTTGCCGCGCCGGGTCGCGGAAGGGGCGATGGCCGCGGTCCCGCAGGACCGGCGTACGAATATACGCCGGCGGCCGAAGCCGAGCGAAAGGACCGGATACGGCGGGGCTACGAGGATCCGGAGGCGCGTTGCCACTTGCCCGGAGTTCCACGAGCGCTCGATCAGCCAGGCGGCCTGTATCCGGTGCAGGTCATTCAGGACGAGAAATACGTGGCGCTGCTGCACGAAGCCATGCACGATGTCCGCATTATTCCCACCGACAACAGCAAACATCCGCAAAACTACTGGGCGTGGGACGGGGATTCCCGCGGCCGATGGGAAGGCGACACGCTGGTGGTGGACGTGAGCAACTTCAACGGGCGGACGTGGCTGGATATGGCGGGGAACTTCGTCGACGAGAACGAGCACGTGGTGGAGCGATTCACGCTGACCGATCCCGACACGATTCTGTACGAAGCCAGCGTCAGCGACCCAACGGTGTTTGTGAAACCGGTTCAGATGCGCTTCACGCTGAAACGAGTGCCCACGGAGCAGCAGATCCTGGAATACAGTTGTCTCGAAGGCGAGCGCAGCCTGCAGCACTACACCGAAGAAGACGGCGGAAGGAAGCAGAGGGCGAAATGAGCAGTGCCACGACACGACTGGCGTTGCGGTCCATACTGGCCGGTGTGATGGTGGCAACTTTGATTCCTGACAGCGGCGCCCAGACGGCGGCGCGCCAGACGGCGTTCTCGCCGGCGCGCTTGTGGGACGGCAAGACGCCCGACTTTCGCGGCATCTGGCAAGTACACGACACGGCCTGGGTCAACATCGAAGGGCATCCCGCCGGGAAGGGGATCGCCGCCGGTAAGAGCATCATCGTGGACCCGCCCGACGGGAAGATACCTTACAAGCCTGAGGCACTCAGGCAACGGCAGGAGAACTTCAGAACTCAGGCGACAGCCGATCCGTCTCTCAAGTGCTATCAGGCAGGCGTTCCCCGCGCGACGTACCTTCCTGCTCCTCTTCAGATTCTTCAAAGCCCCGGCAACTTTGCCATCGTCTATCAGGAGAATCACGCCTTCCGCGTATTCCATCCGGATACGCGGCCTCACTTCGACAGCACCGACTGGTGGATGGGCGACACGCGTTACCGGTGGGAGGGAGACACCCTGGTTGCCGACGTGGCCGCGATTACCGATCAGGCCTGGCTGGACCACGCGGGAAATTTTCACAGTACGGAGGCCCACATCGTTGAGCGTTACCGCATGATTGGTCCCGATGCGCTGGAGTATGAAGCCCGTATCGAAGACCCGGTTGTTTACACGATGCCGTGGACGCTGCGGACCGTTCTATACCGTGTAAAGCAGCCCGGCGCTCGAATCACCGAGGACGAGTGCCTGGAGGACGCGAACGGCGTCCGCCATCATATCTCCCCGTCCGATCCCAGGAACCTGCTGAAATCCGATTATTCCCGCTGGACGAAGCCGGCGCAGAAATAGACGCCATGCGACCGCTTGCAGCTGCACGATGCTCCAGCCCTCATTGCCCACGCCCTCATTACCCACGCAAAGATATACAATGGCGGGGACTTTCCGCGAGAGATTCCTGAACGGAGAAAACATGAAAACGTTGACTCGACCCACGACGGTCATTACCTTCGTTGCGCTCACCGCTTGTCTTGCCCTGGCTCAGCCGCCGGCACCCGACGGCCGTGGCGGGGGTAGAGGAGCCAGGTTTGCGCAGGACCCTCGCGCGCAGGCCCGCACCTACCATTTCGAAGACACCAACGAAGATCTGCCCTACTCCGTTTACGTCTCGACGAAAGTGAAACCGGATCAGAAGGCGCCGATGATCGTGACCCTGCATGGCCTCGGAGCGCCGCAGACCATCATGATGGGCAAAGCCGCGGTGGATCTCGCTGAAGAAGGCGGCTACATTCTGGTTGCACCCATGGGCTACAACATCAGCGGCTGGTACGGCACTCCGGCCTTCGCCGGCGGCAGAGGCGGTGGCAGAGGCCGAGCCAACGGTGCGCCCGGCACTGCCGCCACCAGCCCCGATGGACCGCCTCCGGGAAGGGCAGGCCTGGCGGCCGCCAATCAACCCGCGAATGTGCGTGAACTCAGCGAGAAAGACGTAATGAACGTCATCGCGATGGTTCGCAAGGAATTCAATGTCGACGACAAGCGGATCTACATCATGGGCCACTCGATGGGGGGCGCGGGCGCGCTGTTCCTCGGTTCTAAATACGCCACGATGTTCGCGGCAGTGGGGGCGGAAGCTCCCGCCGCGTTCTGGCAAACGCGGAAAGAAACGATGCAGGCTCTCAAAGACGCAAAAGTTCCAGTGATCATCGTGCAGGGCGACATCGATGAAATGGTCCCCGTGGCGAATACCCGTGAGTGGGTCGATGTCATGAAGGAACTGAATATGGAGTACGAGTATGTCGAGCAGCCAGGTATCACGCACGGTCCGGTAATTCAATCGGGCCTGAAGCCGATCTACGAGTTTTTTGAGAAGTACAGCAAGTAGCAAGGAAAACCATGAACATGAACCGATTGATCACGGCACTGGGCTCGACGAGCCTCACTGTGTTCCTGAGTTTTGGTCTGGTCGAGGCGCCTCTGGCGATCGCTCAGCCTCCCACCGCACCAATCAACAGGCCTCCGGACCCGCGCGTACAACAAAGGAAGTATCACTTTGCGGACACGAACGAAGACTTGTCCTACGCCCTGTTCGTCTCCTCCAAAGTGACCAAAGCGAAAAAGGCGCCGCTGATCGTGGCGCTCCACGGGTACGGCGGCGATGGCAACTCTCTGTTGCGCGGCAACACACTCGATCTCGCGGAACAGGGCGGCTACATTGTGGTGGGTCCGATGGGTTACAACACCATGGGCTGGTACGGTTCGCCGGTAATCGTCGCGCGCGGCGGTCCAGGTCAGGGCAGAGGGCGCGGCGCGGGCGGTCCACCACAGGCTCCGGAGCCGCCGAACCTCGCAGAGCTCAGCGAAAAGGACGTGATGAACGTCCTGGGAATCGTGCGCAATGAATTCACTGTCGACGACAAGCGCACTTACCTGATGGGGCACTCGATGGGAGGCGCCGGAGCGCTGTTCCTCGGCCCAAAATATGTCGACCAATGGGCCGCCGTGGCATCTATGGCGCCGGCGGCGTTTCTGATGCAACCCGACAGTCTGGCGCCGGTAAAAGACAAGATGCCCCTGATCCTGGCACATGGTGATGCTGATACTGTCGTCCCGACGGACGTGGGTCGCCGCTGGGCGAAAAAAGCCACCGAGCTTCAGATGAAGGATTTCCGCTATATGGAATTGCCCGGCGCCGATCACGGCACCGTGATCACCCAGAGTATGCCCGATATCTTCAGGTTCTTCGGCGAACACACCAGGTAGGCTCCGCCGAGTCGCTGTGCCGCGGCTTATTTCACCGCAGCACGAGTGTTGTTCATGGCCCTGCGCAGGATATCGGCCGCCACCGGAAAATCCTTTCGGTTATTCGCAATGTATATCCCGTTCGCAACCATGAGCGGCGTCCAGCCCAGCCTGTTTTTCGCGTCGACCTCCGCGCCCTTCTGAATGAGGTACTCCACAATCGACGGCTGATTGCAGATCACCGCCCCGTGCAGTGCGGTCATCTGATCGAAACGCATATCGCCGACCCCGAGATTCAGCAGGTCCTTAATGTTGTCCGGATAGCGCAGCAACGTATCCTGCGCGCTTCCTGTCATCGGGTAGTCGCCAAAATGGGTGCGCGCGTTGATGTCGTTTCCCAGTTCGAGCGCCAGCTTGACTGCCTCGAGCCGGGCCGCTTCTGAAACACCCGAAAAGGGTCCCGCCGTCTCGCCCTCATAGTAGTCGAGGCACGCCGCCCCCATCAGCGGCGTAACGCCGTATTTTGTGGGCATCGTCGGATTTGCTCCCGCCGCAGCCAGAACTCGCATCATCTCCGCATCGCCGTTACGCGCTGCAAGATAAAACGGCGTTGCGCCCATATAGGTGAGGTAATGCCGTCCGATCGCCAGATCCGGCGGATTGCGCGCCAGTCCGCCACCCGGCACGAAGCGGCCTTCCTGAGAAACCACCGTCACGTTGGGATCGGCGCCCTTCGCGAGCAATTTTTTCAGCATGTCGACGTGCGACATGCGGCCCGACGGCCGCGCCACAGGTTGCGGATCCACACCGGACATCGCAAAATCCGGCGGCGCGCCCGGTTGGTGCAGCCAAACCACTACATGAAGCGGATACCCGCGCGGGTCACGCACATTCGGATTCGCGCCCGCATCCAGCAGAAGCGAAGCCAGGTCGAAGTCGGCGTTGAGCACCGCGATATTGATAGCCGCGGTGGAGGGAGCTCCATTGACGCCGGGAACGGAATCGTCCGGGTTTGCCCCATGCTGAAGCAGGAACTTGACCGTCTCATAGCGGTTGTTACGCACCGCCAGCAACAACGGCGTGAAGCCGCCCTTTGAACGCGCCCGCAGGTCCGCGCCGAATTCAATCAGCATCTCGGCGGCCGCCGTATTGCCCTCGCCCGCGGCGAACATCAGCGGTGTTTGTCCCCGAAACATTTCCGCTGCATTCACCTTCGCGCCGTGCCGGATCAGCACACGGACGGCATCCGTCCTGCCATTGCGCGCGGCGGTCATCAACGCCGTCTGGCCTTCTTCCGACACTCCGTTCGCATCCGCGCCCGCCTGCAGAAGCCGTTCCAGAATGGTTGCGTTCCCGGTTTCCGCGGCCACGTTCAGCGGCGTCACCCGATAGCGCGACATGGCATCGGGCTTCGCCCCGCCGGCGAGCAGAATCTCCGTCACCTCCAGATTCTCTTTGTTCGCGGCCCATGCCAGTGGCGTCGTGCCGTCGGCATCCGCGCGGTTGGGATCCACTCCCGACTTCAACAGCGCGCGTACGGCCGCTGTATCGCCTGCCTTCACGGCTGCGATCAGACCGTCATCCGCGTGCAGTCCGCACGCGCCCCCTAAGAGAAGCACGCTCAGCAGGGTATTCCGGACACAGCTTCGTTTCGACATAATCAGATCGCTCGACTCGACTAAATATATTATGTTTGCAATGGCTCGATTGCGCCGCGCTGTTTTTTCCACCGCCGCTGCCGGCGTTTTTCTGGTCTGCGCCCCCTTGCAAGTTCTGCCGCAGTCTCAGGACGACCGGGCCACGACAGCGGCCACTCTCACCCGCTATTGCGGTACTTGCCATAGCCCGCAGCTCAAGACGGCCGGTTTGGTGATCGACACCGCCCGGATCGATCATATGGACACCAGCGCTGAAATGTGGGAGGACGTTCTCGGCAAGCTCCGCTCCGGCGCGATGCCTCCTCCAGGCGCGCCCCGTCCCGACCCTGCCATGTACAAGCGTATTTCCGAATACCTCACCCGGCAGCTTGCGGCGAACGCGGCGGCGCATCCCAACCCCGGCGGGGTCCTGCCCGTGCACCGGCTGACGCGCACCGAATACAAAAATTCCATCCGCGATCTTCTTGCCCTGAGCGATCTGCCGAAGGAGATGGACTACACCACGCTTCTTCCTGCCGACAACATTTCGAGCGGCTTCGACAACCTCGCCGACACGCTGTTCGTCTCGCCGGTCAGCATGGAGCGATATCTCGATGCGGCCGGCAAGATCAGCCGTCTTGCCCTCGGCGATCCCGATATGGGTCTGCTGGTGAATATCCATCAGACCCCCATCCGCCAGACGCAGGAAGGGCGCGACGAACAACTCCCGTTCGGCACGCGCGGCGGGATGGCTTTGCACAGCTATTTTCCGCTGGATGGCGAATATGAGTTTCAGGTCGCGGTCGCCGCTCTGCAGCGCGAGGCGCATGAGCTCGAACTCACCATCGACGGTACGCGTCAGGCGATGGTGAGCCTGACCGGCCGGAGAGCAGACGATGACGATCCATCTTCGCCCGGCAACCAGAAATTCCGCGCCGCTGTCAAAGCCGGCCCGCGTACCGTCGACATTGCATTTATCGAGCGCAGTGCAGCTCTTTCAGAGTCTTTTCTGCGGCCGCCGGGACGCACGCGCGGCGCCTTGCCATCGATCGTGAGTGTCACGATCACGGGCCCTTATAACGCCACCGGTCCGGGCGACACGCCCTCGCGCCGCCGCATCTTCACCTGCCGCCCCCGCGATGCCGCTGAAGAACCCGCCTGCGCGAAACAGATCGTTTCCACCCTTATGCGCCGCGCCTATCGCCGGCCGGTGACGGACGCCGATCTGGCCCCCGCCATGAAGTTCTACGCGTCTGGACGAGCGGAACGCGATTTCGATCGTGGCATCGAACGCGCTCTCGAGCGCATGCTCGTCAGTCCTCAGTTCCTGTTTCGCGTCGAAGCCGAACCCGCGAACATCGCGGCAGGGTCGCCTTACCGCGTCAGCGATACGGAACTCGCCTCCCGGCTTTCCTTTTTTCTGTGGAGCAGCATTCCCGACGATGAATTGCTCTCGGCAGCCGCCAGCGGCAAACTTCGCCAGCCCGGCGTTCTCCACGCACAAGTGGCGCGCATGCTGGCCGACCCCCGCGCCGAAACGCTGGTCACCAATTTTGCGGCACAGTGGCTGTTCCTGCACGACGTCGAGAGTAAAGACCCGGACCTCTATCTCTTTCGAGATTTCGACGACGCCCTAAAGCCCGCCTTTGAGCGCGAAACCGAGCTTTTCCTCGACAGCATTCTCCGTTCGGACCACAGTGTGCTCGACCTGCTGACGGCGAATTACACTTTTCTGAACGAAAAGCTGGCAAAGCACTACGGTATTCCGAACGTCACGGGAAGCCATTTCCGAAAGGTGATCCTGCCGCCCGGAAGTCCGCGGGCCGGCCTTCTTGGGCAGGGAAGTATTCTGGCTCCGACTTCGTATGCGACGCGCACCTCGGTTGTGCTTCGCGGCAAGTACGTTCTGCAGAATCTGCTGAACACGCCGCCGCCCGCTCCACCGCCCGATGTGCCGGCACTCAAGACGGAGAGCGGCTCCGGTCAGGCGCTTTCGATGCGCGATGCTATGCTGCAGCATCGCGCGAATCCCGCCTGTGCGGGCTGCCACGCCAAGATGGACCCGATCGGTTTCGCCCTCGAGAACTTTGACGCTACAGCTCGCTGGCGCGATGAAGACGGCGGCAAACCGATTGACGTTGCCAGCAGCCTGCCTGACGGAACTCGCCTCGACGGCGTTGACGGAGTGCGCCGGCTATTGCTCCGTGATCCGGCTCTTTTCGTCGAAGCCATGACCAGCAAACTGCTGATGTATGCAGTCGGGCGCAACGTTCAGTACTACGATGGACCCGCCATCCGCGCCATCGTGAGTGAATCGCAGCCACGCAACTACACGTTCGCGTCGCTGGTCGACGGCGTAGTCGCCAGCGACCAGTTCCAGATGCGCGTCAAACGAGTCCGCGAAAACAAGTAGAATCGGAGAGAGCCATGAACTTCGTCACCAGAAAGTCCCTGCCCCGCCGGACGCTGTTAAAGGGCCTCGGCGCCGGGGTCGCGCTGCCTCTGCTGGATGCCATGATTCCGGCACTCTCGGCGCAGACGAAGGCTGCTCCGCCCCGCCTTGGTTTCGTCTATGTATCCCACGGCATCATCTTTTCCCAGTGGAAGCCGCAGCAGACAGGCAGAGCCTTCGAACTCTCGCCAAACCTGCAGCCGCTGGCGCGGGTGCGCGACCACGTGAACGTTTTCACGAACCTTTCGCACCTGGAAGCCGACACCAAGGGCGATGGTTCCGGCGACCATAACCGTGCCGCAGCCGCCTGGCTGACAGGAGTTCACGCTTACGACCGCACACGCCCCGGCGCGGAAATCCGGCTCGCCCCATCCATTGACCAGATTGCCGCCAAACATCTGGGGCGCGATACCCAGATACCGTCCGTCGAAGTCACTACCGACGCGCCATCGCAAGGCGCCTGCGATTCCGGCGACTGCTTTTACGTCAACACGGTTTCCTGGCGAAGCGAAACCGCCCCGAACGCGCCCGAACTTTATCCGCGCGTCGTTTTTGAGCGCCTCTTCGGCGATGGTGGCAGCGCCGCCGAGCGGCGCGCGCGCATGCGCAACTCAGGCAGTATTCTCGATTCCGTGCTGGATGAGACCACCCAGCTCACCGCGCGCCTGGGCTCCGGCGACACCTCGAAACTTGACGAATACCTGGGATCGATCCGCGACGTGGAACAGCGCATCCAGGCCGCCGAGTCTCACCTGGCAGAGTCGGTGGAATTGCCGGACCGGCCCGTCGGCCTTCCCGCCAGTTTCGAAGAACATTGCAACCTGATGTTCGATCTGCAACTCACCGCCTTCCGTGCCGACGTCACGCGGGTTTTTTCGCTCATCATGGCGCGCGAACTCAGCGGCCGGTCCTACGCCAATATCGGTGTGCCCGGCAACCACCATCTGATCTCGCACCATCGCGAAGACCCCGCGCTGATGTCGCAAAAAGCGCGCATCGACACCTACCACGTTCAGCTGCTGGCGAAGTTTCTGGAAAAGATGCAGGCGACGCCCGATGGCGATGGTTCGCTGCTCGATCACAGCCTCATCCTTTACGGCAGCGGTATGGGCAACGGCAATCTGCACCGCCACTCGGATTTACCGGTACTGGCTGCCGGCGGGCTCAACGGCAGGTTCAGGACCGGCTACCATTTCGATTACAGGCAGGATACGCCGATGGCGAATCTGCTGGTCACGATTCTCGACCACGTCGGCGTGCCCATCGAGAAGGTCGGCGACAGTACCGGCCAGTTGTTGCTCGATTATTCGAAAGTCTGAATCAGCCGGCGACCACTTCCACCGGCAGGTTATTCAGATCGTTGAAGCGCACTGAGCCTTTTTCAATCCCGGCTTCGGCTCTGAGGCCGAGCTTCTGCAGCTTCGCAATGGCGGCTCCGCGATTGAAATCAGCTGCTCTTACGCAGAAACGAGTAAATCCGGGCTTCTGTCCCTCCGGCGCGGCTTCGATGCCCAGCCTTGAATTCGCCAGCCTGAACCACACGCGTTTCCCGTGATCCGCACGCGCCGCTTCCGGGCCGAACAGTTTTGTGTAATGCGCGGCGGATTTCTCGACGTCGGTGACTGAAACCATGATGTGATCGAGCCCGATCGGCGTGAACACCGGGGCTTCCGTAGTCACTCGTCCGCCCGGCATGAGCGTGTCGAACAGGCCGTGTGTGGCGTTCACCAGCTGAAGCCTCAGGTTATCCGGATCGGACAGCATCGGCAAAACGCCTGGAGGCGCGGCCAGACCCGCCGCAGTGATCTGCGCTTTCGTTTGCGCGCTCCCGAAATCGGCCTCCACAAAATCCACCACCGCTGCCGCAATGTGATCGATATATGCCGTCGCATTCGGCTGCGGGCCGAGCGCAATGTACGCAGCTCCCAGGCGAACGTAGAAACGCTGTACTCCCGTGCGTTCGTGAAACACCTGCGGATCGAAGATGCGGCCGTAGAATTCCGCCGCCTTCTGCGAATCCGGAACCGTGATCGAAAGATGATCGAGGCCAGTGGTATTGAGCGGCAGCAGTCCTGTCTGGTTCGCCGATAAACGGCCGAGAACCGCCGAACCGGCAGCAAGACCTGCCACACACTTCAACCATTTCCGCCGTCCAACCAAAGCGTCTCTCACCATGGATCAATTCCTCTCGACCGAAGCCCATCATACAGAAGCTCGCCGTGTTCCCCCTTCGAGACCGCAACGCTGGACTCGCAACGTATGGCGGGTAGAAGCATCGGCAGGCTCCAACGGCTTCAATCCGGCAGTTTGTACGCCAGCAGTTCAGCGGGAAAGCCCTGGCCGCCGACAGCAACCACAATATATTGTTTACCGTTCACCATATAGGTCATCGGCGCACCGGTCTGTCCCGCGGGCATGAACACCGCGCCGGCGTCTTTTCCGGTGGCTTTATCGTAGGCGCGGAGGTAGGCGCCACGCTGGCCCTGGGAATTGGTGACGAACCCGGCCTCGCCGGCAATGACCAGCGTTGACGTGGTGACCAGTCCGATATTTCCGGCGCGCCCGGTGCGAGGAATGCTGAGGCCCTTGAGAGCCGGATTGTTGCGAACGTTATCGGGTGTCTCGCCATGTGCTGTCTGCCAGACGAGCTCACCTTTGTCCATATCGAAAGCGGTAATGGCCCCGTAGGGAGGTTTGAACAGGGGCAACCCCTGTACACTCAGCGCGCCACCCGCAGGGCCACCCGGAGGAGGGCCGCCCTCGGCGGCAGGCGGTCGCGGACCATCGGAAGCGGCCGATCCCCTGACGAAATTCATATCCGACACGCCCCCCGCGGGCGGCACCAGACCGAGGCTGGCGACCTCGGACTTGCCATATACATACAAGAGGTGAGTCTGCGGATCGTACGATCCGCCTGCCCAGTTGTTGCCTCCCTGGCAGCAGCCTATATCCAGCGTGCCCAGCGGCCCCCCTGCCTTGCTCACCACCGGGGGCGTAAAAAGCGGTCCAATCCTGTATTTCGAAATCAGCTGCAGCGCCTGCGCCTTCAGCTCGGGCGTGAAATCGATTACGTCATCCACGGAAAACCCATTGCGCCCATAGGGCGGGGGTTTTGTCGGAATCGGCTGCGTGGGCGAATACCATTCACCGGGCACGTCGCCCTTTGGCACCGGGGTCTCGACGATCGGCCATATGGGCTGCCCCGTGACGCGGTTGAACACATAGAGGATCGACTGCTTGGTCGGCTGCGCGAGCGCCTTCACGGGCTGGCCGTTCACCGTGATGTCGATGAGCATCGGCGCGCACGGAATGTCCATGTCCCAAAGTCCGTGATGAACCAGCTGGTAGTGCCATTTACGCTGCCCGGTTTTAAGATCCACAGCCACGATACTTTCACCGAACAAGCCGTTGCCGGGGCGATGACCGCCATAAAAATCACCGGTCGGAAGCTCCACCGGCAGGTAAGCCATGCCGAGATCTTCATCGACGCTGATTTGCGCCCAGGCTCCGGTGTTGCCGGTGTACTCGGCGGAATCCTTTTCCCAGGTGTCGTAGCCGAACTCGCCGGGCTTCGGGATGGTGTGGAATATCCAAAGTCGCTTGCCCGTTTTCACGTCGAACCCGCGCACGTAGCCCTTGACGTTGCTCTTGCTCTTCGGCCTGTCGCCTGCGAGGTGCGCGGCGCCCACGATCACGGTGTTGCCCGCGACTAATGGGGTGGCGTGCAGGCCCACCTCGCCTGTGACCAGGTCGATCTGCTGATCGTCATCCAGCTTCAGGTCGACCACACCAGCCTTACCAAAGGTGGGGACAGGCACGCCGGTCTTTGCATCCAGCGCGATCAGCCGATAGCCTGGCGTCACGTAGAGTATGCGCTCATCTGTCCCGTCCTTCCACCAGGCGACGCCGCGGCCGGAGAGTTGGCGAGGGGACGCCGAGCCGCGCGGCCCTTCGTTCTCGCGATGGATCCAGAGCTGTTCGCCCGTGGCAGCATCGAGGGCAACGATGTCACGCCGCGAACCGGCGGCCGTATAAACAACGCCGTTGACCATCAGCGGTGTCACTTCCATGTTGTACTCGGGCTTCGGCCCCAGATTCTCAGTGTGAAAGCGCCAGGCGAGCTTCAACGTGTTGAAGTTGGATGCGTTGATCTGATCCAGCGGCGAGTATTTCGTATTCCCCAGGTCGCCTCCGTAAGTGCGCCACTCGCCGTTCTTTGCTCCGGTCTGCGCGGGCAACGGCGAAATGGCGGACACAATCAGGGTTGCGACAATCATTCCTGGAATTCTGAAAGCTCTCTGATTCATATATCCCTCGACGTGGCTATGCTGCGGGCGCAAAGAACCTCGGCGGCTGTTATACCCTGGGAGCATCTGCCGGTAAGACGACCTATTGGGGAGCTTCGCCGGGGGGCGGCGCATTGGGGTTGAATCCGCGTCCCCCGCCCCTGCCCGCCGGAACGTAGCCATCGTTCGATTTGCCGTTCTGAAAGAACTTCGCGTCGGCGCTCAACGCGTGGCCCGTCGCATACATGGCATTCGCCTGGCCGAAGATCTTGCCCGCCTTGAGGACATCGTCATGCACCTTTTTCATCAGCGCCTCATACTCGGGAGAACCCTGCTTGTATCCGGAGAAGGAACTGAGGTCGTTATTACCGATGATCACGACGTCCACACCCGGCACCGAAGCAATATCGTAAGCATTTGCGACACCGGTGGGCGTCTCGATCATGACGACTACGAGCATGTTGTCATTGATCGTTTGCCGGTAATTGCCGAAGGCACCCCAAATGCTCATCGCCTGGCCGGAGCCCGCGCTCCGCCGCCCGACTGGAGGATATCGAGCCCATTTTGCGGCTTCCCGCGCGCGGTCCACATCGTCAACGGTAGGAACGATCACCCCGAGAGCCCCGATATCGGTCGTGTGCTGGATATGCCATTCCTGCGCGTCGGGCAACCGGATCATCGGCGTTGCCGCGACCTTCGGGCAGGCCGCGATCATCGCCTCGATATCCCTGAATTCGAGGGTGCTGTGCTGCATCTCGAACCATGTGAAGTCATAGTGTTTGGCCGATTCGCAGTATGCGGCGGGATCGGCCTTCGACTGCGTGAAGCTGAAGACCTGCTTACCTTCGAGCAGTTTCTGCCTGGCGGTGTTATAGAGCGGACCCTTGGGCTTGTCGGGTGCCGGGTTCTGCGCAAACGTCAACATGGCGACGCTGGTGAGGACAGCGCAATATAGAAGACCAGTAAGGGACTTTTTCATATTTCTCCATTTACGAGCGACCACGATCAGAGAAGGGCAGGAGTTTCACAGCCGACTCTTCAGCGTGAGTATACATCCTGTAAGGCTTGCGTACGGACTGGCGACGCCACTGCCACAGAGGACTTGGCAGCCCGTCTAGCCTCGAATTCCGTAGTCCGTCCATTCCGCGATCTTTCCATCTTTGATGAGGAAGACGCCAACCAGGTGGTACGCGGGGCTCGCATCGGGTCGCGTAAAACTGTCGATCCGTTCATTGATTACCATGGGTCCACGCGCCCAGGTGTCGAGGATCCTGAACTCGATCCTGGAAGATCGTTCCACATAGGACTTGATGCGCTCCACCGCTGCCGCGCCAACAGCGGGCACGGCTGTCTCCGTGATCCGGTAGGAACAGTCGGGAGCCAGGTAAGACGCGATCTTCGTCATGTCGCGCGTGGCAAAGGCCGCGCAGAAATCGGCCACCAGCGTCCGGTTTGCCCCTTCGCCGGCTGTCGGTTCGGCTGCCATAGCAGGGATCGCGAATGCGGCCCCGGTCATTAGGAATCGGGAACGTGTCATGGCGTTAGTATAGTGACTCAGCAGCCTGCGCAGACCGCAGACGACCTGTTCCGGTGTTGTTGTCTCCGGTTTCGCTCCTTCGAAAGCGCTTCTATTTCCCGACCATATGTTTCGCGTCTTTTTCGTTCTCCGCACACCAATACTCCATGATCTCCGTACCCGGATTCACGCGATAAATGTAAGACTGATGACGATGTACTTAATATCGGCCGGGTCGAGACCCGGTTCCTTCATGCCATCCACGATTTCTGCGCGGCGTAGCCGAATAGGGTGTCGATCAGAAAGATGCCGGCCGAAGTCACGGCCCAGGCGCTGTTCATTTTCGTGGCGAGCATATAGAGGTTATCGAAAACCTGCCCACCTTCGGCATACCATTTCTCGCGCGGCGGAATGACGCCACGTCCGCCGGCAGCGGCACGCCCGGCGCCTCGGGTGTTGGCACCTCGGGCCGGACGACCGCCCGGCGGGTTCGCGGTGGGCTCCGGGAAGATGGCAGCCGGGCAGACAAGGTGGGCGGCTCCGGTGTTGTTCGAATTCAGCAAAGCCGGCGCGGCATTCTGTGCGCTGTACCGGTATCGGTTGACTGCCCAGGGGCCGAATCCGCATTCGGGCCGGAACCAAAGCAGCGAAATCGACTAATATGGAGAGCTTATGCGGAGTGTGGACAAAGTCGAACGGCAGAAGCGGAACATGCGCCCCGATGTGCTTGTCTTCGTCATCATCGCGGCATTAGGGGCACCGGCTCCCGGCTTCGGACAGTGGGTGCGCTATCCGACGGCCGGTGTGCCGAAGAAAGCCGATGGCACTTCGGATCTCGCTGCTCCGGCGCCACGACTGCCCGACGGCAAACCGGATTTCTCAGGTATCTGGCATACGGCCAGGATCATTCCATGCGATGCCGACTTAAGCCGGTTCATCAACTGCGGCAACGAAATCGGTGGATCACCACTCGCGCGCAACTTCGGCCTCGATATGGCCGGCGGTCTGCCGTATCAGCCGTGGGCCGCGGCGCTGGTGAAACAACGAACGGCGGATCAGGGTGTCGATGATCCTCACGTGCGATGCCTGCCCGACAATCCACCCCGAACATGGGTTATGCCTCACCTGACAAAGGCAGTGCACACGCCGAAATTGCTCGTTCTGCTCTATGAGGTGAATGCCATGTACCGCCAGATATTCATCGACGGGCGACCCTTGCCGCAGGATCCGAACCCCGGCTGGACCGGCTACTCCACAGCCCGATGGGAGGGCGATACGCTCGTTGTCCAGACGGCGGGCTTTCGGAATGACCTGTGGGCCGATATGAGCGGCAGTCCGCTGAGCGACGCCGCGAGACTCATCGAGCGAATTCGGCGGCCAAACTACGGGACCCTCGATCTTGAGGTCACGGTCGACGACCCGAAAGTGTACACGAAGCCATGGACAGTAAAGTTGACGCAGAGACTCGAGCTCGACACAGAACTGATCGACGAGATTTGCCTGGAGAACGAAAAATCATACGAGCGGATGCGAGCCGTGCGGGCCTCGGGTGGCGTCAGCGGGCGCTGGTCCGCGGGTGGCGATTCTGTGTTCGTACTTCGTCAGGATGGCGATGTTGTGACCGGCCAGATTCAGGGCAAGGCGGGGGAACCGGTTTATAAGGTTGTCGATGGAGCGGCTCGCGACGGCCGGATTCACTTCTTCGTCCTGCATGACGACCCCGACGATCCCGAGGTAAAGGCGAACGGCGGAAATGCGTTCCATAATATCGCCACAGGAACGTTTTCCGAGAATGAGATCGACATCTCCGGCTCCCGCGAGAACACGAATATTCGCGAGTACCATATGGTGCTTAAGAGAATCAGCGACAAGTAGCCGGGGCTTTTAGCCCGGCTCCGAATCATCGCCGGCGAGCCGCCGATTGGTGTATTCACTCAGGAACGCGAAGTTGTTTGCCATGCCCGCGTCGATCACGGTACCACGATCCGCGTCGACAGATCGATGGTCTTACGTGGATCGTCGAATGCCCTTCGAACGCAAATCTCGTCCGTGCCCGTTGAAGTTCCGGCTTCGCCCGTTCGCCTACGCCGCCAGCGGCAGTTCGATCCACACGTTCAACCCAGGGTTCACATTCTGCGCCCACAAACGGCCGTGGTGCACGCTGACTGCCCGATAAGCGATCGCCAGCCCAAGCCCCACCCCACCGGTTGAGCTGTCGCGCGAATCGTCCACGCGAAAGAAAGGCTGAAAGATTTTCGGCAGCAGT
>Ga0182030_10007665_pt1 | contig 22480 bp, 28 predicted proteins | sample 812S3MmetaG_FD_121299 | JGI IMG/M metagenome (GOLD analysis project Ga0182030, IMG submission 121299) | Permafrost microbial communities from Stordalen Mire, Sweden - 812S3M metaG (Illumina Assembly) | ecosystem: Environmental > Terrestrial > Soil > Wetlands > Permafrost | place: Sweden... | reverse complement strand
TTTCCATACTACAGTATAACAGGAGAAGATAACATTGTCAAGGGCTATTTTGAATGTTAAGGAATGTTAGGCTTTCTCAATCCTATCAAGACCCTCATAATGCTTCGGATCATGCATCATAGCGGCCAGTTCTTCTGGAGTATATTTACCCTTAAGATCACGAGCCATATTTTCAAACATCGTGTCTTTGGTACTCTCAGTCTTTTCAACTTTCTTACCGTCAAATATTGTTTCAGCAGCTTGTGGATTTAAGAAACGACAAAGCAATTTTGTAGACTCAAAATCTTCCTCTTGATCCTTAAAATGATTGGTCAAAATCCATGTATACTGTGCAGGTGATAGGTTAGAAATTTCTTGGGAGAAGGGGGATACATGGAGGGATTTTGCAACTATCCAAAGATCACGGAAGATTAAATTTTCTTTTTTTTTAGTTCAGTTAAGGTTGTATCTTGTTCTTGTGCCATAGCATCATAACAATTATAAATCTCGTTGAAAATAGGGGCCTGAAGATTTTGAATGAACTTAGTAGCATCTTCGAGGCTAATTTTCTCACCATTAACAGAATCTAATGCATAGATCAATAATGCCTGTTGAAGAACAACTGCACGAAGGGCTGGATCTTGACCCAATGGGGAAGTAGGTAATTGGGAAAGAGCTGCCTGTTGCTGAAGCACACTTAAGGTATGCATCTTAATTTTCAAACCATTTACTACTTCAAACTCTTTTTCAACTCGATTCAGCGAGGCGAAATTTGTCAAATCCATGATGAGACTCCTTATACTTATCTTTTATAATTGTTATCTTGCCACCAGAGTGGCTGCAAGTTCTTATAATTAAAGCATTCTAAACGATCTTTTTCTTTACTTAAATCAAAATGATGCTTTGCTTTACAATGATCTATTTGCCATACTTTTTTCTTCTTATTACATCTTCCACGATTACCCCAATTCATATCTGGAAGCCATAAAGACTCAATATACTTTTTAAACTCGTCAGAAGTTAACCCAACATAATGAAGAAAAAAAGGAGTAGTTTTATTTTTTATGATAGCTTGATACAAATCTGCTTCAAATTTATGTCTATAATACTCATGTTGTTTATAATTTTCAGAGGTTACAGAACTTTTTGTATTTTGAGCTTGCTCTCTATAGGTTGCCCATCTAACATTTCCAGGTTCATAGTTACCTGTCTGATTAGGAAATCTATCTAAAGTTGTCTCTTTTACACCAAATTCAATTACATGTTTATTATATGATTCACCAACATCTTTGTAGAATCCTTCAAATGTTTGCCACTCAGGACATACAGTTATATCAGAACCTCCATAATCTTCATATCTTGAATTATTAGGATTAAGGCAACGCTGCATCATATGTTGCCAAATACCATTTAATCTGGTATGAGACATGCCATGAGTTCTGGTCAAATCCCCTAATCTATTTATTGAGGCACATCCACAATTTTTCGAGGAGCCATCTAGCAAATGAAAGGCATTAACTAAACGAATTGTTCCATCTTTAGCACATTTACATGTCCAATAATCGGTCTTATTATTTTCATGCCCTGCATAATCAATAATTTCCCAATCTCCAAATTTAGAAATATTTCCAAATCTTTTCAAAATTGAAAAATTTTCACGCTTAACTAAAACTCTATCTGTCTTTAATTTTCTCATAGTATACCTTCAACTATAAGTATATCATATATTAAGCTATTTTACAATGCTTATTTTATGCGGGTACACCAACAACAGTAGAAGAAGTGTAACCAAAATCTACCCCTTCTAAAATTCTGAGATCCCCACCATTTATATTATAACTAGCTGATACAGAGTGGCACCAAACTCCTGTGAAGATTGTAGATTTTGTAGGCACACCAGAACCTGTGGGCGAAATTTCGACCTTCAAAATCCCAAAACTAGCATTATTATTCACGATGTCATCACCAGAAATTCCAAGAATTTCTAAAGCATCCGAAACATACAGCATAACTCGATCTGCATGAAGAGAATACTCATCAACAGTTCTTGGTAAACGCTCAACAGGTTTCCCCTGTTGATCAGAATCAAGCTCAAATCGAAAGTCTGTGTTTCGACGCTGAGTTTGCGTAAAAGATTGAACAGCCCCAATCTTGGCTGACTGCTGAGCCAATGAAAGAAGAGCTGCAGGATTACTAAGTGTAGTTGCATCCAAATTTTTTGGAAGTAGGAATAGTGAAACACTAGTTGACAGCCTTGCATTAGTATTACCGAGTTCAGCCATTGTGATTCTCCTTAAGGTTCTTTAAAATCTTTTCTTTATCAAATTACTGAAGGTTAAGCCCAAGTGTTATGAAAATTATATCTGCCTCTAAGACGGGCACGATACCTACTGAAACGTCCAACCTCGTCGCATCATTAGCATCAACAGTTACAACAGGTTGTGTAAATGAAACAATAATATTACTCTGTTGAATAGTTGAAAGAATAGCTGATACAACAGTAGCTACTTGGCTTGGCGTATTTGCCAAAAGTTTCTGACCGATGAAAATTGGGTCAAGAAGTCCACGCAATGTCTGTGTGGTGTAATCCGCGATTTGAGTCACCTGGAACAACTGTGACAATACTGTAGAAGGATCTGTTGTTGTACCGAACAAAACTTTTGGAACAGACTGAAGTACATCAATTACACAAACGCCTTCATTAATAAGCAAGGATTTTTCTGCCTGAGTCAAAGTATTTGCAATGGTTGCAAAGCCAGAAATAACTTCACGAGTCATTGGCTGTGCTACATCATAAGCTGGATTACAGCGAACACCAGCCAAGGCTGCTGCAACAAATTGACTACCAACCGCTGTTGCAGTTGTTGCCTGTCCAATAAACATTGTATTCTTAACAGTTGAAGAATTCAAAAGAACAATACGATTGTCAGCTACTGCTGCAGCATATTGAGTCATATCTGAATCTGAATAAGAGGCAACCGTTTCATCAAAACCAACAATGGCTGTTCTTTCTAGTTTATTAATAGTAGAACTTGCAGTATCTACATGCTGCTTAATTGCTGACAGAAGCTGTGCATTCGAAGCTCCTTCCAAGGAAACTACAATACTAATATTCTGTGTAGAAAGAAGTTTATTCAAAGCAGCTTGAACTTGAGCGATAGGTGATCCACCGTCAAATGGACTTTCCTGGCATACACAAACTTCTGGAGCACTATTTTGGAATGCCAAACTTGCCCCAAGTGAAATAGAATTAGAAATGCTAACTGGACCATAATCAGTTACAACTGCTGCTAATGTAAAATAAAACTTAGGTGTATAATCGGCTGCAACTTTAGCATACTCATAAGTTACATAATAAGTAACACCTGCAAGAGGGGCTTGAGGAGTTTCTACAAATGAACCTGCAGTAAATCCAAGAATTGCATTAGCTGTTCCTGCACCAATATACAAAGAAGAATCTGAAACAGCAGTTGTTGCAATTATTAGAGATCCTGGAGTAGAAGATCCTGCAACAACTGTATCTGCAGTATTATTTAAAGTCACTGCTGCTGTAAGAGCAAACAAACGACCAGAAATTGTGCTCCCACCATCATCAGTAACACTTGCTAAAGCAAGAATAGTTCCCTTAAAAGATGAGCCCGTTCCTAATGTAGCAGAACTTCCAACTTGCCAATAAACGTTACCTGCATTTCCACTGTTAATCATAACAACTGAAGAGGCAACAGCGGTTACTAGGGTAGAACCAATCTGGAATACCCATTGAGCATTAGGATTGCCCTGACCATCTAATGTGAGAGTACCAGTAAGAGCTGCTGAAGAAGAAAATTTATAAACTCCTGCAGTGAGGGTACGTCCACCTAAATCGCCTGTCAGAACTGTTGCACCAGTAAGAGCTGCAAAAGCAGTGTATGCAGTATTAGCGTCAGCTAAAGCTGTTGCGGCAGCTGCATCACCATTATGTGTAGTGCCAACAACGGTTGGTGTTCCTGTAATAGAACCTGCTGGGCTGAGAGCAACATTTCCTGTAAGAGTTGTGCTTCCTGTGTTTGTGATTGTGCTACTTGCAATAACTGCATATGTAGCTGCAGAAGCAAGAGCAGGTACTGTAATTTCGGTAGCCGATGCCACTGCTGCAATAGAATGCCCCGTAAACCATACATTCAATGTAGCAGCCACTTCAGCTGCGGTTGTCTCAGTTGTAAATGGAATTGTCTGCACTGCACCATTAGCAATAGCCAACTGAAAATTCAATCCACTAAGACTTGCATAAGGATCAAAGGTTGTACCAGTAAGTTGAGCAGCAAGAGAAAGCCATTCTACATTACCACTATTCAATGTAAAATCTACACCATTGTAATAGATAATAAAATTTGAATCCTGAATGTTTCCATCGATAGAAACTGCAGCAGGAGATAATGTATCTGTAGATCCGCTACCACGAAGAATTGCAACGTTAGATGCAGTATTCGTTAGCTTTCCCGTTCCTATCAGAGCAGGTATGCGTACACCCTGGCCGCTTGTAGGCTCAGCGTTAGCCTGAACAGTTGTGAACACACCTGGGGTTACAAATTGGCCATTAACTTGGGGCATAGGAATCTCCTTATAACTACTAAGTTTTAAATCGATTTAGCTACAAAAATTTGTTTTATAAATAGCAACATCCTACGTCTACACGTAGTACTCCTATAATAACGCAGAAATATTATACTTTTTCTTCTTAAATCAAACTTATCTACTTAAGATACTGTGATGGTCAAACTCTGTGTTCCTGTGCCTGTTGCATTGATAGCTGACAAAGTTGCATAGTAGGTACCAACTGGGCTAGGAATGCCACTTATAAGCCCATTTGAAGCATTTACAGAGAGTCCTGTAGGCAGTCCTATAGCTGCATAGGAAGTAGGATTATTTAAGGCGGTAATCAAGTAATTAAAAGGCAAATTAGCCGATGTATCTGTGGCAATTCCTGCTATCCAGCCTGTTGTAGATCCTACTTCTAAATGATTGTTATCTATTACATTTACAATTGTTGTGCTATGTGTACCTTGAACAATTGTGTTTCCATTAACCATTCCATAAGCACTTTCTACATTTAAATGGGTACTATCAACAACGGTATCCACTACAAATTGCATCCCATGACTATAAGAAGCACTTAAGGGACTATTTATAATTGGAGCAAGAGCTGTTTGAACAGGAACTGATACTCCTATTCCAGAAACGTTCACTATTGGAGTAAGACTATCAGACCATTCACAATAAACCCTTAAAATAAAATGGTTTTCTATATAAATTCTTTGATTCTGAGCTATTCTTGTCTCATTAGGCATAGTACGATCAATCATCTCAATTCCATTTACAGCCAACTGGTGTCTAATCTCTGACATATTATTATAAATCAAGTCAATAATTTTATCTCTAGCTAAAGTGTCATCAATTACATAAAGTTTAATATTTACATTCACTACCAAACTTGAAAATATTTCTGATTGTGTTACTACATTAGAGGTATTCTTTAATTCGAAAGAGTCCTCTGGTCCTAAGTATCGTGTCTCGCTTGCACTAGCGGTATCAACAATTAGACAAGGCCAGTCCTGAAAATCTTGAGGCACTGCATCACTTATAAAAATTTCTGAATTATCAAAATCAAATAGTCCACCTTGAGTAAGAGTAGGAGCTGAAACTCTTAAAGCAGTTGAGGAGATAGCTAAAGTAATTGCATTTCCAGCAGCACCTGTTGCAATTGCAGTAAGAGACACTTTATTTGGAATTGAATTTGTTGTAGCTGCTACAAGTAAAGTTGAGGAATTAGCATTAATATAGGCAACTAAATTTGCTAAAGTAATTTGTTGTGTCAGACCAATAGGAACAGTGACACCAAAAGTAATTGTATTTAAACCAATGACAAAAGTATCATTGACAGCAGGATTACCATAAAACTGAACAGATCCAGTAGCTGCTGATTCAATGTAAGGATATTCGAAATTAGGCACCGCAAGATTATGTCTAGGTACAAAAATTTCTCTAAGCTCAAGGATGACTGCATTGCGTACTCGTGTAAGGATGAGATAAGGGTTACTATTCATTGTTATAATCCACTTGGCAATTGATATAGGATCGATCCACGTTCTACCTCAGCAAGATTGAAGTCCTGGTGAAGCACGAAATGCTTCCAACGTCTAAGAAATACTTCTGTTACTAAAAATCTTTCATTGTTTCTACGAACTAACATATCGCCAGGAGTCAAAAGTGGCTCATGTGCAGTCCATGAATGAGGCTTGTAAATTCTAGTCTGCCCATAATCAGATAATGCTAAATCTTCAGGACCACTTGAAAGCAAACTTACGACAATTTCAATTGGTTGAAAAAATCCATAATAAGGACCACCAGCATTTGGACCTGTCAAATTTGCATCGGCTGCGATCCACCCTGTACCGTAACAAGTTGTATCCTCATGTTGGGCATTAGTATGTCTTACTTCGTCAAAAAGAGGACAACGTTGGCCTTCGTATCTTCGTTTATATAATAAAATCCGTTCTCCTGATTGATTGAGGAGCCACTTGTCCTTTTCTCGAATAGAAAGGAAGTACCACTCCAAACCGTCTGGGCCATGGGTACTTTGATCTGGAAGTATCTGAAATGAATCGCCCACGTTATTGCTCCTTTTAAAAAACTAAATTCATAGAACTAGATCTATACGTTGGTTGCCAAAAGGGTGGAGGAACACTTGAATCCCAAGTTATATCATTAAAAGTAACAGTATTCCCATTTCCAGATGAATCATTAAGAACTAATCCGCTTCCCTCTTCAATTCTCCAATAAGATAATAACCCTGAACTACTGGGAGAATTACCAGCCGCCAATGCTCTTACTTCATCAACTGACAAAACACGATTCCATAACGCAACTTCATCTAAACTAAATAACGCTGGGTTATCTTCTATACCTACTCCCATTACAAAAGGTTGTGTGGCATTAAATCCTTGTACAAGAGGACTGGGAAGAAAATCATGCAAAAGAGTCTGCAGAACACCATCTACATAAATCAAACCTGCACTATTTTGATCATAAGTAAAGGCAATGGAGTGCCAAAGTCCATCATTATGTGCCCCTCTGCACTGAACATTGTATTCCTGTAAATCATTATAGATAATTTGGAACTGAAAACCACCACCATGATCATCTGTATAGAATAGCCATCCAGGTGATGCTGTTTCCCCTTTAATAAAGATTCCCATATTAGTCTGAGAGCTAGTCCATTTAAGCCAAAAATTTCCTGAAAATTGTGGGAGACTATCCGCTAAGGCATTATTGCTATTACTTCCAGAGGATGTTAAAGATAAGTCAATAGACCAAAGAGATGTCGCAGTAGGCATATACTAAAATCCCCTAATAACAGAAACAACATCCCAAATAGTAGCTGAATTATCCCATATAATCCCAACATAATCTTTCAAATTGGCTCCAGAAGCTGTGAAGGATGTTATATCTGATCCAAATCTGAAATTACCAGATCCCGTAGCTAGAGTAACTGCATGACCTGTACTATCCTGATCAAATCTAAATGTAAGTTTCTGACCGTCATAAGGATTAATAGGACCAGAAAGAACACAGGGATCATCTACAGTAACTATAACAGTTGAACTAAGTTGTGCATCAATAGCTATACTTGCAGGAACCCATTCTAACAATTTAAAAGATGATTCTGGATCACCTCCAGAAAATATGCTAGAAACATCAACTGAAGAAAGTGCTACAGAATAAATTCTAGCATCTACTAATTTCCCAGTATAAGAAGGAGACCAAATCATAGTATCGGCTACTTTAACTGGATTGTCTGCTGCAAAAGAGCCAATCGTCCCTGTAGTAGAAGAACTAGCTAAAGACCCATCTACATATAAATTCATATTATTAGAACCTGAAGTAGTAAAAGTCCCAACAATATTATGCCAATTACCATCATTTAGGGGTGAGGTAGCTATAGTGGATTGCCCAACAAGACCTGAAATTGCAAAGTTTACGTCCCCATTAGTTTCTGTCCAAAAAAACCATCCATAATTTGGAGAGGAATTAACTTTCCCAATAATTTCTACTCGACTAGAAACATAAGTAAATTTAATCCAAAAGCTAACAGAAAATGTTGATAAATTATCTGCCGTTCCAAGAATAGAATTTGTACCAACATCTGTTCCATCTAATGCAAGGGATGAGGAAATACTGGGGAGTTGAGCTGGAACATCAGAAGATCGGGGGATCGAATTATTAAAATTTAAAGTATTACCATTACTTGTGTAATCTGGGACGATCAGAGTAGAACTAGCTAAGAACGTAGAAATTGGAAATACAGGAGCTTTACCTAACGTTAAAGTACCATTAGAATATGTTAAATTGCTGTCACCACTAAATACCCCACTATCATTAAACTGAATATCGCCAGAAGAACCTCCTGGAGTCCCACCACCAGAAATAGGTTGAAATGAAAGACCTGTATCAACATAAATAGTATTATTTGTTGTATCCAAAACAAGTCTTCCTGGATTACCTGCAGCAGGAAGAGAAGAGACGTTTTCAAGTCTAAAGTTTAATGCTTGATTGTTATTAAAAGTAAGATTTCCATCAATGTTCATTACAGCAACAGTAACAGACCTCAGAGCATACAGTGATGTTGCAATTGTACCATCAAATATCTGTTCTTCCGCATTAATATGTTTAAAAACTGGTAATCCCATAAATTATTTTCCTTGTAAAACTATTTGAGCAGAAGTCATTATCTTATCTCCTCAGCAGTAAATAATTGAGGAACTGCACTAGCATCCCATCTTGCTGTATTGCCAACAGAACTAGATCTCAAATAAACCGTATATGTTACTGCACTTGTTGTTGCTGGTGAATCTATGTACCCAAATGCGACAGCCTGGTAGTTAGCAACGCCACTAACCTCGCATGTATTAAAAGCCAAACCAAACGTAGCGTCTCCTAGATTTGTACTAGACCCTCGGTAAATAGTCGCAATACTGTAAGCCCCAACAACATTTGAAGCTGTACAGCCCAAATTCCCATATACTCTAAGAAGAATGCGTGAACTTGCAGATGTTGGAGTAATTGATACGGAAAAAGCCGTAGTTACAAAAGTGGTGGATGTTGTACTAGTATCCCCCGTAGTAGTAGAAGATACCAAGGACTGTAAAATTTGAAGTTGCCCATAGGCTACTGCATCAGTTGCCGCTGTACCATTAGCTAAATTAGTAATCTTATTGGAACCCATGGCGATAGCACCTGACATAGTGCCGCCAGTTAAAGCTAAATCTAAACTAGAATGACCTGTTAATGAACCTGTTATTGTAGAACCACTAACTGTTATAGAACTACCACTAACAGCATTCGTAGAAGTAGCATAATAAGCAAGTTGACCTGCTGTACCACTATTAACTGTTCCTGATCCAGATACATTTTGCCATGTCGGAAGAGCCCCAGCACCATTAGATGTCAATGCCTGACCAGCAGTTCCTACTCCTGATACTGATTGAACTGCACCTGTTGAAGTAGTACCACCAGTTAAAACTGCATAAGCTGTTAAAGAAGTATCACCTGTACCACCTAATGCTACTGTAACTGGATTAGTGAGACTAAATACAGTACCTGTTAAGGTAAGACCAGTTCCTGCTGTATAGCTACTACCTGTTGAATTAATTGTAAATGTCCCTGCAGGACTATCTGTAATAGTAACATTAGTTCCAGCGGTTAAGGTAATTACTCCTGTTTCAGTAGCTCCAGCACCTGTCTTAACACCAGTTACACCACCCCCTGCAGCCCAAACTAAATTAGCAGTACTTCCATCTGTTTGCAAGAAATATCCGCTAGTTCCTCTGGATGAGGGAAATGTATAGGACAAAGAACTTGTCAACGGAGTACTCAGAGTTAAAGTAGTACCTGTGGTACCAACACTAATTTGGTTAGTTGTCCCTGCCAATGATAGGTATACATTCTTAGTGGCAACAGAATTGGCACCTATTAATTGATAGGCAGATCCTGGACGTATTTGATCTACTTGAATCTCGGTAGGAGTTGACATTTATGCCCTTTTAAAATAATAACAGAACCTCCAATAAAGAGGCCCTATTATTTATAATCTATTTACTGAATTTGTGAATTTACTTTACTATGGACTTTAAAAGAATTTCTAAACTTTCCAGGGCTCCTTCCAAGCGGATACCAAGGACCTTTTTGTCTTCAAATTGCTTCTGAAGAGAGGCCATATCTTTTTTCACATTCTCTAGCTGCTTCATAAAATCAGACTTTTGAGCAAGAGCAGAAGCCTTAATCTTTTCAGCTTCACTAACGACTACTTCCTCTACCTTCTTAACGTCTGCAACAACTTCTGCTTCTACAGCCTTAATTTCATCACTCATCTTAGCTCTCCTATTAACTCGTAGTATAAACTTCTCTTTTAATTATAGCACATCTTTTCTAAATCTGCAACCACTATTTCTGATAATTTACTAAAAGGTCACTGCCTGTCTCTGGAGCTTGATTGAACGTAATTACAGCTCCTGAAATAGTGTAGTCATTCCCTGCGCCAACATTCTGGAGCAAACCATTCAAATATACACATTCTGACCCAAGTTTTGGAGTATTTGCAAGTGTATAAGTCACATTGCTATTATTAATTGATCCTGTTGGAACCTCACGAGTAACAAAACTGGAATATGTTGGGTAACTAGAAGATATGGTAGTAAGACCTGTATTATCAATAGTGACAGCACCACTCATGGTAACTGCTGTAGCCACATTACTACCATTACCAACTAGAATATCACCACTAGGAAGAGCTGCAAGTGACAAGCCGCTGCTACTAATAGATAATGTACTATCAGCTAATGTCAAGGCAATATTATGAGCATTAACTACAATACCACCATTTGCAGACACAACATTGATTACTGATCCCACTTGGGTTAATCCAGCACCTGCTGTAACAACTCCAGCTGCACTAAATTGAAGCCAATCAATTTCAGTAACTCCCCATACAACGTCAGTGTAGGGGGGTTGTGTATTTGCTACCCAACCTGTAGATCCATTTACAGTACCAATTGAAACGAATACGAAGTCTCCAGCCACAATTACTGAACCAATACTTCCATTAAAGTCTGTTGAACGAGTTAAAATATATGGGAGAGAGGCACTTCCAGTCTGAGTGACAACATAAATACCATTGGTAGCGGCTTTAATATCTGTGGCAGATCCTGCATAGAAACCTGTGCTACTTGTAACATTAATAATAGTACTTCCAGAAGTAGAAGTAACATACGTATTATAGTAATTGAACTGTGTTGTATCAGTTGCAGCGGCTGCAGTAAAACCAACATTACTTACAACCGTAATTGAAGTTCCACCAGGAATAGTAACAACAACGGAAGAAGTAGCCCCTTGAGTAATTGTATCTCCTACTGTTACTCCAGTAGAACTTGTTAAATTCAATGTTACCCCATCCCCACTTACAGAAGTAATATTTAATTTTAGTGCTTGTCCGATTGGATCTCCTGCAAGTACTCCTGTGTTACTAGAAACATTTAGAACACCCGTAGTCACAGAGGTAATTGTAAGGGGAATATCCACTTGATTTTTTACTAAAATTCGATCACTTGTAGCAACAGGAAAACCATCAACAAACAAAAGTCCGTTAGAAGTAGCTGTTAAAGTAGCCCCTACACCAGAAACTCCATTATTATAGGTAGCAGTTAAACCAGTTGTTGTAGCTAAGCGAACTGCCGCTTTAACGTTTAAACCTGAAGCAGTTGCATCCACATATGCTTTATCAATAAGATCTCCAGGATTTACAAATGTCTGTGCTGTTGAATAGGTATAGCGAACTCCGTTTTGAATCGTAGCACTCGTATCAGAGAGTAAAATAGCTGAGCCATCAGCTAATTTTGAAAGAGCAATATTTGCGGAGGCATTAATTTCAGAATTTGTAATAACACCTGAGCCAATGGCAGTTACCCCAGCATTAGAGAGAGTAACATCACCACTTATAGTTTCCCAACTATTTGTAGTACCATTAGAAATAATAATCTGAGCATTTGTACCCGTATTCAACTTTGTTATATTAATAGCAGCTGTAGCAGAAACTTTAGAATCTGTAATTGCGTTAGCTTGAATCGTTGTATCACCCGTATTATCAATATGGACATCCCCAGTCATGGCAACTGCTGTAGCTACATTTGAGCCATTACCTACAAAAATATCACCCGAGGCAAGAGTGGAGGTAGTAGTGGTAGTATCTACATAATGTTTTGTTGCCGCATCTTGAGCTGAGGAGGGATCAGTCACATTATTAATTTTATGACTGTTCATATTTAATGCTTGATCTTGTATACCTATTCCCGTAATTGCAGAAAAATCACCAGAAGATAAATTTGTATTTGTAATTGTGGAAGAAGCAATATTAGAACCTGTGATAGTCGCAGAAGCAATATTAGAACTAGTAATTGTTGCAGATGCAATTTTTGAACCCGTAATAGCAGCACTAGAAACAGTCATAACACCTGTATTACTGACTGTAATATCCCCAGAAGCAGTAACAGCAGTAGGATACCCCGTAGTAACAGCACCTACAATAATCTCACCATCACCAATAGTGGCAAGCTTATCTAAGGTAATTGTATGATATGCAATTTTTGAATCTATTAGTGTTAAGTCCTGTGCCTGTGTTGATAAATTTATTTGTGTCTCGCTCATAAAAATTCTCCGATTTTTAAATCTTTATCTTGCATATGAAACGGTTATGATGTCACCAACAGTTAATACAATACTACCTGATAGCTGTACTTGATTTGTGGGGCTAGTAACTACAATATAATCATTACTTACTCCAGGAGCTAAGACTATCCCATTCCAAGATACAATTTCTGAATTAGCAATTGGTGCATATGACAAATCAAACTCTTTATTGGAGGGAACTGTAACAGTAAATATATCTTTGAAATATGACCCAGAACCACCAGTTGAATTGATTGTTATAACTTGTCCAGTTTGATCTAATGTAATATTTGTTCCAGATACAAACTGAATTTCTCCTGTAATAGAGGGATTAGAATCAATCTGTAAAGAGGCAACTCCACCAGATCCCACATTTCCACGTATCTGTTCTGGGGCATTAATATACTTAAAAGGTATCTGAGGAGGATCTGGAGGATCAAGAGTTAAGGGCATTGACAACTTTGGAGCAGACAATTTATTGGAAACTACAGGTTTCTTAACTCTCCTAGAAAGAGTGCGCTTAGCTCTATGAGAAGGAGTCTCTATAGGTGGTTTAGAATCTTTCATGGTATTCCCTAGTACTTGAGATAGGATACTCTCAAGTAATCCCCAGTTTCAGGAGGAGCCAAAAGTGTAAATTGCTGGGGGATATTCAAAATAAAATCAATGCCTTGCATCAATTTCACACCATTAAGATAGATACTGAGTGAACTGCCTTTAAATGGATAAGTAGTTGTATATAAAGTATTCCCTTGAACAGTTGTATCACCTGCCGTCATTCCAGCAGTATTAGAAACAATGAGATGTGTACCATCTGTTATAGTTACAATAGTGAAGGGAATACCAGCAGTTAAATCCTCAGCTGCTCCAAGTATTAAACCCGCTGTACTTCCTACTACCAGATGAGTGCCGTCTGTTACTGTTGTAATTGTAGTGAATATACCATTTATTAATCCACTTGGAATTTCATCATTAACCAAATCCCCCACCTCAACTTGAGTGGGAAAGGGCTGCTCAACGAATTGAGAAAACGACATATCTTGAACAGGTGAAGTAAGATCAAGGCTACTCTCGTTATTACCATTATCAAGAGCAGTAACTTTATAATACCAGGTAATCCCAAAAGTATAGGGAACATTATCAATACAAGAAGTCACATTTGCTGGTGTAGTTCCAATCATGTAAAAACTACTGTTGTCAGTAGGAGAACTACTTCGATACACTCTATAAACTGAAATATTTGGTGCTGGATTAGACGACCATTGAATAATAAATCCACGATTGGCCAAGAGATTCGTAGAACGAATTCCCTGCACAACTCCTGGTCCTGCTAAAGTTGTTACAGAACCTAAAGTTGTATAACCTGATGTGAGAAATCCATTGGTAGCTTGTACCCGTCCATAATAGATCGTATTTGGTAAAAGATTTGTAAAGGTATAAGAATTATTTACTACTGTCAACCCTGTATCAAATGAAACAAATACAAAGGATGGATCAGTTGAAAGCTGTACTTGATAAACTGTTTCATCATTATTATAATTAGGAAGCCAATTAGCCGTTACTTGTGTAGAATATATACCACTAAAAGGTTGATATAGAGGCTGAGCAGCGGCTGTTGTAAAAGTAGCGGGAGGACCAAATCCTGTGTCACCAGTTCCTATAGCATCTGTTGCAGCTGCTAGACGAACACTGAAAAAAGTATTTGGGACAAGGGCTACTGCAAGAAGGCTAGTAGTATTCAACCATGTAGGGATATCACTAAACGTTCCGTCGAACTGAAGATATTTCACCTCAGTTGATAAATTGATATTATAGGTTAGCTGGAAGGCATAATATGTCGAAGATGGGTTACTATCTGCACCCTTTGTAATTAAAGCCTGGGTAGGAGTAACGCCTGAAATGCTAGGTGTTGTGGGAGTATTTAATGGCATGATTACTTTACCTCTTCGGGATCGATTTTCTCTAGTTGCTCAGCATTTACAGTGATCAAGTCCACATTAACTGAATCTAAACCAATCTCAGCGTACTTCTCAATCACTCTATCAAGATCTGCAACTTCAATTTTACTACCTATAATCTTATTAATAAAACCAACAGATCCAGCCTCAATAGCCAAAGCAACATTCTCACCAACAATTTCTGATATCTCATTCTTATTACCAACAAACACATACCCATCATCAGAATAGATGTTAGCCTTCAACTGAATATTTTCTTTAAGTTGAACCTTATCTCCAACTTTTAGCACTTTAATAGCTTTCTTTGTAATTTTCTCAACGGATAGTTCTGCAACCCTCTCGACAAATCCTGTACCAAAACCCCGTTCAAATCCCTCAGTTAGAGATTGTGTAACGTCTGACAAGGATAAATCCTGATCTGATGTTACTTTAACCTCAAAGCTAACACGGTAGATTCCATTTAATTTGGAATCATTAAAACGCTCATCTTCGGGAAGATAATTGTAAACCATAAAAGACCTCAATTATACAGGAATGTTTGGATTTGAATTAGGAACTACAATGTTACTTCTTAAGTCTTATTTCTATTTGTTTATTTGTCTTTTGGTCAAGTACAAAGCTATTATAACCATCTTGAAGCCAATGCCAAGCCTCAAGTTTTGCTTTCTTCATTGTATCATGCTCAATAATATAATCATCCCATCCACCACCTAACAGATGGGAACCAAATACAACAAAACGTTTTCCAATATATTTAACCATTAAAAGCGCACTTTAAGAAAAAGCCCTGGAACCCTATGATTATCAACACTTAGAGCAATACTTGTATTTGAATAAAAATTATAGCCCAAGCTCAAGTTCACACGAACATCTTTTAATTCAGCTGGATTTGTATTAATACCTACACCTAAGTCTAGCCTATGAAAATAAAATACATCAGAACCTACATAAACTCGTGGTGTACCATCAAAAGCTCCACCTGCACCAAAAAATGGACGATTTTCCACTCCAAATTTATGGTCTACAATTGTAACAGAGCCATCCTTGTTCTCAATGATCTGAGTGGGTCTATCAGGCAAATACGTTGTAGTCGTCTTTTTAGGTGTCACAATCTCAATTGTATGATTAGCAGGATTAACTACAATCTTCTCGGCCTGACCTGGCTGCAGAATGGTGCTTGTAGCCTGTTTATCCTGCTTCTGCTGCACTTTCCTGCAACACTTGAAGCCGAATAGCCCTAAAAGGATTGATAGCCCTACAATCGCATATAGCTTCAAATTGGACTTAATCTTACTTACTAAGCTTGTCAGTATTGTCATCATTATCGTCTCCATTCACATCTATATTCTTACCATCTGGGCTATTATTACTATTCGTTCCTGTTCCTTTCCAAACATTCACAATCTTATGTCCCGCAAATGCACTAATAATAGTTGAAAAAATTATGGCTACAGGCTGAGAAATCTGTTTCGTATAATAAATACTATAGGCACATCCAGCAAGCATGACCAAACTCCAAAGACCCACAATTGGACCACTTGGAATATCAAAGATGCCTAAAATTCTAGTTAAAAGTTTCTGATACATGTAGATCCCCTATAATACGCAGAAATATTATACTCTATCCTCGGATATCCTATCGTAAATGAACTGAATCAACTTGTCAAAACGACCTACTTTTATCATATGAACTGGAGAAACATCTCCCAATAAGGGGTTTTTAGTCTGCAGCCAAATTTCAGCTTTAACTTCATTTTTAAAATAAGCGTCAACTGCTTTTAAAGCAGCCACATATTGGCATTCAAATAATATTTGGTCAAATTTTGGTTTTCTTTTCATAGTGCATCTCTAAAAACTTAAGGTTATCTTGTTTAAACTTATTACATCTACACCAATCATATTTAGGTGATAATTCATTTTCTTCCCAAAGGCATCTAGTCTTACCATCCATAAGATGAATTCCTTGATGATGCCCACAAATACAAAGTGGATTATCTTCTATTTTTCTGCTCATTGATATAGGCTTCTACAGTGTTAACAAATTCTTTTAATTTAATAGGATCTTTCACATCATGACCCCAAATTCTAAATACTTTATAACCTTTCTTAGCTAACTCAATATTAATTTCTAAATCTACCACAGAACGTCCCAATCCAATTTTACTTGTTGGGCAATGTTCAGGACAACCATGCCAAAAACACCCATCAGTAAAAACTGCTATATTGGGTTGAATAATGACATCTGGGATAGTTCTTTTTATTAAACGCTTTCGACTTCTAAATTTGATTTTCCTAAATCTCAATTCGTGTTTTAACAACTTCTCTATGTCAGTATCTGCTCTCTTTACTTTTAAAACTCCCAATACACCACGTCTATAAGCTTGTTGTTTATACTTCTCGGTCTGCCTTATCGCAAGAGGAGCCCCTGTAGATAATTCAATATTATTATCTTTACAAATTTGATATAAAGTAGACGGACTACATTCATACTTCTTTGCCATTTCTTGAATGCCTAAAAATTGTACCTCCTGCTTTAATTGTTCAAGAGGAATTGCCAAAGCATGTTCATTCTTATGATGAGGCTTTTGATAACTATCATTATCTTGTCGTGCCTTTACCATATTATCAATCCAATCAGGATGATCTAAAATGTGATTAATTGGATTTTCAATTTTTGCTCTTTCTTTAGCTTTTTCACTTAAAATTTGTCTCACTTCAACATACTCACTTACATGATGTGGTTGTTGAACAATATTCAAGGTTTCAAAAACTTGAGACAACGTATCTTGATAAACATTAAGACCTGCAGACATATCTTTCAAATGTCGATCATACTTATTAAAATATAAATCTTCTAATTGTTCTTTTGTGTATCTTTGTATTAATTCAATCTGAGAGATATTCTTCTTTTGTAATCCAAGTTTATCTCTAACAGTTCGAACACAATCCACAGAACAATTCCAAAGCTCTTTTAATTCTTTTATTTGTTTAGAATTATACAAATCAATTACTTCTTGTTGATTTGGGTACATTTCTAAAATTTGTTTCCATCTATAATTAGGCATTCTAATTTCTCCTACTTATAGTATAGCATATATTTCATAAATTTGCAACTATTATTTTTCAAAAATATTATCTAAAAAGTTAACAAATATTTATATTAAAGAAACTTACTAAAAGTATTGATAATCAATTATTAAGGCACATTCCAACTGAATGCTGAACCCAACGCGACCTTGAGGAACTGCCCGATCTGACTTTGGTAGCGAGGCGTTCCTAATCCCGTTGCTCCTACCATACTAAATATTAGCGTCTTCTTCCAGTTTAGAATCATCTGCTGATAGAAAGCAAGCATATTTGCATAGGATTGGGAAATTTTACCTACTTGGTCTACATTTAGGGATAACCCATTATCATTATACTGAAAATCTTCCAAAGTAGCCCTTGCTTGTAAAAATAATTCCGTCATCAAAGATATACCAAAATATAAAAGCTCCGATAAAATAGGATTTCCTGCAATGTCATTAATTGTAAATCCAGTCAAAGGGGGGAAACTGTTAATCTCAGCTAAAATTAAATTAGCATAAGCTAAGATTTTTTCATCCCTCGTATTACGGGAGAAAATTTCAGGCATCAATTTTCTAGACTGAGCAATTACTTGTTGCTCAACACTGGTAAATTGAGTAATATTTTGACTTGTCTGCCCTGTAATGGTAGTGATATTGGTTGTAGTACCAAATGCTGTTTGGTTTGTACCAATGGAATCGTCAGCTGCACTTAAACGAATGGAATAATTAGTTCCAGGAGTAAGCCCAGTTACCATAATCAAAGTGGTGTTAATCCACATTTGAACAGGCTGAAGAGTACCAAGGGCTGTAACGAATCCAGCAGTGCCATTAAATATTACTTGAATAGCATAATAGGTACCTACAGGGTTATTGGGCAGGATATTAACCGTGAAAAAGTTACTACCTATGTTCGTGATTACAGGGGGCTGCGGTATCGTCAATGACATTATACTAACTCCTCATGTTCAATCAGATTTGATATCTTACTTCTTGTGCGATTTTTCTCAGACCACATAGGTCTTAAATTTGTATAATGAAAACATTTTAACAAGTTTTTCTCAATTGAAAGATCAAATTTATAACATTCAATCTTATGGTCAAATTCCCATTGACCCCTTTTCCATCCATGATTATTCCAAGTCATGCCTGAAAGAAATTGCTCTTGTATATATTTTCGAACTTCTTCAAGAGTAGCACCAAATCGGTATTCAAATAATTTAGTACTGCATTTCCCATTTATAACCATAATATATAGATAACCCATAAAAGTGTTTCGATTTTTTATATGCAGCATTAAATTGGTTGTTCTAGAAGAAGTACGCATATTTCTATTTTGCTCTACCTGTGTTGCCCAACGACAATTCCCAGGTTCATAATTGCCATCATTGTTAGGAAAACGATCTAAAGAAATCTTCTCTCCATTAGCTATACATTTCTCATAAGCAGGTCCCATATCCCTATAAAAACCTTCAAAAGTTAACCATTCGGAACATACAGTAATTCCTCTACCACCATAATCTTTATACGACCTATTTTTAGGATTAAAACAACGTTGTCTAATCCCATGCCAAGTATTCCAAATCTGTGTATTCTTCATACCATGAGTTGTAGCACTTTCTATTTGTAAGCACCCACAAGATTTAGATGTACCATTCTTCAAAGTATGCCCTGTAACAATTCCTTTTTCACCACAATCACAAATAACACTCCATAAACGTTGGCCCCATTTATCCTTCCCCACACAAGTGGACACAAGCCATCGGTTAAATCTTTGTCCTTCTAATTGTAACTTACTTGGCATCTTTTTATCCTTTTAATTAGGCAACCGATAACGCTATGCCAATTGCGAAACTGGCTACTAAGGTTGCTGAAGATTTATAATTTGTTTCCCAATCTGACAACACTGTTACAGCAGCTGCACCACCAGCTAATGCTGTAGCTCCTACTGTCGTTTGAGCATTCCCTTCTTTACCTGCGTCAATTACTGCAGATACCAAATAAGAAGAAGCAGCGGAATTATATTGTGATAAACCTGTATAAGCGTTCCATCCATTGACAGCAGCTTGAACTTGCTGTGCTGTGGATTGACCACTAACAATATGGACGGTAATGGCAGTTCCCACAACTGTGACATATTCCTGACCAACCACAGTAGCATCACTCACATAAGCTACAGTAATACCACTAGTTCCATAAGCATTAGCTGTATAAGTGATATCTTGGAGATGGAGAGAATCTTTAGCTCCAGATGTTAAAGCAGCATAAGGACCGCTCACAGAAGAAGGATCTCTATTTACATTTGCAAAATAAATTGATTCTCCGTCGGGAATAGTATCTGCATTAGGAGCAATAATAAAGGGTACATACTGCAAATCATTTTGCAAGTAGTACAATGTAGCATGAAGTCCAGATCCAGCCTTCAATGTTTTAAATGTATTCCAATCAATCTCGATACTCTGTAAATATGCCATAGTATTTCTCCTTAATGAAAACTAAAAATCTATTTATCTTCCTCAACCCACTCATTTGTCAAAGTACTTTTTCTTACCCGAATAAGTGAGTATTCCGTCTTACATCCAAGACATTGCTTAACCAAAAAATTATGCTTACCTTTTTTTATAATCTTTTCCGTGTACCTCTTACGTGAACATTTTGGACACATTCGAAATCCTCATCTACATAATAATATGTTCTAACTTAAGTATATCACAATAATAGTCATCTGGCAACACGATTCTTTTTCCCTTGCTACCACTAGGGATTTCTAAACCTGCACCTTCAAATGAGTGAGACACATAAGTAGAGCAAACTTCAGCATGTTTTATGTCAATCCACCCAGTTAATAACAATGGGACATCATACCATTCATCTACATGATTATATGCCCATTTTAAAGTGGCATCTATCTGCTCTTCTGTAATATCTTTAACTCTATATACCTCAATTTGTTCACGTTCTTTATAAGTAGAGAAATCAATTGGTGTTATATGGGTTTTAGGCCATACTGCTTCTAGCATTAAGTCTGTATTTCTATCTACCAAAGCAACGTGGCAATATCTGGCATTTTTTGGTGCATGATAGAAGGTCTTTTGACCCCAAACTATTGCTCGATCAACTATCGTAGAACGATGAGTAGTTCTAAAAAGTAACACATCACAAGGCTTTAATAATTTTTTATTGATCATTTTATTTAAATATATACTATATAAAATTTATTCTCTTTAATAGTCATGAAGATAATTTTTACATTTGGATTGTTATCTAGCCAAGTTTGAACTTCAACTGGATTGGCATCATCAACAACAGAAATTACAGTAATTATCATTACCTGTATCCTATCAAATTAACACATAAGCTAACCGATGCGCTACCTGCATTAACATAAGTTGTACGAAGATAAATATTTAACCCATTATATGTTGGTGGAACGGTTTTAACAGTATCTACTATAAAAGACTTCGTATCTGAACCAATGACTCTATATTGATTTGCATATTGTGACAACTGAATAAAATTAGCCTCAGAAGATGTGTCATTATTGTTATATACACCAGCTTCAAAATTGATATAGTCTCCAAAATTAGAACCGTCCCAATGGAAGTCAATTCCTTGAAGTTTAAAAGGAAAAGAAAAATTTGTCTTAATATAACCTGTTTGACCTGCGGGAATTGAGAGAATCCCATTGCTTCCATCTACCCAATAAGACAAATTATCCGTAAACATTGCAGAGGCATATTTAGGCAATCCATCTACACTACGATATTCTAAAGGTTGATTACATGTCGCTTTATAATTTGTCTCAAAATCTAGTTGATTGTGTCCACCATCTTTTGCTATAAAAGTCTCCCAAGAAATATTAGATTCTAAAGCAAATACTTGATAAGTATCACCAGTATCCAGAAACTGAGGAAGAAGATTCTTAGTAGAAATTAATGGCCAAAATGTGGAGTAATCCAATGGAGCTATTTTCATTTTATACTCCTGCGTAATAATATACGTTTACACGCCATATTACGCTTGGTGTTGCTGGGCAAACAATTGTTGTTGCAGTATTCACAACAGCTGAACGTATTGGTAAAGCTGGAGCATAAACATAGCTAAGTGTTGCACCAACTGCCTGAGCTGTTCCAAAGGTAAATACATTAGCAGTTGGAAAATTAGTTGTTGTGACAAGAACAGGAGTAGCAGATCCAGCAATTGCAGCAGTGGCATATTTTATAATCTCAATCATAGTTATATAATGAAAGTCAGCAGCTACTGCAGGAAGAGTGGCTGTTACAGCAACCCCTGTTGCAGCTGTAGCTGTTACCGATAGATTTGCAGGATTTTGCTTAACGTTTAAAGAACCATCTGTATTAATTGCTACTGTATCTGTGCCATCGGTAATTTTAACAGGCCAAGCATTTGCTATCGTATTAGCTGTTCCTTGATTAACTGGAATAGCTGATTGATCAGAAGCAATAACAACGGGAACTGAATTTGCCATTGTCTTTTGACCAACAGTTGGTGCTACTGACCCAAGCCATGATGTATTATCAGTTCTTAAAGCTCCAATAGTTGTTAATGATAAAGGACTTGTCTGCCCTGTAGTATAAGTAGGAGCTGCTGTTGTAACGGCACCTTGAACTAACTCACCAATTTCTCCAGCTGTTGTTGATCCTTGAGCTACTCCAGTAACTCCAATATTATTAGTTCCTGGGAGAATTGAATTAGAAATAT
>Ga0182030_10007663_pt1 | contig 22482 bp, 22 predicted proteins | sample 812S3MmetaG_FD_121299 | JGI IMG/M metagenome (GOLD analysis project Ga0182030, IMG submission 121299) | Permafrost microbial communities from Stordalen Mire, Sweden - 812S3M metaG (Illumina Assembly) | ecosystem: Environmental > Terrestrial > Soil > Wetlands > Permafrost | place: Sweden... | reverse complement strand
TATAACGATCAGAAACCAGGCACAGGGCCTCCGTTCGGCAATCGACCAAGTTCACCTAAAGCGGGCACGTCTGTTTCTCAAGATGATGAAGACCCCAAGTTTCCAGTGTTCGTTCAAACCGGCAACAAAAAGTCTTCCGCTCAAGTTTTGGTGGACCTTGCCAATAGAGACGGTTCCAAGTCATCGTTACCAAAGCCCTCATCCCTCCTCTTTAACACTAAGATGTACCTCCTCGCCGACTTCCTCCTCCTACCCGAGCTCAAAGAACTCGCAACCAGAAAATATCAGAAGGTCGTCAGTCGCGTCTGGAATCGCCCTGAGTTTCCTCAGTCTGTGAGCTTGTTGTATGAAGGAACTAGAGACAATGATAGGATGTTGAGGAATGTGGTTGCGAGGGCTGCGTTTCAGCATATAGAGAAATTGATGTTGCATCCGGAGTTTGAGATGTTGATGCCAGGGAAGGGGACGCTTGGGAGGGATATGCTTGAGGAAGGAAGACGAGGATTACCGGAGAAGATTGAATATGGGATTGAGTCTTGGAAGAATGCACCTGGCCCTGGTCGTGTCATGTGTGGAAAAGACACAGCCTCACATGGTGTACGTTCGGGTCCAGACGGCTGGATAAATGAAACCTCTGAAACAGAGTTGTAGTAGTGCGTCCTCTAGTCAGAAACCCGCGCCTGCATATATCCTGCATGAAAATGAGTAGGAGGGAGGTTTAGAAATTGAGAGACGTAGCCGCTTGGCATTGACGAGTAACTCTTGTTCCCGTTTCTAATATAACACTGATATACAGGCATTCCCCATCTCCAACCCGCGACCGCAGCCCTTATTTCCTAGCCTTAGTCTTCTTCTTCCCCCCCTTCTTCGTAGCATCTAATCCTCCTGTATTTCTTAGTGCCCCCCTACTCCTTTGATACTGTAACACAATATTCTGCACACTTCCCATATCATGTTTCGGTTTTCGCATGTACGTCAACCTTGCTCTCCTCGCCCTCTTCACCGCCCTCTGCACCACTTCTATCCCTTCTACATTCGGACTATAAATCTTATACCACATCTCCACACCCACCCTTGTCAATTCATTCCTCAACAAAATTCCTGTATCGACGCCGCGTCGCCGGATGTTGATGCAGACGCCTGCGAAGGGATCACCGGTCTTGAGACGCACGAGGAGGATATCACCTACTTTCGCGGATTCGGGGTTGGCTTTGGAGAACAGGTTTGTACGGGCGCCAGTGGGGTCGAGGAGCTGGATTTGGTCTTTTTGGAGGGAGAGGATGGGTTCTTTGAATTTGGCGACGGGGGTTGGGGGTGGCGGGTAGACTTTTAGTTTTCTGCAAACTGTTGGATCATGAGTAGAGTTTTTAATTGGAAGGTAGTAAGAGACTGACCGTGAGGTTTGTCGGTCTCGGCGTGTGGTGGCTTATTGAGGAGAGAGATGGGGAATCGCGACATGGGTTTATCGTGGTGGTATTTGGTCAATGACCTCGTTGTAACTTTAGATTGCCTCGACCGTCGTATCAATGACTTCCAGCAGCTTAATGGCCGTAGTGTGGGCGTTATGGTGGCCATGGTGTTGGACGTTGAAGATGTGAGGTTTGGATTTTGGGGGCTCTTCTTAAAATCTCGTTCGGCTGTGATTGGCTGTGCGCAACGTCCAGATATTTTTTTTGTCTCTCTCCATCAGATTCACGATACGACCCTACACTTCCTACGAATTCAATTGGGGTTGAAAAAAGCACAGAGAGGAGAACATGAGTGGTAGGATATTTGGCAGAGCTTTGCGCTGCGAAGAGTGTGCGTTGAACAATGTAACGAAGGCGCATAGTAGGACGTTCGCAAGCACTCCAAGATATCAGAAGCACGGTATGAGTTCAATGGATTAATAGGCCGGGTCATTCTAACACAATCAGGCGCTATCCCCCCCTTTACGGGAACTTCATCTCCAGAGCTCGATACTATCCTCTCCAAATGGCGAAACAATGTCTTTCTTCCTGCTCAACTTTCGAAGGAGCAGCAAGATCTGATGTACAAGGGGAAATACAAAAAGACGCTTGATATGGAGCCAGCAATTGTGACTCTCGCGGGAGAGGAATTCAAATTACATCATATTGATAAGACGAAGGATATCCCTAGCAGGACAAAGGGCGTGATTGAAGCCGTAAAGTTAATGAAGGACAAAAGAGATTGGGACAACCTTCCACATCTTCTAGCAGGGATGAAAAATGCTAAGAGGAAATTTGCGCCGTCCATTCGAAACCGGATTATGGGGAGAGCTGCGGCGAACGGCCGCATGGATGTCATGCTCGAATGTGCTAGAAGAGTGGACTATACTGGGTTTCAGCTGAATGATCCAGATCTTGTTCTCGATTTCTTGCGCGGTATCATGTATAAAGCCGTAGCCCTTGGCGAACGGGATGCGAAGGAAACAGAACAAGCTCTTGTGTGGGCTGAAATGGTCGCAGACATGCTAGAGGATGAGAGGCATTCTGGTAAAAGAAATATTGTTGAGAATGATCCACGAGCAAGTCGAGAGGTTGTTGGTATATTACTTGATCTAGCTGCTATGAGGGCTACGCAGCGTAATGGGAAGGACGAAGACGGGAAGGTGGTCAGGTACGCCGAGAGATTACTGGGCACTTCGTTTCTTTCCAGCCCTCCTGAAGACGGGATCAAACGCCTTACTGGCCGAATACAAGCCATGAATCGCTGGCTACAGATAAACGTGTTAGTACTACACGGTATCAAGGTCGCTGGTCAGGTGTTGGACCCGTCCACGAAAGTTGCGGTGGAGTTGGAGCAAATAGGAACGAGCCTAGAGGAGACGGTGAATCGAGAACGTGAGAGAATGATCCAAGAGGTGGCTTCAAATGAAGCCAAGAAGGACCTCAAATTCCTTGCACTGAATTATTATGACAAGTTGTTGGGTCAGCAAACGTCGTAATGTACACAAAAGGCGTCTGGAAGGATAATTGTATTTATTATGTACTATACTCAAGGGAGCACAATGTACTTCTCAAGATGTTTTGGTATGGCACCAAGGAGCTTCTTCTCTGTTAACCACTTCTTCGAGAAGAGTCTGTCAGCATATCTGTATGCTCCATCGCACAACACTGTCACCACCGTGTGCCCTTTCCCGAGCTTCTCAGCTACTTCCTTTGCCGCTGCAACATTCAAACATGAGCTTGCTCCCAAGTACAATCCTTCCTCATCCAAGCACCGATAGACCATCTCGATATTCTTCTCATCACTGATGTACATTGATCCATCTAATAAGTCAATATCTGGTTGGAGGTTGTCCGTGACCCGGCCTTGTCCAATTCCTTCCGTAATACTAGAGCCAGTTCGCTCCCTTAACTTTCCACCTGAGCTGATGTACGAGTGCAACACACTTCCTGGAGGATCGGCTAGGAAGCATTTAATCTTTCCCTCAGATACCGTCTTCAAATATCTGGTGACACCAGCCAGAGTTCCTCCAGTTCCAGTGGCACATGTAAACGCATCAACCTTCCCTTTCGTTTGGTGCCATATTTCTGGTCCAGTCGTCTCAATATGCGCCCTGCGATTCGCGATATTATCGAATTGATTCGTCCACACAGCATTGTCTAACTTATCTGCATGCCGCTTGGCCTGATGGTTGTAATTCTCAGGATTCTCGAAAGCCACAGCAGGGACAGGGTACACCTCGGCTCCTAGTAATCGCAAAAGATCAATCTTGCCCTGCGACTGGGTATTGGGCATATAGATAACCAATTGATATCCCTTCGATTTGCATACATGTGCAAGTCCAATCCCAGTGTTTCCGGCGGTTCCTTCCACGACGGTGCCACCTGGCTTCAGTAAACCTCTCTCTTCTGCATCTTTGACCACAAAGAGAGCTGCTCGATCCTTGATAGATCCTCCTGGGTTCATAAATTCTGCCTTTCCTAGAACCTCGCACCCAGTAGCATCTGAAATATGATTTAGTCGGATCAAAGGGGTATTTCCAATTGCTGAGTGTTGTTAAATTGATACCTGAAGCTATGGAGGGGTAACCATACCTCCGGTCAGACCCTTAACCACACCCTGTGCCTTTGAGACTGCAATTCCATATCGATTTGGCGCCTCCATTTGCGCGACTGTCTCTGCAGCTCTGCGTGCTGTCGTAGCAAACGTCCTTACTCCAAGTCTGAACATTGCTGCAGAATTGGATTGGCTAGCTCTCCAAATTTTGCAAATGCCGAGCTTGTTGATTTTCTTCGATGTCGACACCGATTAGATAAGATCTTGAGTTAGTCCGAAAAGGGTAATCTATTTTGATTTGAAGTCAACAACGCGTTCCTTAACGACAACTCCAAAATCAAATCACCAAACCAACAAAAGCGATCAATTGACACTTAGTACAAATATTAATTACTAGATTCCAGAGTCATTTCTTACGGGAGATTATCGCCAAATGCCAGGGCGAGTCTCGACGAGGCCCGCGCGCCCATCAGCCGCGGTATCTCACAAATCCTCTGTACAAACACTCAACTCACGCGCATCTACTGCCTCACGGCTCTCTTCTCCATATACCGAAGTACCAGAAGAATCACCAGAAAATGGACTACAAACTCAAATCTCCTCAATATTGCGTGACGCGCAAAGAACGACTGCTTCCCATCGAAAGCTGGTTATTAATCTACGAAAGATCCAAGAAGCATGTTGCTATGAACCCACAAGCAACCGGAAGAATAAAACTGGGGCAGAGGATTTCGACGAGGAGCAATTTACATACGAGTTCACGAGATGCGTTCTACGTGTTATGCCAGTGAAGAAGAGCGAAACGGTTGGAGACAGATCCATACGTTTTATCGGGCTATTCTTACGGCACGCAAATGAGAAGGACAATGAATTGGTTACGGAAAATGAGGATGACGCGGGAGTTATGGTCGAGACTCCTAGCAGCAGACTCATTTCGAATGTGATGACTACAGTGCTTCCGTTACTCACTTCGAAGGAGAAATTCGTACGATACAGATCAACACAGCTGATCTCCCACATAATCAATTCGCTGGATTCAATCGATGATGATCTGTTCCAACTTTTACGACACGGACTTCTGAAGAGGATTCGAGACAAAGAGGCCATGGTCCGTGTTCAAGCTGTGCTAGGACTTGGGCGACTTGCAGGCAATGAGGCGGAAGGTGAGGCTGATGACAGTGATGACGACGATGATGCGGGCGCGGGGCTCTTAGTGAAACTGTTGGAAGTTTTACAGAATGACCCTAGTGCAGATGTCCGGAGATCACTGTTGGTCAATTTGCCGATTCTACCAAATACCCTACCTTTCCTCCTAGAAAGAGCCCGAGATCAAGATCCTGCTACTCGTCGAGCTCTATATTCAAGACTTTTACCTGCGCTCGGCGATTTCAGACATCTATCATTGTCTATGCGCGAGAAGCTCCTTCGATGGGGACTACGGGATAGAGATGAGAACGTCCGCAAAGCAGCTGGAAAGCTTTTCCGAGAACGGTGGATTGAGGATTGTGCCGGGACAGCTGAACCGCAAGAAGCTGCCGAGGGCAAAGCTCCAAATACCGAGGACAAAGCCCCAAGCTTCGATGGATTGTTGGAGCTCCTCGAGCGTATCGATGTGGTTAACTCAGGAGTCGAGAATGGAGTTGCATTGGAAGCAATGAAAGGTTTCTGGGAAGGCCGACCTGATTATCGAGATGCTGTGACATTCGATGATAATTTCTGGGATACGCTAACCGCAGAGGCTGTCTTCATGGTCAGAAGTTTCAATGACTTCTGCAGGAGCGACGGGAATGGTAAATACGAAGCCCTGGTTGAGGAGAAAATACCCGAGGTCACTAAGCTTGCCTTTTATCTGCAGCGATACATTACTGTGCTTGTGGAAGCTCTGAAACGCGTTGCTTTACAAGAGATCACAGAAGACGAGGAGGAAGAGGATACAGTAGAGCAAGAGTTCATTGTAGAGCAACTCCTTCACATTGCTCGAACTCTAGATTACTCCGACGAAGTTGGTAGGAGAAAGATGTTCGCCCTTCTTCGACAGTCGCTCTCAGTCCCAGATCTACCTGAAGAAGTCACAAAACTTGTTGTTGAAGTTTTGCGAGGGATCTGCGCTGGAGATAATGCAGGAGAGCGCGAGTTCTGCAGCGTGGTTCTTGAAGCAGTCGCAGATGTTCACGACACCATCATGGATGAGCCAACATCTGATGCAGAGGAGAGTTTCCACTCAGCGAAGTCAGAGGTTAGCCAAGATGGGACGCCAACGAAGTCAAGCAAGTCCAAAAAGAGCGAATCCTCGGAAGAAGAGGATCAAGAAAAGGCTGTTCAAGAAATTATGGTCAACATGAAGTGCCTGCACATTGTGCAATGCATGCTCGAAAACGTTGAAGGCAATCTTCAACAAAACGCTCACCTTGTCGCCATGCTCAACAATCTCGTTGTCCCTGCTGTTCGAAGTCACGAAGCCCCAGTCAGAGAGCGCGGTCTTCTTTGCCTAGGTCTATGCTCTCTTCTTGATAAATCACTAGCAGAGGAGAATCTGTCTCTTTTCATGCACTTCTACAGCAAAGGACATTCCGCGTTGCAGATCACCGCTCTCCAAATCCTTACAGACATCCTCAACCAACACGGTGCTCATCTCCTAGACACCAATCCCACTCTTCTGAAAGTCTTCCTCAAGGCTCTTAAATCCGGAGCTAAGACCCCAGAAGTGCAAGCCGCTGCGACTGTTGCCGTAGCAAAACTTATGCTAGGACGGGTCATCTCCGATGCTTCCCCTGCGATTGATGACCTGTTGAAGACCTTGGTCGTGCTCTACTTCGACCCGAGTACGGCACACAATCAAGGCGTTCGACAAACACTCAGCTATTTTCTTCCCGTATACAGCTTCAGCAGGAAGGAGAACCAAGACCGGATGAGAAAAGTATCACTGGATGCCTTGCACAAAATTTTTGAGATCCAAGAAAACCTGGACGATGACGGTGATGCTGAGATAGAAATGGTCAGCATCGCGACAGTTGGAGCTCATCTAGTTGACTGGACTGACCCAAGAAAATGCTATGTACCCGGCAATCAACTCACGCTTAGTGATGAAGGCACGAAGAAAGCAGTCAACGGGGACGTTCACCTAGAATTTGCTCGTGACATTTTGGAGCGATTGAACTCCGGTATTAGCAGTAAGTTCCGTGTCTTCCACATACTCAACAAGTACTAACAACCCTACTGAAGAAGAGAAAAAAGTCCTCGCCCCTCTCCTAGGCAAACTCCACGTCTCTCCCGCTTCAACAGAAGAAAAGCTCTTTGAAGTCTACGACGAAGTATCAATCGCCGTGGACGATAAACTCATCTCCGACGCCACGGGCAGAAACGCACTCTATAAAATCCACGTAAGTCTGGGTAAAATAGTGAATAATTTGACGGAGAAGGGTGCTAGGTCAAGGAAGAGTAGTGCAGTCATGGAGGATAAGGCCGTGGCTATTGAGGATGAGGCGAGCGAGGGGACCGTGGGAGAGAAGACGGAGCTCATGAAGGTTGAGGAGCAAGACGAGGGCACGGTGCTTGGAGATAAGGCAGCGGATGAGACAAGGCTGACAAGAGATTCGCTAGTGGATGATTTGTTGAGCGATGAGGATGTTGAGATGTCTGGTATTTGATGAGTGATTGTGTACATGATGGAGGTTGGGCATGAGGCTAGCGTTTTTCTGTTTGGTAATGACTACCTTTGGTATTAATGAATTACGTCCTTCTCATTCGATGCTTGGTGTCAGCCATGAAGAAATATGCTCCTCAGACCAATCTTGACCCTTTATCAGTGTACCGTACAATCAAATCGCTTCAGGTACGTGATCATCATCAGGCCTTGGCGTTGCATTGTTGATTGGCGGAGAGCAGGATATACAATTGCAAGGTTGTTCTGACAAGTGGATGTGCAAACCACGCAATGAGTCAAATTCCCTCTCATTCATACAGCAGACCACAGACTTCCAATAACTATCTTCTCGAAAAGCCTTACTTGACTGAGATTCATCAATCTTATGAAACAGAAAGAGTCTATTCTACGAGATCCTGCAATACAACCTCTTTCTTGCAGATTGGCAGACCATGTAGCTTATATCCGCAGAAAACCAAACTCTACATGAATTCTTTAGTAACGATATGCCCCCATACACAATCCTGTCTCATTTATCTCCATTTTCTTGCCTTTTCAATCCTATCAAAGCCTCAAATACATTCAAGACCTCTCACCACAGCACCTTAATCTCTCAAAAGTTTATATAGAATGGAAGTCCCATTCACCACTAACTCCCTGTCAGCCGCCACGGAAACACACTGTTTAAAATGCTTCAATTTCGATTGTACGATGATCTAAATAACGATATACACCATTCCCTTCAATATCCTATTCCTACCCTACCTATTCTTTGAAGAAAAAGCGAGTAGAAAAGAGGTTTTACGCGCAAAGCGCTTCATGTTAGCGAAGTTTTTGGAGAAGAAGACTTCTTATGAGAGGTATAGGGAGATATGGATCTGATTGTAGAGGCTTGTATGAAGAAAGGGAAGTTTATGAGGTTCAAGCAAGGAGGGGGGCGGCGCTTGGAGGAAGTGTACGTGCATTTTTTTTTGGAGAGGAAGGGGTTAAAGGGGGGAGGGAAGAGATGAGGGAGGTGGAATATAATCTGTGAGCTGCTTGGGGAAGGAGGTAGAAAGATGAGATTGAGAATGTCTACTAGAAAAATTGGTTCAAAGTTGCCAACTGTCTCCGGAAGCCCTTTTTAAAGAATGCGAACAGTTGTTGATTGTCCTTCGAGCTCTAACATAATAAGGGCGTAAAGCCTGAAAGTATTACCAGATGAGTACATGTGTGTCTCGGTGCTCCCATACAACAGCTCGCTCTAGAGCAGAGGTTCGAGCCAGAGGGAAATGCGTTCCAAAATTCGAGTTCCCGTTAGATTAATTTTTTCAGGTAAGAGAATTGCACGACCCATACTCAACGAGCATTTGTCCCACAACAACCAAGCCCCCAATCGCAAAAGCACTATATGCAGCAATCATAGAAAGTTTAGATATAAAACGATCATTTCTATGATCATTCGAGGTTCCTGTATCACTAACGCTCAACCCGATAGGTATGGCAGCGCCGATTCCTGTTCCAAATGCCAGCCAACCCATGGTCCAAACCTTTTGCGCCTTTGTGGCATGGCCAGCATGGAAGTGTGTGAGCCCGCCAATCACCGCGTAGGGGATAGCGGTTAGGATATATATGTTGATGAATAGACCGAATAGGACTCGCATTGGACCCCAGGTTCGATATCCGGTCTTTTGGAAGGGTGTGAAGGGGCTAACGAAGATTTGGGTATCATTTGGAGGAGCATGGGCACGGTTGTATCTACGGTAGGTGTATCTACTGGCTAGACTCGTGAATGCGCTGAAGCCTTCTCGAGGTTGGCGGGTTCGCTCTGGACCGAGGCGGTAGACGCGATTCGCTAGATATTCCTGGTTGGTAGTTGAGGGCGGTGTTGAAATTTCCGAGACTGGCAGGATCTTGATAGCATCAGCTTCCGAGGACGAAGCATTTTGGTTTGAATCCATAATGTCGTTCCCAGAATGTGGCTGAGTTTCTGAATTATTCGCGGTAGTTGCATCCGAATTTGAGATGGGCGATACTGCTCGAAGCAAAAAGCCAGAATCCGTAGTCTCAAATTGAAAAGTCGTTTCATCATCACGCTGTCTAACTGTTCCGACAACTCCATCAAAATGACCGCCGTGAGACTCCGCCTCTCTCAACTCTGGAGACCAGACCAGATAGAGAGTGGCAAAATCAGGAGTCAACAAGTTCCCAAAAAGATTGACAATCGACATTACGATATATGGAATCACCGTCAAACCAAAGGCAGCATAGCCATATTGATTCAATTGATCCCCTCGAGTGCGATACAAAGTGGCTGACGCAAACAAGACCTGAACAATGGACACGATCGCTTTGATGAGACTGTACGAAGAGGAAATAGCAATTTCGCTATGCTTGCCCCTGAAATTTGGTTCGACAATGGCATTTGATGGTAGTATTGCGAATGTATAACCTTGAGGGAGCTCGTGCGCGCCATGGACATTTCGTTCTTTGCCAACGACAGGTCCCCCCAAACCTTCTTGAAATCGGTTTGGAAATCTCAAACGCCAAGGTATAATTGCACTAATCCTTTGTTAGATGATCTTAGTAGTGTATGGATGTACATGATCATAACTTGCCCTGAATTGGTAGTTGTCTCAATAGAGGGTGATACTTTTTCCCTGCTCACATTCTGGACTCCATCAATAATGTTGGACTTGATCTCAACACCTTTTACAACTTGCCCATTTTGAGGGGCCCACTCTAACGACCGGACCACAATGCCTATCATCAAATTAGCATATTAAAAAGTCGTTTTCTTTGGTGGGAACTCCGGAGCTGGGAGCTGTTTGAGCTGAGACACAAGGACATATGCGATCCATTTGTATGCTCTTGAGACGCCTCCCACCTCCGGATCTCCCATAGAAAAAGAGAGATATTTTGTAAGGAAACAAGACGAACAGAGAGCACCGGCACGTGCAGCTTTTTGAAGAGCATTTCCAGAGGAGAAAGCAGCATGCCTGGCAATAGCCTCTATGCCTCGCAGAACACCAGAATATGGATAGATGAGAGCTGCAAATATGACAGCGATGGTATCACCCAGCTGCTCTCCAGGAAGCGCTTTCACTGTCACTGCATGCGCAAGATAGTTGACGGCGTAGAACAGCAGGACCTCATACCACTTCGCAGGGGTACATAGAAGGTTCGGATCCCCGTGGTTGGAGGTTCCCACTGGAACCGTTATGGTGATGTTCATCGTTGGCGCCATCGTGCATCAATATTCCGACGCAATTTCTATCATCTTATTTTGCTCCATTTAAACACGCCTCAGAAGATGGGACAGACGGCAACTTTAAAGACTGGTCCCTCGCCTTGTCAAAGAATTATGCATGGAAAGGGTGCGGCTGAGGGTGGGGTCCGTGTCTGGAGCCAACGAGATTGATGGATTCTTGTGGTTGCACATAATTTACGCCGCCCTGTTCATATGTGGCATTGTGCATGGTAGGATATCCAAACCCTTCAAGTGCGAGCTATGCGACCATTGCAGCTAGGAGGGGATGGGTTTGCATTTCTATTGCTTGATTTTAACCGGAACATCAAAAAAGTGGCAAAATCAAGAACCCCTCATTGGCTTACTGCAAGCTACGCAGCTACAAAACCATGTATTCAGGACGCCACCGTGCGGCTGAACCAAAAACACAAGTACGTTCGTGACTTGGCATTTCAAACTAACCCCCCAGAATAAGTGAATTGATCGAAGTGGCTAAAAAACCAGAGTCGTGCTTGGGCGCGTTCGCGGGATAAGCCTAGAGCTGCGAGAAGGGACGGCCACGCCACTCGGCGTACCTAAGTAATTTCTGGTGGGAGAAATGACGATCGTGGTGATTCTGGAGAGAAAGGATTCAGCAAGCTTTCTAAGACGAATAACAAAAATGGGACCACTGGCAATGAACGTCAGGGGTAGACATCCAACTTCTTATACAGGCCTGACAAAAATAATTGCACGGCTTCTTTAGCCGAAAGGTTCCGTATAGAAAATACACCAAGCTATGTTTATTCCTAAGAAGTGTGCCTTTTTATCGCACGTCATGACTGCATTGAAGGTTCTAGTAGTCCAAATTATCATATCAAGGCCAGAGTATGATCCGCCTTGATCTTTCCCACAACTCCAAGCCCTGCCTTGCCGCCCACGACGGCAGGTCCTGTGGCAACGATCTGCGCAAGGTTAGCAATCTGTCACTTTTGGAGGATTGTTCACTAACTTCTCCAGCGGAAATCTGATCTGATGTCTTGTGTTCCGTGGTATCTCGCAAATTAATCTCGACGCTGGTCACTGGAACCCCAAAATGCGAATACTTCTCGGTTCCATCATCTACTCTGTAGTCATAGATCCCTGTTTGGGTCACTGCTCCAGCCACCTTTGCGGTCGTAAGAGCATAGATTATCCTAGAACCGAGATAGATTCGTAGATCAGACAAGACCTCTGCACTCAGAGGTGTCGAATCTGCCCCAACTTGTTCCGAGACAAAGACCAGGCGAAGCTTGCCCGGTGTAGTTCCGATGACTGGGCGTAGGGAGTCATACAAGCGCGATAATACGGTCGCAAGAGGCATGACTCCGTGCTGAACCAGGGATCGCGTTTGAAACCAGTGAATGAGGCGGTACAAACTCGAATTCAACTTGGCTGCGGTCTCGGAATGGGTCCTGGCAAGTATGGATGACGACGTCACGATAATGGTCGGAGCAATCCCTTGAGTGGCAAATACAAGATCAGGACTTCGCCCAGCGACAGAGTTGAGAGCCACAGAGGCGTTAGAATAGAGAGCAGCAAGAGTCAGAACCAAAGGATAGACTGTCGTTAACGAATCAGCTGGAAGAAATAGATCTGCATGTGTTATGCGTTGCGTAGTTGGAACTGAAGTGATTTGACCACCAATACCGGCAACTATGTTTGCTGGTGTAAATTCGACCAGCTCTCCTGATGGCCAGAAAGCAAGGATGTTTTTCGGCTCCGTGTTTCGGTCGACAGCTGGTAATTCAGTGCCTGCTGTCGGTTCATGGTCTGAAATGATATCCTGCCATGTCGAGACATTGACTGCTCCGCCGGTTCCTGTGGGGACTTCATTCCAATCCATATGCTTGCTGCCTTCGTCGACGACCCATATCAGTTGTTGAAGCGAGGGATAGCTCTTTGTAATGACATCAAAAGGGAACGACCCTACCGCAGCAATCACGGTATCTGTCCTGGATTTATGAAGAAGGTCAATGATAGTTTCGATTGGCTTGTCGAAAGGTACAAGGATAGTGGTCAGGTCGTAGTATGCGCATGCAAATAGAGCCGCAACGAATTCGATGGAGTTGGGAAGATAGATAGCAACCCTCTCTCCACCATTCTGTTTGATATGTTGACCGATCAAGTTGATTTGTCGAGTAACATCAGCTATAAGGAGATTAGATATATGGCTACTCCGCATTCCTGCACGGCACCTTACTAAGATCGTGGACAATAATGTTCTCCGTCCCTAATACAGTCAAGATTCGACCAACTTCACCGGTTTCTTTCCCCTCCTGGTCTACACCGCCAGTTATGACCTTCCGCCAGACATCCCTCAGATCTCCATCTCGGCCCCTGCTCCATTTTGAATCGCCAGGATCCTTAACATTAAGCCCAGAGTTCAGCGGGATACCGTGAGGGGCAGAGTGTGATCTGAAGACAGGCGACTCTCCTTCCTGCCGAACGGGTGAGGCGTGAGCCTGCCGGGCAAGAAGCATGGGATGTGCATCTGGATCACGGCTACTGATGACCTGGTAGGCAAATACGGTGATGAGGAGCCCAGCGATGAGTGTTGTGTAAATATCCCACTGTCCAAAGAGTCCTGTGACAGCTTCGTCAAACTTCAACATCAGATTTCCTTCAACGCCCATTTTGATCGGGGTTGCAATAACAAGTATAGGAAATGTAGAATGAAGCTTGTTGAAGAGGTCGTGGGGCTGGCACTCCGTCCCGTCGGGAGCTTTTGCGGGGCGTTTCCAAACCCGACGCTACCAGTATTTTGGCAGGGGTCGGAGATGCTGCGAATTTAAAGTTGGGGATTGCTTCAAAACAAACACTTCGACAACGACTATAAGGAACAACAACTTCGACACCTCGACCCCTCGACACCTCGACAATGCGGATCTAGACAGGATCTGAAAAGGTCGCTCTTCCACTAATATTTAGGTACTGACCCTCGGACAGACAGTTGGCGAGCACAGATTAGCATCACGGTAAGCCTTGGATCGCTTTGTTGACATTCAACTATGTAGTTGTTTGAGCTGACAATAGAGGATAGGTATTCAGCAGTCCCATTTCTTCTATCAATCATGTCGACAGCTATTACTTCTACACCAACAACCCCTACAACCAACCCAGTCACTCCATCAACACCTGTGACGGGAACATGGCGACATCCACAGTTTGACGAGATCGCAAGAAGGCAGAATGCTTCGAATTTCTCGGATAGAAACGTGAGAAAGGTTCTATACAATTTCGGGGGCTTGATTATCATATGGGCATTGGGACGATGGCTCTGGAATACGTAAGGATTTCAAACTGAAAGACGGAAAGCAAGAACTTGCGCTAATCTTCAAGCCAGGTTTCCAAACTATTTCCAGCAGGACAAGCTGCTTCACCCTTATGCGAATTACACCTACCATGGTCTACAATTTCTTCTGACATACAACGTCATCTCCGCTTTCGCACCTCTTTTCCGCGGGAAAGACGACCTGTCCGATATACCTCTCACACCAGCGCAAAGAAAGCTGCTTGGATTACCACCCAGTTCGAAGCCACCTACTCCAGGCACAAAGTATATCACACCACCGAGATACGCACGAACACCAACCCCTCTGAGTGGCTCACCCGGTAGTAAGGCTAGCTACTCGAATTCGCCATTGTCCGGGAGCCCCAAGTCAGGATCTCCATTCTCTCCAAACGCGAGCCCTTTACTACAAAAAGCTATAGGGGGAAATGGATATGATAGGTCAAGAAGGCATTCGTATGGATCTCCAAGTCCTCTGGGTCCCGCTGGTTCAAGAATGAATGTGCCAGAAACGCCGGGTACGCCAAGTCCAACCGCCGCGAAGGGGGCAAGTGTAGGGCTGAACAATAGATGGCTCTATGAAAAAGGACGAAGGAACTCTGGCCAACCTCGAGTTTATGCATAAAGTCATGAGGTGTAGGATTAGAAAAATGTATTATGATACCCGTGGCTTCGGGAGCCGTGAAGCACATTTATGATCATCGGAATAGAACCAAAGCATTAAAGACCATGATTCACCTCTACGAATTAGTTCTCTATAATAAAGATTCCTAAAACAATTAAATTCCGTCTTTTGACTTGGCCTCTCTCTGGCACGTGCGATAAACCCGGGGAACTTGAAGCCAAACGCGACGACTCGACAACCTCACCAAGATTTCCCCAACCCGCAACGGCAGATGCCAGACGTAATTCGTGATGGGAGCCTCCGACTCGAAGCTCGTATTCAAGAAAGGCATCTTCAGGCTCTCGGAAGACAAGATCATTCCTGCTGATGATCCATACTGGGCATCTGTAAGTTAAGCCCTTCGTTGTCGTAGTACAGGTACAGGTTCTGACACCTTATAGTTTTGGGAGCTCCCAGAATCCGCAGAGGATATCTTCAGTCTATTTTCTCCAGCAGATATCCGCAGGACCCGTGACTCTGCGTTAGAGAACCTTGAAACCCTTATACTTGCGATAACAAGCCGGCTCTTTATCCTACGACATCACCCTTCCTTCCCTGACCCAGAATTCGCGCCAGAGCGAGATGCATTGAATTGTATACGAGTCCTCACTCGAGTGTTACCATATCTATATGAAGCGGAGCAGCTACATCCATGGGAGGATAAATTCTTTTGGGGAGTGAGGAGAAAAAGGACGAGGTGGGTACCCCGCCTAGAGTTACCAGCAGGTCTGACACCCCACGAGGAAAGCAGCTTTGGCCCGAGATGTACTCTTCGATGAATCACAGGAGGAATTGGCGAAGCTTGAAGCCGCGGGTGAGGAATTCGAGGAGATCAAACCGCTGGCAGAAGAATTAATCGATACTCTGATCGATTTACTGTTCTTCGCCGATTTTACTCTACCCAGAGCACAAAACAGCAAGAGCAAAGTGACCTATGCGATTTGGCAGAGCGGAGTTGGATGTAATACACCAGTGGGCACCAGCAAGGAGTTCGAGAACAACCGCACCGAAATACTACGATTGCTTTTGACCTTGACGAGTCGAAGTATGTACATGTCCGCGAACCTCCTTCCTGTACAAGGCGTAAAGGCTATCACCTATATTGTTACCTGTCCGGATAAGCAAGTGGTCCTTTCTGTACTGTGCTCGTTGTTGAATACGGTACGATATTGTCGCCGTTGGGATGATGTTGTGGTGCTGATTTTCGTGGCAGACTTTGAAGTACAATCCAGCAACTTGGAGGGTCCCTTACAATGTTCAGGTCTTCAAGGATCCAAAGCAGATATTAGTGACCTATGCATTACAGGTCAGTTATCATTCAGGAGTCTCTAGAACAAACGCTAAGAGATGCAGTTCTTACTTGTGGTACTCTTGTATCCAATCCCCGAGGCAGACCCAGCCTACACCAAGAAAAGTATGTCCATACCACATTAGACTCTACTTATGTAGACTGATCATGTTCTTAGATTACTTTCGACACTTTCTTGGCCGGTTACATCGCCCTCAAGATTTCCAATTCATCGTTGATGGGATGACGCGGATCCTCAACCAACCTTTACAAGCAACCACATCCTACATACCTGGAAGCCAATCAAATGCGAAATGTTCTTCTGAGATGATCATGCTCTTCTGGGAGATAACTCAATGCAACAAACGATTCCGATCCTTCATAATCGATACCGATAGATCACATGATTTTGTGGTTCTCATCATATTCTACGCCCTCGAGTATAAGCTTGATACTTCAAAACAAGGAATAGTCCGCATGTGTGTCTTTTTGCTACAAACCATGAGCGTTGAGCCCAATTTTGGAAAGAATCTAAATAAGAGATTCGAAGCTCAGGATACTCTACCACCAAGTATCAGGCTTCAGTCTTTCAAGGGGACATATGCGGACTTCTTAATTCACGTAAGTTGCCACTGATACTGGAGAAGGAAGCGCGCTAATAATTGCAGTCGATATACAACATAATCACCACGAGTCAGGGAAAACTCACGGCCATATACCCTGCATTGATGGCTGTTATCAACAACATTGCTGCCCACCTCGAAAATCTTAGCGCATCAGTCTCATCCAAATTACTCCACCTATTCTCTTCGATGTCCTCCCCCGGATTCCTGCTTTCGAATGACAGCAACCACGATCTTCTGCATTCATTATTGGAGAGCATAAATGCTATCATCGAACACCAGTATATCAGTAAGTCCATTATTTTGATGCTGTTTTAGTTGTATTTGATTTTAGCTCAATGAGCATTTTGACTACAAAGCCATCCCCCGCTCTTAGTGAGGAGCTTCATTTCAGGACTAAGTTGTTCTCTTATTGGTAGGCATTACATTTACCAAGAAAGGCTTCCAGTCAAGAAGTAAGCTCTAAATCACCAGCAAAGCAGAAAACCATATATGAATAAGTGAATGCTAATTGTTGCTCTAGAAAATCCAAACTTTATCTATGCGGTACTGAGAAATAAAAAGAGGTTCGATGGTGAGTTTTCCTGGCATTGCTCGCATCTTTAAGGTTGACAATTTTTAGCTTTACGGTCATTTACCCTTGAAAGCGGACAGGAGGAAATTGAGCGACGTAATAGACGCCGAAAAGAGCGCGGCGACGACCCTCAAGATTTGCTTGAGAGCCAAAGCAGGCGGGGCTCTGTAGATAGTATACGGAGTCCATCGACGAATCATCAACGACCAACAACACTTAGTGATGTACCAGAGGATGGTGCATTTGCAATTGGTGATGATGAGGATGAAGACACTGATGATGATCATCGGCCAACACCAGGAGATTCAACACCAATTGAACGTCCCTCGCGAGCATCATCAATATCCTCCAGTGTGGACGATGCTGTACCAATCCAATTGCGGGGAATGTCGGAGAAAGCAAGAGGGAAAATGCCCGGTATACTACTCCCACAACTAGGGGAAAACTCACTGACTAATGTGAATAGCTGGCATGCCGACATTCTCAAGACAAAACAGCATCACAAGCTTGAGTAGTTATGTTACTGCTGGATACTCGACCAATGGTACATTCGAGCCTACACCTCAATGGATAGAATCATGGCTCCCAGAATTGCCGCTTCATACCATCCTCACCTTAATCGAGCAACTCGGCCCCTTGTTACCACGCACAGAAGCACCAACCGACCACCCAACAACCAAGATCCTCCGAACCATCCAAGGTGCCCAAATCCGCGGCATCGATCCCTCACCCATCCGAATCCAATATTTCGAATGGTCACCCCTCTCCCTCGGCTGGTACGAATCTCTCCTCTGGTCCTTCGTCTTCACAAGCGAAATGCAAGTCGCCAAAGGCACAGTTGGAGTCTGGAACGGCACAGCCATTAAGCTTTTCCGCGTCGAAACAGTCGCAGCTCATGGGCCTACATTATCCTCGCCCCGAGGGGCAGTAGATGCGGTAGGAAGCAACATCGTCTCACGAATAGGAAGCATCAATCTTCGCGGGGTAGGGGGAGCTGGAGGTGGGGACGCGCAAGCAAGCAGTGGCGGTGGCGTCTCAGGAACAGGAACTGGGAACGGGACACGCAGCACAGTAATTTAAGCGCGGCTCGGGGAAGAAAAGAATTCATTCGAGTAGAAAGAATCGTCGATCTGAACGGGTCGTGTCCAAGCCAGATTCTAGAATTTTGCAGCGCTGGCGTTTTATAGGCTAGGAGTAACTTAACTTACACTAATCAGACCATTTCCTCGGAGGTGATACCTCAATTGAAAATTCCCATGCAATGGCATGCAAGTTTCAAGTTTTTTCTTTCTCCGATGGTAAACTTCCAGCCAATCATCCTTGTTCTAAACCAAGAAATGGCGGTGTGGCGGTGCACACTAATCTCGCTGATCACTTCCTGTTGCAAATTAGGTGCAACATGCAGGGACAACGTCGACAGGACAAGGATGTTCTGGAATGGTTAAAGAGAAGCTCGCGCCACAATCTGTGGGTACCAGCCACTTTTATGATTTCTTGCGTTTGTGATATTGTGAGGATTGGACGTCAGCTCAGCTCAATCTTTTCTTCTCTCTTCTTGATTACTCCCTCCTTTCTCCTAAACCCTGATTCCAATCTTGTGAGGGATTGACTATGGAGACCAGCATCGCCTCTTTAAGCACCGGGGAAGAAATAAAACCCTACAAGATCCATGTACCTTTCCCCTCCCTAGCTCAAGTTTAGTAGTGTCGCAAACGCTGATCCTAAAATCGTGCCAGGTCTCAACCAAATACTTGGACCTGACCCGCAAGAAACTCGAATTGACGCGTTTACCGCATGAGTTGTTACTCCCAAGCGCGAGAGAGTGGGAGGCTGGGACGCCGAAGAGGGAGATTGAGCCGTTGATTGATTTTTGGTGCGTTGGTCTTTGGGGGGCGGAGATACCTCCTTGATTAGATTGTGCTTTTTGAGGTTATGCTAACGGTTGCGGTTTTGGGGGGACAGGTTAGAGCAATATTCATGGCGCGCGCAAGAACGGGATCTGAATGATCGGTTTCCACAGTTCAGGACAGCGGTCAAAATTAAGGATTCGACGACGCCGTTACGGGTTCATTTCTTGCATATTAGGTCGGAGGATAGGGGTGCCGTTCCTTTGTTGTTGGTGCCGACATTCCCGCTCACGAATCTGAGTTTGGGGAGGGTGGTTGAGGGGTTAAGGGATGGTGAGGGGGAGGGACAGAAGTTTCATATAGTGGTACCCAGTATACCTGGCCTTGGATTCAGTGATGCGTTTTCTGAATCCGATGGAGGGGTGTTGGAGCGCACAGCGGAGGTGTTTGATATCCTGATGCAGAGGCTGGGGTATGAGTACTATATCGCATCTGCGACGGGGAGTGGAGTTGATAGTCCGGCGGGGATTGATTATCATCTTGCGCGGTTGGTGGGGGAGAAGTTTCCAGAGAGGTGTTTGGGCGTGCATTTGCTGGGGCCGCTGGTGCAGAGGCCGACGTATAAGGAACCGTGGGTGTGGGTTAGGTATGGAATTGCGAGGTTCTTTCATGCGGGGATTTGGGGGTATGTGGGGGAGGATTGGGTTGCGTTGAGAGAGTCGGAGAGGCTGGAGCGGGAGGGGAAGAAGCGGAAGGTGGAAGGGAAGCCAAGATCCGAGAGGAGGTTTGGGAGTGGGTATGGAGCGGTTGGGATTCTGGGATTGAGGGAGCCGAATACGCTTGCGTATGGATTGTGTGATTCCCCGGTTGGACTACTTAGTTTAGTGTGCAGTGCGTTGCGGAGGATGAGTCCAGATCATAAGTTGAGTAGTACGGAGATTATCGATTTCACGCAGCTGGCGTGGCTTCCGGGACCGGAAGCTGGGATGAGGTTTTGGTCGGAATCTGTGAGTGAGGTTGAGAGGATGAAGAAATTAAAGAAGTCGAGGGTCGCTGTTACTGTTTTTGGGACAGATGAGGAGGGATACCAATGTCCAGCATGGAGTGACTCCAATCATGATGTTATCTTCTCGCAAAGACTTAGTGGAAAGGCGGGTTTGGTAGCGTGGGAAAGGGCTAATGTTGTGGTTGCCGGAATTCGAGGTTTGGCGAAAGAGTTGGAAAGAATAGATGGTAGATTGAAGGCCAAGTCATTAGAGGAAGTCGTGATCGATGAGACGATACACGAGGTAGACGAGGAGGCTTCCATGAGCGATCATGGGATGCAATTAGATGTCGAGAGTCCGGATACAGTGGTCGCGGTTGAGATGAGTTGATGTGGGAAGAAGTCTTGATTTGCTTTAGAGATACCAGGAATATGGCGTCTGATACCCGCTACTCATTTAGTATCTTGTAGACACGATTACAATATACAACCTGAGCATATAGATTTCTAGGATGGTAGTAGCAATCGTCGTTTATGTTTGTGATCTTGTCCTCACGGTCTCCCCTCATCACCTTCACACCAGCCATCTCATCCAGGCGAAGCACACAATTAACGCCAAATACGGCCTCAAAAAACACAACAATCATGTCCGTTGCCCCCTTTCCCATTCCCCAACACCTACAACCAAACAAATTTAATTTGGCATATATCACGCGAGACCTTGCTTCGACCGCGTCTCGAACCAGAGCTCCCTTGCTTTCCTCAACAACATGAACCTAAGAATTCTGCTTTCCCTTCCTCTCGTTCTTCTTTCTCATTCTCTGTCTTGGCATATAATTAAAGCCCCGAACATATGCACTACGTGCCCGAGTCTATTTCAGGGAAGTATGGGACGGGAAATTTGTCATTAATGGACAGGAGGGTATTGCATTAACGATGAGGAGTCTGGGGTTAGATCATATGTGAGCTGTTTCATATGACGGAGAAGGTGACTCATAGGCCGCCAATGTCCTAGTTGACTAGAGGGTGGGATAGGACGGATGAGGAGCTGGAGTAGTCACTAGTTAGTTGTCTTGTTGAAGTGGTGCCTGAGTTAATTTGAACATTTTACGGAAAGGAAAGGAGTACTTGCTGTGAGGGAAAGTTTCATTTGTTGAGAGGCAAGAAAAGAGGATTTTATGGTCTTGTGCGAGTTAGGATCTTAGTTATATCGCACGTCTGACTGGGTAGAAGATGAAATCCACTAGATCAATGAGCTGTATATAGATCTCACTCTTCAGGCAATGATTTCGTGCTACCTAAAAAATATTGATATATCACAAATCCAATCAATTATTGGCGTTGAAATCGTGAAACTTTTGGCCTTGACGCGGACTCCGTGTAATCTCTGTCCCTCCCAGCTACGGAGTTTAATCGAAGACAAATCTCAGCGGAAAAACCATTATGGCGAGTAAAGAGAGAATGAAGTTCAGTCTCATAGCTTGGACAGACAGTAAATTGTTATCATTTCGTATTATAAATCTTCCCCTTTAACTAGAATCCTTTCACGATGGCCCGTTCTGGCCAAGGTTGCTAATGAACACTACTAAAACCGCACAATATCTAACAAGTTATCAGCATTAGGCTCTTATTTTGACCCGTGATGAACTTACGCCGCAGCTGCCCCCAAAATCTCATGTCTTCTCGCCCTGGTGAACAAACTCAACACAGCCGAGAAAATTAGCGTAAACACAAGCAACACCCCAATTGTGACTGCACTAGCAGATGCTTGGCCATCTTCGAGTTGTCTCGCAAGATGCCACAGCACGTAGATAGGTATAATTAGCAGGAAAAGAATCATTAGTGTGATGATAGTAGTAACTAATGCGTCGATGCGGGTTTTGGAATACAGGATTGTATGCTCATCTGCTTTTGCGCGGGTTTCGGGGGAGCAGAACAGATACTATTTATGAGTTAGCAGGTGGGAAATACGTTGCTTGAAGAGGTCCGGCTGAGGGACTTACTCGAATGGTAGGAGAAGCGAATTTTCGTAGTCCTTTCTCAACCATGGCATCTAGCCATGCATTCTCTCGTCCTGGTTTGAGAGTGATAATATCTTCCTTGTGATCTATGTATTTCTCGTCTTCACAAACCGGAGCTTTTTCATCAAAATAAGATCGCACGCTCCTGTAATCTCTAGCTGCAGGTTTGCTTAGAGATGCCAAGTCTCGGGCTATTGTGAGTAATTCAGCTGCCGCCAGTCAGATAGTTTTCGAGTAAATGATCCCCAATGAATAGTTCTACCATATTCTTTGAATCTAGTCTCGAGCTTTGT